>ERZ795055.1154-NODE-1154-length-21982-cov-9.271857_pt1 | contig 21982 bp, 19 predicted proteins | sample MGYA00375139_ERZ795055 | MGnify/ENA primary metagenome ERZ795055 (study PRJEB30184, sample SAMN05720283) | anaerobic digester metagenome | isolation source: active sludge of municipal wastewater-treating anaerobic digesters | place: USA | collected 2015-01-23 ... | reverse complement strand
TTTTATAAAATTTCATAATTTAATAACCGGCTTATCCAGCTAAAAAGCGTCATTAACTCATAAGGTTTCGGTATATAAAGATCAGCTCCGGTATTTAAGATTTTTTCCTTTGCGCATTTAACAGTTGTAACTATAAGCCTAATATTAGAATGATTTTTCTTTATATTATCGCATATTTCAAGTTCATTTTCTGTATTTTCCATCCCTGTGTCAAAAATTACAAGATGAGGTTCGGTTTTCTGTATTGTTTCAATGACTTGATCGCTTGAACTTATCGCTTCCACAACATAACCCTGCATTTCAAGGGTTGTAACCAACAGGTACGTTAAAGCGGCATCGTTTTCAACAATTAAAATTCTTTTAACATAATCTTTTTTTTCTTCGCTTCCTGAAATTTTAAGCCTGTCGCTAATCCAGTATGAGCCTGTTTTAAATTTTGCAATCCTGTGAACATCCATAGCGTTGTTAACAAGCTCTTCAAAACTTTCAAAAGTCTTATGCTTGTTTGATACAATCCCAATACTGACTGACACAAAAGGAATTCTCCTTCCAAGTTTTTCATCGCCGTTTAAAATAAGGTATCCTCGGTTAATATCCTCATTTGTATAAAACTTTTGCGCAACCATGTCAAAGGAATAACTAAGAAAAACAGCTATTTTTTCAGCTTTTTCAGGCGAAGTGAATATTACAAACTCGTCCATTCCGACTCTGCCTAAAAAATCGTTGTCATTAAGAGCGGTTCTGATTATGGCTATAAAAGTTTGCAAAAGCCTGTCAGACGCTATATGCCCGTAAGTTTCCCTGTAAGGCTCAAAATTATCTATGTCAATATACATTAAAGAATATTTAGCGCCGGAATCCATTTCAAATTTTCTTTTTAAAATCCGGTATGAAACAGTTGCGCCGAACAATTTAGTGGAAGGATCTGTTAATTCTTCCATACGTCTTCTTAGATGAGCAAATATCCTTAAAGAAAGCTCTTTTGCGTCTATTGATTCATGATGATAATCATCTGCTCCGGCTTGTAGAATTTCTATTTTTCTTTCAACAGATTCAACGCCGGATAAAATCATAAGAACCGGTCTGTATAAACTGGTTTTTTGTCTTATTTTAGAGCAAATTTGGGTTATATCTTCCTTAAAATTATCGTGAACAATTATTATATCCGGTTCAAATTTTTCAATTGTTTCAAAACCCTCAGGCAAATTATCCGTATTCAGGATGCGGACAAAGGAATCATTCTCAAGAACGCTTTTTATATAAGCAGTTTGTTCTTTTTTAGCGTCAAATATCATTATAAACTGCATTAAAAACATTAAGGCACCTCTAAAAACTAACTTTTTTGAAATTTTCATAAAATTTGACTGGGGTTTGTTGTAGGGGCTTCGCCCCTACACACAAACTTCTCCCCCCTTTGAAGGGGGGTAGGGGGGTAGATATAAAAAATAAAATTCTTTTGTTTTTAGAAACTCCCATTAATTATGCTCCTGAAATCTTTGTTGAGCCTGCATTTCAGCAGAAGCAACCGGCAGGGTCAATTTAAAAACAGAACCTTTATCGTTGCTTGTTGCTGTGATATCGCCTTTCATGCTTTTTACAAGAGATTTTGTAATATATAAACCAAGCCCTGTCCCTTGAACCTGACGAGTAAGAGGATTATCAATTCTTGAAAATTTAGTGAAAATTTTTGTTAAAAACTCCTCCGGAATTCCAAAACCCTGATCTTTAATTTTTATTTCTATTTTATCAGTGTTGTTTTGAGCAAAACCAGCCTCAATAGTAACAATGGTTGCGGGTTTTGAGTATTTTAGAGCATTATCAACAAGATTCATCATAACTTGTTCAAGTTTATCGGAATCTCCCCATATAGGAGGCAGATTGGGAAGGATATTCACTTCTATTTTATGCTCTTTTGCTTTATGCTGAAGGTTGTTCAGAATAGTGTCTATCATTTCTTTACTATTTATAGCCTTATAAATAGTTTTAGAGCTTTTAGCTTCAAGCTTTGAAACTGTAAGCAGATTTTCAACAAGTCTTGCCAGTCTGTCTGTTTGACTTTTAATGATGCTTATAAATCTTATGCGTTGTTCTTTGGTTAAATTATCTCCGGCGGCAAGCAGGGTTTCGGCAAAACCTTTTATGCTTGTCAGAGGAGTTCTTAACTCGTGGCTTACTGTGCTGACAAAATCCAGATGAGCCTGATTTAAAAAAACTATGTCAGAAAAGGGAATTACCAGATAAATAATATAATTTTCTTTTATTACGGTTTTATTTATTCTTACACAGTTTAGTTTTTCATTTTTATCTTTTAATTCTCCGAGCTGATAGGTCAAATTTGTCTGATCTTCCTGCTCGTTCATTTCCTGACAAACGGCGCAGGCTTCTTTTGAAGAAGGTCTTATCACTTCAAAAACATTTTTATCTACAAGTTCTTCTTTTAAATAACCTGAAATTTTCTCAAATTTAGCGTTTACCTCTATAATTTTATGTTCAGAGTTGCAAATTGCTACTCCTTCAGGCAAATTTTCTATAATTTTTTTATAAAAATCTTTTTCAGTATACATTTTAAAAACTCCACCTAAATTATATCAGGTTCATAGCAATCGATAAAAAAATTAAGTATTTTATAATATCAGAAAAGAAAAGCTTGAATTATTTTAAAATCTTCTTCAGTTGTTATTTTTATGTTTTTATAACTTCCTTCGCTGACAAAAACCTTATATCCGGCTTTTTCCATAAGAGCAGAATCGTCTGTCAGGTTTTCGCCTTCAAAAAGCTCGTGGGCTTTTAAAATCTCCGCAAATCTAAATACCTGCGGAGTTTGTATCTGCCAAAGTTCCTGCCTGTTTAACGTTTCAATAACCTCTCCTGTTAAATTATTAACTCTTTTTATAGTATCTTTAACAGGAACAGCGGTTATGCAGGCATTTTTTTCAAGTGCGGTTAAAATTGTGTTTTTTATTACATCAACAGAGATTAAGGGTCTTGCTCCATCATGAATTAAAACAAAATCAGGCTTTTTATCGGGTTCTATTAGCTTATTAAGCTCTTTTAGTCCTTTAAAAACAGATTCCTGACGCGTTTTTCCTCCTAAAATAATTTTTTTTACTTTTAAAACATTATTTTTCTTAACCTCTTCGGAAATTTTTTCTATTAAATCCAAAGATGCGCAAATAATTATGTCTTCGATCTCTTCGACTGCGCTAATAGCGTTAATGGTATGTATAATTACAGGTATACCGTTTACTTCCTCTAAAAGCTTGTGTTTAAAGGAACTATATCTTTCTCCAGAGCCTGCGGCGGGTATTATTGCTGATATTTTCATTTTTTAATCTGCCTAAAATGCTGAAACGCGCTGGAATTCAAAGTTTTGGAGTCTATTTTTAAACTTTTTCCATCTTTAAATTTAACATAAGCGCCCGATTTTTCGTCAACTGATTTAACCGCGCCAATTTTTTTAACAAAAATTTCTTTTTTTAATTTTTCGTAAATTTCCTCAGAAACAGTTGCGACAAGTTCATAATCTTCTCCACCAAATAAAACCCGATTTATAACGGTGTTTTCATCGGCAAAAACTTCCCAAATATCCTTATCATAAGGAATTTCTTCAAAATCAATTTCCATGCCGACATTGCTGGCTTGGCAAATTTTGTAAAGAGCGTCGCCTAGCCCGTCGCTTGAGTCCATCATCGCCGGTTTGTCAGCAAGTTTAAGGATTTCTCTGCCTTCTGCGATTCTGGGAACGGGATTTATATGAGAATTAATAAATTTTTTCTTTATTTCCTCTGAAATTTCTGAAATAGCGACTGTTTCGTTAAAAATTTCTTCCAACAAGCTAAGTCCTGTTGCGCTTGAACCGAAATTGCCGGTAACTATAATCACATCGCCGGGCTTGGCGGTTCTTCTGGAGGCAGGGATTAGTCCTTCCCCTGAGCCGACAGCGCATATACTTATGCTAATTTCTTTTGCCGCTGTTAAATCTCCGCCGATTACTACGGTGCTATATTCCTGACATATCGAATTAACTCCTTTATAAAACTCTTTTATAAAGCTTTCATCTGTATTTTCAGGCATAGATAAAGAAATTAGGATATATTGCGGGATTCCTCCGGAAGCCGCAATGTCGCTTAAGTTCACTGCAACTGACTTTCTGCCTAAATAATACGGATTTATGGTATTATGTCTGAAATGCACGTTTTCTATAAGTGTATCCTGCGTAAGGATAAGGTCTTTTTCAGGAATATACGCCGTATCATCGCCTATATACTTTACCGATTCAGGCAAAATACTTTTAATTATATTTAAAAAAGTTTCTTCTTTCATAAAAAATTCCAAAAGTTAAATTATATGCTTAAAAGAGCGGTCGGAAAACAGAAATGCCAAAATACACTGTAAATAAAAACAAAAACAGCGAAATTAGGCTGAAAATTGCTGTTATTTCCGTTTTTTGTTCCTCAAGAGAAAATGCCTCAGTTTTTAATTCTTTGTAAATATTTCTAAAATCATTTTTAGTTTTTGCTCTAAAATATTTTCCGCCGGTAATGTTGGCTATTTCAAGAAGAGTTCCTTCGTCCAGCGCAGTAAGGTATCCGCCGCTGACATAAGCTCCTTTTTCGCTTCCTATGCCGACAGTATACACTGTAATTCCTTCTTTAGCCGCAATTTTCGCCGTACTAAGAGGAGAAATTCCCTGATTGCTTTCCCCGTCGGTAAGAAGAATTATAACAAGTCTATTGTCTTTTTCGCCGCCAATAGCTAACGCATTAACTGCCGCATCTATCGCTGATCCTATAGCCGTTCCTGGATTTAAATCCTTAATCGTAAGCTCTGAAAGGGAGGAAAGTATTTTTGAATGGTCTTCATTTGGCGACATCACAACTTGTGAGCTTCCATAAAAGTATTCAAGCCCTATTTTAATATTTTTTGGCGATTTTTTTATAAATTCAACAGCAGTGTCTTTTGCCGCTGTTAGTCTGTTTGGCGGCATATCGTCCGCTTCCATGCTTATAGATGTGTCAAAAACAAGCATTAATCTTACCGGATTAACAGGTATCTGTATTGATATATATGGTCTTGCAACAGCCAAAACCCCTGCTGTCACAGCAAATACAAATAAAATCATAAAATATTTTCTTTTATAATCAGGGGTATCGAGCATAGCTTTTTCTAAAAGCTCGATTCTGCTGAATTTCGCGCCTTTTACTTGCCTTTGTTCCGCAAAATGTCTTTCCAGATATCTAAATAAAGGCAAAATTAATATTAAAATCAGCGCAAATGACCATTCAAAGCCAAAGTTGCCCAAAATTACCTCCTGCTTTTATTCATGTAATTAATTAAAACTTCCGCAATATCAGAGTTAGTATAAATTTTAACAGGTTTAAGCTTTAACAGGGAAAAAATTTCATTTAGTTTTTCGTTTTCTTCATTTAACAATTCCTGATATTTCGCTGTAACCGCTGGATTTGAAGAATCAAAAATCAAATTTTTGCCGGTTTCAGGGTCATAAAGATTTATATACCCGACAGAAGGCAGTGTTTCCTCCACAGGATCAAGAATTTGAATCGCCTGAAAATCATTTTTTATAACTAATTCGCCAAAATTATTTTTTCGGGAAAGGTTTGGGAAAATAAAATCTGATATGAAAAATATAAAATTTTTTCGCCCAATAATATTTTCCAGACTGGAAAAATCTGTTTCATAACTGTTATTTTCTTCCGGTTTATACTCTAAAAGCTTTTTAACAATTTTATAAATTTGTTTTAAGCCTTTTTCAGGGGGAATAATCTCTTTAATCTTGTCATCAAAAAGAATTGCTCCTGTTTTATCTCTTCTTTTGTCTGCAATATAGCCGATTAAAGCTATAATTTTAACAAGAATGTCTTTTTTTGATATTAAAGCCGAACCAAAATCCATAGAAGAGCTGACATCAAGAATAAGCCAAACCGTATTATTTCTTTCCTCTTCGTAAATGCGTACATGTGGCTTTCCTGTTCTTGCTGTTACGTTCCAGTCAATGTTTTTAATGTCATCGTTAATCGAATATTCTCTAATTTCCTTATAATCAAGCCCATGCCCCTGAAAAAAAGACAAATAACTTCCCTGAAGAGGGTTTTCCACTTTTCTTAAAGTTTTTAACCTTATTTTTTGCAGAATTTTTTCTGCAATTATAAAAGACTCTTCGATTTTTGATTTAGTTTTCATTTAAAAATTAATTTTTAAAGATTAAGTTGTTGTTGATTCAGCGAGTTTTTCAATTTTTGCTTTCTGGTCAGCCTGCATAAGCTCATTGAGAAGATCGTCGAGATCACCTTCAATTACCGTCCATACATTGAAATTTGCCCCGATTCTATGGTCAGTGCATCTTCCCTGCGGGAAATTATAGGTTCTTATTCTCTCGCTTCTATCTCCTGTGCCGACTTGAGAACGTCTAAGATCGGTTATTTCCTGCATCTGCTTTTGAGCTTCAAGGTCATAAAGCTTTGTTTTTATAAGATTCAGAGCGATTTCCCTGTTTTTAAGCTGGCTTCTTTCTTCAGTACAGTGAACCATAATTCCTGAAGGCTTATGAACTATTCTGACGGCTGTTTCAACCTTATTAACATTCTGCCCGCCTGCTCCGCCTGACCTTGCGGTTGTAATTTCCAAATCTTCCGGCTCAATATCTATTTCAACGTCTTCAACTTCAGGCATAACCGCAACAGTGGCTGTGCTTGTATGAACTCTTCCCTGAGATTCAGTAACAGGAACTCTTTGGACTCTGTGAACGCCTGATTCGTATTTTAACCGGCTATAAACAGCATCTCCGTGAATGGAAATAACAACTTCGCTGATCCCGCCGACGCTACCCTCTGACATGCTTATAATATCGTTTTTCCAGCCTTGTTTTTCGGCGTATCGCATATACATTCTCATTAAATCCGCCGCAAAAATGTTTGCTTCATCGCCTCCCGCGCTTCCTCGGATTTCCAGCATAATGTTTTTATCGTCATTAGGATCTCTTGGCAAAAGCAGGACTTTCATTTTTTCTTCGTATTTAACGATTTTTTCTTCCGCATTATCAAGTTCCAGCTGAAGAAAACCTTTCATTTCAGGATCAGTTTCTCCTTTTAGCATTTGCAGGGCTTCTTGTTTTGCGTCAAGAGCCTCTTGCCAGGCATGATAAATTTCAACGGTTTCTTCCATTGATTTTCTTTTTTTGGATAAAGTCCTAAAATCCTCGTAATCCTTAATAATTTCAGGATCACTAAGCTTTTCGCCAATTTCTATATAATTTTGTTCAATGCTTTTAATTTTATCCAGCATGTCTTTCATAAAATATATCCTTATGCTGCTTACTTTACTTTATAAATTTGCCATTTGTTCACACAGAGGCATTTCAGCCTAGCTACCTTTTGTATGTTCTTTTTTTATTCAACCTTTTGAGGAAAGCGTCCGCAACTTTTTATTTCATCGCAAAAACCGTTTTTTTCGCATTTTGGAACAAGGTATTCTCCAAGCCACGGCTCTTTTTTAACCACAAGATCACACATTTTTTTAACAAGTTTTCTTATTTCATGCTGAGCGCTTACGCAAAGCCTTAAATTAGCTAAATGTATCATTTCTCTTAAATTTAAACTTGCAACAAGAGAACTGGTGGCGGCGTTTGGAAGTATAAACCTTGCATCTTCGGCTGGAATTCTTTTTTCTATCATTTTATCATAAAATTCAGCGGTATTCTTCATAAAAACATGGTATTCATCTTCAAAACCTGCGTTTTTAATTGTTTGCGGCGTTATATATTCAAATTGCCCTTGTTCAACAACATATCTTTGGGATTTTTGAGAAAAAGACATGTGCCGATGTCTGACAAGCTGATGCGTGCAGGCGCGGCTTACTCCGCTGATTGTAAAAACATATTGACAATGTTCAATTGTGCTGTGATGACCTGATTGAAGAACTTTTTTAACAAGTTTAAGCATTTTAGCGTCATCAACATCTTTTTCCCAGATGTTACAAGGATAATCAGCGGAATAGCAGGTTCTGCATGCAAGATAGATTGTCTTTAAAGGATTTTCAGGAGCGTTTATTAAGCTCACCATTGGAAATTCTTTATTTTCTGTCATTATTTTTTCCTGCATTACTCATATTTAAACAACATAAACCGCAGGCGTACTGCGGCTTATTGTAAAATGAAATATTAAAAAGCTATTTTTTGTTGACGTTAGCGTAACGTTTTTTGAATTTTTCAACTCTACCCTCAATATCCAGAATTTTTTGAGTTCCGGTAAAGAAAGGGTGGCAAGCATTACAAATTTCAACTTTTAATCCGTCTTCCAGAGACGAGGTTTCAATTACATTGCCGCAAGCGCAGTTAATTGTGGTTTTTTTATACTTGGGATGGATGTTATCTTTCATTTTTGAGAAATTCCTCTTGTTGTGTTATTAAAACATGCTTCTATTAAATAGCTTTTAATTTAAAATCAAAATGTCGAGAGTGGGACTTGAACCCACATAGATTGCTCCACACGGCCCTCAACCGTGCGCGTCTACCAATTCCGCCATCCCGACATGTTGGGTCTTTTTGCCACTTAATTTTAAGACGCTTAAAACTTAATTTTTGTTTCCTTAAAACTAAATGGTATCTATTAATATTAATTCGCTAAAAACTTTCATGTCAACATGTTTAGCATTTATAGTTCAAGATAAATTTTTGCTGATATTTACAAAAACCATCTTTTTTATTTACGTCAATGTTAAATTATTGTAACATGTTTACAGGGTTTAAAAGAATCGGATTCGTTATATTCTTGACAATAAACCCTACATATAGTGTAATTCTGTTATATGTTCAGTAACAGAAATGTTAAAGAAACACAAAGTCGCGGCATTTTAAAACGTTTAAAAGTACCAATTTACTAGAATCAGGAAGTCAGATTTTATCTGAAAAAATTTGTTGATGCACATCAGTAAAATAGAAATAGACAATTTTAAGTCTTTTGCCAACCCCACGGATATCCCGTTTCTGCAAGGTTTTACAACCGTATCAGGACCGAATGGCTCAGGCAAAAGCAATATAATTGACAGTATACTGTTCTGTCTTGGGCTGTCATCCTCTAAAACACTCAGGGCTGACAGACTTTTTCATTTAATAAATACTCATAACAAAAAAAATGAAGCTTCTGTAAAAGTCTGTTTTTCAAACGGGACTGGGCAGGAAAACCTTTCTGTTAAAAGAAAAATTAAAAAAACATCAGCCGGATTTATCAGTAATTACTACTTAAACGATAAAACATCAACATTAAATGAAATCCACGACGAGCTTTCAAAGCATAATATTTCCCCTGGCTGTTATAATGTAATGATGCAGGGCGATGTAACAAGCATAATCAACATTAGCGCAACGGAAAGACGGAAAATAATTGATGAAATTGCAGGTGTTGCAGACTTTGACAGAAGAATAGAACAGGCAAAGAAAGAACTGGAAACAGTTGAGCAACGTGTCGAAAAATCCGGCGTAATTCTTGGAGAAATCGAGTATAGGCTTATTCAGCTTGAAGAAGAGAAAAATCATGCGCTAAAATACCAGAAAATACGAGATGAAAAACAGGAACTGGAAAAGAAACTTCGTGTTGTAAGATATTTTGAGATTAAAAATTCCTTTGAAAGGCTTCATGAGAGCATACTTGAGGCAAATAAAAACAAAAAGGAAGAAGACAAAAAGCTTTCAGAGCTTGTTATTAGGCTTGAAGAAACGCATAAAAAGCAATTAGAGCTTTCTGAACAAATAAAAAACAAGGGCGAAGACGAGCAAATTGAAATAAAAAAACAGATGGAATCGCTAAAAGGACTTATTGCTCGCAAAAAAGACAGTTTAAGACTGTCAGAAAAACAGGCTCAAGACAATTTAAAAGGAATTGAAACCGCAAAATATAATATAGAGAACTTAAAACAGAAAATAAAGGACTCTTCACACAGAATTAACCTAAAAAATGAAGAGATAGAATCTATTGAAGAAAAAATTAAATTTGAAAAACAAAAGCTTGAAAACCTTTTACAGGAAGTGTCAGGAGTAAATAAAGCCGCAACAGAACAATTGGAAAAAAGAAACAGCCTTAGAAAACTTTTTGAGAACAAAAAAGACGAAGAAAATGCTCTTTTAAAAGAAAAATTAACTTCTGAAGAAAGGGTTTCAAGGTTACAAAAAACTATAGATGAAGCTAATTCGGTAATAATAGAGGCAGAAGGTTTCAAAAATTCAAATACTGAAAGAAGAAACGTGCTGGAAACACAAATAAATGAGCTGTCAAAAGAGCTTAAGGATTATGAAATAGTACAAAAGAATAATCTTGAGTATCTTGACAAATTAAAAAACGAAATTAGCGATCATAACTATAATATTAATGCCGCATACAGAAAAATAACCCAGCTGGAAGCAACTAAAAGGGCATCTGAAGAAGCAGGATTCGGCAGAGCAATTGATACAATAATGAATTCCGGAGTTAAAGGGATCCATGCGCCGCTTGCGCAATTGGGAAAAGTCAATCAGGAATACTCAACAGCCCTTGAAATAGCGATGGGCGGAAGAATGAGATGTATTGTTGTAGATGATGATGAGGTTGCAAGAGTTGCAATAGAGGTTCTTAAGTCATCTCAGGCTGGAAGAGCTACTTTTCTTCCCTTAAACAAAATGAATTCCAAGCCTTGGGGAATGAAAGTTCCGAAAGAGCCTGGCGTTATAGATTTTGCCATAAATCTTATCGAGTTTGACAATGTTTATGAATCAACGTTTTACTATGCTCTTGGGGATACACTTATAGTCGAAGACCTTATTTCATCGAGAAAACTGGCGGGCAAATACAGGATGGTAACGGTTGACGGCAGTTTGGTGGAAAAGACAGGGGCAATGACAGGAGGATCAGTACATAAATCAGGATTAAAGTTTGCGCAATCCCAAGATGATGAGCTTAATACACTGAAAGAAAGATTCCAAAAACTCCAAGATAAAGCCACAGAGCTTGATAAGAAGAAACAGGAAACTGAAAATAAGCTTGATAACGTTAGGCGGGATTATTCGGATGCCTTGAATGAGTTTAACAGAAAGAAATTTGAGCTTGAAAACTTCGATAAAAACACTAAAGATGCCGAGTTAAAAATAATAAAAAGTCATGAGCTTTTAGAAATAAAAATGCCTGAACTTTTAGAAGCTCAAGATCATTTCAACATAAAGGGTTTAGAACTTGATAATATATCAAAACAAATAGCAGAGCTTGCGGAAGAAATTGAAAAAGTTGAAAAATCACTGCCAGAAAACGAACTTACAAAATTGAATAATCTTTCACAAAATATCGAAAAGGAAATAAAAACTTGTGAATCAAGTCTTTCAGCTTGTCAAAACGACATAAAAGCCGTCAAAATGGAAATAGAGTTTAATGAAAACTCAATAAAGATTCATAATGAGCGAATTGAACAATTATTTGGAGAAAATATAAACCTTGACAAGGAAAAAGAGGTGTTTGCGGCGGAAATTATCCAGACTGATGAAAGATTGAACGAATTACAAGATAAGATTAACGAGATTGGTACTGAATTAACGACGCTTCAATCGGAAAGAGACGGCTTAAATGTTGAGCTTACAGGACTAGAAAGAAACAAAGTCGGCTTTGAAACAAGGATTGAGAGGCTTATTGAGCAGGTAGAAGCTTTTAAAACAAGACGAAAAGAACTTGAACCGGAGCTGGATGAAATCAGGCAGGAGCTTATTCAACAGGGATATGAGGTTTCTCAGCTAAAACCAACGGAAGTTTCACTTGATGAAGTGAATAAAGCAATAACAAAGCTGGAAAAAAGAATGACTGAAATGGAACCGGTCAATATGAAGGCTTTAACAGAATATGACGAGGTAAAAACCAGAAAAGAAGAGCTTGAAAGCAGGATTAACACGTTAACAAACGAAAAAAATCAAATTATAGACAAAATGAATAGCTATGAAGAGCTGAAAATAAAGTCTTTTAGGGAAACTTATGACCAAATCAACACTAATTTCAAGGTTATTTTCAATCAATTATCAGATGGAGAAGGAAGAATAGTTCTTGAAAACGATATAAATCCACTTGCAGGCGGATTGACAATAGAGGCTCAGCCAAGAGATAAGAAAATGCAACGTCTTGAGTCCATGAGCGGCGGAGAAAAGTCTTTGACGGCGCTTGCCTTTGTTTTTGCCATACAGCGGCATATGCCCGCTCCTTTTTATGCTTTTGACGAGGTGGATATGCATCTTGACGGAATTAATTCGGAAAAACTTGCTCATCTTATAAAATCCCAGTCTTCAAATGCTCAATTTATCGTAGTATCTTTAAGAAAGCCCATGATAGAAGCGGCAGACAGAACAATAGGCGTAACACAGAAAAATAGCGGTATTACTAAGGTTACAGGAGTAAGATTACATGGATAGTAATGTTTTAAAAAAACGCTCCGATCTGGAATTTAGCTTGGAAGAAAACATTAATACCTTTCAAACAGACGACAAAGCTGTTGATGGCATTGAAATTCTTTTTGAAATGGCAAAAAGCGGAAAAATTGATCCGTGGAATATTGATATTGCTGATGTTACAGATAAATATCTTCAAAAACTAGTTGAATTAAAGGCAAATAACCTAAAACTTACCGGCAGAACCTTGTTTTTTGCGGCTTTATTGTTAAGACTAAAGTCAGATGTGCTTGAGGGCATAAATGTTTTTGAAGAAAAACCTGAAGAAGCGCAGTTTTTAGATGAAATTAGTGATTTTGAAGAGGACTCAGAAAGCATAAATTATAACAATGTAATTTCCCTGGACGAGGTTTTAGAAAGACGCACCAGCGTTCGGCTGTATAAAAATAGGGTGGTAACGCTTGAAGAGCTGGTTAAGCAACTTGAATTTTATGAAAAAATAGATAGGCGGCTGGCTTTAAGAAATAAACAGAAAAAAAGCGTCGGCAAATATCGATCTTATGAAAATTTTACGCCGGAAGATATTATTAATATGGCTCATGACGAATATATTGAAACCAGCGTCTCTAAAATTCAACAAAGCCTGGAAAAATTGTTTGAAACAGATAGCAAAATAGAGCTAAATGAACTCATAGATGCTGGTATGGATAAAGTATCAGTGTATATAGCTCTTTTGTTTCTTGCTTCTCGCAGTAGAATAGACCTTGTGCAGGATGAATTTTACTCTGATCTTTATATTGTTCAGGAAATTAATAATACCGTTTAAAAAGGGATAAAATCAATAATGACACTTAAATGTAGAATAGAAGCGGCTCTTTTTGTAATAGGTAAAGCTGTTACGGTTGAAGAAATAGCTGAAATTGTCAAAGCAAAGCCGGAAGAAGTAGAGTCAGAACTTCTTGATCTTCTTATGGATTATTCTTCAAGGGAAAGCGCTCTTGAAATCGATGATGAGAACGGTTATATAATTCAAGTGAGAGAAGAATATAAGGATATAGTTGAAAAACTGATTCCTGTGGAGCTAAAGCCGCCTGTTTTAAGGACATTATCGGTAATTGCCTTAAAAGAACCCCTAAGACAAAGCTCTTTAAAAGAGCTTAGAGGCGCAACCGCTTATGATCATATTGCAGAGCTCCTTGAAAAAGGGCTTATAACAAGAAAAAAGGATAAAAACGGCAGGTCTTTTATCCTGAAAACCACGCCCAAGTTTGCGGAATACTTCAAGCTTAAAGGCGATACCAAAGCGTTGGCTAAAATCCTTGATTTAAACAAAAAAACAAGCAAAACTATTGTCGAAAATGAGGAAACAGAAGGGTTTTCCGGCGAATAAAATGTTATATTAAAAAATAATAACTATTTTATGGCTTATGATGGACAATTGTTTGTGGACTATTATACTATATGTTTGTGTAGTAATTTTTGAAAATTATCTTAGAAAGTGTAAATGGAACACTCAATTTTAAAAGCTGATCTTAAAAAAAGCTTTGACCTGAAAACCCTTGCCCATGACGCTAAATTTCATTTTATCGCTCTGGGTGGTATCGGAATGAGTGCTTTAGCCAGAATTTTGCTCGAAGCGGGGTATAAAATATCAGGCTCAGATTTGACAAAAAACCATCTGATGGAGTACTTTGAACAACAAAACGCTGATATTTTTGTGGGGCATTCAGACAAAAACTTGATAGATTGCGCAGTTGTTGTTAAAAGTTCCGCAATAAAACTTAACAATCCAGAGCTTCAAAAAGCTTTGGAATTAAATATTCCTGTTCTGCACCGAGCAGAGCTATTAAACGCCTTGATGCGCGGCTTAAATCAAATAGCGATAGGCGTTACCGGCACTCACGGAAAAACAACCACAACGGGAATGATAACCACAATTTTTTATGAAATGGGATTAGACCCTAGTTTCGCTATCGGAGGGGAGATTCCTCAGCTTAAAACAAACTCTGCCTTCGGTAAAGGCGGATATTTCATCTCAGAGCTTGACGAGAGCGATGGAACAATCGAATTATACAGCCCTGACATAAGCGTGATAACAAACCTTGAGCTTGAACACACTGACCACTACAGAAATGGCTTTGACCAACTTCTTGATACTATGGCAAGGTTTGTTAAAAACATTTCTGACAATGCGAAAACAATTATTAATATTGATGATGCAGGCAACCTAAAGCTTATTGACAAGGTAAACAGCGGGAATTTCATCACATACAGTCTTGAAGATCAGAGCGCAGACTATTTTGCCGAAGTTGTCGAACCTGCGCCGAATGCGAAAATGAAAGTTTATAAAAAAGCTCAATGTCTTGGAGAAATTACCCTTGGCATTCCGGGCGTTCATAACCTTTCTGACGCGCTGGCGGCTACGGCTGTGTGTCTTGAAAAAGAGCTGGATTTTAACGGTATTTCCAACGCATTATCTAAGTTTACAGGAATGAAAAAGCGGTTTCAAACAGTAGGATTTGCAAAAGAAGCAAGAATAATTGACGATTACGCTCATCATCCTACAGAAATTAAGGCAACTGTCAAAACAGCCCGACAGGTTGTGGATTTAAGCAAAAACGACAAGGGGAACTTAATTGCTGTTTTTCAGCCGCATAGGTATACCCGTTTTGAAAAATTTTGGGGTGAATTCTTGAAATCTTTTGATGAAGCTGATATTGTTTATGTATGTGATGTTTATTCGGCTGAAGAAGCTCCTTTAGAAAATATTAATTCTGAAGAATTCGCTAAACAGTTGCAACATAAGTGCGCATATTATATAAAAGGCGATATGGACAAGGTTGCTGATACTCTTATAAACGCAATAAAGCCGAATGATCTGGTTTTAACAATGGGCGCGGGTAATATAACAAAGCTTGGTCCGATTATTGTAAATAAAATAAACGGAAATAACTAAAATGACATCAATTTTAAATATTAAAAAGCTTGAAAATGAATGTTTAAAAGAATATACGACATTAAAAATAGGCGGTAACGCAGTAGAATTATATATTCCTGACAATGTCAGCGAAATATTACAGCTAAAGCAGTTATTACAAAATGAAAAAATTGTAATCTTAGGACAGGGTTCAAATATTCTTGTTTCATCTCAGGGAATTCAAGACAGAGTAATTTATACAGGCAATTTAAAAAAATATGAATTTCTTAATGAAACAACGATAAAGGTTGAAAGCGGCATTAAATCCTGGAATGTGGCGAAAATTCTTCTGGATAAAAATTTGTCGGGGTTGGAATTTCTGATAGGAATCCCCGGGTCATTGGGCGGGGCGGTTACAATGAATTCTTCAGCTCACGGTCAGGCAATTGAAGACGTTATAGAATCAGCAGAAGCGCTTGATCTTAAGACTAACGAGATTTATCTTCTTAATAAATCCGAATTGAAGCTGGGTTACAGAAATTCTTTTGTGGAAAAAAACCGTCATTTAATATTAAATGCCACTTTTAAGCTTAAAAAAGACCATCATAACAAGATTGCGGAAAGAATGGATTTCCATCTCTCTTACAGAAAAGAACGGCATCCCGCATTAACCCAGCCTAATGCCGGAAGTACCTTTAGAAACCCCGCTCAAGGAGTTTATACAGGCAGGCTCCTTGAAGAAATGGGAGCAAAAAACTGGCAAGAAGGCGGCGCCGCAATCTCTGACAAACACTGTAATTTTATAATCAATAAAGACAATGCAACTTCTCTTGATGTTTCAAGATTAATGCAAAAAATGCATAATAGCGTAAAGCAGGAATATGGCTATGATTTAATAGCTGAAATTCGGTATATCGGTAAACCGACCGAAGAAGAAGAGGAAATATGGGCGAAATTCACGGTTCATTAAAGATAAACAAAGATTCAATTATTGGAGTTCTTTGCGGCGGAATGTCCAGCGAAAGAGAAGTTTCCCTAAGATCAGGCAAAAACTCTTTTGAAGCCTTAAAAAGGCTCGGCTATAACAATGCTTGCCTTATAGACGTCGATAAAAACATTGCAAAAACCCTGATAGACAAGAAAATAGAACTTGCTTTTATCTCTTTACACGGAAAATACGGCGAAGATGGTTGTATTCAGGGGGTTCTTGAAATTCTTGATATCCCTTACACCGGTTGCGGCGTTAAAGCCAGCGCAATTTGCATGGACAAGGAATTTACAAAAAGAATCGTGAAAACACAGGATATTCCTTTGATTCCCTCGCTTGTTGTTCGAAATTATGAGGAATTGCATAATCATTGCTCTGATCTTAAGTATCCTTTAATGGTAAAGCCTGTAAGCGAAGGCTCAAGCATAGGAATGTCAAAGGTTGATACCGTTGAAGAGCTGGAAAAGGCGGTAAAACTTGCTGAAAAATATAATACAGGCGTTATGCTGGAAGAATTTGTCGAGGGGAAATCGGTAACAATCGGCGTTCTTGATATGGCTTCAGGCGCGATTGCCACTCCCGTTCTGGAGTTAAGATCAAAAACAGGCTGGTATGATTTTGAAGCAAAGTATACAAAAGGGTTGACGGAGTTTATTCTCCCCGCTGAAATTGATGAAACAACGACAAAATACGTTCAAAGTCTTGCTGTAAAAGCTCATAAAGCAGTGGAAGCAAGAGGAATGAGCAGAATAGATTTTATTATTACCGACAACAACGCTTATTTACTTGAAATAAACACTATTCCCGGGATGACAGACTTAAGCGATCTTCCTGCGCAAGCTAAAGCAATGGGGATTGAGTACGATCAGCTTGTGGAGATCATTTTAAACAGCGCGTTTTTATAAGCGTAAATTATAGTAATCTGAAAACGTTTTTACCCAGCCTGCGCCTCCCTTAGAGCGTCATTGAGAGGAGGGGCTCTGCTTCGACGCGGCAATCTAACCCTTTTAGACAAAATGCTTATATGTTGTTAGCCGGATAGATTGCCACGCTCGCTGCGCTCGCTCGCAATGACAATTTAAGCTATTTTACATGATGAATTGCAAGTTCAGACCGTGTGAGAAATAAAATCTGATCCCTTAAAAAATATTAAAACAATCATTTAAATACGAGGGGGTTCGGGGGCTTGCCCCTGATGGATATGTCAGTTTGTCATGTTCGTTTTTCTTTCTTTTGCTTCGTTTTCTTTCTTTTTGCGTTCAAAAAGAAAGAAAATGAAGAAACGGTAAGTATTGTAGGCTGAAAAGATGCTGAAACAAAGCCTGTCCTGAACTTGTTTCAGGATTCAGCATGACAAAACGCAGCAGGGTTGCGGAAAATTTATCCTTCAAAAATTAAATCTTTAATGTGGTTTTAAAGTGCAGTTTTGCTACATTTGACAGTTTTTCAAGCCCGTATTTGGCGGTAAAAATTTTTGCCTGTTTTATTACTTCCTCAGACGCGCCTTTAGGGAAATTTACCCCGTATTCTAAAGATATTTTTTTCATTCTTTTTACAAATTCGTTTCTTGCAAGAACTGACGCCGCGGCTACTGCAATATCATCTTCCGCTTTTGTTCTTTGTTCCAGATTTATTGTTTTTCCCTGTTTTAAAAGAGCGTTCTTTATAAGAGATTCATTTCCGAATTTGTCAGAAAGAGCATTCTGACAAGGCGTTTTTTCAAGAATGTTCTCAATCGCTCTGGCATGACCCCAGGCAAGTAAATTGTTTAAATTCCCGATTTTTTTATAAAGCTCGTTATATTTTGCGGGATTTATTACAATTACGGAAAAAACGCTGATTTTTTGAATTTCAGGCGCTATTTTTTCAATAAAACTGTCTTTTAATTTTTTGCTGTCCTGAACCCCTAAAGTTGATAATTTGCTTAAATTGTTTTCATCCACCAGAACTCCGGCAACAACCAGAGGTCCGAAATAATCTCCTTTACCGGATTCATCAGTTCCAATCCAGCTTTTATACGATTGAGGCAACGAAGAAGAGGCTTTAGCAACTGTTTTTAATTGAGCTTGAACATTATCAGACAAAACAGAATTGTTTAAAAGTTTATTGACAAAGTTTTCCGCATTTTTTCCCTGAACCAAAAGTTTCCCGCTTTTATATAAAGAAACGGTAATTTCACTTTTTTGAGCCCTCCAAAGGGTGTATTCAGCCTGTTTAAAATTAAACCCGCTTTTTTCTAGCCTGGATTTTAGCTCACCTTCTTTGGAAAGGTCAATTTTTAAACTGAATGAATTAGACATGAACTGTTTTTATACTAAACGACATATTAATGATTTTTATTGTATTTATCCGACAAGACCGCTGCCGTCAGCTTCACTGGCTTTTACCATTATTGCATGCTGGACGGGCTTTTCTTTTTTAATAGAAGAATTGTATACAACCTCTGTATCATAGCCGAATTCATCCTGCGGCGCTTTGCGAGAATGTTCGTCTATAAGCTTTTTCGCCAAATCTGCTATTTCATAAACAAGCTCGTATTTGTTTTCGGATTTTTCGTTTAAATCTAACGCTGTTTTTATTATTTGATCCATTATGCGCCTCTCTTTATTTAATTAAATAGATATCTTATTATATTACCTTAAATTTGTTATATCAAATATAAAAAAATGCGGGTTCATCTTATTTTTTCGTGAAATTCAATGCCCATAAGCATGGAGCTGTCATTGCGAGGAAGAATTTTTCCATATAATTGTGAATAAAAGCGGAAATCTTTATGAAAAATTCTGACGCGGCAATCTTTCCAGTCTTTCCGGGCTAAAAATAGATTCCCGCGTCGCTTCGCTCCTCGGAATGACAATTTCTAGTTTATGAGGGCGAACACTTAGGTTCGCCCCTGCTTTTATTACCTATTTTTATTATATTAAGGCTTCTCTAAAAACTCGAATGGGGCTGGGCGTAGAAGCTAAGCCTCTATTAATCAAATTTTCTTTTGTTTTTAACTCGTTTATCTGTTTTTTTCTGAAAACCCTGCTCATTTGCGTTTTTTGGTTTTTTGTTTGACGATTTATAGTTTTTTACAGGAGCTTCTGAAGATTGTTTTTTGAAAAACTTTTTCCTGTCAAACTCCCTGCCTCTTTCGTTAAATCTTTTTTTAGGCTTTAATTTATCCACTCCTGCCGGTTCATTAAAATCAATGGTCTGGTCAAAATTCTTACTTTCTTCCTGAACAGACATTTTAATTAATGCCGCCGCCACATCAAGAGCGGTATAATCCTGACCCATTAAAAATTCGGCATGGTTTATATAATTGCTTAAATGCCCTTGTTCTAAAATTGTCTGAACTTTAGAAATAAATGTGTTTATTTTTGTTGATTCAAGATCATTTATGCTGGGAACCTGCTGTTGAAGGATATTCATGCCATTTGCTCTTTGTATGCGGGTTAAATTGTAAATTTGCTTACCTACAACAAAGGTAAAAGCTTTTCCTGTCTTGCCTGCCCTGCCGGTTCTGCCGATTCTGTGAATATAATCCTCGTCATCTCTTGGCAAATCATAATTAAATACCGCTTCAACATCATTAACGTCAATTCCTCTTCCCGCAACATCCGTTGCGACAAGAATTTCTGTTGTTCTGTTTCTAAAGCTCGCCATAACCTTATCGCGCTGATTTTGGTTTAAATCGCCGTGTAATCCTTCCGCAAAATAACCTCTGGTTTTTAAGCTTTCCACAAGCTCGTCAACCTGTTTTTTTGTGTTGCAGAACACGAGCCCGAGTTTTATATTATGAAGATCAATTAGTCTTGATAAAACTTCCAGTTTGGCTTTTTCCTGAATATCAAAATATACCTGTTGAATTTTTGGAGTGTCCAGTTTTTTCTGTGTAATATTTATGATTTTAGGGTTTGTTTGGTATTTTTTTGTTAAATCTATGATTTCTCTTGGCATTGTCGCTGAAAACATGACTGTTTGTCTGTTTTCAGGAATATCTTTAAGGATTATTTCTATGTCCTCTCTAAATCCCATATCAAGCATTTCGTCAGCTTCATCCAAAACAATGGTGTTTACAGAATTAAATTTGATAGAACCGCGTCGCATGTGATCCATTGTTCTGCCGGGAGTTCCCACTATAATTTGAGGTTGTTTTTTTAAAGCTTTAAACTGTCTTTCAATCTGCTGACCGCCGTAAATTGCCACAACAGAAACGTTTTCTTTATATTTGGCAAGTTTTCTAAACTCTTCCGTTACCTGAATAACAAGTTCTCTTGTCGGACAAAGAACTAACGCCTGAATTTGTTTATTGTCGAGGTCAAGATTTTCAAGCAAAGGAATAGCAAAAGCCGCTGTTTTTCCTGTGCCTGTCTGGGCTTGTCCTATAATGTCGTTTTTGCTCATAAGCAAAGGAATTGCTTCTGACTGAATTGGGGAAGCTTCTTCAAATCCCATATCTGAAACCGCTTGAAGAATCTCGTTTGAAAGAGATAATTGATCAAATTTTAATTTATTCATTTTTTCCTGCTAAAATGCCCTTTATACTTTACATTTTCCTTGAATGTATAAGGACATTTTGTTGATACATTTAAGGTTTTTATTTTAATCCACTGTTTAAATTATCATACAAATTAATATTATAAGCAAATCTCTTTAAGGCTTCTCTAAAAACAAAAGAATTTTATTATTTATATCTACCCCCCTGCCCCCCTTCAAAGGGGGGAGAAGTTCATGGGTAGGGGCTTCGCCCCTACACCAAACCCCAATCAAATTTTATAAAAATTTCAAAAAATTGAATTTTTAGAGGCGTCCTTTAATATTTCGGGTAATTTAATTTATCACTAAATAATTTATACTTAAAAGAAAATTATACCAATTTAGTTTTATAATAAAAGTCGTTAATATGTTTACATTTAACGAGTTTTCCTCATTACCCGCAAGAAATTCATGTTAATTAGTTTTGTCGTTTAGTATAATTATGAAAATAGAAAAATACGAGTCTAAAGAAGCTGCCGGTGAAATTCTTGCAGAAAAACTTTTTGAATTAAAGTTAGAAAAACCCTATATAATGGCTGTTTTAAGAGGCGGGGTTCAAGTTGCGCAAGTAATTGCGGATAAATTTAAACTTCCTGTACATCCTTTGATAGTAAAAAAACTTCCTTCTCCTGAAAATCCAGAATATGGATTTGGAGCTGTTACAGAAGACGGGACTTTAGTTCTTAATGAAAATGCTGTTCTTTCTTTGAAACTTAGCCGGGATATCATAGAAAAAATTGCTAATACTATTGTTCTTGAAATTCAACGCAGAAAAAATATATTTGGCGAGCTTGATAATAAAAAAATAAGCGAATCAGACGTAATTATAGTTGATGATGGCATTGCAACCGGTTATTCTTTAATTGCCGCTATAAATACAGTTAAAAAACGGCGTCCTAAATCTATTACTATAGCTGTTCCGGTAAGTTCATTAAGCGCTTATTCAGTTATAAAAAAACTTGCTGACAATATTGTTTGTCCTCTTATAAGCAGTGATTATTTTTTTACGGTCGCCGCATATTATAAAACATGGAGTGATTTATCAGAAGAAAGTCTTAAATTTATTATTGAAGACTACAAAAATAAATATTCTGATTAACTTGAATTGCTAAATAAATAATTTTATATTTGGCGTAGCGGCTGGCTT
>ERZ795055.1151-NODE-1151-length-22017-cov-21.770786_pt1 | contig 22017 bp, 16 predicted proteins | sample MGYA00375139_ERZ795055 | MGnify/ENA primary metagenome ERZ795055 (study PRJEB30184, sample SAMN05720283) | anaerobic digester metagenome | isolation source: active sludge of municipal wastewater-treating anaerobic digesters | place: USA | collected 2015-01-23 ... | reverse complement strand
CGGCGATGCTGCGCATGGCGCGTTCGCGCGGCAGGATCAGCCAGTATTCGTCGTCATCGCGCTCCTCCAGCCGGAAACTGACCCAGAAGCCGGTGACGCCATCGACTTCGGCGGCAATCCGCGTGTGGGGCCCGAGGCGGTTGGCGAGTTCGCGCTGGATCAGCCGGTTGAAGCGGGAATCCGGCATCGGCTCGATCTTGTCCTCGGCTTCTGCCGGCAGCAGACGGATGCCTTCGCGGGTCGACAATTCGTTGAACAGTTCGGGGCGTTTTTCCGGCGCGGCGGCGAAAAGTGCCGCCCGGATCAGGTTGACCGCAGACGTTGCCAGTTGCGCCGTTTCACGGGCGCGCGGCTCGGCTTCGATATAGCGGAAGAGGCTCAGCCAGGCCGTCGTCGTCAGGATGACCAGCGCCGCCAGCAACAGGAAGGTGCGGGCGAGCAGCGTGCGCGGAATCATTGCCGCTCGGCACCGTCCGGCACGAAGACGTAGCCGAAGCCCCAGACCGTCTGGATGTAGCGCGGCTGCGCCGGGTCGTTTTCGATCAATTTGCGCAGGCGCGAAACCTGGACGTCGATGGCCCGGTCGAACGGCCCTTGCTCGCGACCCCGGGCAAGCGCCATCAGCTTGTCGCGCGACAGCGGCTGGCGCGGGTGCTGGAGCAGCACCTTGAGCACCGCGAATTCGCCGGTGGTCAGTGGCAGCGACTCGGTGCCGCGTTTCAGGCTGCGCGCCGCAAGGTCGACCTCGATGTTGCCGAAGCGGACGATCTGCGCTCCGGCTTCCGGCGCGCCGGGCGGCGCGGCCCCCAGGCGGCGCAGCACGGCGTGGATGCGGGCCAGCAGTTCACGCGGGTTGAACGGCTTGGGCAGGTAGTCGTCGGCGCCCATTTCAAGGCCGACGATGCGGTCGACCTCATCGCCCTTGGCGGTCAGCATGATCACCGGTGTCGTATCGCCGGCGCCGCGCAGCCGGCGGCAGATCGACAGGCCGTCTTCGCCGGGCAGCATGAGGTCGAGAACGATCAGGTCGACATGCTCGCGCGCCCGGGTCCGGTCCATCTGGGCGGCGTCGGCGACTGCCTTGACGCTGTAGCCCTGTTCGCTCAGGTAGCGGACGAGCAGGTCACGCAGGCGGCTGTCGTCATCGACGACGAGGAGGTGGTATTGGCGATCGTTCATCGGGCAAAGGATAATGTGGTGCGAGCGGGAGGCATGCCGGGAATGGTAACAAGCTTTTTCATCGGAGAACGGGGAAACAAGTTGTTACAAAGCCCGGCGGCGCCGTGTGCCGTTGCCGGCCAAAGCAAGGCAGAATGAGCCTGTAACCTGTGGATGAATTTCAATGAGGATCCGGTCGCGAATTTCTGGGTGCTTGCTGCTCGCGCTGATGGCCATGCCGGTCGTCACGGGAGCGGCGCGTGCCGAGGTTCGCCAGGAGTTTGCGGCAACGTCGTTGCTGCTGCGCGTCCAGCTGCCGCCCGACCAGCGCCGCCAGATGCGCCAGGAAATGCGCGATCAGTGGCAGCGGAATCCACAGGATGATCGTGCGCGCTACCGCGATGATCGTCAGGGGCGCTGGCAACAGATGCCGCAGGAAGACCGGCAACGGATGCGCGATGAAATGCGCGGCCGGCGCGACGACTTCGGCGGCCAGGGGCGCGGTCGCGAGGGCGGTGGTGGCGGGCAGCGCGGCGGCTGGCGCTGAGCGCCTGAATTGAAGCGGCGGCTCCGGTAAAATACCCGCGATGAAATTACTGGCGATCGAAACCTCGACCGATTTCGGCTCCTGCGCACTGTTGCTGGATGGCCGGATGAACCAGCGGGTCTGCCCGGCCGGGCGTCCGCATTCCGAAACCCTGTTGCCGCTGGTCCGCGAGCTGATGGCCGAGGCCGGCCTGTCCTTCAGAAGCCTGGATGGCATCGCCTTCGGCGCCGGGCCGGGGGCCTTTACCGGCTTGCGCGTGGCCTGCGGCATCGCCCAGGGGCTGGCGGTGGCGGCGGATCTGCCGGTGGTGCCGGTCAGCGGCCTCGAGGCAATGGCGGCGACCGTAGGCGAACCGCGCGTACTGAGCCTGCTCGATGCGCGCATGGGGGAGGTCTACGGCGGCGCCTACGAACGGCACGGCGAGGTTTTTGCGTTGACCGGGGCGATCACGCTCACGGCGCCCGCGGCGCTGGAATTCCCCGGCACGGGGGCGTGGATTGCCTGTGGCAATGCGATCGACGCCTACCCGCTGCTCGCCGGGCGCCTGCGCGACGGCGGTTTGCAAATACGTTCCGGTGTCCTGCCGCAGGCCGACGCGCTGGCCCGGCTGGGGGCTGTCCGCCTGCAACGCGGCGAAGGGATCGACCCGGCGCTGGCGGCGCCCTTGTATGTCCGCAACAAGGTGGCCAAGACCATCGGTGAGCGTCTTGCCGAAGGGGGGCGGGCGTGAGCGTGGCCGGGGCGCATGCTGAAATTATCCGGATGACGGCAGACGATCTCGCTGCCGTGACCGAACTCGAGGCGTCACTCCAGGCTTTTCCGTGGTCGCATGGCAATTTTGTCGATTCGCTGGCGGCCGGGCACGCGATGTGGGTGTGCCGGCAGGGTGACGATGTGATCGGTTTTTCGGTGGTCATGCCGGTGCTCGACGAGGCGCAACTGCTCAATATCGGCGTTGACCGTCGTCATCAGGGGCAAGGCCACGGTGCCCGCCTGCTCCGGCACCTGATGGACGAGGCACGGGCCGGCGGCGCCGAGCGGCTGCTCCTCGAAGTGCGGCCGTCCAACCGCCGGGCGATCGACTTCTATCGCCAGTTCGGCTTTACCCAGATGGGCGTGCGCCGGGGTTATTATCCGGCCGCCGTCGGGCGCGAGGATGCGCTGGTATTTGACAAGGACCTCCGATGAACCTGAGCCGCGAACAGATGCTGGCCGAGATGGGCATTGCGCCGATCTGGCGGTTGCGCGAGACCACTGCGCCACCGCCGGCTGCCGCCGAAGTGCCACCGACCGACCAGCCGCCGGTGGCGCAGGTCGCGCCGGTTGCATCCACGCCGGTGGCGACAGGCGCGGTCGACACCTTGAACTGGCCGGAATTGGCCGAACGGGTCGCCGCGTGCACGGCCTGCCCGTTGTGCGAGCAACGCAAGCAGGCGGTGCTCGGCGTCGGCGATCTCAACCCCGACTGGCTGTTCGTCGGCGAGGGGCCGGGAGCGGAGGAAGATGCCCGGGGCGAGCCCTTCGTCGGGCAAGCCGGCAAGCTGCTCGACAACATGCTGGCGGCGCTCGATCTCGTGCGCGGCAGCAAGGTCTATATCGGCAATGCGGTCAAATGCCGACCACCCGGCAACCGCACGCCGGAAGCTGGCGAAATGGCCGCCTGCCGGCCCTGGCTGGAACGGCAGATCGCCTTGCTCAAGCCGAAGATCATCGTGCTGTTGGGCAAGGCGGCGGTGCATTCGCTGCTGCATGACGACAAGTCGCTCGCCTCGCTGCGCGGCAAGCGCTTCGAGTATCAGGGGATTCCCGTCGTCGTCACCTATCATCCGGCCTACCTGCTGCGCAATCTGCCGGAGAAGGCCAAGGCCTGGGAAGACCTGCTCTTCGCGCGGCGCTGCCTGCGTGAATCCGCTGGCGCGGAAGGCCAGTTGAAGCTCTAAACCGGCGTATCAGTGGTGGGCGCTGTCATCGAGATGCATGACGTCGTCCTGTTCGCGCTGGTTGGCGAGATGGCGCTGGCGGATCAGGTACATCAGTCCGCTTACACAGAGCCCGAACAAGGTCACCACCAGGTAGATCGAGACATCGTTCTTGATCATGACGTAGTAAAGACCGGTCATGATCAGGATGGAGAGGTTCTCGTTGAAGTTCTGGACGGCGATCGAATGGCCGGCGCCCATCAGGATGTGGCCGCGGTGCTGGAGCAGGGCGTTCATCGGCACCACGAAGAAGCCGGACAGGCCGCCAACCAGGATCAGCAGGGGCACCGCCAGCCAGATGTCGTGCACAAAGTTCATGGTCAGCACGATGAGGCCCATGGCGATGCCGAGCGGGATGACGCGGACCGATTTGCGCAGGGTGATGAGCTTGGCGGCAAAAATGGCGCCGGCGGCGACCCCGACTGCGACGACGCCCTGCAGCATCGAGGATTTCGAGAGGTCGAGTCCGAGCGCCACTTCCGACCACTTGATGACGATGAATTGCAGCGTGGCGCCGGCGCCCCAGAACAGCGTGGTGACCGCCAGCGAGATCTGCCCCAGTTTGTCGCGCCAGAGGAGCGAGAAGCAGTGCTTGAACTCATGCACCAGATAGAACGGATTCTTCTTGAGCGGCTTGTGGTCGACCCCGGTGTCCGGCACATAGAGGTTGAACAGGGCGGCGATTACATAGAGGACACCGATGATGGCCACCGCCATTTCGCCGGTGGTGTCGATGCCGGTGTCGATCAGCGGGAAATCGAAGCCGAGCAGCGCATGGGCGACGTCCGGGCGGATCAGCATGCCGCCGATGACGACACCAAGAATGATGGCGCCCACGGTCAACCCCTCGATCCAGCCGTTGGCGACGACCAGCAGGCGGTGCGGCAGGTATTCGGTCAGGATCCCGTACTTGGCCGGCGAATAGGCGGCGGCGCCAAGACCGACGACGGCGTAGGCGAGCAGCGGATGGACCATGAAGAACATCATCGCGCAACCGACGATCTTGATCGCGTTGCTGATGAACATGACGCGCCATTTCGGCATCGAGTCGGCAAAGGCGCCGACGAAGGCGGCCAGCAGGACGTAGGAGACGGTAAAGAAGGTCTTGAGCAGCGGCTCGTATTCGGACGGCGCCTGCATCTCGCGCAGGGCATAGATGGCAGCAATCAGCAGGGCGTTGTCGGCCAGCGCTGAAAAAAACTGCGCGGCCATGATGATGTAGAAGCCGAAAGGCACTTGCGCTCTTGTCTCGTTATAACTTTGGGCGTGTTTATACCATGGATTGGGAGTCGGGCAATCCGGGGGCGGTTGCGGTCGACGCCGGAAAACAGGCTATTTTCGGCAGATGAAGCGGCCGCCGGTGGCCATTGGCGTATCGCTTGTGATTGAATAGCGGCCGCGATCGATGAGGAGAGAATGAATGGCCGACCGGCGTTTGCAGGTCTTTCGTGCGGTAGCCCGGCACCTGAGCTTCACGCGGGCGGCCGATGCGCTGTTCATGACCCAGCCGGCGGTGACGTTTCAGGTCAGGCAACTCGAGGAGCAATACGGCACCCGCCTCTTCGAACGGCGGCATGGCAGCATCGCGCTGACCCCGGCCGGCGAGCTGGCGCTTTCCTATGCCGAGCGAATTCTCGGCCTCGCTGACGAAATGGACACGCGGATCGGCGAATTGACGAACGAGATGCGCGGCCTGCTGCAGATCGGGGTGAGCGCCAGCCTGGGCGAATTGATGCCGCGCCTGCTCGCCGAATTTGCTGCCGGCCATCCGCAGGTGCGGGCGCAACTGAACGTTGCCAGCTCGGAAGCCATCGAGCGCCGCGTGGCCGATCATTCGCTCGATATCGGTCTGATCGCGGCACCGGCGAAGTTGCCCAACCTGTCCTGCACGATTTGCGGCGCCGACGAGTTGATGGTCATCTGCGCTCCGGAGCACCCGCTGGCGGGCCTGGCGAAGATCAGTCCGAAAGCGCTGGCCGGTCATGACTATGTCTGCAGCGACCCGGGTTCGGGAACGCGCGAGAGTGTCGATGCCTATTGGCGCGCCAACCGGGTTGCCGGCGACGATCTTAAAACCCGGATGGAACTGGGCAGCCCGGAAGCCCTCAAGGGGGCGGTTGCAGCCGGGTCGGGATTTGCCATCGTCGCGCGTCATCTGGCAGGCAGGGAAGTCCGGCTGGGCGAACTGGTTGCCATTCCATTGCAGCCCCGGCTCCGCCGGAACCGCTATCTGGTGCAGCCGCAGGATCGTTTCCGATCCCGGCTGGCCGCCACTTTCATTCAGTTTGCCGAGCGGAAGCTGGCAGAATTGGCACCATGAGCACGACGCGACCGATCCGCGCCCGGATTTCCCGGGGTGCCCTGCTGCACAACTACCGGCTGGCAAAGGCGCGTGCATCGGGGGCGCGGGCATGGGCGGTGATCAAGGCCGATGCCTACGGCCACGGCCAGTGGTGGGCGGTCGACGCGTTGCGCGACGTGGCCGACGGCTTCGCCGTGCTCGAATGCGAAAACGCCGTCGCCCTGCGAGATTCCGGGATTGCCCAGCCCATCCTGCTGCTGGAGGGGATCTTCAGCGCGCAGGACGCCCGGGCGGTCGCGGAATTCCGGCTGACCAGCGTCGTTCATTGCCGGGAACAACTTGACCTGTTGCTGGCCTCGGTGCCGGCTGCGGCGCCCCTGGCGATCTGCCTCAAGCTCAATACCGGCATGAATCGCCTGGGCATGGGTGCGGTCGACCTGGAATATGCCCGCAAAATCCTTGCTGCCCGGCCGGCGGTCGATTTGACCCTGATGACCCACTTCGCCGAGGCCGACGGTGAGCGCGGGGTGGCCGAACAGCTGGCGCGTTTCCGCGAAATGGCCGGCGACTGGCGCGGCCCGGTGAGCCTGGCCAATTCGGCAGCCTTGCTCCGCCATCCGCAGACGCATGCCGACTGGGTGCGCCCGGGCATCATGCTCTATGGTTCCAGTCCGTTTGCCGACGTGTCGGCCGAAGCGCTTGGCCTGCGCCCGGTGATGACGCTCGAGAGCCGGATCATCGGCGTCCAGCAGCTGACACGCGGTGAACGTGTTGGGTATGGCGGCACCTTTGTCGCCGAACGGCCGATGCGCGTCGGTATCGTTGCCTGCGGCTATGCCGACGGTTATCCCCGGCATGCGCCGAGCGGTACGCCGCTTGCCGTGCTGGGACAGCCGACGGGAACGGTCGGGCGGGTGTCGATGGACATGCTGGCGTGTGACCTGAGCGACATTCCCGAGGCCGGCATCGGGTCGCCGGTGACGCTCTGGGGCGCCGGGCAGGCCGGTCACGTGCCGGCCGATGCGGTGGCGCAGGCTGCCGGCACCATCGCCTACGAACTGTTTTGCGCGCTGGCGCCGCGGGTTCCGGTCAATCTTGTCGAATAGGCGCGCCAACGCCTGATCCGGCGTGGTGTATCCTCCTTTCCCATGGCAAAAAGCAAGTCGATCTACAGCTGCACCGAGTGCGGGGCGACCAGCCCGAAATGGCAGGGACAGTGCCCCGGATGTGCAGAATGGAACACGCTGGTCGAGAGCGTTGCCGAAAAGGCCAGCGGCCATCGTTTCGAATCGCTGGCGCCGGTGGCCAGGTTGCAGAATCTTTCGGAGATCGAAGCGCGGGAAACCGACCGCGTTCCCACCGGCATTGCCGAGCTCGATCGGGCGCTGGGCGGCGGGCTGGTCGCCGGCGGTGTGGTCCTGATCGGCGGCGATCCCGGCATCGGCAAGAGCACGCTGCTGCTGCAGGCGCTTTCCCTGCTTTCCGCCGCCAACAAGGTGCTCTACGTCAGCGGCGAGGAATCCGGCGAACAGGTGGCGCTGCGCGCCCGCCGGCTGGGGCTGGACACCCGCTCACTGCAACTGATGGCAGAAATCAACCTGGAGCGGATCCTGGCCACACTGCAGGCGGAACGGCCGCAGGTCGCCGTAATCGATTCGATCCAGACGATGTGGTCGGACCAGCTGTCGAGCGCACCCGGTTCGGTCGCCCAGGTACGCGAGTGCGCGGCCCAGTTGACCCGTCTGGCCAAGCAGGCGGGCATCACCGTGATCCTGGTCGGGCATGTGACCAAGGAAGGCGCCCTGGCCGGCCCGCGCGTGCTCGAACATATCGTCGATACCGTGCTCTATTTCGAGGGCGATACGCATTCGAGCTTCCGCCTGGTGCGTGCGGTCAAGAACCGTTTCGGGGCGGTCAACGAGCTCGGGGTCTTCGCGATGACCGACAAGGGGCTGAAGGGCGTCAACAATCCGTCGGCCCTGTTCCTGTCGCAGCACGGCCAGGACGTGGCCGGCTCCTGCGTGATGGTGACCCAGGAAGGCACGCGGCCGTTGCTGGTCGAGATCCAGGCGCTGGTCGATGGGGCGCACGGCAATCCACGGCGCCTGACGGTGGGCCTCGATGCGCAGCGTCTGGCGATGTTGCTGGCGGTCCTGCATCGCCATGCGGGGATCGTCTGCTTCGATCAGGATGTGTTCGTCAATGCCGTGGGCGGGGTGCGGATCAGCGAGCCCGCAGCCGATCTTGCGGTGCTTCTTTCAATCACATCATCTTTAAAAAACAAACCATTACCATCGAAACTTGTAGTGTTTGGTGAGGTTGGGCTGGCCGGCGAGGTGCGCCCGGCGCCACGCGGCCAGGAACGCCTCAAGGAGGCGGCCAAGCTGGGCTTCACCCGGGCGCTGATCCCCGAGGCGAATCGGCCGCGACAGGCGATCGCCGGCATGGAGGTGATCGCCGTCAAGCGCGTCGAAGAAGCGGTGGTCCGGATTCGCGAGTTGGAATAGGCTGACGGCAACGACATGTTCAACCTTTCCCGCTATTTCTCCACCCTCAGCCTGATCCTGATCGGATTGGCGGCCGGTCTGCTCGGCCTGACATACCGGGAGGTTTCGGTGCATCAGATGACCGTGCTCGCCGAAGACCGCAACGTCGCGATGACCCGGGTGCTCGAGAATACCCTGGGCAATGAACTTGCCGCGCTGATGGCGGCATCGGTCGGGCGCGATGCGTCGATGCTCAAGGAGTCGGATGAATCGCGGCGCATGCAGGCCAGTGTCAAGGCGCTATTGCAGGGGACGGCAGTGGCCCGGGTCAATATCTACAATCGGCTTGGGGTCACCATTTTTTCGACCGACTCGGGGCAGATCGGCGAGAGCCGGCTCAACAATCCGGGTTTCAAGACGGCGCTGGGCGGTACGGTCCTCAGCGAGCTGCGGCAACGCGAGACGATGGATGCCCTTGATGGCGTGCGTTCCAATGTCGACCTGCTGGCCAGCTACATCCCGATTATCGGCGAGGGGCGGGCAATCGAGGGCGTGTTCGAACTCGATCAGGATGTCACGCCGTTCATGACTGCGTTCCGGATCAACCTGTGGATCGTCACGGCAGTCGTCATGTCGGTCTTCGCACTGCTTTACCTGATGCAGTTCCTGGTGGTTCGTCGCGCCCAGGGGATTCTCTACGAGCAGGCGGAAGGCATCGAGGCGGCGCGCAGCACGCTGGAGATCCAGGTCGATGCACGCACCCGGGAACTCAAGCGCGCCAACAGCCAGTTGGTCGATGAAATCGCCGAGCGCCGCCAGGCGGAGAGCAAGCTGAATTATCTGGCCTATCACGACCCGCTGACCGGTCTCGCCAATCGCCGTTATTTCATCGAGCGGCTGGAATCCAGCCTGGCCGACGCGGCCCGGAAGAATCTCCGGCTGGCCGTGCTGTTCATCGATCTCGACCAGTTCAAGCAGGTCAACGACTCGCTCGGGCACGGGGTTGGCGACGAACTGCTGATTTCGGTTGCCGCCGGCCTGTGCGAGCATGTGCGCCTGATCGACATGCTGGCGCGCCTGGGCGGCGACGAATTCATCTGCGTGATGGAATCGGTGCGCACCGACGAGGAGGTGGCGATGCTGGCGCGCGAAGTGATCGCCGCCTTCGAGATGCCATTCAGGATCAGCGGTCATGATCTTTTCCTCTCGGCGTCGGTCGGCATCAGCGTCTTTCCCAATGACGGGGACTCGGTCGGCGATCTGCTGCGTAACGCCGATACCGCAATGTACCGGGCCAAGGCACTGGGACGCGGGCATTTCCATTTCTACACGCCGGAGATGACCCGCGATGCGCAGGAAAGGATCAAGATCGAAACGCTGCTCCGCCGTGCGCTGGAAGACGGCGAACTTTCCGTGCATCTGCAACCACAGGTCGAATCGGCCACCGGGCGCCTGGTCGGCGCCGAGGCCCTGATGCGCTGGGACAGCCCGGAGCTGGGCAGTGTGCCGCCGGCGCGTTTCATCCCGCTCGCCGAGGATTCGGGGATGATCATCGGCCTCGGCGCCTGGGTTTTGCGCGAAACCTGTCGCCAGGTCATGCACTGGCAAGCCGGCGGCTTCGAGCTGCCGCAGGTGTCGGTCAATCTTTCCGTCAAGCAGCTCGAGCGCCCGGAATTCGTCGATATGCTCTTGCGGATCCTGGCGGAAACTGGCATGGAGCCGTCTCGCCTGAAGCTGGAAATTACCGAATCCGTGGTCATGGCCGTCGAGGATGCGTTCTCGCTGCTCGAGCGCCTGCGCAGGATTGGCATCAGTCTGGCGCTCGACGACTTCGGCACCGGCTACTCGTCGCTCAGCTATCTCAAGATGCTGCCCGTGCAGCAGCTGAAGATCGATCGCTCGTTCGTTGTCGGCATCGGTACCAACCCGGAAGATGAGGCGATCATCCATTCGGTCATGGCGCTGGCCAGGAGCCTCGATTTCGAGGTTGTCGCCGAGGGGGTCGAAACCGCGGAACAGGCCGCGTTCCTGAAAGCCGCGGGCTGCCATCACCTGCAGGGATTCCTGCATGGTCGCGCGCTGGCGCCCGTAGATTTCCGGGCGCGCTGGTCGGCCCTCAAATGATCGGGCTGTCTTGGCGTCTGTTGAGCAGGGAGCTGCGCTCGGGCGAATTACGCCTGCTTTTCGCCGCGCTGGTGGTGGCGGTGCTGGCAGTCACCACGGTCGGCTTCTTCACGGACCGCGTCCACCGTGCGCTGGAGCAGGAGGCACACCAGTTGCTCGGCGGCGACCTGGTGCTGGTGGCCGATCACCCGTGGCCGGCCACGATTCGCGCGGAGGCTGCCAGGCGCGGGCTGCAGACCGCCGATACGGTGGCTTTCCCGAGCATGGTGATGGCGGGCAGCCAGGTCCATCTGGCCGACATCAAGGCGGCGAGCGCCGGCTATCCGTTGCGCGGGCAGCTGGGGGTCAGCGAGCGGGCCGGGGAGTCGGGGCAGCTCACCGGCAGTGGGCCTGCCAGCGGCACCGTCTGGCTGGACGAGCGGCTGGCGGCCGTGCTCGACGCCGGGCCCGGCGACCTCGTCCAGGTCGGGCAGCAGCGCTTGCCGGTTGCCGCCATCCTGACTCTTGAACCCGACCGCGGCGTGAATTTCTTCAGCCTGGCGCCGCGCCTGATGATGCATGTTGACGATCTGCCACAGACCGGCCTTGTCCAGACCGGTTCCCGGGTTACCTATCGCCTGCTGCTGGCTGGCGATGTGGCGGCGGTTGCCGGCTTCCGCGCCTGGGTCGACAAACGCCTCGGGCGCGGCGAGCGCCTGGAAGACGCGCGCAACGCGCGCCCCGAGATTCGCAGCGTCCTCGACCGCGGGCAGCGATTTTTGGGGCTGGCCACGCTGTTGACCGTGGTCCTGGCGGCAGTGGCCGTGGCGCAGGCGGCGCGTCGTTACATGCAGCGCCACCTCGATGCCTGCGCCGTGATGCGTTGCCTGGGGATCACCCAGGGCGGGCTGATTCGCCTGCATGCGGCACTGTTTGTCTGGCTGGCCCTGCTTTCGGCTGCAGTCGGCTGCCTGGCCGGTTTTGCCGCGCATTACGTGCTGGTTTCCTGGCTCGCCGACCTGCTTGCGCTGCGCCTGCCGGCTCCGGGGTGGGTGGCGCCGGCCCAGGGCGCCGCGGTCGCTGGCGTGCTGTTGTTCGGATTCGCGTTCCCGCCGCTGCTCCAGCTGAGCAAGGTGCCGACCCTGCGTGTCCTGCGCCGCGAACTCGGCCCGCCGCGACCTTTCCTGCTTGGCGGCTATGCAATTGGAATCGCTGCGCTGGCGGGGCTGATGCTGCTGGTTGCCGGTGACGCCCGGCTCGGCGCCTGGGCCATCGGCGGTTATGCGGGCGCCTTGTTGGTCTTCTGGCTCGTAGCCCGCCTGTGCATCCGGATCGCTGCCGGCTTGCGCAGTGGCGGGGGGTTTGGCTGGCGTCAGGGCATGGCCAATCTGGAACGCCATGCGGCGGCCAACACCCTGCAGATCGTCGGCCTGGCGCTCGGCCTGATGGCCATGCTGCTCCTGACCGTTACGCGCGGCGAATTGCTCGATGTCTGGCTCAAGGCAACCCCGGCCGACGCGCCGAACCGCTTCATCGTCAATATCCAGCCTGACCAGCGCCAGGCGGTTGCCGACCAGCTCCGCGCCGGCGGTGTTGCGGCCGAGTTGTCGCCGATGGTGCGCGGGCGTCTGATGCGGATTGGCGAGCGTGCGGTCAGCGCGGCCAGCTACCCGGACGATGAGCGCGCCCAGCGCCTGATCGAACGCGAATTCAATCTTTCGTGGCGCACCGATCTGCCACCGGGAAACCGGATCACTGGCGGTAGCTGGTTCGCCGAGGGTGATGCGGGCAAAGGGGTTGCGTCGGTCGAGGAGGGGCTCGCCAAAACGCTGGACATCCGCCTGGGTGACGAGTTGCTGTTCGTGATTGCCGGGCAGGAAGTGCGGGTTCGCGTCACCAGCCTGCGCAAGCTGGATTGGGATTCGATGCGGGTCAATTTCTTCGTCCTGACCCCACCCGGCGTCCTCGATCCGGCGGCCGCGAGCTACATCACGAGTTTTCATCTGCGCGATCACCAGGCGGCGCTCGGCCGCACGCTGGTCGCCAATTTTCCCAACCTGACCCTGATCGACGTGGGCGCCATCCTGGCCCAGATCCAGCTGGTGATGGGGCAGGTGGCGCGCGCCATCCAGTTCATTTTCCTGTTTACCCTGGCGGCCGGGGCGATCGTGCTGATTTCGGCGCTGCTCACCGCCTTCGACGAGCGCCGCTACGAGTTGTCGGTGATGCGGGCGCTGGGGGCGCAGCGGCGGCAATTGCGTGTTTCGTTGCTGGCCGAGCTTTCCGTGGTCGGCGGCATCGCCGGGCTGATTGCCGCGCTGGGGGCCGTGGCGCTCGGTTATCTGCTGGCCCGGCAGGTGTTCCAGCTGGAACTGCCGCCGAATCTCTGGCTTCTTCCGCTTGCGACCGCCGGCGGGGCGCTTTTGTCGGTCAGTATCGGCTGGCTGGCTGTGCGCCAGTTGCTCGGCACGCCGCCGTTGCTGGCACTCCGGGCCGGCGCCTGAGTCGCGATTTTCGCGCGATGCCGTGGACCGGTATCAGCCTCAGGTAAAATACGCCATGCTTTCAAATCAACAAGTTACCCGGCCCCTTTTCGGCTACCGCAAGTTCTGGGCGGCCCGCTTCGGTCCGGCGCCCTTCCTGCCCATGTCGCGCGCCGAAATGGATGCGCTCGGCTGGGATTCCTGCGACATTATCCTAGTCACCGGCGATGCCTACATTGACCACCCCAGCTTCGGCATGGCGCTGGTCGGGCGCCTGCTCGAAGCGCAGGGCTTCCGCGTCGGCATCATCTGCCAGCCGGACTGGAATTCCGCGGTCGACTTCAAAAAACTGGGCAAACCCAACCTGTTTTTCGGCGTCACCGCCGGCAACATGGATTCGATGGTCAATCGCTATACCGCCGACCGCAAGATCCGTTCTGACGACGCCTATACGCCCAACGGCGAGCCCAACAAGCGGCCGGACCGGGCGGTCACCGTCTATGCCCAGCGCTGCCGTGAGGCGTTTCCCGGCAGCAACGTGGTGATCGGCTCGATCGAGGCCAGCCTGCGCCGAATCGCCCATTACGACTACTGGTCGGACAAGGTACGGCGCTCGGTGCTGCCCGACTCCAAGGCCGACCTGCTGGTCTTCGGCAACGCCGAGCGTGCCATCGTCGAACTGGCGCACCGCCTGGCGAAGGGCGAGAAGATCGGCGAAATCCGCGATCTGCGCGGCACGGCCTTCATGATGCCGTCCGGCTGGCTGCCTTCCGACGAATGGCAAGCCATTGATTCGACCTCGGTCGACACGCCAGGCCCGCTGGTCAGGCATGCCGACCCTTACGCCATGGAAAACGCGGCAAATTCACCGTCGACCGCGACTGGCGCGAAGTGGTCTCCGGGGGAGGCAGTTCCCGGCGAACACGCCGTCCGCATCGTCTCACGCGCCGAACGACTGGCCGCGCTGAAGGACAGGCGCGCCCACACCGTCGTCCGCCTGCCGTCCTACGAGCAGGTGAGCAACGACCCGGTGCTCTACGCCCACGCCTCGCGCACCTTCCACCTCGAATCCAACCCGGGCAACGCGCGGGCGCTGGTCCAGGCGCATGGCGAACGCGATGTCTGGCTCAATCCGCCGCCGATTCCGCTGACGACCGAGGAACTCGACGGTGTCTACGAACTGCCGTACGCCCGCCGCCCGCACCCGAGCTATGGCGACGCGAAGATTCCGGCCTGGGAAATGATCCGCTTTTCGGTCAACATCATGCGCGGCTGCTTTGGCGGCTGCACCTTCTGTTCGATCACCGAGCACGAAGGGCGCATCATCCAGAGCCGTTCGGAAGACTCGGTGCTGCGCGAAATCGAGGAAATGCGCGACAAGACGCCGGGCTTCACCGGCATCGTTTCCGACCTCGGCGGGCCGACCGCCAACATGTACCACCTCAAGTGCAAGGACGAGAAGATCGAGTCGGCCTGCCGCCGCCTGTCCTGCGTCTATCCCGACATTTGCGAGAATCTCGGCACCGACCACGCGCCGCTGATCTCGCTCTACCGTAAGGCGCGCGCGCTGAAAGGCGTCAAGAAAGTGCTGATCGGCTCCGGCCTGCGCTACGACCTGGCCGTGCGTTCGCCGGAATACATCAAGGAGCTGGTGACGCATCACGTCGGCGGCTACCTGAAGATCGCGCCGGAACATACCGAGGCAGGACCGCTGTCGAAGATGATGAAGCCGGGCATGGGCGCCTACGACCGCTTCAAGCAATTGTTCGACCGCTTCTCGCGCGAAGCCGGCAAGGAACAGTACCTGATCCCGTACTTCATCGCTGCCCACCCGGGCACCACCGACGAGGACATGCTGAATCTTGCGCTATGGTTGAAAAAGAACAATTTCCGTCTCGACCAGGTACAGACCTTCCTGCCGACGCCGATGGCGCTGGCGACGACGATGTATCACACCGAGAAAAATCCGCTTAAGAAATTGCAGCGGCAGGACGGGGAGATCGTCGGCGCCGTGCGCAGCGGCCGCCAACGCAAGTTGCACAAGGCCTTCCTGCGTTACCACGACCCGGCCAACTGGCCACTGCTGCGTGAAGCGCTGAAGGAGATGGGGCGCGCCGACCTGATCGGCAACGGCAAGAAGCAGCTGATTCCGGCCTGGCAGCCGGCTGGGTCCGGCGTTGGCCGGACGAGCCCCCCGATCCGGCGAAATGCTGCGGCACAACGCCCGATTCGCCAGGCCCGGCAGCGCCCATCGGGAAAATAATTCAAAATGGGTTTGACCCAATCGCCATTAATGATGATACTTGAACGAAAAAACGGTTCATGCTGATTGGCGGAAACCCGATGCATGATCGAGGTGCTCTTCGGCTCGAGCCTGACAGAGCACGATGCCGGGAGTGGGGATGCGAAACGAGCGAGACAACAAGAGGCGTGGGCTGGATCGCCGGGTAGGCGACCGGCGGAGCAATTTCGGCCGCAAGATCGATCTCGCCCTGTTGCACGGCACACAGCGCATGGCGTCCTGGGAAGACCAGCGTTCGCAATACTGGACCCGCCTGCTGTTCTGCGGACTGGCCTTGGCCTATTTCAATTTCGGTGGCGAAGCTCAGGTTCGTCCGTGGGCCAGTCTGGCGCTGGTCAATGTCGTGATGTTGCTATACGGCATCGAAATCCTCGGTTTCATGTGGCATGCGCAGCGCCAGCCACACGCCCCCTGGCGGCAACATCTGACCATGTGGATCGATATTGCAGCTGCCAGTTTTTCCGCCCTGGCCGATGCCACGCTCAGTACGCCGGCCTTCCTTGTCTTCCTGATGATCATTCTCGGGAATGGCATGCGCTACGGTCTGAAACGCTTCGGCGAGGCTGTCATCGGCTGTTTCGCCGCCTCTGTTTTCATCATTTGGCTGCGCCTGCCGGACTACCTCGCCATTTTCTCGGTCAGCGCCATATTCTTCCTCGTGTTCTTCGCTATCATTGTTCTTTATTCCTATTCGCTGACCGCCAAGATCGAGCGCGCGCGCGCCAAACTCGCCCATGAGCGAAATATCGACGCGCTGACCGGCATGCTCAACCGGCGTGCCCTAAACGAGCGCGTCATGCAGTTATTCCACTCGCCAGGAGCGCGAGATGGGGAGGCCGTCGTGCTTTTTGCCGATCTCGACGGCTTCAAGAACGTCAATGACACGCATGGGCATCATGTCGGCGACCGCGTTCTCGTCGGTGTCGCCGAGCAAATTTTCGACAACGTGCGCGATATTGACCTGGTGGCGCGCTACGGCGGCGACGAATTCCTGCTCATCCTGCCGAATACCTCGCCCGAAGCTGGGGAGATCGTTGCCCAGCGCATTCGTCAGGCAATCAACGAATGGGCGCAGGCTAACCGGATCGATTTCAATGTGTCGATCGGTGTTGGGCGCTATCCGGAACACGGTTGCGACCTCGAATCGGTCATCGCCCTGGTCGACAAGGCGATGTACCGCAGCAAAGCGGAACTTGGCGGTGGCGGCATCCTGCATGTCAGTTGCGATTCTGCGAACGCCTGAAGCTCGTGCGCGCCGGGTGGTACTCGGCAAGCCGGATGGTCTCGGCTAAACTCCCAATTTTACTGTTTCGAGTAACCGCCATGACCGCACCGGCCGCCGCACCGACCACCTATGAAAGAATTGGCGGTGAAGCCGCCGTTGCCCGACTGACCGCGCGCTTCTATGAACTGATGGACACCGTGCCGCAGTTCCAGGGCATCCGTGCCATGCATCCGGCCGACCTGAGCAGTTCCCGCGACAAGCTCTACATGTTCCTTTCCGGCTGGCTGGGCGGGCCAGATCTGTTCGTCGAGAAATTCGGCCACCCGCGCCTGCGCGGACGTCACATGCCGTTCGAGATCGGCGTTGCCGAGCGCGACCAGTGGGTGGCCTGCATGGTTCTGGCTATGGAAGATTGCGGGATCGAGCAGGAAATCCGCGCCAGGTTGCTGGAGAATTTCTTCAATACGGCGGATTTCATGCGCAACAAGGCGGATTAATCCGTCGCGTCCTGCGATTCCGGTTACCCCGTCTTTCCGGATCGGGGCAAGCGTTTTTTGCGGAGCAAAGCTGCCGGGTGAGTCTAGCGGCCCATAACAAGAAGACGAAATGAACTATCGGGCCGACATAGATGGCTTAAGGGCGATTGCCGTCGCCCTTGTCTTGATTTTTCATGGCAAGTTGGGTCTGTTTCCTTCGGGATTCATCGGGGTGGATATATTTTTTGTAATTTCAGGATACCTGATTACAAAAATCATCATCGAGTCGATCGAAACAGATCGCGATCCGCTCCGGCGGTTCTACATCAGACGCTTGTGGCGCCTGCAGCCGGCGCTAATTGCAGTGCTTTTGTTCACCTTGCTGCTCGCCACGCTGGCCTATTTGCCCGACGATTTCTTGCGCCATGTACATAGCGCAAAAAATGCCGCGTTCCTGATTTCAAACCAGTACTTCGGGCGGACCACCACAAGCTATGCGGCGCCGGATTCAGACCATCTTCTTTTGCTGCATACATGGTCTTTGTCCATCGAGTGGCAGTGGTACCTGATTCTTCCTGCGGGGATCTGGTTAATCGTGAGGTATTTCCCGGAGCGCGCCAGCAAACTGCTGGTGCTGGGGATAACTCTGGGTTCCCTCGTGTTGATGCTGGTGCTTTCGCACAAGTTCAACAACAAGAGCTATTTCTTCCTGTCATCCCGCATTTTCGAGTTTTCGGCCGGGGCCTGCATCGTAATTTTGAAACTCGACCGGCTCAAGACCACAAGGATGCTGTCGTCCGTGCTGGGCTTGCTGGCGCTGGGCTTACTCCTGTATTGCGCAACCCGTGACGATATTTTGCGTGGCTATCCGGATTATCACGCCGTCGTGGTCAGCGTCGCCTCGGCAATATTGATTGCCATCGGAAATTCCACCAACGGATTGACCAGCCAGGCGCTGCGTTTTCCGCCGCTGGTATATGTCGGGCTGATTTCTTATTCGCTCTACTTGTGGCACTGGCCGGTATTCGCGGCCGGCCGGTACCTGGGAATCCCGGAGGGCTGGCCATTCAAGGCGACGGCCTTTGCGATCACGTTTGCTTTGGCCTATCTCTCGTATGTTTTCATCGAACGGCCATTTCGGCGAGTCAGGATTTCGCTGGCCAAATCGCTGGTGATTCTTGTTGTGGCTCCGGCAATATTGTTTTACTCGATATCGATTGTCACAAAGAATAATGGTGGATTTCCGGGCCGGTTTGGCAGTGATTTTTCGGCAGCCAGCGCGGCGCTCGCGGATTTCGCCTCAGCGCGCCGTCCGAAGTGCATCGATGCTGAGGGGTCTGAACCGTCCGGCGAGTGTGTCATCGGTGCACCGGGCGCAAGCAGGCGTGCTTTGTTGATCGGCGACTCGTTTTCAAATCATTATTGGGAATTCTTCGACGTATTGGGCAGGGATGCCAATATTGAAATCAGGGTACAGGGAACATCATCCTGCCTCCATTTGCCGGGTATTGTCCTGTTCGACTGGTCCGAATACAAGGACAAGGTCTATGAGCGATGCCGGAGCAATGTCGAGGGGTATTACAAATACATCGAATTGAATCGATTTGATTATGTGATTATCGGCCAGGCCTGGAGCAACTATTCAGGTGATCATGTAATGAACAACCCGGGCGACAGGCGTTCAGTTGAAGACTCGCGGAGCAGAATCACTGCCGCGGCGATTCGAGCCGTTGAGGTGATATTCAAATCCGGGGCAATTCCTGTCATTGTCAAAGCCAATTACCCGATGCCTGTCGATTTCATGAAATGCTTCTATCAGGATGTCAAGCTCCGGGGTCTTTATGACGATTGTCCGCAACGCTCCAATTCGCGTGGCGCCGATAACGAATGGTCAGATCAGTTGATCGGCCTGCTGAAGGCAAAGTTTCCCGCCTTGATCGTGATCGACCCGAAGGACGTACAGTGTTCCGAAAAGGCCTGCATTACCGTCATCGATGGAATTCCGGTTTACCGGGACGTCGGGCACCTGACCGATTTCGCTTCCCACAAATTTGGCGAAATGTATTTGCAACGCATCGGGAACCCATTTCGCTAGCGGCCGGATTTCCGGCCACGGGGGGTTCGTGATCTCCCGGACGTCGCTTCGCCTGTGACCAGCGTATTTTTGGCTGGCTCAGGACAACAAAAGCGGCGCCCGTTGACGAAATCGGATGGTGCGGCGCAGCATCGGTGATAGAATCTTGCCTTTGATTTTTCAGGCCTTATCCATGTCCGCTCGTCCGATTCGTAACATCGCCATCATCGCCCACGTTGACCACGGTAAAACGACGCTGGTCGACCAGCTCCTCCGCCAGTCCGGCACCTTCGCCGCTCACCAGCAACTGGTCGAGTGCGTCATGGATTCCAACGATCTGGAAAAAGAACGGGGCATCACGATTCTTTCCAAGAACACCTCGGTCGAGTACGAAGGCGTGCATATCAACATCGTCGACACCCCGGGCCACGCGGACTTCGGCGGTGAGGTCGAGCGCGTGCTGGGTATGGTCGATGGCGTGGTGCTGCTGGTCGATGCCGCCGAAGGCCCGATGCCGCAGACCCGCTTCGTGACCAAGAAGGCGCTGGCCCTCGGCCTGCGCCCGATCGTGCTGGTCAACAAGGTGGACCGCGACGGTGCCGATCCCGATCAGGCGGTCAATCTGACCTTCGACCTGTTCGACAAGCTGGGCGCCAGCGACGAGCAGCTCGATTTCCCCATCGTTTATGCGTCCGGCCTGAACGGCTGGGCGGCGATGGAACTGGATCAGCCGCGCGAAAACATGAAGCCGCTGTTCGACACCGTGCTCAAGCATGTGCCGGCGCCGGATACCGATATCAACGCGCCACTGCAATTGCAGATTACCGCGCTCGATTATTCCTCCTACGTCGGCCGCATCGGCGTCGGCAAGATCAACCGCGGCCGGGTCAAGACCGGCCAGCAGGTGCTGGTCATGTTCGGCACCGAGGAAGAGGCGGCCGAACACGAACGTACCCCGATCAAGGCCAAGATTGGCCAGGTTCTCGGTTACCGGGGCCTGAACAAGGTCGAGCTGGAAGAGGGGCTGGCTGGCGACATCGTCCAGATCACCGGTATCGAAGACCTGGTGCTGGGCTGTACGGTGACCGATCCGGAACAGCCGGAATCCCTGCCGCTCTTGAAGATCGATGAGCCGACGCTGTCGATGCAGTTCATGGTCAACACCAGCCCGCTGGCCGGTACCGAAGGCAAGTTCGTCACCAGCCGCCAGATCCGTGATCGCCTGCACAAGGAACTGCTGACCAACATGGCGCTGCGGGTGCATGACACGCCCAATGGGGACGTGTTCGATGTCGCCGGTCGTGGCGAGCTGCACCTCGGCATCCTGCTCGAGAACATGCGCCGCGAAGGCTACGAGTTGGCCGTCGGCCGCCCGCGCGTGGTCAAGAAGATCATTGACGGCGTCGAATGCGAACCGTACGAACAACTGACCGTCGATGTCGAGGAAGATACCCAGGGCGGCGTCATGGAAAGTCTCGGTCAGCGCAAGGGTGAAATGCTGGACATGGTGCCGGACGGTCGCGGTCGTGTCCGTATCGAGTACCGCATACCGGCCCGTGGCCTGATCGGCTTCCAGGGCGAATTCATGAACCTGACGCGCGGCAACGGCCTGATGAGCCATGTCTTCGACGACTATGCGCCGGTCAAGGAAGGCTCTGTCGCCGAGCGGCGCAACGGTGTGCTGATCTCTCAGGATAACGGCGAAGCCGTTGCCTACGCCCTGTGGAAACTGCAGGATCGTGGCCGCATGTTCGTCAGCCCGGGTGACAAGCTTTACGAAGGCATGATCATCGGCATCCACAGCCGCGAGAACGACCTGGTCGTCAATCCGATCAAGGGCAAGCAATTGACCAACGTCCGTGCTTCCGGTACCGACGAAGCCGTCCGCCTGGTGCCGCCGATCCAGCTCAGCCTGGAAGCCGCTGTCGAGTTCATCGACGAGGACGAACTGGTCGAGCTGACACCGAAGTCGATCCGTCTGCGCAAGCGTTACCTGACCGAAATCGAGCGCAAGCGCGCGGTGCGTGGCCTGTAAGCGCAGGCAAAATCTGGCGAAATGAAAAAGGCGACCTGCGGGTCGCCTTTTTGTTGCCTGCTGCACCCCAAGGGTACTTCCAAAGGGGCGCGGTCAACCGCAAAAAACAGGCAAAATTCAGCCGCCGGTCATCGACATGAAGCGCACCACCTGCGGCGACTCCATCTGCTGCGTGAAGTCGTGCCCGTAAGGCTTGATGCCCATGCTGTCGATGATCGCCTGGCGCAATGGCGCATCGTCACCCGGATGCTCGCGCAGGATGGGCATCAAGTGCATTGCGTCGTTCTGCCCGAGACAGGGGTAAAGCTCGCCCTTGGCGGTGATCCGCACGCGGTTGCAGGTGTCACAGAAATTGTGGCTGTGCGGCGAAATGAAGCCGATTCGCGACTCGGAGCCGGGAATGCGCCAGTAGCGGGCCGGGCCGCCGGAGGATTCGGTCGACGGAATCAACTCGAAGCGCCGGCCCAGACTCTCCCGCGTTTCCTCGGATGAAATATACGTGCCGCTGCGCCCATGGATTTCACCGAGCGGCATTTCCTCGATAAAGGAGAGATCGAGTTCGTTGTCGAGCGCGAACTGGACGAGGTCGCCGAATTCGTCATCGTTAATGCCGCGCATCATTACCGCATTCAGCTTGGTGCGGCGGAACCCGGCGGCCTGCGCGGCCTTGATGCCATTGAGCACCTTGCCGAGATCGCCGATGCGCGTGATGGCCTTGAAGCGATCAGCCTTCAGCGTATCGAGGCTGATGTTGATGCGCTTGACCCCGGCGGATTTCAGCGCTGGTGCGAGGCGGTCGAGCTGCGAGCCGTTGGTCGTGATGACCAGGTTGTCGAGGCCGGGCAGG
>ERZ795055.1146-NODE-1146-length-22076-cov-6.708823_pt1 | contig 22076 bp, 15 predicted proteins | sample MGYA00375139_ERZ795055 | MGnify/ENA primary metagenome ERZ795055 (study PRJEB30184, sample SAMN05720283) | anaerobic digester metagenome | isolation source: active sludge of municipal wastewater-treating anaerobic digesters | place: USA | collected 2015-01-23 ... | reverse complement strand
CTGACAAAAATTTTGGCGATCACAAATATTTTGAAGCAACATTTCTTTCCGAACCGGTTCTTACTGTTATGCGATCAAACAGGAGTCTCATATGGTTTAATCTTAACGCATTGCCCAAGTCCGCAGTTATAAGGAAAGCTGTACTTCATCTCAGGTTTGATATTCCCGTACCCTTCGATCCTGAAGTTTTTCCGGTCATTACGGATCCTGTTTCTCCGGTATGGTGTGGTGCCGTTTTGCAGAGAATAACCGAAGCATGGGAAGAAGATAAGGTTACCTGGAACACACAGCCGAAAACCGATCCTTCTAACCAGGTCTATATTTCTCCCTTTATTAAGAATGCGAATTTTCTGGATGTTGATGTAACGAGGCTTTATGTTTCAGCTCCGACTTTTCCGGAAGGAGCACGAACTAACGGAATGTTATTCAGGCTCTGGCCAACAGAGAAATTCCCGGGGTTCAGGTTTGCTTCAAGTGATTATCCTGAAGCGACCATGAGGCCTGCCCTGAACATTTATTACACTATTAATTGAATTTAGGGGCTAATAACTTAATGCAGGGGCATTGTATGCATTTCTTTTATTGGGTATTGCATGCAATGCCCCTACAAATTTGCGGACGGTTGTTTTTTTCCCTGAAGATTATTTATATTTGCACTCCTTAAAATTGCTCCGTGGTGTAATTGGCAACACGTCTGACTCTGGATCAGAAAAGTTCAGGTTCGAGCCCTGACGGAGCAACCACGAAACCGGCTTCTTCAGCCGGTATTTTTCTTTTGCGACGTCAGGGCGAGAAGTTTACCCCGCTGAAGCTTGCGGAAGCGGGGAGCCCTGACGGAGCAACCACAAAAACCGGTTCTTGAGCCAGTATTTTTATTTTGCGACGTCAGGGCGAGAAGTTTACCCCGCTGAAGCTCGCGGAAGCGGGGAGCCCTGACGGAGCAACAAGATTATCAAATACTTAAACATCTCCCCAGGGAGGTGTTTTTTATTTCTTGCTAGATTCTAGTTAGGTTTTTGAGGATTTTCTATTGATCTGTTTAAACTTAAACAAAGGTCGGTGGTAATTACCACTGTTCTTCTACCAGTTCAGAAAATAAATAATTTTATCTTTGTAATTAGAGAACAAGCTTATGGAAAATAACATTCAGATAATCGAAATAATTAAAAATACTGCTCACGAATACCTTCCTGATGCTGAAGTACTTCTCTTTGGATCTCATGCCAGAAATGAAGCATCTACCGAAAGTGATTATGATATTCTCCTGATTACAAAAACAAAACTTTCACCTAAGGAGAAGCTGCCAATCAGAACCAAAATCAGAAAATCATTGTTATTGATCGGCATTCGTTCCGACATTCTGATACAGAGCAAATCAGAGGTAGACAAAAAGAAAAAACTACCCGGACATATAGTAAGGAAAATACTGAGAGAAGCCATACTACTATGACAAAAGACCAGAATGACTACCTTAAAACATGGCTATTCCGTGCAAATGAAGACATTGCGGTCATAGAGAAACTTTTTGAATCAGAACCTGAATTATATGCCAGTACTATTTGTTTTCATGCACAACAAGCGGTTGAAAAATTCCTTAAAGCATTCCTTGTCTTTCATAATATAGATTTTCCAAAAACTCATGATCTTGATTACTTGCTTTTTGAGTGTAAAAAGATTGATGCCAAAAATTTCGATATTGATCTTGGCAGTTTAACTGACTTTGGTGTAAGTATAAGGTATCCAGATGACTCTTACCTGCCTGACAAAGACGAAACTGCTCAATATAGGGGCATTGCACTTAAAGTAAAAATAATCATAGAAAATATTATAAAAATCTAAGATCACTCTATTTAAGAATCTCAGATAAATAATCCTTTTAGTTACTGCACGATTCTAAAAATCTATGTTCATGACGATCTTTGAAGCCACAGATATTTACCCTGATCAGCAGATTAAATCCACCACCCAAATCCGGGATTAAATACCTGCTGTTTTTAAATGTTTGTTGAGTCTTTTCAGACATTCTTCTATAGTGGTCAAAGAAGGACGGATTGCCCCGTGGATCCTGTGAATGCCATCATTTCCCCGCAAATAGAAAGAAACTTGACTTTGGTCTGAACAAGAAGTAACTTTGATAATAATATAGATAATCTTTAGATATACTATCCCGATACTGCCAGCAGATTTATCAGCGACCCTTAAAGGACATTAGTATGGGACATTTAACAGTTAAAAGTTACAACGCACTTTATAAAAGGATGGATCAGGATGTCAGTGCTCCTTACAATTCCAACGAGTTTTATGAAATATTAAAGATTCTTTTTACCGATGAAGAAGCAGTTCTGTGTTCGGTGATACCCCTTTTACCTGCATCACTTGAAAAGATATCAAAAATATGGGAAACACCTGATAAAGAAACCCTTTCAATTTTAAAAACATTAGTAGGCAAAAGCCTGGTTTATGAAACTGTGTACAATGATGCAAAATTATATACTCTTGCCGTTCCGGTTTTGGGATTTTTTGAATTTTCCCTTATGAGGAATGATGGTAAGTTTGATCGAAAATTACTTTCAGAACATTACACCAATTACATTAATAAAGATGATGGTTTTATAAAAAAATATGGCGGTAATAAACCAGGTATTTCAAGAACATTCGTTCATGAAGAAACCCTGACTGAAGAAGCATCTTCAGAAATATTATCATATGAGAAATCGAGCCATATAATTGACGCGGCTGATGTTATCAGTGTTGGAACATGTTTTTGCAGACACAAAAAAGAGCATGTTGGTGAAGCATGCGACAACCCGCAGGATGTTTGTATGTCATTTGGGAATGTTGCCAGGTCACTTATTGAAGAAGGTATTGCACGGGAAATAAATAAAACCGAGGCACTAAAGATTCTGGACCTATGTGTTAATAAAGGATTGGTGCAGATTGGTGATAATGTAAAAAATAAACCAGTAGTTATCTGCAATTGTTGTGGCTGTTGTTGTGATATACTGAATGCATACAAAAAGACTGGAATAAGTACTATTGTCTCCCCAAGTAGTTATGTAGCAAAAATTGATGACACAGTGTGTAATGATTGTGGAATATGTGAAAAAAAATGTCCCATAAATGCAATTTCAAAAAATAATGGAAAATTCGCAGTTAACACCGGCTGGTGTCTTGGCTGTGGTGTATGTTCCACGTTTTGTAAAACCAAAGCCTGCATATTAATATCCCGGCCTGAAAAAATTTTTATCCCTGACGATATTATACATAAAGTTGTACTTGCAGCAATCTACCAGGCAAAAGTCGGGAACTTCATTTTTGATAATCAAAAAAAAATAACACACAGGATTTTGAGAAATGTAATTAATTCAATAGTAAAATTCCAGGGCATTAAATGGATCCTTTTTAAAAAAACAATTCAAAATAAAATAATAAGAATAGCATTGAAAAAAAACAATCTTGCAGATGTTAAAATCTAGAAATATAAAATTTTTCCGCATAGTAATTTTAATTCACCCATATACATATACACCTCTTTAAGAAATCGCAGCAAAGGAGGTTTTTAAAGGACTTAATTTTTCTGATCCAACAATTTGTCCGGATTTAATGATTCTGAGATTCTAAAACTACCTGTCAGATTTACAAAACAATCATATTCAAGGCAATTTTTCAGGCAGCCCGATAATGCCACATATTGAAAAAAATTGACTTTGGTGTAAATAAGGTGTAAATTTGATAAATGATAGGTCAAACGGGAAGCAGCTTTGTAAGATCGCAGTCAAAGGTTGCGCTGTCGTATGGATGAATACAATACTTCTTGACTGAATGCAATTGCATCCTCTGGTAAATTACATTATTGACCTAAAAGAATAATCTTTCAGAAATGATAAAAAATAACAAAATGAGAAAATAACTTAAAATGAGAAAATTTTTCTTCCTTATGGTAATAGCGGTATTTGTCCAAAATACCGGTTTTTAGGAGTCGACAGACGATTTTGTTTTCCTTGGGCAGCTTTACGGAACCACGCCATTTGCATTCTTTGAAAAGCTGAAAGGCAAAGTAATGGAAATCAGACAAACCAATTATTTCGCCATGGAGGAAAACGGTAAGATTGTGAAAGTAAGGATCCTGACGACAGAGGATAGGAAAACAACACCTGGCGGCAGAGATTATTTTGAGGAGTTCAACTCATCCGGAACCATCCTGAAAGAAGGGGTGCTTGATGAGAACGGCCGGTTACTGGAGTATTGGGATGTAGATGCCGACAGCGGGAAAATAATTTCAGCAGCGCACTATATTAATGACATTCTGCGGGCCAATATCAAAACAAAATATAACGGCAAAAATCTGGAAGAAATTATTTACTATCTCCCCGGTACTGAGTTACAGTTAAGAAGGGTCCTTATTGAATATGATAAGAATGGTAACCGCACAAAATACCAGTTTTTTAACAACCGAAATCAACTGCTTTCAATTAATGAATACATATATAATGATAACGGCTATCTGGAAGTGTTTAATGTATATAGTAGTACAGGATCCCAAACTGCCGTTTACAGGTACACTTACGATGCTAACGGGACTAAACTGACCCAGCATCAGGAAACTTACCAGAATGGTGATATCAGGGATTATAGATTTGAATATGAGTATGATGATAAAGGTAATTATGTGAAAGTTATCTATATTAAGGATAACAAACCTGTAATTTACAGGGAACGCCAGATCAAATATTTTGATTGATCAAGAATTTTAAAAATGAAAAAAATTATTTCAATTCTGATGCTGCTCTCCCTATCCGGCTTGGTTTATAAGTCAGTTTCTCAGGCTGGAAATTACGAAATTAATGGCAGGATTGAGGGAGCTGAAGGGATGAAATTCACACTTCAGAAAAATGAATCCGGAAAGACTGTTATCCTCGACACGATAACCGTGAAGGATGGTTTATTCAAAATTGTGGGAGGCCCGGTAGAATATCCCGAGATGGTCTCCCTGGTCTCTCCTGACAGGAAAAAGGGTTTTAGCTTCTTCCTTGAAAATGCGAAGATAAACATTACAGGTAAAATTGATTCATTGAGCCAGGCAAGGATTACAGGGTCTAAATCAAACGACGAATATTCAGCATTTAACCGGTCAATGAAGCCTCTGATTGAAAAAATGACAAAAGCTTCACTTGAATATAAACTTGCCTCTGAAGCAATAATGAGGGAGATGAAAACTGTCCAGATGGATTTTGTTAAAAATAATCCGGGATCATTCGTTTCTCCAGTGCTGCTCCGCAACCTGACCAGGGATATGAAACCTGAGGAGTTTGAGTCAATTTTAAATGCAATGGATCCCGTTGTTGCGAAAACGCCTGCAATGGCTGAAATAACTGCAAAGATGTCTGCTTCGATTTCCGTCACTCCAGGGAAAAAGGCCCCTGATTTTACACTTAATGATTCTGAAGGGAAACCTGTTTCTCTTTCTTCAAAATTGGGCACAAAGCTATTGTTAATTGATTTCTGGGCAGGATGGTGCAGTCCATGCCGCCTTGAAAATCCCAATTTGATCAAGGTATACCAGGAGTTCAATAAAAGGGGATTTGATATTATCGGAGTATCGCTCGACCGTACAAAAGATGTTTGGGTCAAAGCTATTGCTGACGATAAATTATCCTGGACCCAGGTATCGGATCTGAAATACTTCAACAGCCCGGTTGCAAAGCTTTACAATGTAACTGCAATTCCCGCAAATTTTCTGCTCGATGAAAAGGGAACAATTATCGCAACCAATCTCAGAGGTGACGCACTTTATAATAAGATTAAAGATATCCTTGGAAAGATGTAACCAATTGATTGGTCAGTCGGAGTCAGAACCTTTTGTATTCATCTAAGTTTTACCCTGATTATAACAGGGTTATGATCTGAATTTGTAAAATCCAGTTGATGGCATTTTACAAAAACAAACTCTATATTAGGTGAAATGAGGAAGAAATCACAAATACTGGTCGGTGTTGTTGAAGGGTCATATGCTGTCATCAGGGTTCGGACGGATGGCGTTGCAGGATCATAAATCCATTTCCATTTCCCCGGCATATAATCTGATTCTATTCCTGTGAGGTTAAAATTTCCGATTTTACCGGTAAAAACCCTGTTCGCTGAAAACGCAGGTTTAAATTCCGGAGGATATTGGTTCCAGTCTCCTCCTAATATTACATAGTTTCCTGAATTATATTCATTCAAAACAAATTCTCTAAGTCTTTCCATCTGAGCCTTTCTAATTTTTCCACCTTCATCAAATGCTTCGTTATGGGTGTTGATTAGTACCAATTCCTTACTGTTCTCAACCTTAAATCTGTTGGCCATAAAACATCTGTCAAGATAGAAAAGCTGAGTCGGGAAACCTATATCCCCGGATAAGGAATATCTTATTGAAGAAACAGGATTATATTTCGAATAAACAGCTATTCCTGAAACAACCTTACCCATTGGTTTTGACGGTGGAGCGGGAACGAAAAAGACATCATAGTTCTTTGCAAAGAATGGATTATAACCTGCAAGTATACCGGCAATTTTTTCAAATTGATCGCCACGATAACTTCTTTTACTGTTACGATCAACTTCCTGAAGCAGGATAAAATCAATAGTGTCGTTATTCAATAAGAAATCCCCGATACCATCTATATTTTCAAGGTACCTATCTTTTGGCGTAATTACTTTTGTGCCGCCATCCTTGAAAAAATCCATATTCTTATCTAATCCTGCATATCCAATATTCCAGATTAGAAGAGAAATACTGAGTGAATCTTTCAGTACCGAAGGATTTTCAGTCCGGCCGATTATCTCCTTTTCTTCAGGTTTAAAGTCTGTAACCTTTGCATAAGCAAGAAGTCCAATAAAGCCGGTTATCAGAACAGCAACAATTAACAGGAATATCCTGAAAAAAATTTTCAGCGCTTTCATAGTTTATAGAAATTGTTAAGAGTTGAAACAGAGAAACTGAATTTACTTACATTATTAATGGGCAACTTTCTGACTTCAAGGAATTTAAAAAGACTAATAAACTATTTTGGAGTGGATTGGAATATCAGAAAATATAAATCAGATTGAGAGTTGAAAACACAGACAAAAATCACAATTCCCAATACAGGTTGATAATGAATGTACTAAGCCAGGGTTACGGGTTACACCGGCTGTTTTCATTTCACTACAATTAAAACGGCCATGGGTATGCAGCAGCTTTAAATTTTATAATAACTTCTTCTCCGTTGGCATCTGTAAAACTTCCGGAAAACTCATATTCAGAAGAATGTTTTGTTACCTCCAGTTGCCCTGATTTCAGGGCAATCTGATTTCTCATGTAATCCGGGTCTTCGTCGTAAGTAAAAGTAAATGGCGCATCCGTGGCAATATGATAATAGCCGATTAAATGTGAATCGTTTGGAAATCCGTCAAATGGAATATTTCTTAAGGCACCGAGCCCATAACCAATCGAATGAATGCCATCACTTGGAGCAACCTGATAAGTTCTTGCCTGAAACTGGTTCAGGTTACCAAATTGAAATTGCAAAAACACTGCATTTGATTTCCAATGTTGATTATCTATTCCTGAGTACTCTTCATCCCGGTAATAATTATTCTCATACCAGTAATAATCCCTTATGGTGATCACCTGAACTGTCTGAATGGCGGTTCCATTATAGGAGGACGGTGCAAAACAATAATAGTATCCGTCGTCAAGCTTGTAGAACTTACCTCCTTTCCGGATGTAATTCCCTGATATTTCTGTTAACGAAAAGTCTTCCTCCGAAATTTCAATCTGATTATCAGCAATAAAATATACTGTATCGTTGAATGTGCAGCTCACCCTTTCGCCGGTTTCAGTTTCCCCCTCAAATGAAACCAGGTACGGCCCGTCTGATTTTTTAATGTGAAAACTTCCCGATTTTATATTGAGGTGACTATGCAGATATTCTGCATATTCTTTACCGATCAGACTCGGGTCAAACGATCTGTCCCCCTGTATAAATGCAATTGCCTTTTTATCAACAGCGTAACTCTTGTCCAAAGCTTTATAATACAGTTCAGGATCTTCAAGTAATACTATTGAGTATTCTTCATCAACCGGACCATTTTCCAGGTCGGAATAAAACTTAATATTCAGGGAAAATGAAAGGTCTCCGCGACTTTCACCACCATTTGAATATACTACATGACCAGGATATAACTTTTCAAGTTTTAATTGATAGTTATAGTAATTTCTTCCGCCAGCTTCAAAATTCCCGCTTACCAGATTTGATAAAGAGCCTGATAGAGGTTTGATAATTAAATCTCCAAGCACCAATGAGTCATTAATTTCAGAAGAATCACCCTTCGATTCACCAATCGGATCTTCCTGGTCAGGCAGTGGTGTGAAATCAGATTTATCGCAGGCAGTAACTGTGATGCACACTGCTAAAACGCTTCCGAAAAGTTTTAAGTTTGTTTTCATGACTATTATTATTTAATCATTTGTAACAATCAGATCTTTATTTATAGAAACAATCAAAATCAGTGTTTGTTTGTATTAAAGTCAATTTCCCCCGACGCTTCTGGTCAGAGGCTCCGGTTTTTGTACACATAATGGCGAAACGAATTATTTTCAACTTCCCGACCGGGTATTTACTCCTCCGGAAAATGCAAGACTCACCAGGTCTGATGGAATAAGAGAAAAGAAGCTACTGAGGTTCTGTCTGTGTGAATGAAAACTGAAGATTAAAGGTGATGTGTTTCTATCTTTAAGGCATAACACAAATGCCGGTTCGTTAAACGACATTTAAATTAGAACGACAGGACGAGAAGTTGATCCCGGCTTTGGTAAAACCAAAACATCCGGAAGCCCCGACATACGAAGGATATTCTGATTGCCTAATAATTGTCAGAATTAAGGTTGGTTTCAAGAATCCTGAATAAATTGGTCCAGTTTGTTATAGTCAGGTTCTCACTGATTTCAATCTCTTCTTCATAGAATCCAAGTATATAGCCTTTGCTCCCGGGGAAAAGGGAAAGCTGCCTGGTGAGATTTTTAGTATGTTCTATTCTAAGGGTTTGTACAGCTTTGATTTCGAAAAGAAAAAACCTTCCTCCTGATTCAAGTATTAGATCCGTTTCATTCCCGTTTGAGTCCCTGTAAAAATAAATATCAAAAGCAGCATTGTAATTATATTTATACTTAAGAAATTCATTTACTATGAAGGTTTCATAGAAATTGCCTGATAACGGTCCTGACAGAAGAGTATCCACATTCTGATATTTCAAAATGTAGGACATAATTCCTGTATCGGTAAAATAGAGTTTCGGACTTTTAATCACCCTTTTCGGAATATTTCTGAAATATGGCTTAAGCAAATAGACAATACCTGATGTCTGAAGTATTGTCAGCCATTTTTTAGAGGTATTAAACGCAATTCCGCATTCCTTCGATATTTCATTAAGATTAAGTAAAGATCCCGATCTTGCTGCCAGTAAGGTGAAAAAAGTCTGGAACAGATCAATATTACTTATTTCAGAAATCTGGCGGACATCTCTTTCAATATAAGTCTGAATATACGAACTGTAAAACAAAGAAATATTAGCTCCGTGAATAAAAGGTTCCGGATAGAAACCAGTTAATATTGAATTGAAACATCCTTCGGGATAGTTAAGGTTCTCTTCCTTATATTCAGTTACAGAAAATGGCGGAAGTGTAAGTATCGCAGCCCTGCCGGCAAGAGATTCGGTAATCCCTGCCATCATATTGAAATGTTGTGAACCTGTAAGTACGATATACCCCTTTTTTCTGCTGTTGGCATCAACCAGAATTTTAATATAGGATAATATTTCAGGCACGTACTGGATCTCATCAATGATCAACGGTTTATTAAGATTGTTTAATACGGATCTGGGATCCTCTTTTATTATTCGCCTCTGTACCGGATCATCAAGGGTGATATACCGGAATTCAGGCAGAATTTTTCTTAACATTGTTGATTTACCCGTTTGCCTTGCTCCTGTTAATACAACCACGGAAAAATCAGCAAGGGCTTTTCCAAGAAGTTTTTCAATGTTTCTGTGATAATATACTTTTTTCATTATATGCAATATTGCATTTATATTGCAAATATACATAATAAATTAAACTTTTACAGGATCTGGAAATCTTCCCCTGAATTTTAAAAAGAAGCTTTAATCCCCGGAAATGTTGCAATAAGTGCATAAGCCGGTCGCCCTGACCATATTCCGCCGGAAAAATGATCATTTACATATTTATCTATAATTCATGAGATTAACTCTGTCCTTAGCTGGTCAATTTTTACCGGCGGGAGGTGGTCAGAGTTACCGTTTTTTTCACTATATTTCAATCCGGAATTCACTATAATTTACCGGGGCAGAAGATTCTACCTTAATTGATTTTACAACACTACGGCCGGGCCCTTTTCTGCACCATTCAACAAAAGCGTCTAATTGTTCCTTGTATCCCTCAGCTTCTATATAAACACTCCCATCGGATAAATTTTTAACGAAACCGGTAATCCCCCAGATCATAGCTTCTTTTGTAACACTCCATCTGAATCCGACTCCCTGAACCCGTCCTGAAATAAAAATCGTATATAATAGTTTATTCTCCATCGCTATGCAATTTTAATAATAAAACATGAGAGCTCTGCCAAAATGCCACAGGAAGCAATCATATATCGGTGAAAGGATACTGATTCCGTCATGGTAATTGAATTAATTACTTTGCACATTCAGATTTATTCCAAAGTTACATCAATAAAAAGGTGACGTCAAATAAATCTTAGTCCCCTTCGGAGCTATCTTTGTTTTTGTATTTCTTTACTTTATAGTTAGTAGATAAGTATTCATTTTTGGGAGGGAAGCTGCTTTGTGAAATTAACAAGTTAAATCAAATTGTATTATGGAACAGAATAATAGAATTGCAGTTATTGGCGGTACCGGAAAAGCAGGAAAATATCTGGTTAACCAACTGGTTGATCAAGGTTATTCAGTCAGAACTCTGATTAGAAACCCAAATATACTCCCGGAAAGTAATTTTCAATCCGAGACTATTACAGGAGATGTCAGAGATTATAATTCGGTTCATATTTCTTTAGTTCCTTTCGTGTATTGAGCCGGTTGTGTTTACCATCAGGAACAGGTACTTCGGCATTTACATTAAACCAGCTCTGCACACCCTCAGCCCAGTATTCGGAAATATTTGTCCTGGCATATGTATTGGCATATTTCCCTTTTGCAACAGCCTGCTGAAAAAGCTTTTCCAGCTTTGAGTTGAAATCCCTGTCCACCTGGAGGATCCCGATAAGATGAATGGAATGGGCAAATTCGTGGATCAGTATATCTTCGGCATGGTATTTATCGATCTGATATGCCAGAAGATTTTCTTCGGCGCAGGATGTAAGAGGTCTTCTGATACTGCCTCCCAGTCCTCGCGCCCTGACATCCCAGTTCAGGGAAGTATCGGAAGCCAGATGAGCATGTTCCGGCACATCCGTTGTTCCTTCATAACGTGCCATGACGGTTACCCGGCTTTTTACCCGGATCATTGCTTTAAGTACATCCTCCGGAAGATCTGCCGTCATAAAAGAAATGATTTTCCATGCCTGAACCAAGGCTGAATCGGGGACTCTCCGGGAAGCTGTAATTGCAATTCCGTTTGCATTGAGATATTTCCTGTAAAATCCTGGAAGATTAAGGGAATCCGGAGGGGCGGTAACCATTGGAATCACTTCAGGACCTGATCCTATACTATTTTGTGCCTCCAGGGATGGATATGCAGTTACAACCAGAATTAATATAATTACTCCGGAAAATTTTGATCTTATGTACTTTGCTTCTTTCATTATGAATAATAGTGGTTATCAATTATAAAAATAAGAAAATAGAGCCAGACAAAGAAAGTACATTCTGCAAATTACTTTTTATCCGTTTTAATTAATGTTCAGCCAAAATAATTTAACTTGGCATGATATTAATATAAACCACCGTTCATGAAGAAGAAATCACTTACCCGCAGAAAATTCGTGAAAAACACATCACTTGGTATAGCAGGCGCTGCACTATCTGCAAATGGCATTACATCTTTTTATACAAATGTCATTCAGGATACAGATAAACCGGCACTGCTGGGCGGCACCCCGGTACTTCCCAAAGGTCAGGTGCTTGGAGCATCATGGCCGATTTATGATGATTCCGATATTCAACTGTACCTGAATGCCTTTAAAAGCAATGTATGGTCGGAATACAGCAATATTGAAAGAGAAAGAGTCTTTCAGGTTGAGAGAAAATATGCATCCCTGATGGGTGTAGATTACTGTGTCGCGACCAGTTCCGGAACTGCTGCCCTGGAAACCGCCCAGCGTGCAATCGATATCGGCCCCGGGGATGAGGTAATTACCCAGACTAACACCTTCATCGCAACAGCACTTTCAACATTCAACCTGTTTGCAATTCCGGTGTTTATCGATTCTGACCCTGAAACTTTCATGATAGATGCAGATAAGATCGAGGAACGTATAAACGAGAATACAAAGGCAATAATTCCTGTCCATATCGGCGGTGCTGCTGCAGACATGGACAAGATAATGGCAATTGCAAAAAAACATAATCTCATCGTGATCGAAGATGCCTGTCAGGCACATATGGGTGAATGGAGAAATAAAAAACTTGGAACCATCGGGGATATGGGATGTTTCAGTTTTCAGGCAGGTAAAAGCCTTTGCAGCGGGGAAGGGGGAGCGGTGATCGGTAATGATGAATATCTTATGGCCAAAGCAAAAGGATATACTCATATTGGAAAAGATCCAAGAGATAAAGGAAGAGTTTTCACGGGATCGAATTTCAGAATGACACCATTCCAGGCAGCTATCCTGAGTGGTCAGATCAGACGTATAGAAGATCAGAGTAAAGTGCGTGATGAAAATGCCGCATATCTTGAAAAACTCCTGGGGGAAATCAAAGGTGTCAGGCCGACAAAGAAATACCCGGGACAAACACGGCGAGGGTATTATATTTATCAGATGATCTATGATAAGGAACATTTCAATGGTTTATCGAAACCAAAATTCCGTGATGCAATGAGGGCAGAAGGAATTCCTTTCGGCAATGGCATTGACTCTTCTCTTCACAGCAATCCCTTCATTGAAACATATTTCAGCCACAGATCATTTGAGAAGATCTATTCAAAGGAAAGACTCGATAAGTACAGAAAGGAAAATCTTTGTCCGGTAAATGAGATGATCGACAGGGAAACAGGCCTGTCACTGGGTCAGAGAGTATTCCTGGGAACAAAAAAGGATATGGAAGATATAGTTACTGCAATTGTTAAAATCCAGAAAAACTCTTCTGCTTTACTCTGAATGACAATAAGAAAATATTCCTGGCCTTTGTTTGATTAAACAGGCATGCTTATTCAACCGCAAAGTTCGCAAAGAAATACGCAAAGATCGCAAAGTGTTAAGTTATAAATTTTCGACTTTGAGTCCTTTGCGTGAACTTAGCGCCCTTTGCGGTTATAGAAGCATGCTTACTTAACCACAATGGACACAAAGGTTATCACAAAGGGATGGAACAAAAAAGCATTTTACTTAACCAGATATAAAGAATATGACAACAGGAAAGTACTTTAAAACCTTATTCCCCGTGATTGTATTATCAATCATGGTGAATATGCCCTCCTATGGACAGGATGTGAATGACCTTAAGCTGAAAGATTACCGTCCGAAATCCATCTACAATATTCCTGTAACGGATGTTGTGAAAGCAAAATATCAGGCGATCGATATGCATACACATGTCTATGGCAGGACCGACGAAGAGATCGTCAGGTGGATAAAAGCCATGGATGCCTGCGGCATTGAAAAATCAGTTGTTTTTACCGGTGCCACGGGAACCAGGTTCGATGATCTGGTAAAGTTATATTCAAAGTATGGAACCCGCTTTGAATTATGGTGTGGCTTTGATTATACGGGGTATGAACAACCCGGGTACGGACCTGCCGCAGTCAAAGAACTTGAAAGATGTTTTAAAGCCGGGGCAAAGGGTGTCGGAGAAGTAATGTTCAAGGGCAAAGGCATCTCCCCTTCGTCGAAAATGAAGACTATAATGCTTCCCGATGATCCCAGGATGGATATATTATGGGAAAAATGTGCCGAGCTGGGATTACCGGTCAACCTTCATATTTCGGAGGACAAATGGATGTATGAGAAGATGGATTCCACAAATGACGGACTGATGAATGCTTCAAACTGGGAGGTTAAGATGGAGAACGGAGCAAAAACACATGAGGAAATGCTCGAAAGGCTGGAAAATACAGTCAGGAAACACCCCAAAACAATATTTATTGCCGCTCATCTTGCCAATTGCTGTGCAGATCTTTCGGTACTTGCCACTTACTTCGATAAATATCCGAATTTATTTGCAGATATTTCAGCCCGTTACGGTGAGATAGCCCCCATTCCGAAATATGTTCACGATTTCATTGAAAAATACCAGGACCGGTTCGTCTATGGTACGGATATGACCTTCAATGAAAGGATATACAGAGTCACCTTCAGGATACTTGAATCAGCCGATGAACACTTTTATGAAACTGATCTGTTTGGTTATCACTGGCCATTGTATGGACTTGCCCTGACTGATAAGACACTTAAAAAGGTTTACAGGGACAATGCGTTAAAATTACTCATCACTCAATGATTCGTTGAATTTGTTCCCGGATACAGCCGGTATTTCGTTTCTGCCGGTAAAAGATTGAATCCTGTCTTCAGAATTTCGGATCAGGCATCACAATATCCTCAACAGCATCCTGATCTCCTTTTGCAGGACCATACCATACTCCTCCGCCGAAGGTAAGAATGAATATCTTTTCAGGATCTGCCGGATCAGGTTCTACCCTCTGACCCCATTTGAAATTGTAACCCCTAATCCGAACCCATGTTTCTCCCCTGTCTTCCGAGAAATATGCCGAACTGTTGAAGCCGCAGGCATATAACCTGTTATTCCTGTTATCACGGGTTATAGCGCCGATATGCTGATCCTTATGCATAACCTGTTTCCATGTTTTACCTTCATCACCTGAAATAAAAATCCCTCCGCCTGTATCAGGTGTAAACTGCCCCGGGGAAACTCTTCCCCAGGCTGACATGACCAATCTTGCCGGGTCCTGTTCATCAACAAGCAGACTCGTAGGTGCATTGGTCCCGGAAGGAAGTGAGATCCGGGTCCAGTTTTCAGCCCCATCAATTGATTTATATACGGCACCGTCATTCACATTACCGATACTTCCATCTTCGCTTCTTCTGCTTAGGACAAGGAATAAAGCGTCGTCAACATACCTCTTAAATATCTGCCAGGCAAACGGTTCTGAACCTTCAATCCCCCGGTTTTTCTGTTTCCATGTTTTACCTCCGTCAACCGATTTATAAACCCCCTTCCCAAATGCACAGGCATACAGAGTTCTGGATTCTTTCGGGCTTTCCCTGTCAATAAGGATATGAGTCATTGCTGCCTCCCCTATATCTGCGCTCACAGGCTGCCATGTCTTACCGCTGTTCTCAGTCAATACGATACCTCCCATATATCCTGCTATACCACGTCTTCTCCACATTTTTGGCCTTGGTATATCATGAGTTCCGCTCATGACAGCCCAGGCCCGGCCTTCAACCTCAGGATCAAACTGAAGCCAGTAACAGGTATTTACCCATTCCCGGGGTATACCATTATTTTTTGTAGCGCTTTTCCAGCTTTTTCTGCCATCGGTGCTTTCGAAGAGCCCTATATCCGTAAGTGCAAGAAAAACATGATTTGTATCAAAAGGATCATAAACAACGGTGTACCCGGTGGTCACCTCAAGTCCCCTGGAAGTCCAGCCTCCGTTTATACTCCTGGAATAAACCTGCTCCCATGTTTTGCCACCATCGGATGTTTTTACCGTACGTCCGAAGTCTGTTGCGAAACAGATATCCGGATTTACGGGAGAGACTCCAATGCTGAATGGATTTTCAGCCCAGGACGGGCCAAACCGTTCATTCAGCGGATCGCGGCCGAAATTGGCTGAAGGGATCTGTACTCCTTTTGTTTCTGTGTCTTTCCAGACAAGCTTCCATGTGTCTCCGTAATTATCACTCCTGGCAACCCCGATACAGACTGTATCCTGGTGTACCAGTAATCCGTTGTAAGAAACATAGACCACTGTAGGATTAAATGAACTTGTGGCTACAGTGCGCCACTCGGGTAATCCGGCGCCCGGCAAAGCATATGAAAGCAGTTGATCCTGCCTGTTAATCCATGTAACACCTCCGTTATCAGTCATAAATATACCTGACCCATCACCTTTCTGATTGAAATATGACCGGCCCGATACAGCATAAATGAAAAATTTCTTTAGTTCTTTATCATAGCCTCCTGAGAATGCAGTGAGACTTATTACTCCTTCAGGACAGTTATTCATTTTCCAGTTGCCGGCCTTCTTCTGCAGAATACCCTTATCCATTGTGGCATAAATTGTACGATCATTTACCGGTGATGAAGGATCGATAAAGATCTTTCTGACATCAGCTTCAACATCTGTTTCTTTATTCCATTTTCCCCCCCCGTTATCGGAAATATATAAAGCGGTTTCCCCATTTATATCAATGGCGGCATACAATCTTTCCGGTTTAGCCGGATCGATGGATAAAGCAAGTACTTCACGCCGTGAACTGTCTTTTGTCACCAGGCGTACATCAGCATGATCTCCCTTTGATACGAATCCTGTACATTCAGTAACAGCCGGATAGAAAAGCCTCCATGTAGCTCCCCTGTCAGTACTTTTAAAAAGAGCAACTGAATTTGCATAAACCACATCCGGATTAACAGGATCGAAGAGATAAAAGTCGACCGGGGAGAGCAGATTGAACATCCTCCATGACTCTCCGCCATTGTGTGTAACGAAGGATCCTGTCATATCACAGCTCACGAAAGCAAGGTTATGATCATGAGGACTGACGGCCGGATTGAACATGGCACCACCTCCTCCGGCGCCGGTATAACCCCATTCATCGAAGCGTCCATTTGGATTTAATGCTTTTTCTTCCTGTGGACTTTCTTTTACTGACCGGCAACCGGGTAAAAAACCAGTCAGAGCCAGAATCCCTGAAATGGTCAGCATCCCGAGTATTGTATTTATTGGCTTTTTTTTATTCATTATAATTTTGATTATGACTTTATATTCACAATTTTGAAGACTCTTTAAATAATAGTACAGCCCCACAGAATCCCCGTGGGGCTGCACATCTCATTGATATAAGAGTATTTCAATAGCCCGGATTCTGGCCGATGTCAAGTGCATCATTTACAGGTATCGGGAAGAGGTAGCAATTTTCGTTATAATCGGGATTGGGCACACCTTCTTCATCGACAGTTACTTCCTGTAACAATCTCTTTCTGAAAACATCGAAGATCCTGTCATTCTCAAAACAGAGTTCCAGGTCTCTTTCCTTTATCACTTTTGCATCGAATTCTGTCTTCGACATAGTGATCGCAGCCCTTGGCTCGGTACCGGTCATTAATCCTGTTTTGCCGTCCGTGTTAGCCCTGTCAATTATTAAATTGATACGGTCAACTGCAAGCTGTGTGGGGCCGGATCCGGCCATGTTGGCAGCTTCGGCATAGATCAGCAAAATGTCGGGGAACCTGTAAATGGGAGCATATTGCCGAGATATATTAAGCTGTTCTTCAAGTGTTATCATCGGCCACAGGTATTTCTGGATATATGGTGTACCGTCTATCGACTCCTTATAGTTGATGATCGGTCCCATAGGATCAGTTGTAATATCCGACGGAAAATCCATCAAAATATAACCTTTTTTACGGGGTTGATCCGGATATTCTTCCGCCCAGCGCGGTTTGACAGCTCCTCCGCTCCATCCTCCCCATTCTGACGGCGCCATGGCTATCCCGTCAATATTCGGATCATCATCTGTTGTCTGAAAAGCCCAGATTATCTCGCTGTTATTTTTATTGGAACTGAGGAAAACATCTTCGAATTTTGGAAGAAGCGTATATGGTCCGTGAAGAATTATATCATCAGCCAGATCCCTGGCTTTTGCATAATAGGATGTTTCATTAAGCGGATTCGTTGCCCTTGTTATATAGACTTTTGCAAGCAATGTTTTTGCCAGCCAGATATTCGGGCGTGCCGGGCGCGAAGCATCATAATCTTCAAGATTTTCTATAGCAAAATCCAGATCTGCTTCAAGGGAATCATACAAAGCTGCGATCTCCAGACGTGATTCGGGTTTAAGCGGATTACTGATGGGATCAGGAGAATTTTCTGTTAAGAACGGAACCTTTCCCCACAACCTGACCAGGGTAAAGTAATTGAATGCCCTGAGAAACTTAGCCTGAGCAATGATATTCTTAACTGTCTCAGGATCAGCAGCCCCCAGACTGTTACGTTTTATTACTGCTTTTAAGACGGCATTTATATCATTGATCGCCCTGTAATGGATCTGCCAGTACATTGAATTATAATTAGGGCCATAGTCAAGGCTGACGTCCGTATATTGTCCGTCGGGAAAAGCGCCGTATACATTTTCATAACCACTCCATGTGTCATAAAGGGTATTCATGGATGCAGCGAAAGCGGCTTCACACTGACCAGGAGTCGTATAAAAATTATCAGGGGTTGATAACCCTTTTGGTTCCTCATCAAGTTTCAGACACGATACTCCCGTCATAATGAGCAATATAATAATGCTCCATATTGAAATATTCCGATATGTTTTTTTCATTTTCTCAGAAGGTTAAATTGATTCCGAATGTGATTGTTTTTACAGTGGGGTAATTACTAAGGTCTATACCTCTTCCCCCGTCGGTAGCAACGTTAAAGGAACTTACCTCCGGATCATAGCCGGAATACTTTGTAAGGGTAATGATGTTGGCAGCTGTAACATATGCCCTTAGATTTGTCAGACCAACCTTACCAATAAGGGCTTTCGGGAGGTTATATCCCAGAGTTACAGTTTTCAGTCTGGCATATGATCCGTCTTCAACATATCTGCTCAGCCGGTTTGGAGATCTTCCCAGGCTTATCTTTGACGGTATTCCCAGAAGTGCCTCACGTCGTGTTATCTGGTCGGTAAATGCCGGGATATCAGTATCCTGATTATCAATTGTCCATCTGTCATTCAAAGCCTTGCTTGTTCCTTTGCTCGGCGCTTCTATCTGTATTCTTGTTGCATTGAATATGTCATTACCCTGTGATCCCTGAATAAGGAAGGATAGTGTGAAGTTTTTCCATGCCATGCTGTTATTCCATCCGAAAACGAAATCAGGTGATGAATTTCCTATCACGGTCACATCGCCGGCTTCAGTGATCTTTCCGTCATTGTTCATATCCTTATATTTCTGATCGCCTGGCAGCTGGCCATACTTCAGGGCTTCGGCCCGTTCACTTTCTCCCCATGTTCCCAGAACAATATATCCTCGCATCTGACCCATTGGCTGGCCTTCCTGCAGATACATGAGGGAGTTGGATGTTGCATTGTAGATCTGGTACCCGCCTCCGGTATTTGTTCTCAGCCCCATTGGCAGTTCATTTACAAGCTTAAGAACCTTGCTCCTGTTTATTGTAATATTTACCCCGGTATTCCATCTGAATGCACCGACTACAGGATCGCCGCCGACAGTAATTTCAAGGCCTTTGTTTTCAATTGATCCGACATTATCCAGTAACTGAGCACTTGGCGCCCCGGTATAGAAAGGTACCGGTTTGTTCAACAACAGATCGGTAGTTTCCTTTCTGTAAATATCTACCGTGGCAGTAAGCCTGCCCTTAAACAAGCCCATGTCAATCCCCAGATCAGTCTGTGCAGTGGTCTCCCATTTGAGGTTTACATTAGCAGCGCTTGTTATTCCATAACCAATATCCGTTATACTAGTCCCATTGTAAGGATAGTTCAATCCCGATCCGATCTTGGCCAGGGAACCGTAAACAGCAATTGCCTGATTACCGGTTTTACCCCAGCTGCCCCGGAGTTTAAGATCCGAAAATATGTTAAGATTTTTAATGAACTCTTCTTCGGATGCTCTCCAGGCTATTGATGCTGACGGGAAATACCCCCACTTATTATTCTTTCCAAACACTGATGATCCGTCAGCCCTGTAGCTGACTGTAAGAAGATATTTATCCGCAAACCCATAGTTGACACGGACCAGCCATGAATTAATACTTCTCCTTGAATCATAGGATGACCTGTAGTTAGTCTGGCTTGCTCCGCCGATATCATATACTCCTGTAATATCCGAGGCAAATCCCTGAGCCTGGATATCTGAACCATAGCTCTTCGTTGACTGTTGTTCAGCCACTCCCGTCAGAGTAATATGATGCCTGTCATTTATAATTTTATCATAGGTAAGAATATTGGAATTCTGGTAATAAAGGCTTTTATCATCTATCAGGTTACCAATTCCATTAATAGGTCGTCCCATTTTTGTCAGGGTATTGTAATATTGTTTTTTGTCAGAATTATTAATTCCTGCAGCGCCGGTAACTCTGAAAGTAAGCCCCTCGAGGATCGTGAATTCCAGAAATGAGTTCATATTGGTTGTCATATTGCTCAGCTCGTTGAAAGATCCCATAGCAGTAGCCATCGGGTTCCACACATCCCTGTCGCCATATGTACTTGGAGGTCTGCTGTAATTACCAAGCTCATCAAAGACCGGTGTTATCGGATCAAAGCGAAGAACGGCATTAACGGCCTGTGTAAGAATGTCGACATATCGGGTACCCTCACCGGATGGGGGTATATTGCCCCTGTCTTTGATTACATTCATATTCAGGCCTGCTCTCAGCCATTTTGAAAGGTTCATATCCAGGTTTGACCTCAGGGTATAACGTTCGAACTGGGTATTGACGATCAATCCTGTCTGATCAAAATATCCACCTGCAATGAAGTATCTGACTGATTCCGATCCTCCTCTTATTGAAATCTGGTGCATCTGCAAAGGTGCTTTCCGGAACATTTCGTCCTGCCAGTCAGTTCCTCCTGTCCTTTCCAGCTCGGCAATCTGTGCTTCGGTGAAAGGTAATACAGGGTCGCCGTACAGATTCTGGGATGCTTTCCATATATTGGCTATCCGGGCATATTCACCCGCATTGAAAAGATCGATTTTCTTTACTATGGACTGAATTCCGTAGCTATAGCTGTAATCAAAGACAGGAGCGCCTGTTTTTCCTCTTTTGGTTGTAACAAGAATTACTCCGTTGGCGCCTTTAGAGCCGTAAATAGCTGTAGCCGAGGCATCCTTAAGTACTTCTATTGATTCCACCTCATTGGGATTCAAAGAGCTGAGATCGCCTCCCTGGAATCCGTCTATTACAACAAGTGCATTGTTGCTTCCGGTTATCGAGTTACCTCCACGGATCCTGATTGTTGCTGCTCCGCCCGGAGCCCCGTCATTATTTGTGACAACCACACCGGCGGCACGTCCCTGTAAGGCTTCATCTGACCTGATAGAAGGCAGCTGAACAAGGTCGGGACCTTTAACAGAGCTTACAGAACCGGTAATATCACTTTTCCTCTGGGAACCATATCCGACTACAACCACTTCAGAAAGCGCCTGTGTATCGGGAACCAGGGTAGCATTGATGGTTGTTAAATTACCGATATTTATTTCCTGAGACATATAGCCGACAAACGAGACGACCAGTATCTCAGCATTTTCCGGAGGAACAAGGCTGTATCTGCCATCAACACCAGTTATCGCTCCTACAGTCGATCCTTTCACTGTAATATTTGCCCCAGGAACAGGTTGTCCGTTTTCGTCGGTAATTCGTCCTGTGATCCTTTTCTGTACCGGAATTACTACAGGTTCTGTCTCCTTATTTACAAGAAGTATCTGTCTGTCCCTTACAGTGTACTTAATATCAGTGGCTGCAAAAAGCTTATCCATAATTTCATAAACGCTTTGTCCTTCAGCTTTTATGTCAACCTTTTGGGTAACATCTATCATTTTAGAGCTGTAAAGGAAGAAGAATTCACTCTGGCCTTCTATTGCGCTCAACACCTGCTGGATCG
>ERZ795055.1135-NODE-1135-length-22268-cov-5.623149_pt1 | contig 22268 bp, 19 predicted proteins | sample MGYA00375139_ERZ795055 | MGnify/ENA primary metagenome ERZ795055 (study PRJEB30184, sample SAMN05720283) | anaerobic digester metagenome | isolation source: active sludge of municipal wastewater-treating anaerobic digesters | place: USA | collected 2015-01-23 ... | reverse complement strand
TTTCCACTTTTTTTCCTATGATGGATAATTTTTATCAAGGAATAAGAAGCGAGGATAATTATAATAGGAATAATAACTCTATTAAATTTGGCAAAATCTCGAAAAATCTTAAAAGCCGGAAAATAATCCCAGAAAAAATTAAATACCCTGAGAGGATTTCTGGGACCTAGCGAAAGTGAAAAAATTAATATGTATTCAATGAATAATATTACTAGCGTTTTTTTGACTTTTTTATTTTCTTCTTTCCAAATAAAAAAAATACTGGCTAAAAGTAAAATAATTAACACAAATGAGCCAGCAGTATTTATTTTTAAAAAAAGATTTTTCTCAAAATTTCCGATTTGAGACATTATAAAATTAAAAGAAGGACTATTCAAGCCGGAAATTGCATCAACTACAGCACTAGTATTGTTACTGCTATTGAGATAACTATTGTATGACAAATTGTTGCTAAATACCATCCCTTTAAGATTTGGAATTAGCCAATAGGCATTTATTAACGCCACTAAAAAAATTATTATTAAAAGTTCTGATATTAATCGCTTATTTATTTTTTTTTCAGCTACCAAATCATAAAAAAATTCAATACAAATATACGAAAAAGCAAACACCGCCGCCAGAATAGCCATATGAAAATCCATGAACATAACAGCTACTATAATCAAAAATAAAAATAAATATATACATCTACTTTCAAAATGATATCGAAAAAAAAGATAGAGTGATAAAATAAAAAAGAAAAATGTCCAGATCATCGTTGAATTTGTTATGATACAAGAAACTATATAGTCATTATTTATTGCAAAAAAAGAAACAATAGAAATAACAAACAAACTCTCCTTGCTGTTTTTTATATCAAGAAGATAATAAGTCAACTTGAAGGATATAAATACCAACGCTAAAAGAACGAGAATGATTATTCCGGTGCTAGAAAAAGAAAGTCCAATTAAATTGAACACTAATTGAAAACCCATTGAGAAAAAACCTGGAAATAAAAATTCAAATCCTGAATTTCGCTCATTCCAAGTTTGCAAGGAATTGCTATTTATTATATTTGATATATTTAGCCCTAATTGAGTGTCAGAGTTGCCCACTAGACCAACTCTGAAAAAATATATGGAAAAAATACCTAATAAAAAAATAAGGATAAATTTTCCGTATTTCTCTTTTTCAAATAATCTAAAATTTGATATTGAAATTGCCTTTTTTTTCATACACTTTTTGATAAATTTTCCAAATATTTCCAGAAATCACTTTTAATTTTTTCCTCAAAAAATCTTTCTTTTGCGAAACCACACCCGCTTCTTGCTATTTCACTCAATTCCTCTTGATGGCATTGATAATAGCCTATTTTTCTTTTCAGATCTTCCAATGTCCCATCGTAAGTGATAAAATGTTTTCCTTCAACCATTCCAAGATCAGTATACATAGGATGGTTTAGGCCGATATACGCGCTGCCACAAGCCATCCCCTCTATGAAATTAATTGATGACAATCCAATGTTCTCTTCTGGAGAAACAAACATTTTGAATTGATTATATTTCTCAACTATATCCATCTCGTGATATTCTTTCCCCTCGGACAAAAAAAAGAGGTCGTAAAACATCTTGAATATATCGTATTTTTTATAGAAGGTGGATTTTTTTGAGATCTCAATTCTCTTTTTATTATGAAAATTAATATTGCATTCTACTGAATCTGCCAATTGGTTGCGATTTTCATATATAGCCTTCCTCATGGGATGCAAGGTGTCAATCTTAAAAAAATTATAGTGATCACGATTCACCTCGTTTGCCACATTATCCAAAACCAGCGTTCCGAGAGCCAAACATTTATTCTGCCTATCTTGGAAATCCCTGATTTTTTTATATTTTTTCCTTAAAACATGCGGCAAGCAATAAACATATTCAATGAAGGAAAAATAATGATTAAAATAGCTGGATTTTTTCAGATTAGCTTCAGCTACCATATATTGAACACCCATTTTTTTCACATTTTGAGCAATAGCCCCGGTCAAACCATAAAAATGAGTTCCGTGTAATATTTTTTTGCCTCGAAAATCCTTAATGATGCTCTTCTCTAATAATTTTTCATTTAAAAATATGTCTGTACAAAAAGCAAAAGTAAATAATATATCCGATTTTTCATCTAGTTTTTTCAGCCGAAAAATTATCTCTTTTTGAAAGGGGTTTATTCCATTGAGAAAACACCAGATATATATTTCGGCAGAGGAAATTATCTTATGCACCAGATAATTATTCCTAATGAAAAATATTTTATTCAGAAGTGGTGTAAGTGATGTCCCCGCTCCATCCACAACAATAGCAGCATTGTACTTACCATTCCGCAGAAAATCCAACAAAAAATTGTGGCGCAAGTTATGTTTTTTCAACTTTTTTTTATTGGTACCAAAAATTTGCGCCATCGTGGAAAGCAACGTCATGCCGAGCGTGTTTCCCACAGCGTGAGGATTATAAAAACAAAGCTTTATGGTTTTATTTTCAAACATTATTTAAAAAATTTATCCAATATATGTAAGCAAGCTTCTGCTACCGCTCCTTCTCCGCTTTTAGCATTGGTAACATAACTGGCTTTGTTCTTCGCTATATAAAAAGCATTATTAGGAGCAATACCATATCCAACATAATTAAATATCTCCGCATCATGTATGCCATCTCCCATGTATATTACTTCTTTTAGGGACTTAAAATTTTTCTTAAACCAATTGAGTCTTTCTTTTTCGTCAACCAATGTTAACGGAATTTTCATATCGTCTTGGATTCTTTTTTTTGTTATTTCAAAACCCCGCCTATCAGCAGAAATCGCCTGGATATTTATTTTATCACAAATCATTTTTATACCGTCATTGTCATGAGGTCCGAAAATTTTCGCAAACTTTCCTTCAATGGTATATAAAAACGGTCCGGTTGTAAAAACGCCGTCAACATCAAACACTATGTATTTGAATTTTATTTCTTTATTTCTCTCCATAAATTCAATTTTCCAAAATAAAACAGGAACAAGTCAAAGGGATGGTGATGCAAGGGAGACATATTGAGCCAAATCAACGCCGTAAGCACGTTAACTTTTTTTTCATCGTAACCATTCTTAGCTAAAAAATCATAAAGAACCCTCTGACATTGCACCAAGTTATCTTTTCGCAAAATATCACATTCCACAATGTTTTTGCTTATATTAATAGTAAATAAATCCTTGTTAATAATTTCATGATTAACCGTAAGATTGTGATTTAATTTCGCTAAATCGTAATACATATCGCCTGATTCAAGCAATCCTCCAAAATTCTGTCGCCAATCAAGCAAGCAGAAACTTTTTTTTGTTTGAATTATGTTATCTAAAATAAAATCACCATGAAAACTACTTTGATTTGAATCGCAAAGCCAATTAAAATCTATTTTTTTAATTAATTCTTCTGCGGTTGGAACTCTTTCTCCATTAATTATGTTTTCTTGATCTATTATTAATCGGGAAGATAAAAATTTATTTATCCTCTCTATGCTCTTAATATAATAGAAATTATAACATATTTCCTTAAATTCTTTTTCATCCACCTCATAACTTTTTTTCCATAATTTATTTCCCGCCCAATTTAGAAAAAATATAAAATTATGCGGCGTGGCAACCTTTGAATAGAGATTCCCTTTGGCATATTTATATTTATAAAAATTTTTTTTATAATTTTCTATCTCGGGAGTAAGTCCTTCCAATATTTTTCCTCTTCGAACACGATCTTCGACCATTTTTTCATCATGGAAGAATTTTATGACAGAATTTTCAAAAATAAATACAGATTCGTCCGGCTTATCAAGGATGCGAAAAGAATCCTCGATTTCCGCGCGAGCCCTCATAAGACTTTCGACATTACCAATATCATACCACTTTTTAAATTCAACAGGTTGAAATTTTTTCCCCTCATTGATAATTTCACGAAGTGCAGATACATCATTTAGGGAAGAGTCTTTTTTGTTTTTATTATAGAGTTTTCGCAAAGCATTCCAAAAATCCCTATAACCAAAAATCCCTACAAGACCAATATGCAAAAAATCAGGATCAAGCATTCCTTTATCATGCATTTTATGCACTTCTCCATTTACTACATCAAATGAGGTATATTGGGAAGATCCTTCGCCGCGATATCCGCCAATCCAATTTTTTTTGAAAGTTGGTATCTTATCGAGTACTATCGTATCGCAGGCATGATAAATAAAGGGTGTTCTTAAAAATTTCTCCGCTTGAAGCATCGAATATCCCAGACTGCTTCCCTCGCCATCATATTTGTCAACTTCAATAAATTTTAATTTTTTATCAGGATACGCAAGTTTTAAAAAATCAACAACCTGATTTTTAAAATAGCCCACCGTAATAACAAACTCGGTATTTTTGGGATAGGCTTCGATTATATAAGAAATGGCAGGTTTCTTGCCTACCTTCACTAGCGCCTTATTTGTATATTTTGTAATATCTCCCAAGCGAGAACCTGTACCAGAAGTAGTTATTAAGACTTTACATTTCATTTTATTTAGACAATTCCTTGTTAATATGATCCTTAAATTCTCCGATCTTTATATCTACCGTAACATCTGGTTTAAATATACACGAAGTTCCGCACACAAGAAGATCCGCTCCTGCTTTGATCATTTCTGGAGCACTTTCTAAAGTTACACCTCCATCTATCTCAATTATAATATCCTTATTTGTGCTATTATCTATTTTTTTTCTCAAATCGGCTATTTTTTTCATTATTCCTGGAATAATTTTGTGTCCGACAATTCCTGGGTTTATAGCCATAAGCTCAACCAAGCTTAGGTCGTCCATAATATAGTCAAGAATATCTAGCGGCGTCGAGTAATTTAAAACAACTCCCGCTTTGCTACCCAATTCTTTAATAAGTTTTATGACATAATGAAGATGTTTACATGATTCAGCGTGAATGGCAATTATATCAGCGCCCGCCTTAGAGAAATCCAAAACATAACGAGCAGGATCTTCGCTCATCATATGGACATCTATAGGGATATCGGTTATCTTTTTTATGGCTCTCAGAAGCTCCGGGTAAAGACCGTATCTGGGAACAAAATTTCCATCCATGACATCAAAATGGATATAATCTATACCGCCCTTTTCTAAAAGTTTTATATCTTTTTCAAAATTAATATGGCTTCCGCAAATTAAAGAAGCTGCCAACTTATATTTCTTATTCATTTTTTTATATTATTCTAAATTTGAATGTCTCGCCCACATAGTATCGTGGGTTTCATTCATTTTTTCCATTAAGATTAAAACTAATGCATCAAAAAAAATACCTAGACATTGCTCGTTTAGGGTCGTCATAGGCTGAATTGAAGCGAAACCTTCCACTGATTTAGTTTTCGATGGCGCTTTTATTTGAACTATTACATCAGCTAGCTTGCCCATTCTCGATTCTGGGTTCCCGGTGACTAACGCAATTTTTGCTCCATTTTTTTTAGCTATTTCTACCAGATCAAAAATAGTTTGGGTTTCCCCTGAACCAGAAGCCACTAATAGTAAGTCTCCTGTTTTTATTCCTGGCATCGTAGCATCTCCCAGCATCCAAGCTTGCCGTCCAAAATGCCCCAATCTCATAGCAAAGCTACGCACTGCCATTCCCACTCTTCCCGCTCCCGCCGCCACAATTTTTTTCGCCCCTATAATCTCTTGGGCTAATTTTTCTACTTGATCCTTGTCAACATCTTTCAGCACAGTTTTGATCTCATCCAATATAGATTCTACTTTTCTTTTTATTTTGCTTTCTTTTTTTATCTCCGCTATACGATTAGCCAAAAGCATCGCTTGTTTTTCATCACCACTTTTTAGTATTTCCTTAATTTCACCCAACATCTCGTCAGCTTTATTTTGATCCATAGTATTTGTTTATTTTTTATAATTAAGAAAGAAGGGATGAAGATTCTTGTTTACTAAATTCTAGGATAATTAGGAATAAGCGTCAACGTTGACTTTTATGCCAGTTTGTGCCAATTCAATGCATTGGTTTTTTTTATTTCTTTCTTAAAACCAAAAATAAATGCTGGCAGTATTTTTTGAAAAATCTTACATTCAGTGCTTTTGAACCGACTGGTCCGATTTTGGGGATATATAGTCCTAGAAAGCTAGAGTAAGTTTTAATGACTTCTCCATTGCCTATTTTTTCCGCCAAATTTTTCAGATCTTTTTTCGTGTATTCACGCAAATGCAGAATGTCTCCCCCACTTTCGAAATGATAGCCTACCTTGTATGGATAAGTAATTTTTCCCTTAAGAATAGAAATTATTTTATTAGAAAGTCGATTTCTATTCGGCGTTCCGATAATTATAACTCCCCCGGCCTTTGTAAGTCTTATTAATTCAACTAAAAAAGACTGATCGTCCTCAACGTGTTCAATAACATCAAAAGCCGTAACGACATTGAACTCATTTTCCTGCCCATAGCTATTAATCCCGATCTTCCGAAAATTAATGCTATACTTCTTTTCTAGTCGATTGTCAAAATCACCACCAATAACATCGCCTGAATATCGACAAATAATTTCCGTGTGACTTCCTCCTCCGCAACCGCAATCAAAGACTCTGTCATTTTTCCGGACATATTTTCTGCATAATTGGTCTACATAATTACCATACAGATCCATTTTTTTTGCAGATAAACGTAAGATGTTCCTTGCTGAAAAATTTAAAAATAGGATACAGGGGATATATTGCAAATTTCAATCGAGACGCCTTTACCGACCAGAAAAGATCGAGCGGATAATCATAGAATTCGTTTTTTATTTTTCTTATCCTAAACCCAGTTTTTCTGTATAACCAATCGACACTTTTTTTATTATATAAAATAAGATGGCGCGGAGAGTCCAGATGAAACCAGTTTTTCCCGCCACAGATAGATCCGATGCTATTTGAATTAGGAGTCTGAAGAATAACCACCCCTTCATCATCTAAAATATCCCTGATTTTATGAAAATAATCTATTGGGTTAGTAATATGCTCCAGAACGTGCCACATGGTTATCACATTGAATTTTTTATCCCCAAAATCGATGTCGATTAAATTTTGATTATAGACATTTATTCCCTTTTTTTCGCATACTTTTGCCGCTTCTTGATTGATTTCTACGCCACTTTTATCAAATTTATCATTTTTTAAGCTTGATAAAAATCCTCCATTGCCGCACCCGATGTCCAATATGGAGATTTTTCTTTTTTTATTCCTAAAATTATTTATGATTATTTTTTGTTTTCTTTTAAGAGAAAAATTGACCAGCAGCCCTACTGCTTTATCCAGTATTCTGCTTATTTTTTGATTTTCATAATATCCTGATTCATAATATTTTTTATAATATTCTTCGTTGATATCCATTTTTTTCAAAAAAACACTGCCGCATTCTAAGCAGGAAAAAATATCGAACTTATCCTTAGCATCCAACATATGCCTTCCATGCTTGTTGCGAGCTACAAATATCCTTTTTGTTTTTTGCCCTCCGCAAAGCGCGCATTTTCCCCTTTTTCAAAATTAAATGTCAAATTAAAAATATTCTCCGCTCTTTTTTTCCAATCCCAAACTTCAATTATCAGGTCATGAGCTTCGCAGGATATTTTGTTGTAAAAATTATGATCATCAAGCAATCGAAGGATGTTTTCTGCAAATTTCTTTATATTATTAACTTCTGTCTTGATCATTCCTTTGGGATAATAAGTTTTCAATGCTTCTAGGTCAAAGGACGCCCCGGGCAATCCCCAGGCCATTCCTTCGGCCGCCGCCATCCCCCCTGAATCATAAGTAGCCGGATGAAGCATCATTTTCGATTGCTTGAATATTTCATATTTTTCCTGGCCGTCCATAAAACCCAAAAGATCAATATTATCTTCCAACTTATATTTTTTTATTTTTTCCCTTACATCCTGCTCCAGCCCACCGTCACCTATCATAGCCAGCTTGGCATCCACTTTCTTTTCTAATACTTTTTTCCAAATGTCTACAAGTTCCAACACTCCCTTTTGATAGTGAAACCGGCCGACAAAACAGGCATCATATTTTCTTTTTTCCACTGGAATTATGTTTTCTGATTTGAGATATTTCTCCGACTCCGCAATATCAACGCCTCCCTGAACAACTATTATTTTTGATCTGTCTCTTTTTTTGGTGATAAATTTTTTAACATCCGGCTCTGATGTCACAAAAACAAAATCCGCCCAACGCTTGGCAATGAAATAAGACGGGCGCTGCATCAGCCAATATAGAAATCCCCGTAATCTGTTTTTCCCTTTATATGGAGACTCTTTTGAGAAAGGACTGGGAGCAAAAAGATAATACCCAGCAATCCATTTTATTTTCTTGTTTTTTACTTTCGCATAAAAGGCTGGCCAAAAATCCGGATAAAAATCAGAAACAGAATAGATATAATCGGCTTGCTTAATAATATGGAAATTTTTTCTGATTGCTCTCAGCCCCTTAATTAATCTTCTCAAAAAATGAGAAAAAACACCGACAATTGAATACAGATCAGGAAGATCCCTCTTGTCAGTTTCTATAAAATTAATTTTTTTGATATTTTCCCTTTGCAAAAATTTGATTGTTCCAAGAGAGCCGAAAAAAGAGATGTCGAAAAGACTGCTCCAGTTTTTTAAAAATTCCACATATATCCTGGTGCCGCCACTCATCCCTCCGCCAGAGTCAACGTTGGAAACAAAAATTATTTTCTTCATTATTTTTTTATGTCAAAATATTTTCTTTTAGAAGTTGTCCTTTTCATAAATTGCCAGAGAGAGAAAAATTTTCCATGATGCCTGATAGGTATGATCTTTCGGAAATGATTTACGAGCCTGTCTAATCCTGACTGATTAAAATCACTTTCCACTGTTTTTCCGTCTTCCGCCAATTTTTTGTAGTAATATTGGTCAGGCAGAACTATTTTTTCCATATTTTCTTTTTTTCTGACTAGAAAACAATTTCCTAGGCGATTTTTAGGATTGAAGAAAAGTCCAGTATAATCTTCTTCTTGTTTGTATTGCCAATATCTGTCATAACTACCCCGCCCTTCTGTTATATACGATTCGACTATTTCAAAACCGTTACCAGTATAAAAGTCGTAAAAAAATGTTGGCGAGAATTGGTAAAACCCATGATTGAGAAAATTTTGCGCCGGAATGAGTTGTAGCACATACCCCCCAACCTTGGTCATCCTGGCAATATTTTCCATCACTGCCCTAGCATCAAAAATATGCTCCAGCGTTCCGGAATCTATTATGAAATTAAAATAATTGTGAAATTTTGGATTAATGGGAAACTGAAGATCATGCAAAATTTTCGGCTTGTCAAAATCAAATTTATCAATGTCATAATAATTTTCCTCGTCAATTCCTAAAAATTCAAAAAAGGTTTTCGCGTGGATATATTGCGCAGCTTCCTTATTGATTCTTGGCACATCACCAGAGGTGGAATAAAGAATTTTCTTGGGAGACTTCGATTCCAAATTTTCATCTTTTGCCCAATTTTTTATATCTTTTTCCGTGCCATAAATATCCTGATTTCCCAATGTCAGAACCGGGCCGGAGAATTTATATCTTTTATTTTTTCTTAATATAAATTTTAATGAAGATGCTGGCAGTCCCATAGCTTTGGTAGTTAGTAATTACGACTTATGTCATATTCGAATTTTACTCCTTTTACCATCCTGCTGTTTATTTTATGCTTATACCAGTCAGTTAACTTGGCCAAAACTGCTTTTGGAATAAAAATGCAACCGAGAGAAAAAAACCAAAATTTTAAATCAAAAATATTCGACCATTTATATTTTAACAGGTAACATATTTCTCGAAGAAGGAATTTTAATCGTGAATAGCTTCTGATCTGGACAAATCCGACAAAATTCACGGCAATTACATTTTTTATGAAATAATTTTTAAATCCCTGGTATTCCTTTTCGCTGAGTATCTCATTAAGCATATCCACCCATCTTTGCGTTGGAGAAAACACATAAGACTGGTCGCTGCTTCCTCTTATACTACTGGATTCTATTCTAACGGCTATTTGATAATTTTTGAGCATCACTATTGGATGTTTTTTGAAAATGTTAATAAATGGATAGCCATGAGCAATCCACTGATTTTCAGTGGTAAAAAAGGAATCTTCTAAATATTTCAGACGAAAAGCCAATCCTGACAATTGACCCAGCACCTCATTATGCATAGCGATGGCTGCCTTTGAAAAATCATTTATATTCACTATTTCATCCTCTTTTTCATTCAAAATAGGAGTAACTCTGACCGGCACATCTATATTTTTATAAAACCAAATATAAGGTCTCGTCACAGCCCCGATATTTTCATCTTTTAAAAAAGCGACATTTGTTTCTTTGAGTGCATTCTTGGCTAAAATATCATCAGCAGCCAGATAAAAAAGAATGTCCCCGGAACAATTTTTTTTCCCCTCTATCAAATTTCTTAGATACCCGACATTATTATCGTTCTTAAAATATTTGATCCGTGGATCAGAAAAAGATCGTACCACTTTTGCTGTTTTATCTGAAGAATCATTATCCTGAATAATTACTTCGAAGTTATCATATGTTTGGCTTAAGACACTCGCCAGTGATTCGCCAATCGTTTTTTCCATATTATAAACCGGCATAACAACACTGAATTTCAGTTCTTTATTCATACCTGTTTAAAAATTCATTAAATGCCTTAATCACATATCCGATCATTTCCTTGCTTATCCCCGGATAAACGCCGATCCAAAAAGTATTGTTCATCACATAGTCGGTATTTTCAAGACTGCCGATAACACGGTGCTTTATTTTATAATTCAGAAAATACGGCTGCTTTTTAACGTTCCCGGCAAAAAGAAGCCGCGTGCCAATTTTCTTCTGATTGAGATATTTTAGCAAATCTTCCCGAGTAAAACTGTTGGAATCATTCAGATTTATTAACAATCCAAACCAGCTTGGATCGCTTCCTTTGGTTGCTTCCACAACTTGAAAATATTTATCAAATTTTTTCAAGCTTTTCTTGAGGCTGGAATAATTTTCTTTTCTTTTTTTTACAAATCCATCCAATTTTTCCAACTGTGCCAATCCCAAGGCTGATTGCATCTCCGTCATTTTGAGGTTATAGCCAATATGTGAATATATATATTTATGGTCATAACCATGCGGAAGCTTACCGTGTTTCCAGCTGAATCTATTTTTACATGTATTATCATACCCGGTTGGACACCAACAATCACGGCCCCAGTCGCGAAACGAGCGTACAGCTTTATGCAAAACAGGATTATCAGTCAATACCGCTCCTCCTTCGGCCGTTGTGATGTGATGGGCAGGATAGAAACTCAATGTGGAAATATCGCCAAATGATCCGGTTTTTTTGTTCTTGTATATGCTTCCGAGAGCATCGCAATTATCTTCGATGAGCCACAATTTATGCTTTTTGCAGATTCTTTTTACTTCGGAAATATTAAAAGGATTGCCCAGGGTATGAGCAATCATTATCGCTCTGGTTTTTTTGTTGATAGCTTTTTTGAGTTCTTTTATGTCAATAGAAAGAGTTCTTGGTTCAATGTCAATAAATACTGGCACGCATCCGGCTTGGATAATAGGATTGATGGTTGTTGGAAAACCGGCAGCCAAGGTTATTACTTCGTCTCCCTTTTTCAGTCTTTTCTTGTCTAAAAGATGTGAAGTTAGCGCCATTAAGGCTAACAAGTTAGCACTGGACCCTGAATTAACGCTGGAACAAAATTTCACACCAATATATTTGGCCAATTTTTCCTCAAATTCCTTATTCATTCGCCCCTCAGTCCACCAGCCATCCAAAACCGCTTCCGTCATTTTGATCATCTCTTTTTCATCAAAAATTTTCCCGGAAACTGGAACTGGTGAAATGCCTGGAATGAATTTTTTGGATGGAAATTTGGCTTTGTAATCTTTGACTATCTCCTTTTGTATCTTTTTGTCCATAATTATGATAATAGAAAATTTTTCAGCTCCTCAACGCTTTCAAAAATTATATCAGCACCGGCGGACGAAAGATCTTCTTTCGTCCCATAGCCCCAAGTTATTCCTATATTATATATGGAATTATTCTTTCCAGCTATAATATCGCTTTTGGTGTCACCAACAATGCAAGTTTTTGCCTTGTCCAGATTATTGCTTTTCATTACCTCCTCAACATAATCAGATTTTTTTGATTTTGCGTCCTTGCCATCTGTCGCCCTGATCGCAGTGAACATTTTTTTAAGATCATGCTGTTCCAGGATCTTACTCAGAAAAACATCAATTTTATTGCTGACGATAAAATTCTGTCCATGATTTTTTTTTATCACTTCAAGTAATTCTAGAATACCATCAAATAGGATGTTATTTCTTATATTTTCTTCTTTGCTATAATTTTCTCTAAATGATTCAGAAGCTTTGTCTAATAAATTTTCATTATTAGTGCTAAGAAGCGCTCCGGCCACTTGCCGTAAAGGCACCCCGATAAGCCCGATAATTGTGTTTTCGTCAGCAGGCACAACACCCATTTCCTCCATCATCGACTGAAAAGCCGCTACTAATCCCGGCCGAGTGTCAACCAATGTACCATCAAAATCAAAAATTATATTAGTAAATTTCATATTTTTAATTGTCCGGCCATCCATTTGGGTAACATTGGCTGATCGGGCGCTATCATAAGTTCACAGACGACTGGACCGCCATATTCCATAACTCCCTGCAGCCTATCTAATTCTTCATTATTGCTAATTCTTTCATACTTTATTCCCCACGCTGGAATGAGCTTGGAAAAATCAGGAAGAGTTACTCCACAAGAAGGATCGCAAGCAAAAAGTTTCCCGAAATAATTCTTATGCGTACTACGAATTGAATAATAACCGTTGTTATTAAAAATGAAGATTTTTAGCGGCAAATTATGATAAACTATGGTTTGTAATTCCTGGATATTCAGCATGATAGAACCGTCGCCCTCCATGCAAATGACCGGCCCCTTGCCATTGGCCACGCAAGCGCCAATGGCCATCGGCAATCCTGAACCCATATGCCCCAAACCGGCATTAGTAATAAACTTTTGTCCGCGTTTTATCTTCAGAGCCTGATGGGTAGCCACGCTGGCCATACCGTTAGCTGTAGCCACATCCATCTTTTCCGGATAGGCGCTCAACTTCTCCAAAAATTTATAGACATTGAGATAGTTCTTGCCAACTGAATAATCCTCCGGGTTTATAGACTCAATAGACACGTTCCATCTGTTTAATTTTATATCTTGCTTGAAAAGTTCTTCTAAAAATAATTTAGCATCGCATCGCACCGGAACATCAATTTTTATATTTTTCTTTTTCAGCTCATTCCCATCAATATCCACCATGATTATTTTGGCACCTTGGGCAAATTTTTCCGCTTCCCACGAAGTTTGGGTGAATTGTAGCCTCTCGCCTATTACTAATAGCAGGTCGCAATTATCAATGGCATAATTGGCACTTTTATTTCCCGGCATGCCTTGTCGTCCCAAATAATATGGATAGTCATAAGTTACCAAATCATCCGCGGTAAATATCGGCGTAACAGTATTGATTCCTAATTTTTCCAACAGCTTCCATAAAATTTCTTCTCCTCCGGCAAGAAGGATACCATTTCCGGCCATGAGTAATGGCTTTTTGGCTTCTTTCAGAAGTGAACTTATTTCATTCATTGTTTCCTGGTTTACTTCCATTTTTTCTTCCAGCTTAGAAGGGTCAAATGATTTCAAATTTTCCTGATCAATTTCGGCAACTGACACATCCAACGGGATCTCGATAAAAACCGGCCCAGGCCGTCCATGCGTGGCTAGATAAAGACCTTTTTCCAAATGATAGCAAATTTCTTTTTCATTCGTCACCGTCACAGCATATTTTGTGATTGGCTTCACGATATCAATAACATTTAACTCCTGCATGCCTATTTGCCGGACCATAAGCTTATCATTTTCAAATGGTGTGATATCCGCGCATTTCACTTGTCCGGCAATAACCACCATCGGAATGCTGTCGAGCCACGCCCCGGCAATTCCCGTAACTGCGTTCGTTCCACCAGGGCCGGTTGTCACCACCGCCACACCAGGAACATTTTTTATCCGGCCATAACCCTCCGCCGCTATGACTGCTCCTTGTTCATGATGACAGCAATAAGAATTGATATTCGATCTGCCTATAGAATCCACCAAATGCATGATTCCACCGCCAGACAGCAAAAAAATAGAATCAGCCACGTTTTCTCTTATAAATTTAATCGTATAATCGCTTAATTTCATATTATTCACCTAAAATGTATTTACTCTCTTCCTTGATCACTTCCAGAGAATTAAATCTTGGCCTATATCCGAACTGCAAAGCTTTTTTGTATCTTGAGTAATAATTATTTTTTCCTCCGGTTGGGCTTTTCCTTGCTGATTTTCTAAACTCATATTTCAGACTATACTGTTGTGAAAAATAATCAAGGACCACCTTTTTTTTGATCGGCATTCGACTCATAAGATCAAAGGCAGAATTAATTTTTTTTGTCCCAAGGCATAGTTTTATCGCCTGAAAAAGATCGTCGGGATGAAGATAATCACGAACCATATCAGATTTATCAGTATAGAGTATTTTTTTGCGCAAGATGCAATCCAGGATGTCAGTGATAAAATATCCATCTGTCATATCAATAAACCGGCTGAAATAAGAAAATACCCGCAAATCAACGATATTCAGATGGCTAAGCGAGCGATGCTTGGCTTCGGAATTGATCCTCATAATCGCGTAATAATCTTCTTTCTGGATGTTATTTACTAAGATATTATTAGCAGTATCCCCTTGAGCAGGTAAAGAAAAATCACGTCCATAGATAGCTCCGCTGGAAAAACTAACATAAGTCGCTTTAGGGTTTATTTTCTGGAGATACCAGATACATAGGTTATCAAACTTTTCATTGACAAAGAAATAATCGGAAAAATCACCATGATTTCTTAGGGTGCCTATCCCGACACAATTGATTATTGCGTCATAGGAATGTTTTAGAAAATCGCCATAATTTTTATGAACAATATTATTTTTCCCCAACTCCCTGTTTATGGATTTAAAAAAGTCGTAAATCCTTTTTGGCGAACGTGAAAAAAGATGAAGAACAAAATTTTCATCGTCCAAAAAATTATTGATTAATCCCTTGGCAATATGCGAGGTGGCACCAAGAATAGCAATTCTTTTTCCCTTTATTATCATATCCCTATTTGCTTTTCTTTTTTCTCTTTTTTATCATGTCCTCTTCGGTAAACACCTCTGTATAAGGCACTGGTAGCGGTTTGCCATATATTTTTTTAGCCACATATTTCTTGACAAACTTTTTATCAGCTGCCATCAAGCAGGTATCAACATATTTTCCGAACCATTTAATGTTCATCCCCCTCTCAATGATATCTTTTAGCGGTTCCTTAAAAAAGTTGCCAAGAGTCGTATGCATATATGGACACGGCATGATGTCGCCGTATTTTGTCACAGACACCATTCTTTTGACACCGATGCAACCCAAATTAAGGCCATAAGAAGGAGTGAGATGAGTAAAAACATCGCAACTCTTCTCCAGACCCTGCAAAAATTTCAAATCTTTTTTGTTTATCATGGCATCAAAATTTCCCTCCCAGGCACCAACCGGCTTGGCAAAAGTAACAAAAACCGGCACACTCTTTTTATTCAAGAACTTCAAAAAATCTATAAACTCTTTGGATCTTAGTCTTTGCTTGGTGACGACAGTTTGAACAATAACATTAAGTCCGGCATCTTGAGCAGCCTCAATCGCCCTTAGAGCTTTCGCATGAGCGCCTTTTCTTCGCCTGAAATCATCATGCTCATTCGCGTCCAGACTATCAAGGCTGATCTGAACTTTGTCTACGCCGATCTTTTTGAGATGCTTGGCTCGTTTTTCATCCAAAAAAAAGCCGTTGGAATCAGAGGTAATGTAGAATTTTTGCGGATCAATAGCTTTTACTATTTCGTCAAAATCTGGAAAAATCATTGGCTCGCCACCAGTGATGACGATGTTGGCTAAGCCCATCTCGTCCGCTTGCCGGGAAAGTTCCGCCACATCTTTGGGAGTGAAACATCTTTCTCCTTTTGGCCTCCGCAATTTTGTGATGCAACAATGATGGCAGTGAAAATTACACGCATAGTCATATTGAAACTGTAAGATTGCAATGCTTTCACCCTTTTTTACTTTTTCTTCATATTTCATTATCTTCTCGTAGACGTACGGCTTCTCTTTCTTCATTTGGTTTCTTTTGCGGTCTTCTTCCGGTTTTAATTTTTTCTTTTTCAACATAATTATTTTTATAAAAAGTTAAACTGTTGCGTACAACACGGTATCATTTATATATGAACTATAATTCCTAAGATAAAACTTATATCCTAGACGCAAACTGTGGAGATAAAGAAGTATTTCCCAAATATCACTAGGCGAGTGATAAACAGAAATCGCAAGACTAGGTTTATTTTTTCTGATGAGATTTTCGGCACCCTTTAGAGCCGCTAATTCTGCTCCTTCTATGTCCATATTGATAAAGGTCGGTCTAAAATCACCAATAACATCATCGAGCGCGACACACTGGATAAAAACATCCCCCTTTTCTGAAATCAGACTATTAATTTTGTTCCCACCATCGAATTTTAATTGCTTATTACTGCTGAAAACACCGCAAGGACAAGCAATTATCTCTTTTGCAATCTGGTTGTGGTTTTTTTGAAGGTAACGAATAAGCAAATTAAAATTATCCGGATCTGGTTCAAAACAGGCCAATGATTCTATTTTTCCGTGAAATTTATTCAATTGCCTCACGGTATCGCCATCATAAGAACCGCAATTAATAAAGCGACCGTAGCCTTTTTTTAATTTGACATCTAAAGGAAAATACTGTTCTTTAGCGTCATTTGACGGAATATTAACCGGCTTTTTTTCCAGATGCGTCTGAATAAAACGAGTAAATATCTCTCGACTTTGGCTATCTTCCAGAATATTTAGAGATGATAAAATCTTATTTTTATTTTCCAAAAAATATTTAAACCCATCCTTTGCTAATTCTTTCGGCTCATTAAATGAGTAGCATTCATAAATATCATTGGCAATAACTATATTCTCAAATCCCAACGAGTCACGCAGATATTTAATAATTTCTTTATGATATTTTGTTTTTCCCACTGTTATAACGACTATCGCCTTCTCTTTTTCCTTTCTTGTTGGCTTGTACTTATTCGGCGACAATGCTGGAATTCCCAACAAAAAATTCTTGGACTTAAATTTCTGATCTAGAATCAAACTTGGTTTAATTTTGTATTTTTTTAAAACAAAAACAGAAAAAGTCATAAGGCCTTCCCCGGCACCGTAAAGAATTATTTTTTTCCCAAAAAGACAACTGACTGAGTTATTAATATTGGAGGGAAATGATCCAGATTCTAATAATTTTTGGATAAATTTTTTGTGATTCATCTGTTTTAAATATATTTTTCATTTTTCCATTTTTAACCGCCAAAGGATTTTTTTGGCATACGAATCAATATTATCAACTTCACTATATTCATTCATATCGCAATCATTGCATGGTTTGATTTTTTCTTTTTTCCCCAAAAGATGGTTGATTTGCAAATTTTTTAGTTTTTTTCCGTTCCAGATTTCCAAAAGTGAGCTTTTTCTTATATTTCCAATAAGATGGATTCTTTGCCAATCCACACAGCACGGTCCAATTTCCCCGTTAGCATAGACCTGCAATGCCTTGAACATCTGAACGCAAACTTTTCGTTTAACAATTTTTCCGCCCCAACGAAATTCGTCCTTCATAAATTTTCCTTCATATTGAGGCCAAATTGGAACAAGATTCTCCACGTAAATTTCGTCACTAACAGGGCTGAAGATCTGAAAAAACTCCTTTTTCTTTTCTTCGTCAGATATAGCCTCGCTGTTTATTTTTATATGTACCTTGCACTTGCCTCTATTCTTATACAAATTTTTTATCTGTAACAGAAAATTATCAAAATTAATGTTTGTACCACAAATACGCCTATAATCTTCCCCATTCAATCCTTGAACGGATATAATTATCCGATCTATGTTTCTGGTAATATTTTTTACATAGGATTTAAGGAGTAAGCCATTACTAATCAGTTCTATTCGTTCAGCTACTTTCATTTTTCTGGCATATTCAAGCATGCTTATGACATTTCTATTCATCAATGATTCACCATTGCCAGTAAAGCGCAGCAATTTAATTTTTTCAGGAAACTTTTTCAAGTCATTAATCATTTTTTTAAATAATTCCAGAGACATCATATCTTTTTTGATGAATTGATCTTTGGTTCCATGGGGACAAAAAGCGCATCTTAAATTACAATATCCTGACGGCTCAATATAAACCACTAGTGGGGTATCGAGGGGAATGTGTTTGTGCAAGGTCATGCGCTTTTTCCCTATTTGCGAAACTATTTTAGCTTTCATTTTTTTGCTTTTAACCTTACTAACTCCAACTGATTATTTCTTAATACTGCCAGATTTCTTATTAAAAATTTTTCGGAAGCAATCTTAATAATTTCCTCTGAATAACTTCCAGCAATTACCAATAAAGCATCCACTGGATCAGAAAAAAGTTTTTCTGGCGCTACAATTGGAATGTGGGTTGCCGGAGTTAACTTGCCCTGTTTGAACGGAGCGGAATCAATGACATAATCAATTTTACCAGACATACCAAACAAAGACATCGCAGCCAGAGCTTGATGCCCCGCTCCCCAAACCGCTATTTTTTTTCCGCGAAAAAGTTTGATAAATTTTTCTATTTCTCTTTGAATCTTTTCTTTTTGTTTTAAGAAAAGATTTGCGTCAATTCTCTTTCTTTTTATAATTGTAGCAGAAATGATATAATCGTAACAAACCTCCTGGCATTTTATAATTTCAAATCCGTTCATCTTAAGCGCTATGGAAAGAGTGTCTTTGGTAAAATACATAAGATGGTCACTCATAAATTCTGTCATAAGACCGTCCCTTTGAATCATGTCAAAATTAGGAACTTCGATTATCCCCACGGCATTGTCAGATAAGTTACCGTGGATCCCCTTAAGAACTTTACCTGGCTCAGGCAAGTGTTCAAGAAAGCTAAGCATGAAAAAAGCGTCAAAAGGTGAGCTTTTTATCCTATAGTTCTCTTTGTTTACAAAGCCCTTTGCAACATCAAGTCCTTGTTTTTGGCATTTTTTTATCGAATTACTCCCAAATTCCAAGCCACTAGCCCTTAATCCGCTTTTTTTGAGCAGAGATAAATATTCGCCTTGTCCGCAACCGATCTCCACAATTTTTTTACCTTTCAGTGAGTATTCTTTTACAAATTCAGAAAATTGCCTAGATCTAAATTCATTCATTTCTCGAGAAAATCCGGCCGCCCTTATCACTTCTCGATAATATGGAACATGGTCACTGTTTAGCTGGACTAACCCACAGAAAGAGCATTGAATTACACTGAAATCCTTTCCCTTATCTTTTCCTTTGGTCTTTTGGTCGGGTAGATATTGAGCGGTAGCCGGCATGTTCACGAACTTCAAAAAAGCTTCATTATTAAAACGGCATCCACAAACACGACAATTATTTATCATTAATTTTATTTTATCTATTCAAACCAATAGGTCAGCGCCGTTTTCCGATTCTTATTAAGCGCTATTGATTCATCTTCATAGAAAGAGTCACCTTTATAATGAGTTGAGGACACTTCCTCTATAATTGCTCCGTTTTTCGAAGAAAAAATATGCTTCACACCTTTTTCCACTACTACAATATCTCCAGCTTTGGACTCCCGAATATCACCGCCAAGATCAAAGGTTACATCGCCAGACAACACATGAAAAGTCTCATCCTTTTGCTTGTGGGTATGCGCCGGATGGGATTGTCCCGGAAAGACCACCATCAGTTTTTTGGCATATTCGCGGTTTATGCAAGTGATAATCACTGCTCCTGTTTCATAAAATTTATCTATTCCATAGTGATGGCTAATCTCAAAATCCAACTGGTTGGAAACAGCAATATTGGCCGATTTTAACATTTCTCTTGTTTTCAAGACTATTTCCAAAACTTTGTCACGAGTTTCCGTCCTGGAAACATTCATCACGGGAGCATTCAGACTTATTTTTTTAAGTGCCGTAAAAATAGTGTATTTTCCCATATTATTGGCCACCAGCTGTCCGGGTTGGTTAGGAAAAGCGTAGAAAGTATTACTGCCGTCAACACGCTCCCCAGTCTCAATCTCTTTGGAAGCAAACACTCCTCGTTGAAATTGCCGGATGTCTGCCAATTCTTTTTCTAAAAATGGTGCCCGTTTACCCGTTACCCCACACATTTCATATGCATCTTTCGCTGCCCGGATCCACTCTCCAACCTGTTCAGGCGTAGCGGAATAAGCATTGAGTTCGTACTCATCAGTTTTCACACCTACATGCTTTTCAAAAATTCTAACTCCTTTTCCTACGGCGATTTTCACCGCTTCCATATTATCCGGCTCCTCGTGGGTGGAAAATCCAACCGGAACGCCTGGATATCTATTTTTTAAAAGATCTATTTGATTAAGCTGCAAGTGATCTTTAGCTACTGGATATTCGCCAACACAGTGCATAAGAGCAAACTTTTTGTCTCTGTGTTTTAGAAAACTGACAACCTTATCAATTGTGTCCAATTTCGCCCCTCCCGTTGAAGCAATTATCTGACCTGAAAAACTGACTGCCTTTTCTAATAACGGCCAATCTCCAAATGAGCAACTGGCAATTTTCAAAATATCATAGCCGTGTTTAATAACATTTTCCACTGATTTTTCATCAAAAGGCGTACACATCGTAATAAATCCTAATTTTTCAGCTTTTTCTTTTAAAGCCAAAAAAGCGCCTTCCGACAGCCTAGTTTCAGTAAAGCGCTTTATGTATTTGAGTTCCATTCTTTCCTTGAAATCAGGATGGATAAAGGTATCTATGTCTCTGTATTGGAATTTAATAGCAAAATTAAAATCAAAATTTTTGGTTACTTCATGCATTTCTCGAATAATTCTAAGACCGTGCTCAACATCACCCATGTGATTGTTGGCCATCTCCAGAATGAAGAGGGGTTTGCCACTCGCGAGATCGATTTTTTCCTTCATAATTTTAAAATTATTTTTTAAAACTATCCAAAAAGGTATTTCCTTGCCCTCCTTTTGAAAAAGCCTATTTTAATAGCCTAATAGTAGTATAGATGTTTTTACAATAAAAATCAATTATGTTCCTTCCTGCCAGCTGGAAAGATAATTCTTCTGCTCTTTAGTCAAAATATCGATCTTGATTCCCATTGAGCTCAATTTTAATGTTGAAACATAATCCTCAATTTCTTTGGAAATGTCGTAAACTTTTGGCTCCAAATTTTCCTTATTTTTCACAACCCATTCAGAAGCCAGGGCTTGTGTGGAAAAACTCATGTCCATGACCGATGCCGGATGGCCTTCGGCCGCGGCAAGATTGATGAGCCTTCCTTCTCCCAGAAGATATATTTTCCGTCCGTCTTCCAAAACATATTCGTCTACAAAATTTCTCACTCCGGCTTTTACTTCTTTGGCCATTTCTTTTAATTTATTTACATTTATTTCCACATCAAAATGTCCGGAATTGCAAACCATCGCTCCATCCCTCATAGCTTCAAAATGCTGCTGGTCAATAACATTAATATCGCCGGTCAGAGTGCAGAACAAATCGCCGATTTTTGCCGCATCAATCATCGGCATCACTCGAAATCCATCCATTGTCGCTTCCAGCCCTTTTATTGGATCAACTTCCGTCACAATTACATGGCCGCCAAGACCCGCCGCTCGCGCCGCCATTCCCCGCCCGCACCAGCCATAGCCGGCAATAACTACGTTTTTTCCGGCGATCAAAATATCCGTTGCCCGAATAATCCCGTCAATTGTGGATTGTCCAGTTCCATAGCGATTGTCAAACATATTTTTCGTCTGGGCGTCATTCACCGCCACGACTGGAATCTTGAGCGCTTTGTCTTTTTCCATAGCCCGGAGCCGGATAACACCAGTGGTCGTTTCTTCCATTGAACCTATCATATTTTCAATCAGCTGGGGATAATCTTTGTGGATGGTAGATACTAAGTCCGCTCCATCATCCATTGTAATGATTGGGTTGTGTTTTATGGCAATATTCAGATGCCGAAAAAAAGTATCCTTATCTTCTCCTTTTATGGCA
>ERZ795055.1134-NODE-1134-length-22268-cov-12.215775_pt1 | contig 22268 bp, 12 predicted proteins | sample MGYA00375139_ERZ795055 | MGnify/ENA primary metagenome ERZ795055 (study PRJEB30184, sample SAMN05720283) | anaerobic digester metagenome | isolation source: active sludge of municipal wastewater-treating anaerobic digesters | place: USA | collected 2015-01-23 ... | reverse complement strand
ACCAGGACTGAGATATACCAGGCATTTGAGGATGTTGAAAGTGGCAAGTTCGGCCACCTGGAGGAGTGAGATGCCACTCCCGGCAGGCACCCTGATTTTATATTTGCATGATTTAGTCCGTTTGCATAAATTTATGGTGCATTTCCTCTTTTAGTGTGCAACATAAATTTCTGAACAATGCTGGTCAAGACCTTCAGCTCTGCCGTGTTTGGTATTGAAGCTGTTCCGGTTACTATTGAGGTGGACGTCACCCGCGGAGTACGCTATATGCTTGTGGGGCTTCCCGATGCTGCTGTCAAGGAGAGCCAGCAGCGCATTGAATCGGCCTTGCGTGCCGTAGGACTCCACTGGCCCGGTAAGCAGGTGATAATCAACATGGCCCCTGCAGACATACGGAAAGAGGGGGCCTCGTATGACCTGCCCCTGGCCGTCGGCATACTTGTTGCCTCCGGGATGGTCAGCGGCACCGGCCTGGATGGACTGCTCCTAACCGGGGAGCTCTCGCTTGACGGCTCGGTAAGGCCTGTTCGCGGTGTCCTGCCCATGGCACTGCAGGCACGGGAGGCAGGCTTCAGAGGGATGATGGTGCCGGCTGCCAACGCCCCCGAGGCTGCCGTGGTTGAAGGGCTGGATGTGTACGGTGTGAACAGCCTGTCAGAGGTGCTCTCCTATATGAGGGGTGAGTGCAAGCCCGATCCTCTTAAAATCGATCTTGAAAGCCTTTTCAGCCGTGAAGGCAACATCTATGATGCAGATTTCTCCGATGTCAGGGGACAGGAAAACGTCAAACGGGCGCTGGAGGTAGCCGTGGGTGGCTCACATAACGCAATTCTCGTTGGCCCTCCCGGATCAGGCAAGACAATGCTCTCACGGCGCCTTCCCGGGATATTGCCCCCGCTGACCCTTGAGGAGGCGCTGGAGACAACCAAGATCCATTCGGTGGCAGGCAAGATTGACAGCCACCTTCCGCTGATGATACGACGACCCTTCCGCAGCCCCCATCACACCAGTTCGGATATCGCCCTCGTCGGTGGCGGCTCCGTGCCCCAGCCCGGCGAGATCAGCCTGGCGCACAACGGCATACTCTTTCTCGATGAGCTGCCGGAATTCAAACGGAACGTTCTTGAGGTGCTGCGGCAGCCTCTTGAAGACAGGGTCATAACAATCGCACGGGCCAGGATGAGCTGCAACTTCCCCGCATCAGTCATGCTGATTGCATCGATGAACCCATGCCCGTGCGGATTCTACAATCACCCTTCAAAACCGTGCACCTGCGGTCCGGGAACGGTACAGAAATACCTCAGCCGCATCTCCGGGCCGCTGCTTGACCGCATTGATATCCACATCGAGGTGGTGCCGGTGGATTACGGTAACCTGTCAGCCTCATCGCCGGCTGAGAGCTCGGCCGCCATTCGCAACCGTGTTGTGAGTGCCAGGGAAATCCAGGCATCACGCTTTGCCGGGAACGACGGTATCCATTGCAATGCCCAGATGACCCCGGCAATGATCCGCCGGCACTGCCACCTGGACGATACCGGCAGCAGACTCCTGAAAGCTGCAATGGAGAGACGCGGACTCTCGGCCCGCGCCTACGACAGAATCCTCAAGGTGGCCAGAACCATTGCCGATCTCGACCACTCTGAAAGGATAAGACCCGATCACCTCTCCGAAGCCATCAACTACCGCAACCTCGACCGGGAAGGCTGGGCAGGATGAAAAATTTGCCTGCCTGTAGCTAACAACGTTTCTTTTTGCTTATTTTGCTTCCGGGGAAAGGTATCATGTCATTTTACCTGAATGTATGGAACTTATAAACAAACTAAGGCAGAAGCTTTCAGATGAACATCTGATGTTCGCGTACCGCGGCGAGGTTACAGGAGACAACTCAGTCAGCCTTCTGACACTTCTGGAGCGTGAGATGGAGTTCTCAGACTTCAGCCTGCTCGGACGAAAACGTCTCTTCATGTTCGTTCTTGAGAACCTTCAGAACATCACCAGGCACGGCATCACCAGAAGTGAGGAAGTGGCTTCCCTCGTGGTGTACAACAAGACGGCAGACGGGTACACTGTAAGTACTGGCAATGCTCTCAAAAAGAGCGAGGTAAAGGACCTGAGGAAAAACCTTGAGAAGATCAACAGCCTTGATCCCGACAAGATCAGGGAAGTCTACAGGACCATGCTGCAGGATACCCAGATCGGCAAGAAGGGGGGTGCCGGACTTGGTCTTATGGAAATGGCACGAAAGACCGGCAACAAGCTGGACTACGATTTCCTCCCGATAGACGACAAGTATTCATACTTTATCCTCAGCAAGACGGTTGATGCCGGAGGGAAAAGCATTAGTGAAACAAAGAGCTCACCTGGAGGTTTCGATACGAAAAAGGTGGCACAGCTTGAGAGGATGATGAAGTCAAACAAGATCTTCTTCATCTGGGCAGGTCCGATGACACATGCAATCAGCAAGGAACTGCTCAACTTCAGCGAAACCTCGATGCGGGAGGCAGAGATGGAACAAAACCTCCACAAGCGTGTATTCGCAGCACTCATCGAGCTGCTCCAGAATGTTGCCCAGCACAGCCCCGGATTCGAGGCTGAGAAGCAATACGGTATTCCCCTTGCCATGATCAGGAAAACCGCGGCCTCCTTTATCATAACATCGGGAAACCTTATCAGGCTCAGCGATATTGACCATCTCACCCAGAAGCTTGATATGGTCAACAGGTATGACGAGGCAGGATTGAAAAAGCTGTTGAAGGTTGCATTGATGGGTCAGGATATGTCAAAAATTTCCACCGGCTACATGGGGCTTCTTGAAATGGCCCGCAGGTCAGGAAACAGGCTCACTTACAAGTTCGACGAGATCAATGACCAGTATGCCTACTATACCGTGACAGTCAGGGTAAGCGCCAAGGGGTACAAGGCTCACCCGGCAAAGTAAGCGCGGGATATCAATTCTCACCAGGCAAAGTAAATTGCAGGGAGTTCAATTTTCACAAACCAGGGTAAGTTCTTTTCCGTCATAGACGGCATAGCTTGTGCGGCAGCTGAACCAGTCGCCCAGGATTATCATCCTTCTACCGCTCTCATCAAATGTTAATGGCAGGTGCCTGTGGCCATAGATGTAATACTTCGCCCTGCATCCTTCGGCGGCAAGCTTCCGGGTATGCCTGATCAGGTCCTCCTTCTCCTCTCCCAGGAAGGGGAGCGAGACATGCTTCGCCAGCCGGCTGCTCTTTGACCAGGCATGTCCTATAGCTACTCCCCACCGTGGGTGGATGGCTGAATAGAGCACGCGGGCAATCCTGTTGCGGAACACTGAAAACAGTATCCTTCCGCCAATACTCCTGCTTCCCAGCCCTTCGCCGTGCGCAAGGTAAAAGGATTCTCCTCCGATCTCAGTCATGAAAGGCTCACGGTGTACTGTCACACCACATTCTTCGGCGAGGTAATCCTTCATCCACATGTCGTGATTGCCGGTGAATATATGAACCGGTATGCCGCTGTCAGTGAGAGAAGCCAGTTTTCCTAAAAACCTCGTGAATCCCTTGGGAATCACTTTTTTATATTCCCACCAGAAGTCGAAGATATCTCCAAGGAGCCATATTGATTCGGCATCTGCCGAGACGCGGTTGAGCCAGCCAATCACCCGCTGCTCGCGTTCATGCGGATCAGTTCCTGCCGACAGTCCCAGGTGAAAGTCAGATGCGAAATATGATTTCCGAACTTCCAAAATCGCTGCTATTTATTGAAGAGCTGGTCCATTCTGATTGTGAGATTCCGTCCCGTAAGGTTGGTGTTGATGATATTTCCCTCACGGTCATACAGTAGGTTTGAGGGGAGGCTTGTTATATTCAGCAGCCGTGCATAAACCGGATTCTGCGGATCTGTTTCCCTTACGCTGATCCAGGGTATCTCCTCGAAACGGATGATGTTCTTCCATCTCTCCTCATCAGGATCAAGGCTGATCTGGAAGATCTCGAGTCCCTTTCGGTGGTAAGCCTCATAGATCGTCTTCAGCAGCGGAAGCTCATTCATACTTGCCTCTGAGGTTGTACTCCAGAATGAGACAAGTACATAACTGCCTTTCAGGGAAGAGACGCTCCGCATTCTGCCGTTGATGTCAGGCAGCTCCGGGGTGCTGCTTGTTGATGGCAACTGCGATGCAAGGCTGGCAACACGGTCAATGTACATCTTGTTAAGCTCGGAAGTGACGTTCTCCTTCAGTGCACGCACATGACGTGATACGGGATATTTTACCGACAGTGAGTCGGAAACGATCTTAAGGTACTGCAGGTCGCGGGGCTGATACAGCACGTATGTGTTTTCGTCGAGCCTCTGGTAGAGAGCCTGGATGGCTGACATTGAGCTCATATTCTCAAGGATGAACTTGATATTGAACTTGCGCTGTGAATCCACGATATCAACGAAGGCCTTTTCAAGCTCAGGTCCGCGAAGGGCAAGCTCCTCGCTCCCAAGAGCGGAGTAGATATCCCTGACGGAGTCGAGCCTGGTCTTGGTAATAACCAGCTGACGGTCCAGGAACCTGATATCCTCCGATCCGGGTGAGCCCATCAATGTGTAATTCATAGCCAGGGGCTGCTTCCCGAACTCAATTGAAATCTTTTCGCCGGGCATTACAAGCAGTCCGACGAATTCATTGTTCGGGAACCTTACCTGGTAGAACTCCGGACCCGTCACTCCGATGACGAATTTGAACCGGCCCCCCTTTATCTCAGCCGAGTCGACTCTCGTTCCATGGTCCACTTCGGACTGGTCAAGGTAGACCATCCCTTCCATGGCTTCGGAGAAAGTTCCTTTTATCGTAACCTTATTTTCGCTGCTGCAACCTGCAAGAAGTGCTGCGGCAAAGAGCACTGAAGCAAACCTCTTCATTCCTTTTTGATATTTCCGGTACAAATAAACTAAAAAACGTGATTGGCTACTGCTCTCCCAGCACTTCATCCAGCTTTTTCCGCAGATCATCTCCTCTCAGGTTGACTGCAATCACTCTTCCCTCCCGGTCAATCAGGAAGCTGGCAGGGATCTCGGAAAGGCCGAACTGCTTTACAACCTCAGAGTCGCGGTAACGGAGGTCGCTGACGTGCTTCCACCGTCCGAGCCTGTCTTTCCGTATCGCTTCCGTCCAGTCCTCCATCCTGAGATCGAGTGATACCTGGAAGATGTCGAACCCTCGCCAGTGGTACATATCATACATTTTCACCAGGTTAGGGTTTTCCTCGCGGCATGGCGGGCACCAGGCAGCCCAGAAGTCCACCAGTACAACGCGCCCCCTCAGTGAGGAGAGGCTCAGCGTGTCGCCGTCAGGTTCCGGGAGTACAATGTCAGGCAGTATCTCACCTGCCACCGGCGGTTCACCGGCTCTTTTACCAACCGTTACACTTTTTCTGAGCCCTGCAACAAACGAATGGAGGTCGAGCACCAGGTCAGACCCCGGGTAAAGGGCATAGAGAGTTGAATCGACACTGTAAAACACCTCCGGATTCTTAGCAGGGTCAAAGAGCTGCAGGCCCGGCACCACCTGCTGATTCAGAAGGTATACTGACACCATCGATGTTTTGTTCGCCTCGAGGAGGCTGAGAGCCTTTTCGCGGAAAGCGGATACAATATCTGCCGCACGCCTGTCGAGGCTGTCCATCAGCAGGGGCAGTGAGGGACTGTTGATACTGTCATTATAGATGTCAGTAAGGCGTTTTAGCTCAGCCACAACTTCATCGTGATCTTTCCTGAAGGCAATAATCTCCGAAGTGCCTTGCGAACCCGATAACTGCAGGGGCTCTTCCATCGAACCCCGCTCAGCATGCACCTCTATTTTTTCTCCCGGAGCGACGACCAGCGTAAGGAAATCGTCATCGTCCAGGCTCAGCATGTAAAAGGCCGGCCATTCCGTTTCAGACCTGAAGCTGAACCTGCCGTCCTTGCCGGGTACAACTGAATCAACCGGCTCCAGGAATCCGGGCTTCACCTCCCTGAGAAGAAGGTACTCGCCTTCCCTGGCACCCCCGACGGTTCCGCTGACGCTGAAACTTTCCTCCCTGCAGCCACTGATCAGAAGCACTGAGGCAATCAGGAACAGCACCATTTTTTTGCTCATTACATCAAATATTACATAAAACAATTTTTGTTCAGATTCTTTTAAATTTACTTTCATAACTGCCGAACTTTTTAAACTCGCACTGGTTCTCTTTACGGAGTGCAAAGATATCTATTTTTCAGAGCGTTCAGGGTCTGTTCCGGTTCACGCCAGCAGATAATAAATCTGATTTTTTTGCTTTTCTTTGCACTTGAAACTATTTGTTATTAAATTAATAGATTATTTACGTGCTTATTTTAGCACTTAAACGGAACTCCTGAAATTATGGGATACATTAAGTTTGATAAAGCTCAGGTGGTTAACCTGGAGTATTCACTGACCCGTGAGATTTTACGCAGCAACAGGGCAGGAAGTTATTCCTCAACCACAATTGTCGGATGCAATACCCGGAAGTATCACGGCTGGCTTGTTTGTCCCGTGAATGAACTTGGGGGTGAAAGGCACGTGCTTCTCTCCTCGGTTGATGCCACCGTGGTCAGTAACGGTCAGAGTTTCAACACGGGAATCCATAAGTACCATGGCGACCACTTCAGCCCCAAGGGGCATAAGTATGTTGAAGATTTTGATATTCAGGATATTCCCGGAATGACATACAGGGTTGGGAATGTAATCATGAAACAGGAGCGTATACTTGTTCACTATGAAGAGCAGTTGCTTATCAGATACACGATAATTGATACTGATGAGCCGGTCAGGCTTCAGTTGCGGCCATTCCTGGCATTCAGGAACATTCACCAGCTGACCCGCGCAAACATGTGGGCCAACACAAGGACCGAACCTGTGCCTCACGGTATGAAAATCCGTCTCTATGACGGCTTCCCTTATCTCCATATGCAGCTCTCATGCAAGTCGGAGTTCGTTCCCGTGCCTGACTGGTACCTGGGGATTGAGTATGCAGAGGAGCAGAAACGGGGATATGATTATTCGGAGGATCTTTTCGTTCCGGGCTTTTTCGAGATGACTGCAGCCAAGGGTGATGTAATAGTCTTTTCCGTTTCAACCAAGGAAGAGAAGCAAGCCGGACTGAAAGCCAAGTTCACCCGAACAGTATCTACCAAGATACCGCGCAGCAACTTCGGTAACTGTCTGCGCAATGCTGCTCAGCAGTTCATTGAGAAGCGGGGTGAAGACACCAACATCATAGCCGGTTATCACTGGTTTGGCTCATGGGGGCGTGACACTTTCATCTCTCTTCCCGGGCTGGCGCTTGCACGCACATCAGAGGATCTGTATGCTAACGTGATTGACACCCAGGTGCGCCGAATGAAGGGAGGCCTCTTCCCGAACATGGGAGACAATGACAACCCGGCATTCAACAGTGTGGATGCACCTCTCTGGTTCTTCCAGGCCCTCTTCAGTTACGGGCTGGATCAGAAAGAGACATGGAAGCGTTACGGCCCGGCGATGAAGGATGTGCTGAATGCATATCGCTCAGGCACCTCATTCGGTATACACATGAGGGAGAACGGACTTATATACTCAGGGGCTCCCGGAAAAGCACTGACATGGATGGATGCCGTTGTCAGAGGTGTACCTGTAACACCTCGTGATGGCTTCGTTGTGGAGATCAACGCGCTGTGGTACAATGCGGTGTGTTACTCTCTCGACTGTGCGAGGGCAGCACGTGACAGGAACTTTGTGAAGGAGTGGGAGACCCTTCCTGAACTTATAAGCAAGTCATTCATCGACACATTCTGGGATGAGGAACTCGGTTACCTTGCAGACTTTGTGAATGACAGTGAGCACAGGAATATGCAGATAAGGCCGAACATGGTCATTGCCACTTCCCTGCCATATGCGATGCTGACAAGAGACCAGATGAAGAGCCTGCTGGATATAGTCAACCGCATACTTGTAACCCCCAGGGGACTGCGCACACTTTCTCCCTCGGATGAGGGATACAAAGGTATCTACTGCGGTGACCAGGATACCCGTGACCGGGCATATCACCAGGGCACCGTCTGGCCATGGCTGATAGGACCTTTCTGTGACGGATGGCTGAGAGTCTACGGTGAAGGAGGGGTTTCACGGGTACGTAAACTAATTATGGGCTTCGAGGAGACACTGACGGAAGCCGGAATTTCTACTGTATCGGAGATTTATGACGGTGATCCGCCACATTCTCCGGGGGGGGCAATATCACAGGCGTGGAGCGTCGGAGAAATTCTCCGCATCTTCACTTTGCTTGAAAAGAATTATCCAGTTAATACTATATGATATGCGTGTCCTGATGTTTGGATGGGAGTTCCCTCCCCATATCGCAGGGGGATTGGGGACTGCCAGCTACGGTCTCACCCGGGGGCTTGCCGCCCATAAGGATATCGAGGTGATCTTCGTGGTGCCGAAGGCTTATGGCGACGAAGACCAGAGTATCGTAAGACTTGTTGGCGCAAACACCGTCCCCGTCGCCTTCAAAAAGGTGAAATACAGGTATTTTCAAAAACCGGTTGAAAAGATAGAAGTCTTTTCAAAACTAGTCCCATACACTGATCCGGAGGAGTTCTGGAAGATAACCCGCGGTGAGGTGGCTGATACCGATGTACTTGTAAAGACCGATGAGCATGGCAAGGTCGACTTCACCGGCAGCTACGGATCCACACTGATGGACGAAATTCACAAGTACTCAGTGGTTGCGCAGGTCATCGCCTCAGAGAATGAATTTGACGTGATACATGCGCATGACTGGCTTGCCTACCCGGCAGGTATTGCCGCCAAGGCCGTCTCAGGGAAGCCGCTTGTGATTCATGTTCATGCGACTGACTTCGACCGCAGCGGCGGAAACGTCAACCCGGTGGTTTACAATATGGAAAAGGAGGGCATGGATGCAGCTGACAGGATCATCACTGTCAGCAATCTTACCCGTGACATTGTTATTTCAAAGTACAATATCGATCCCGATAAGGTGATCACTGTCTACAATGCAGTTGAGCCTCCGCATCATTCGGAGCTTGATATTCCCGAGAGGGCTTATGATGACAAGATTGTCACTTTCCTGGGCCGGATCACGATGCAGAAGGGACCCGAGTATTTCATCGAGGCCGCCAGGATGGTCCTCTCCAGGATGCCCAATGTAAGGTTCGTAATGGCCGGATCGGGTGACATGATGGAGCGCATGATGCGTCATGCAGCTGCATTAAGGATTACAGACAGATTTCATTTTACAGGGTTCCTTCGCGGTAACGATGTCTTCACAATGCTCCGGATGAGTGACGTATATGTGATGCCATCAGTCTCCGAACCGTTCGGAATATCGCCGCTGGAGGCAATGCAATCAAACGTTCCGGTGATAATCAGCAAACAGAGCGGCGTGGCCGAACTCCTGACACATGCCGTGAAAGTGGATTTCTGGGACATTGAAGCCATGGCTGATGCCATTTACGGCATATTGACCTACCCGGCACTTTCAAGGATGTTCATCATGAACGGCAAGGAAGAGGTAGACAAGCTGAAATGGGAAAAGGCCGCCGGCCATGTTAAGGATATTTATAAAGGGGTTTTGGAACAGACAAGATAAAACAATATGAGCACAGCACAGAAAAAGGCAATCTGCCTCTATTTCCAGGTTCATCAGCCCTTCCGGCTCAGACGGTACCGCTTTTTTGAGATGGGTCATGAACACTATTACTATGATGACTTCATGAATGAGTCGATCCTGCGGAAAATAGCCAACAACTGCTATCTTCCCGCAAACAGGATCCTGCTCGATCTCATTCACAAACACAAGGGCAAGTTCAGGGTCACTTTCTCGCTGACGGGAATTGTAATCGATCAGTTCAGACTATATGCCCCGGAAGTGCTCGCCTCTTTCAGGGAGCTTGCCGAGACAGGATGTGTCGAGTTTCTTGCAGAGACCAACTCACACTCACTGGCTTCACTGATGAGCAGGGAGAGGTATGAGCTGCAGGTCAGGGTGCACCGCGAAAAAATGATTGAATACATAGGGTATGAGCCCACCTCGATAAGAAACACCGAACTTATCTATTCGGATGAGATAGGAAGCTGGATGGCCGAGCTGGGATACAAGGCCGTTGTCACCGAGGGTGCAAAGCATATTCTTGGCTGGAAATCACCCAATTATCTTTATTGCAATGCAATCAACCCAAGGCTTAAGGTGCTGCTGCGCAACTACACCCTGAGTGATGATATCGCCTTCCGGTTCTCAAACAAGGGGTGGTCCAGCTATCCGCTCACAGCGGAGAAATACGCTTCCTGGATCAAGGGACTGGCACCGGCATCTGAATTATTGAATATTTTCATGGACTATGAGACCTTCGGTGAACACCAGAAGAAGGAGACAGGCATTTTCGACTTTCTGAAACATATGCCGGACATGATAATCAAGAAGACACCCTTCAACTTCATGACCGTATCAGAGGTGGCTGACCATTACCAGCCTGTATCCCTACTTCATGTTCCTTCCCCGATATCATGGGCTGACGAGGAGAGAGACCTCACCGCATGGATGGGTAACGAACTGCAGACAGCTGCCGTTAACAAACTGTACAGCCTTTCTGACAGGGTGGGCCGGTGCAATAATGACCAGCTGATACGCGACTGGGTTTACCTTCAGTCAAGCGACCACTTTTACTATATGTCGACAAAGTTCTTTTCTGACGGAGCAGTACATGCTTATTTCAATCCCTATGAGAATCCATACCAGGCATTCATGAATTACATGAACGTGCTGAGTGATTTCGAGATCAGGCTGAATACAATCTGCCCTGTCAATGTGCATGACGAGGAGGTCAACAGGCTATCGGCGTCAATAGGGGCAAAAGACAAAACCATCAGGGAACTTCAGGAAAAGCTTACAAAACTGGAGAAGGTCGGGACACGCGCTGTAAAGAAGAAAACGCCTGCCCCAGCCGGTAAAACAGCAGTTGTAAAAGCAGGGAAGGCACCGGCTGCAGCAAAGAAGGCTGCCACCGCAAAAGCTTTAAAGTCAACCGCCCCGGCAACAAGGATATCCGCATCAGAAAGCAAGGTGCCCGGGGTAACCAAAAAGAAAGCCGCCACCACAAAGACCAGGGCTGCAGCGGCAGCCTCAAAGAAAACCACCACCCCAAAAACCAAGGCGGTCAGGAAGAAAACCGGCAGCAAATAACGGCCGGCATTCTAAGGTATGGTAACATATATGCACTTCGTGCGTATTAAAAGGAATGTGTAACGTATATGCACTTAGTGCGTATTAATTGATTATTAAGCAAATGGAGATGAAAGCTGATTTTTTATTTGAGACAAGCTGGGAAGTATGCAATAAAGTAGGAGGAATTTATACAGTCATTTCAACCAAGGCGCTCAACGTATCTTATGAATTCGGAGACAATTTTATACTTATAGGACCTGATGTATGGAGGGATGACAGCTCGAACCCCGAGTTCACCCCTGATGATGCCATGTTTCTTCCCTGGAAGGCTGTGGCTGCGCAGGAGGGACTCAAGGTAAAGACGGGACGCTGGAACATCAAGGGCAATCCGCGCGTGATGCTTGTCGATTTTACACCCTATTTCGGTCAGCAGAATGAAGTATTCGCACGTTTCTGGGAGACTTACCAGCTTGACAGCATATCAGGCCAGTGGGATTACATTGAGCCTGCCCTCTTCGGATATGCAGCTGGCAAGGTGATAGAGAGCTTTACAAACTTCTACCGTGAGTACCCCAGGGTCATCGCACAGTTCCATGAGTGGATGACGGGCATGGGAGTGCTTTACCTCGAGAAGCATGCTCCCTGGATCACAACTGCATTCACAACTCATGCAACAGTCCTTGGCCGCAGCATAGCAGGCAACAACAGGCAGCTCTACAGCCGCCTCAAAGAGTTCAACGCAGTGCAGATCGCACATGAGTTCAATGTCGCCTCCAAACAGTCGCTTGAAAAACTCAGCGCCCAGGAGGCGGATGTCTTTACAACCGTCAGTGAGATAACCGGCCGTGAGTGTGAGGCATTTCTGGGCAAGAAGCCCGATGTGGTCACCCCTAACGGATTCGAGGATTCCTTCGTCCCTTCACCGGAGAATTTCGATCGGGCACGGCAGGCGGCAAGAGACAGGCTTCTGAAGGTTGCAGGTACCCTTCTCGGCCAGGAACTCCCGGCTGACACCCTTCTCGTCTCTACAAGCGGAAGGTATGAGTACCGCAACAAAGGAATAGACCTGTTCCTGTCATCCCTTGGTGCTATAAACAGAAAGGCCGAATCAGACCGCCTGTGTGTGGCTTTCATTCTTGTGCCGGCATATCACAAGGGACCCCGGCAGGACCTTGCAACAGCGCTTGCCAGCGGAAGCCAGGTATCAGAGGGAGACAGGTACCTGACACACGGACTGCATTACGTGAATGAGGACCCGGTAATGAACCAGCTTATTCGAGAGGAAATTCACAATATACCCTCCGAGCAGGTGAAGGTGATTTTCGTCCCTTCGTACCTCAATGGCAATGACGGCATATTTAATATGCCATACTACGACCTGCTCATCGGATTCGACCTGACACTTTATCCGTCATATTACGAGCCCTGGGGTTATACCCCCCTCGAGAGCCTCATGTTCAGAGTGCCCACAGTCACCACCAACCTGGCGGGATTCGGAATGTGGGTTGACACCTATTTTGAAAACCCGGGCAACGGATGCCTCGTCCTCAACCGCACTGATCTAAATGAACAAGAGGTCGTTGCCGGAATGGAGGAGTTTTTAAGAAGATTCATCCGCATGGGTGGTGAAGAGGCCGCAGCAGCCAGGGAAAAGGCATGGGAGATCTCCCGGATAGCAAACTGGAACACTCTCTTTACTTACTACAGCGAAGCTTACCGCTTTGCACTCGAAAAAAGCGAGGAGAGAAGAGATCAGCCCAGGGAATATGCACGCATACTCGAGGCCACAGAGGTGCAGATGAGGAAACCTTTCCAGGCACCCGTGTGGAAGGACATATACGTGCAGTCTGAACTTCCTGAGCGCATCGCATACCTCAAGGAGCTCTCATCAAACCTCTGGTGGTCATGGAACAGCGATGCGGAATTTCTGTTCCGCCGCATGGACCCGACATTGTGGGAAGAGGTGTCACATAACCCGAAAAGACTTCTAGAAGCAATTGATTACAAGAGACTTGTGGTACTGGCTGACGATGAGGTGTTCCTTGATGATGCCGACAGGATATACAGGGAGTTCACCGATTACAGGTCAAGACCTGATAACAAGGATCTCCCCTCTGTGGCATATTTCAGCATGGAGTTCGGGATTCATCCCAGCCTGAAGATCTACTCCGGAGGTCTGGGAGTGCTTGCCGGCGACTACCTTAAAGAGGCCAGTGATTCAAACGTGAATATCACCGCTATCGGGTTGCTTTACAGGTACGGTTACTTCAGGCAGAAGCTGGGTCCGAGGGGAGAGCAGCAGGCAATTTATGAAGCGGAGGATTTTTCACGGTTGCCTGTAGAACCGGTGAAGGACAGCAAGGGAAACCACCTTACAATACAGCTGATCTGGCCGGGCCGTAACGTCAAGGCACGGATCTGGCTGGCCCCGGTAGGAAAGGTCAAACTTTACCTGCTCGACACAGATTTCGAGGAGAACACACACGAAGACAGGGCAATAACCCACTACCTCTATGGCGGTGACTCAGAGAACAGGCTAAGGCAGGAGCTTATACTGGGTATCGGTGGCATGCGCGCTCTAATAGCCCTGGGCATCAAGCCCGACGTCTATCACAGCAACGAGGGTCACTCGGCATTCATAGGATTTGAAAGAATGCGTCACCTTATTGAAGAGGAGCACCTGACCTTTGATGAGGCAATCGAGATAGTCAGGGCATCAACTCTCTTCACAACACATACACCTGTTCCTGCCGGTCATGACTCCTTTGAGGAGGACCTGCTCAGAAAATACATATCACATTACCACACCAGGCTCAATATAACCTGGGATCAGCTTATGGCGCTGGGACGTTGCCAGGACGAGTATGAACGCAAGTTCAACATGAGTTATCTCGCCACCCGCCTCTCGCAGGAGATGAACGGTGTAAGCCAGCTTCACGGTCACGTCTCGCGTGGCCTATTCTCCAAGCTGTGGCCGGGATACCTGCGTGATGAGCTGTATATCGGCCATGTCACAAACGGTGTCCATTATTCGACATGGGTAGCCCCCGAATGGGAGCAGATATATGAGAAGCTCACCGGGAAGCAGCACTTCGACCTTTCTGACCGTGAACAGTGGGCTAAGATTTACCAGGTTGAAGATGAAAAGGTCTTTGAGACCAAAATGAAGCTCAAGAAGCGGCTGTTTGACAATATTCGCAAGCGCCTGCAGTCTGACATGCTTGACAGGCATGTCAGCCCGCGAACCCTGATGAACATCAGCTCACACCTTAATGAGAAGGCTCTGACAATCGGGTTTGCCAGGAGATTTGCCACCTATAAGCGTGCCAGCCTGCTCTTCCGTGATATTGACCGTCTTGCCAAGATCATCAACAACCCGGAGCGGCCGGTGCAACTGATCTATGCAGGCAAGGCGCATCCCAATGATGGCGGAGGGCAGGATCTCATCCGGAGAATCAACGAGATATCGCAGATGCCGCAGTTTGCAGGAAAGGTTATATTCCTGGAAAACTATGACATGGAAATGGCAAGGTTCCTTGTCCGCGGTGTGGATATATGGCTTAACACTCCCACAAGGCCTCTCGAGGCATCAGGCACCAGCGGTGAGAAGGCCGTCATGAACGGCACAATCCACTTCAGTGTGCTTGACGGATGGTGGGTTGAGGGGTATCATGCCTTCGCAGGCTGGGCCCTTCCAAAAAAGCGCACGTTTGTCAACCAGGAGTTGCAGGACGATGTTGATGCGGAAACCATTTACAACATGCTGGAGTATGAGATCGTACCTGCATATTACTCAAGGGACGAGAGCGGCATACCACGTGAATGGACCAGCTACATCAAGAACACAATGGTCAAGGTGGCCCCGGAATTCACTACCCGCCGCATGCTCAATGATTACATGTCCAGATATTACACCAAACTCTGGGAGCGAAGCAAGCGGATTACTGCCGATAACTATGCCCTGGCCCGCGAGCTCGCAGGATGGAAAGTTTATATCTCCAAAGCATGGGATGAGATCGAGATAGTTAAATTCGATCTGAAGGGCCTGACCAAGAATGTATTCCGTTCGGGACACAACTATACAACCGAGATCATCCTCGACATTAAGGATATACCTGTGGAGAATGTCGGAGTCGAGCTCGTCGTGACCCGTCAGCTCAAGAACGGTGAACATGCCTTCTTCTCATCGATGGAGTTCAAATATGTGAACCGGAAAAAAGGAAGGGTGCTCTACAATGTGGATTTCCAGCCTGAGATGGCCGGCACCTTCTTCTACGGGATACGTATCTACGCGAAGCACAGCGAGCTTCCGCACAGGCAGGATTTCTGCCTGCTGAGGTGGGTTGACTGATTCTAGAGATCCATAATTGTCTTTACCCTCTCCTGCAGGAGCACAATTGCTGTTCTTGCAGGGAGGTAAAGCTTCAGGTGGTGTGGGGCGGTGACGCCGTACCTTCCCTGGTCAGGTATTGAGAAATACTGCTGTCTGCTGTCTATCCTGCCCTGGCCGCCGAAAGTCGGGTCATCGGTATCAAGCACGATACTGAACTTCCCCTTTACAGGAATGCCGTAATCAGTAAATGATACTGAAGGGTTGAAATTCATGACCGTGATCAGGTCTCCGCGCCTGAAAGCAATGATCTTATCGTCATTGTTGACTGTCAGGGTCTCGGTCATCTGCAGCTGAGGCAGGCCGTTCCTTGTTCCGGTCTCAATCATAGCCCTGTCGAATTCATCCAGGTGCCGGTATCTCAACAGTTCGTTTTCTGCCAGGCTCCACTGCCGCCGGGCATATTTGTAACTCCAGCCGTTACCCTCCCTTGGGAAATCGATCCATTCGGGGTGGCCGAATTCGTTGCCCATAAAGGTGAGGTATCCTCCTCCGGCAGTCATGAATGTAAACAGCCGGATCATCTTGTGGAGTGCGACGGCCCGGTCAATAATGAGGCTGGATGATGTGGTGCTCATCGAAGTGTACATCTCCTTGTCGGCCAGCCTGAAAATCAGTGTTTTGTCGCCTACGAGAGCCTGGTCATGCGATTCGCAGTATGAGACTACGCTTTCCTCGGCACGGTGCTGGGTCAGTTCATGAAGCAGGTAACCCAGATCCCAGTTCTCATCAGGAATCTCCTTGACCATTTTGATCCAGATGTCAGGAACTCCCATTGCAAGCCTGTAATCGAAGCCCATTCCTCCGGAGGTGACTGATGCCGCAAGGCCGGGCATGCCGCTCATCTCCTCTGCAACGGTTGAGGCGCCTGAGTTGAATTCATGGATCAGTTTGTTGGCAAGGATGAGATATACTATCGCGTCAGCGTCCTGGTTACCATCGAAGTACTGTTTGTACGAGACGAAATTAGATCCGAGTCCGTGATCGTAGTATAGCATGCTTGTGATACCGTCAAAACGGAAACCGTCAAAACGAAACTCTTCGAGCCAGTACTTGCAGTTGGAGAGAAGAAAGTGGTTGACTTCGGGTTTGCCGTAGTCGTAGCACAGTGAGTCCCATGCAACGTGTTTGCGGCGGTCCCCGCTGTGAAAATAAAGTCCGGGGTCACCGTCGAGCAGTCCCAGCCCCTCAAGAGTGTTTGCAACAGCATGCGAGTGCACAAGGTCCATTATGACTCTCAGCCCCATTTCATGAGCTGTATCAATCAGTTCCCTGAGATCGTCAGGGGTGCCGAACCGTGATGACGGGGCAAAGAGACTGGAGACGTGATAGCCAAAAGAGCCGTAATAGGGGTGCTCCTGCACTGCCATCAGCTGTATTGTGTTGTAGCCAAGCCTCTTAACCCGGGGTAGTACATTCTCCGTAAACTCACGATAGGTACCTGTGCGTTCCTCCTCTGTTGCCATGCCAACATGCGCCTCGTAGATCAGCAGCGAAGATGGAGGTGGCGGAGAGGGGTGCTTCATCACATAGCTGCTGTCAGGGTGCCATACCTTTGCGGAGAATATCTTTGTGTCGTTATCCTGGGCTGTACATGTCACATAGGCAGGGATCCGTTCACCACGTCCGCCCTTCCATCTGACAATCATCTTGTAAAGGTCCCCGTGTGAAAGCATTTTCCGGTCAAATTCCCCTGTCCAGTCTCCGTTCCCTGATCTCTGCAGGGCATATCGTTCATCTTCCTTCCAGTTGCTGAAGGTGCCGGTGAGAATTATAGAGGTGGCATTCGGGGCATGTTCCCTGAAAACCCATCCCTTATCGGTAGGGTGAAGCCCGTACCAGTGATGTCCGTTGGCATAGTCCGTGAGGGAACGGCCACCGGTAAACAGCTTTTCACGCTCACCGAGGTAGGTAAGCCGTGCCTCTATGACATCCCTGAAGGGATCAAGCCATGGGTCAATATTGTAAAACCTTTTCTTCAAAGACTTAATCTTATGCCAAGATACAAAAAGGATAGGAAAAAAACTGATTCAGCGACCGGATATATTGATTGATTCCGAAACTGATACAGGATAGGGGTCATCACCGAAAAACACAGTATTCAACCTTAAAGGACCGTCATAATCAGGTGTCACGATTTTGAAGAAAGCCACTTTTCCCGGGCCGGCCGACTGGCTGGCAGACCACAGGAGAGTGTTTCCGTATACAGGCATTCTGCGTGATCGGGCTCCCGGAAACGGTCTGAATGCAACAGGCAAATCCGTGAAGAGATAACTGATCCGCAGTGCAGACTGCGGGAGCTTCTGCAGCCTGAAGTCGCCGCTTTTGGTAAATACGCTGATAACCGGGGGAAGAAGAAGGCTTCCTTTCCTGTACCGCGTCAGGATGACATCAAAGGATTCAACCCTGTCAGGAGGCAAACCTGCAAAAGTTTCTGCATCGGTCGTAAGTGTGCCGTCGATAAACATAAGCGGGCTCTCCCTGATCTCCTTGCCCGTCTCCGGATCATACATGCGGAAAGAGTACCTGTCACGGTTCTTCAGAAGCGTCAGGTCAGTCACGAGCTCGAAGAAAACCTCCTCCATATTGGGCAGCGGAATATAATCGGACAACAGCCTGTGCTGACCTGTAGAACCGTAGAAGTGCTCCCTGGCTGAAGCATCCATCCATTGTTGCAGGGTGTCAGTATCGGGAATGCCGTAAATCCTCATCACCTGGCTGTTGATGCTCATACGGAGGGCAGCAGTATCAGCAACATCTGAAGTAACGGCCTGAGAGTGATGCATCGGCAGGTAATCATGACTGAAGGGAGAGGTGACTTTAACGATTATGTTGGCTGCGGTATCCTGAGGATAGACTACGATATCACCGGTGCCGGTTCTGGCAGGGACGATGAAGGTAAAGCTTCCTGTATCATCGCTGCTTGCATACTGCAGGAAGCAGGTCTTCCCCGGGACATTGATAAAGAAGAGCATGCCTGACACCTGTCCGGGTGAATCCAGGTTGATTGCGGTACCTGTCACCGCCAGACCCCGTGTCTCTGCTGACACTCTTGCAGGGGAACCGGTCATACCGGGAACGTTCCTCTGATTCAGCGTTACGAGCAGGTCATCGCTCAGGGGCTTCCTTCCTTCAAGAAACGGTTCAAGGAAGGGATCATTAATGGCGGTTGCCGACAGCCATGGTTCCAGTATTGCCCGGGTACGGATGTCAGGCGCGTGTCCCTCATCAGCAGCCAATGAGGTGGTAAAATACCGGGTCTGGTCCGGAAGGGAGATTTCAAGACTATCTTTCCACAAGGCTGTCTGAGCGGGATAAGACTGACCGTCACCTATGCCTGATTCAACTGCCATAAACAGCCTTGATGAGAGCAGGCCGCCTCCGTTGTCATACAAGAGTGCTTCACAAATTCCGGTGGGGGCATTTACCAGGGGTATCTCAATGATTGCATCGGAGTCCGGACCGTTTATCTCTTTGTAATAATTAATTCTGCCGGGGCTGATTACAGCCAGGTGAAGGGGCCAGCGGGTTGCCACAGACGACCTGTCCGGTGCTTTCATTCCAATGCGAATGCTTTTTCCTTCATCGCGTTCGAGGGCCAGAGTGTATGCACCCTGCCTGATGACTGCTAGCTGCGCTTCGGCAGGCACTGAGTCTATCACCGCCACGGCCGTCAGGGTACCTGATTGAGGTATCAGGATCATTCCTGATCCCAGCCCGGTCAGATCAGTTGTAACACTATCATAGGCTGTCCCCTCCGGATCCCTGATCACTGCCTTTACGGCCCTTCCCTTGCCGTCTGCTCCCGTGGCCTGTACTACTATCCTGTTCATTTCTCCGGGAACCGGTGTGCCGTTTTCAGCATGCATTGCAAGCATTATTCCGTCTTGTTCACCAAGGGAGATCATGTCGAAGGTGCTCTTATTGCTGTAAGGATTCAGCACCCTGATTTTTTTTGAAAAATAGTGTTCAGGCCCGTAGGGGATCATTGCCCTTGTGTAACCTCTCAGAAGATATTCGCCTGATGACAGGGTATCATGCAGAGTGAGCATCCCTGACCCGTTACCTCCGCTGTCAAGCAGGATCCGGCTCTGTGAGACGGGCATGCCGGTCAGGTTCAGAATCTCAGCATAGCCTGCCAGGCTGCGGTGTGTCCCCCTTCCGGCTGAAGCGCTCAGATGCATGGAGTACCATACATGCTCACCGGCAATATAAGTCTGCCTGTCAGTAATCATCAGGACAGATTCAGGTCCGGAGACCATCGGGTGGTTTTTAATCACCGCCAGCGTGTCAGCTGCCGGATGCAGCTCATGAAGGCACATGGCAGGGAGCCCGGTCCCGGTCCAGACCGACAGCACAACCACTGTCAGCAGAATTCTATTTATTAAAGCCTTCATCCCAGTAATCCGGTCTGATTTTAGATGCAAAGCTCCCGCAGTCGAGGCAGCCTTTATTAACTGTCAGCTCCCAGACATCGGGAACATCATCATTATCATATATGTGGATAATAAAGTAAACGGTGCCCAGGCCTGGCAGTCGCGGGTCGGCATTGATTACCTCATCTATGCATTCTGCCCTGTACATGTCAGGCACAATGAGGGGATTCCTGAGAAAAATCCGACGGGTAGTCACACCTGAAACACTGAAGAAGCCAAGCACTGTCTCTTCCGGGTCAGTGATACAGGTGATGTTGCCCGCCACAGGGACAGGGGTGACATCATAGAGCCCTCCGGTGTTTTCAGTCATGATCTTGACACTGTTCCAGTACTCATATTCTTCCCTGCTGGTGGCAAACTGTTTCACAAGCATGCTGTACTTCAGCTGGCCCCTGTCAGTGGAGTTGTTGAAAGTGGTGACAGTCAGGTCTGTTATGCGGTCTTCACTGAGTGCCTCGGTGTTGGCTACCAGTATGTTGTGTGATTCCTCGTGCTTCCAGCAGACACGGTTCTCATAGGGGATATTGTTGAAAGGAAGGTACATTTCCCATGTCTCGTCATAGGTCCACCTGAAGTAATGGTTGGTTGACGAGGGGTCATATGTGTTCAGCATGACCCTGACAATTTTCTCCGTCTGGCCTGAAACATTAAGCTCCCGGTCTGTAACCTCATATCCGATACTGTCTATCGGTGTGGATTTGCGGAGCAGGCAGGGCGGTGACACGTACTCTTTGCCGCCATGCGAAATAAGAAGGGTGTACGACTGACCCGGCTGGCCGATGAACTGAGTTGAGTCACTCTGGTAAATCCCGGGTTTTGTCTCCCTGAAAGACCAGGTATTGCCAAGATCGTCGCGAACCCTTACCTGTGCTCCCCTTGCAAGCTCTTCATCTGCAGTCTCATCAAGAGGCTTGGAGAGACCCAGCCTGATTGTGTACTGCCTGTTCTCGTCCGTGATGAGTCCGTTGACAGTGAGGAACTTGCTCTGCGAAGAGATTTCGGGAGTGAACTGGCTTACGCAGGAAGCAGCTGTCAGGGCAATAATTGCAAGTATGGCTATGTGGTTTTTCATATCGCTGCTCAGAAATCAATCCTGTATGAAACTGTGGGGATTGCCCGGCTGAAGACGGAGATTGTGTAACCCTGCAGTTTATAGTTCTCTATCCTGAAAAATGCGGAATAGATATTTTCCCTCGCAAGAACATTGTACACCGAGAGGTTCCATGACGGTCTGAACAGCTTCCGGGCCTTGAGGTTGCTGTAAATGTTCATCGAAATATCCCACCGGATATAATCAGGCAGACGGTACTGGTTGCGGTCAGAATAATAAATCAGCATTGCTCCGTCATGCATGTACCATGTGACAGGGTAGGTGACCGGCCTGCCGGTTGAATAGACGAAGTTGGTGCTCATGTTCACCCTCCGGGAGTAGAGCCAGTTTAACTGCAGGCTCAGGTTATGTGGCCTGTCGTAGTTTGCAGGGTAGTACTCACCCCTGTTTATAATCTCAGCATCGAACTTTCCGGTGCTTCTCAGCAAAACGCTTGACCAGGTGTAGTTGAGGGTCATCTTGAGCTTGCCCTTGTTCTTCTTGAGCATCAGCTCGGCTCCGTAAGCCCTCCCTTCAGCTGGTATGAGATCCTGTTCGATCATATCATTCATTGTCATGACAACGCCTCCCTTGTAGTCGATCAGGTTATGAAGCCATTTGTAATACCCGTCAAGCGATAGTTCATAATCATTATCGAGGATCTCAAGGTACAGCCCTGCCGCCACCTGGTCACCGCTCTGAGGCCTGGTGTAATAATCACTCATCTTCCAGGTATCTGTGGGGGAGATTGCAACTGTGTTCGAGAGAAGATGAAGATACTGGTATGTACGGTTGTAATTAACTTTCAGCGAACTTCCTCCTGACATCCTGTAGTTGAGTGACAGCCTGATCTCCGGGCCTGCATAGGCCTTAATGATGCTCCCCGGTCTGTATCTTACCGAGTCAATTATTGTGTTCAGGTCTTTTGAGAACTCCGGATTGTAAAGATGTACGGTTTCAGGTCCGAGAACAAGGAAGGTTGAGAGCCGCAGACCGGCGCGGGCCGTAAGTCCGTATGCGATATCAGCCTTATAATCTGCATAAAAGGCAGTCTCCAGTCCTGTTTCCCGGTCTATCTCATCAGCCTGTACAACTGACAGCGGCGGGAGGGGAGTCCGTTTGCCCGGATTTATGATGTGCAGGTTTGATTCTCC
>ERZ795055.1133-NODE-1133-length-22305-cov-4.557079_pt1 | contig 22305 bp, 21 predicted proteins | sample MGYA00375139_ERZ795055 | MGnify/ENA primary metagenome ERZ795055 (study PRJEB30184, sample SAMN05720283) | anaerobic digester metagenome | isolation source: active sludge of municipal wastewater-treating anaerobic digesters | place: USA | collected 2015-01-23 ... | reverse complement strand
CATGAGCGTCCTGGAGGATATTTACCTTCCGTATAAGCCCAAGCGCCGCACGCGCGCCACTGTTGCCAAAGAAAAGGGCCTGGAGCCTTTGGCGCAGAAGCTCTTTGAGCAGGGGGTCTTTGATATCGTCGAAGAGGCGGCGAAATATATCGACGAAGAAAAGAAGGTGGCCAATTACGAAGAGGCGTTATCCGGGGCCAGGGACATTATCGCGGAATGGGTCAACGAGAACGCGGACGTCCGGGCGAAGCTCCGGACCCTGTTCTTTGAACAGGGCGTTTACCGTTCCAAGGTCGTGCGCGGAAAAGATACCGAAGGGATCAAATACCGTGATTATTTTGACTGGCAGGAACCGGTCAAGTCGATCCCCTCGCACCGGCTGCTGGCCGTCCGGCGGGGTGAGAAGGAAGGGGTGCTGATGCTTCGGGTCGCCGCCCCGGAGGAAGAAGCGGTCAGGATCCTGAATTCATATTTTCTTAAGGCGAAAAATGATGCCGCCGAGCAGGTGAGACTGGCCGTCGAGGATTCCTACAAACGGCTGCTGTCCCTTTCCATGGAGACCGAAGTGCGGATCGCGACGAAGCTTGAGGCTGATAGGGAAGCGATCGAAGTCTTTAAAAAGAATCTGCACGGGCTTTTGATGGAATCACCGCTGGGGCATCATCGGGTGATGGCGATCGATCCCGGTTTCCGCACCGGATGCAAAGTGGTCTGCCTGGATGAGAACGGCGCTTTTTTGATGAATGAAACAGTCTTTCCCGTCGGATCTGAAGCGCAAATGGAGCTTTGCGCCAAAATGATCCCGCAATTGGTCGAGCGCTACAAGGTCCGTTTTATCGCCATCGGAAATGGAACGGCGTCTCGTGAGACCGAGGAGTTCGTCCGCGGGCTTGGCCTGCCGGACGATATCCATGTCCTGGTGGTCAATGAAAGCGGGGCTTCGATCTATTCTGCCTCGGATGTGGCGCGGGAGGAATTTCCGGATTTTGACGTGACGGTGCGCGGGGCGATCTCCATCGGGCGGCGCCTCATGGACCCGCTGGCGGAACTGGTCAAGATCGATCCTAAATCCATCGGGGTCGGGCAGTATCAGCATGACGTGGACCAGAACCTTTTGAAAGAGAGCCTGGATGACACGGTCATCAGCTGCGTCAACCAGGTGGGAGTTGAGCTCAATACCGCCAGCAAACAGCTGCTGACCTATGTTTCCGGGCTGGGGCCGACGCGCGCTCAGGCGATCGTGGCCTACCGTCAGGAGCATGGCCGTTTCAATTCAAGGGACGACCTTTATAATGTGAACGGCCTGGGGCCGAAGGCGGTCGAACAGGCGGCGGGTTTTTTGCGGATCCGGGACGGGGCCAATCCGCTGGACGCCAGCGCCATCCATCCGGAAAGCTATTCCATTGTTGAACGCATGGCCAAGGACCTCAATGTCCGCGTCGGGGAGCTTTTGCGCAATGACCAGCTGCGTAGCCGCATCATCCTTGACCGTTATGTGACGGACCTTGTCGGCAGGCCGACCCTCGAGGACATCCTGCAGGAGCTCGCCAAGCCGGGCAGGGACCCGCGCGTTCAGTTTGAGGCGTTTTCATTCAAAAAAGGGGTGACCAAGCCGGAGGACTTGAAACCCGGAATGAAGCTCCCGGGGATCGTGACCAACGTCACCAAGTTCGGCGCGTTCGTGGATATCGGCGTTCATTTAGAAGGGCTTGTGCACATCAGCCAACTATCGGATAAATTTGTCAAAGATCCCAATGATGTGGTCCAAGTCCATCAAAAGGTGGAGGTCACTGTTCTTGAGGTCGAACTCGACCGCAAACGCATCGCCTTGTCCATGAAAAGGGACCTTCAGCAGCATTTTGGGACAAAGCGATAGATCACGGTCCTTTTTATCTGAGGGGCTTTAAGAAAATGAAGATCGCCATCACCGGTTCGGCCGGGCTCATCGGATCTTATCTGTGCTCGTATTTTCAAAATAAAGACATTCCGTTGCTGCGTATCAGGAGGGGAGGCGCTTGCGCAGGCGCGCGTCCAGGCGATGTGATCTGGTCGCCTGCTGAAGGACGCCTTGATGCCGGCGCTCTGGACGGGGCCGGGGCGGTCATCCATCTGGCAGGCGCCAATCTGGCGGCGCGGCGCTGGGATGATGCTTACAAACGCGAGATCCTGGAAAGCCGCGTTCGATCCACCAGGCTTCTGGTCGAAACATTTCGAAAAATGCCTGCCCCGCCCAAGGTTTTTCTGTCAGCGTCAGCGCTGGGGTTTTACGGCGGGCACCGGATCGAGGAATTCTGTGATGAATCATCTCCCGCCGGGACAGGCTTTTTGGCGGATGTCTGCAGGGCCTGGGAAGAAGAAGCTTTCGCGGCCAGGCGCCTCGGCATCCGCACGGTTGCGCTGCGTTTTGGGGCGGTGCTCAGCAGAAATGGCGGAATGCTGGCCAAGCTGCTGCCGGTATTTCGGACCGGGCTGGGCGGCTGTCTGGGAAGCGGGAAACAACCTCTAAGCTGGATATCTCTTTTGGAGGTCCCGCGCGTTATTGAGCACATTCTGGAGCATGACGAGCTGGACGGGCCGGTCAACTGCTCATCTCCTTATCCGGTCTCCAGCGCGGAATTGAGCGCCCAACTTGGGCTGGCGCTCAGGCGCCCGGCTTTTTTGCCGGTGCCGGCGTTTGCGCTTAAGGCTGTCCTGGGGCCGATGGCCCAGGAGGTCATTTTGCAGGGAGTGTCCGCTCTTCCCGCCAGGCTTTTGCGCAGCGGATACCGTTTTTCATATCCGGACTTAAGTTCGGCCCTCAGCGCGGCCCTGGGCCCAAAAACAAAATAGATTTTGAATTTGAAAAAAAAGGTTTTGTGTTAAAATACAGGCAAGTTAAGAATTTACCAATCTGATGTTCAAAGGTGTTTCATGTCATATCTTGTCTTAGCGCGAAAATACCGTCCGGAAACGTTCGACACGGTCATCGGGCAGGAGCATATCACCGAGGTCTTGAAGAACGGGGTGCAAAGCGGCCGTCTGGGCCAGGCGTATCTGTTCTGCGGGCCGCGGGGGATCGGGAAGACCTCCTGCGCGCGGATCCTGGCGAAATCCCTGAACTGTGAGAAGGGTCTTACCGTTGAGCCGTGCGGGACGTGCTCCTCCTGCCAGTCCATCACTTCCGGCAATAGTTTTGATGTCCTGGAGATCGACGGGGCATCCAACCGCGGCATCGATGAGATCCGCACGATCCGGGAAAATGTCAAGTTCGCGCCCAGTTACGGGCGATATAAGATCTATATCGTCGATGAGGTCCACATGCTGACCTCGGAGGCGTTCAATGCGCTTTTAAAAACGCTGGAAGAGCCGCCGGAACACGTCAAGTTCATTTTTGCCACCACGGACCCCAACAAGGTCCCGGCGACGATCATATCGCGCTGCCAGCGCTATGATTTTAAGCGGATCCCCTTTAAGGTGGCCTGCGACGCGTTAAAGGCCATCGCCAAAAAGGAAAAGATCTCGATCGATGACCAGGCGGTCTACGCGATCGCCAAGGCTTCTCAGGGGAGCTTCCGGGACGCCTTAAGCATCATGGACCAGGTGGGGGCTTCCAAACAGCAGGAGATCCGCGGCCAGGACGTGTATTCGATGCTCGGGATGGTCGAGTTGGAACTGATGTTCGGCCTGGCACGGGCCCTGGCGGCCGGGGACTGCGCGCAGGCGCTGATCATTTTTGACGAGATCATCGAGCGGGGCAAGGACATCAAGCAGCTGTCAAAAGACCTGGTCGAGCATTTTAGAAATTTGATGGTCATGAAGGTCGCCGGCGCTTCCAAGGAGATGGCCGTTGAGATGGGCAAGCTCGTGGATTATCCCGGAGAGGTCAAGACCGAATATTTTCAGCAGGCCCAGCAATTCAAAATGGCGGATATCCTGCGGGCGATCGATATTTTCATCGAGTCGCAGGATGTCGCACGGATCACGGAAAGCGAGCGCGCCCCGCTTGAGATCGCCTTCGCGAAATTAACGCTGGCGATCGGCCCTTCCGCGGGCGCGGCCGAAAAGACGGCTCCGGCCGCAGCCGTCCCGGCGGAACCGAAGGTCGAACAGCCCGCCGCCCAGGGTTTTGTCTCCGGGAGCCTGATCAAGAACAGGCGCGGCCAGCTCAATCCGTTGAATCCGCCGGCTTCTGACGGGCCCGAAGCAAACGATGAGATCGATCCATTCGTGGAGCAGCCGCTCCAGCTTTCCAAAGCGGGGGAGATGGTCCCTGCGACAGTTGACCTGGCCTACTGCATGAGCGAATGGCCGGCCTTGACGCACGCGGTTTCAAGGGAGAGGATGTCGCTTGCGACCTATCTTCAGGAAGCCGCTCCCGTCTCGTTCGATCTTCCGGGAGGGCATTTGGTCATCGGCTTTAGCCAGGACTGTGAATTTTACAAGGATTCCATGGAGCACGGGGACAACATTAAACTGGTGGAGAGGATCTTCTCTGAAGCCCTCAGCCGCCCGGTGACGATCGAATACAGGATCATCAAGGACATCCATCCTCCGGCGGTCGAAGTGGATTCCCCGGTCATCCAGGACGCGTTAAAGACGTTCGGCGGGGAGGTCGTCTCCCGCTGGCATAATGAATAGAAAAGGCGCTCAGGCACTAGGACACTGAGAGAGCTTTAGAAGCGAACAAAATAAACAAGCACCAAATACCAAGCAATACACAAAAGACAAGATATAAAAACTAAAACAGGGCGGGGACATTAAAGAAATACTTGGAATTTGCTGTTTGTATATTGTCATATTTATTTCTATGTATTTTATTTGATATGGCTTTAGTGTCCTAGTGCCTTAGTGTCACAGTGTCTTGTTGAAAGGTTATATGTCGTATCCTAAACTCGTCGAACAATTGATCGAACAGTTCTCACGGCTTCCCGGCATCGGAAGACGAAGCGCGGAGCGCATGGTCTTTTGGCTCTTGAACAGCGCGCCAGAGGAGTCCGCCGCGTTGTCTGATGGGATCCGCCGCCTTAAAGAGGAGTTGCGTTTTTGTCAGGAATGCAACAGCCTGACCGACCAGCCGACCTGCCGCATCTGCCAGGATGAGAGCCGGGACCGCTCCGTGATCTGTGTCGTGGAGAACCCCAAAGACCTGCTGGCCATCGAGCGCACAGGGGTCTTCCGCGGGTTGTATCACGTGCTTTTGGGCGCGATCTCACCGTCGGATGGAAGGGGGCCGGACGACCTGAAGGTCGAGCATCTTTTGGGCCGCATTGAGCGTTTAAAGGCCAGGGAGGTTCTGATCGCCACCGACGCTGACACCGAAGGCGAGATGACCGCGCTTTTTATCGCGGACCGGCTGAGATCGGCCGGGATCAGGGTTTCACGCATCGGGGTCGGCATCCCCATGGGGAGCTCGGTCGAATATGTGGACCATTCGACGCTGACCATGTCCTTGAATTCCCGCCGGGAAATGGTCATTCCGTAAAACATCAGGCATCTTTGATCTTGAATTCTTCCGTTAAATAGCTTTGCTCGAATTTGAGCTTTCCGCTGGAATCGAAGGTCTTTCTGAGGATCCGTTTGCCGTTGACGAAAGTGTCCTCATATTCCAGGACGCCGCCCTTCTGATAGGTCTTGTCAAAGCCATGCTGAAGGTCGTCCTTGAACTCGATCTCAAAAAATAACGCCCCGTCCTCATCCCACGCGCGGAAGATCCCGTTGAGCTTTCCGTCGCGGAAATGCTTTTCATTATGAAGAGCCCCGTTGGGGTAGTAGACCAGAAGCGGGCCGTGAAGGCGGCCGTGCTCATAATTGATCTCGGCGAGCACGCTTCCGGAAGCGAAATGGGTCTTGAACGTTCCGTGCAGTTTGCCCTTTTCAAAATGGATATCGGTCTTGCGCGCCGCGAGCGCTTTGTAGGTCTGGTCCGTGGCCACAAAGTCCGATGTCCGCAAGCTGTGGTCGATATCGATCTTTTGTTCTTTAGGGGCTTCCGCCAAATGCCCGGCGATGAATTTATCCACCCGGAAACGGTGCGCGCTGCCGTAATAGTCCCGGCAGACCAGCTGGCTGCGGTATTGGTCGCGCTTCATCTTGAAACGCACGTTGTCGCGGTCGGCCCATTGGAGGATGATGAACAAAAGGGTCCCGCAGACGATGAAGATGAAAAACAGAAATGTGAACAAGAGCCTGGTGTCGATGGCCAGGACGCGGGACATGAAGTCAAAGATGCTGTTCTCGAAATTTGTCAGAAGCAGCGCCGCCACACCGAAGGTCGGGATCAGGATAAGGGTGGTGAAGAGGATGTCATCGACCCACTGTTTGCGCTTCTTTTTTCTGGAAAGTTTGACGGGCATAACCGTTCCATACGGGTTTAAGATTGATTTTATTCTAGCAGAGAAAGGAGGGGGCTCCTATGCTTTTTAAGGATCTTTTGCCGGATGGTCAGGCTGTTTCGGGAGGGCGTTTTTTTAAGAGCCGGCCTCGTTCATCGCCCGCTGGAGCGCCGCGTTCAGCTCTTGAGGCTCATCGGTGCCGATCCAGTAGGTCATGCCGTTTTTCATTTTAAGCTCGACAGCGTCCAGGCCCGAAATGTTGATAAGCCATCCTTTCCCGAACCAGCCATGGATGCCGTAGCCGTACCACCATTTATTTCGAACGGGCCGCGTGGAAACGATCTCGCTGACTTTCAGGCGGACGCGGAAGACCCCGATACCGAAAACCGCGCTCAAGCTCTCCTGATCGATCGTGACGGTCAGGTTGAAGAACAGAGGGATCGTCAAGGCCAGCACGACCGCCACTACCGCCGCGACGGGAGAATAAGAAACGGAATTGAGGATGAGGACAACGCAAAGAGCGGTGCCGAGCGACAGGATCGTTGTCCATCCGGGTTGGGTGTGTCTATACATGGCGGCCTCCTTTGATCGTGAGTTAAGTATAGCATTGGCCGTGATAAAGGGAAGTATAATCCGGCGCCTTGTTTGTAATCCTGAACCGGCCTGCTTAGAAGATTTTTTTCGTGATCCCGAAGGTTTTTTTAAAAAAGGCGTTGGTTAAAAGATCGTTCCGGCTGCCTTTGAAGACCGCGCGGGAGTCCTTGATCAGAAGCCCCTTCGTGTAGGAAGCGGTGAGGTCTTCCAGGTGATGCGTGACCAGGATGATGCTGGGGGAGTGGCCCAGTCCGGCCCATTTTTCAATGAGGTCATAGGCCTGCATGCGAGCGCCGATATCCAGCTGCGCGAACGGCTCATCCAGCAGAAAAAGCTCAGGGTCATTGATCAGGGCGCGGGCGAGGATCACTTTGAATTGCTGCCCGGAGGACAGGGAACCGAAGGCGCGTTCTGCAAGATCCGCGCAGTGGAAAAATTCCAGTTTCGCCAGGGCCTGTTGGTAGATCGGATCCGGGACGTTTCCCCAAAAACCGACCGAGCCGTCTGTTCCCGAGGCCACCACGTTGTAGACCGGCACAGAGCTTCCCATGCGGTTGAAGATCCAGGGAGAGACGTAACCGATGCGCTTTCGAAGCTGCGGCAGGAAGACTTCTCCGAGGGTTTCGCCCAGGACCACGACCTTGCCTTTTTGCGGCCAGAGATGTCCCATGATCAGGTCGATCAGACTGGTCTTGCCTGAGCCGTTGTTGCCCATGACGAACCAGTGCTCTCCTTTCCGGACTTCCCAGGAGAGGTTCTTAAAGACCTCGGTTTCGCCGCGTTTGAGCGAAACCCGGTCCAGTTTTATGGTCAGAGCGGACATTTGTGTTTGATTTTGGTTAAAATTTTGACATCTATGATACCACACGTTGTTAAAAAGCAAGAAATAAATGGCATTTGAAAAGGGCGGGTTTACTGTTTTTGCAGTTGACAAGGGCTTGCTTTTCCTTATAATTGTTTCATATTTCTCAGTAACCGTTCTTTAAAATCTGATCCCCTGTAGCTCAGTCGGTACCTGCCTGCCGGCAGGCAGGGAGCGAGTGGCTGAAAAGGTTCTATTGGCGTGTATGTGTATGTTCTGAAAAGCGAAAAAGACGGGACGATTTATGTTGGAATAAGCCTTGATCCGACGCGGCGTTTGAAGGACCATAATGCTGGTCATCAAAAGTCAACGAAAGGGCACCGGCCGTATCGGTTGATCTTTCAACAGCGATGTGAGGGCCGGATCCAGGCGCGCAAGTTGGAAAAGTTTTATAAGTCGGGCTGTGGTCGTGAAAAAATAAAAATTTTCTTTTGTAACCGTTCTTTAAAATCTGATCCCCTGTAGCTCAGTCGGTAGAGCGAGTGGCTGTTAACCACTATGTCCGAGGTTCGAGTCCTCGCGGGGGAGTATTCAAATGAAAAGGGTCAGCGAATGCTGGCCCTTTTTCATTTGAATAGGTTTTCGGTGTGAAAGAACCTTATGCGAAGCATGAGGTTCTGGCCGCAGCCTGAAGCCCGAAGGGCGCAAAGACAAGGAAATGGTGCCGAACCAGAGGGAGGCGCCGGAGTCCCTGCCTGCCGGCAGGCAGGCCCGAGGGGGAGTTTTAATAAAAGGGGCGCCTTGGGGAGTGTGTCCAGGTCTGTCCTATTGACGGGTATTAAACAGTGTAGTATAAACGTAGCAATATTTTCGGCACAATGATAGGCATGGAGCGCTCCCAATTGTCAGCTGCGGGGCATATCGACAACAGGTCCTAGACAACTCAAGGAGGAGAACACAATGAACAACAGTCACGATTTTTCCAAATTGTTATTTCAGCGGGTCAGCCTGTCACTGATGGCCGCGGCAGTCATGGTGATGGGTTCCGGGAGGACGGCTTTCGCCGCTGTCTACGACACGTACCGGAGTTGGAGTTATTACACCGACCGGGATAGTGTGACAACGAAAGATGACCACTTCTGGTCCGCGGAGAGCTTGTGGCAGGGGAACAGTTCTGTTGTTTATAACGATAACAATTACGCTAAATCCTGGGTGGGATTCGGCAGCGATGGCAGCCTTGGGGCCAAGATCGGCGTCAGTGTCAATGACAGCATTTATAAAGTCTATTCCGCATCCTATTATCGGGACGATGGATTTCAGTGTGACGCGACGACATGCGGGACGGCCGTGCCCCTGGGGGGCAGCTTTGAAACGCGGCTGAAACAGGATGGAAGCTTTACTCTCGGCAGCGCCAATTACGGCGTGTCTTATTATCTGCGCACACCTTCCATCGCTTATAATTTCCACTTTGCCGTGCAGCAGGGGGAAATGGACCTGGAACCCTATGGATGGTTTTCATCAGAGAACCTCGTCACCGGCGAAATGCTCACAAGAGACATGGCAGACAACCCGTCGTTTTTCAATTTGATCTGGGAAGATGATAACGATGACGGGGTTTTCAACTTTTCGTATGATTTTAGTTTTTCAGGCTACACCAACGGCATTGATCTGGGAGAGGAGTTAAGTGTCTCCGCTTATGCTTATGGTTCCGATTCTGAAAGACAATTTGTTGATTCTTACAATTCTTTCCACGCTGACTTGACTCCGGATGCGGGAGTTTCCTTTTATCGCGGTGGTCAGTTGCTGGTTGGAAATTCCGAAACGAACGCAGTGCCCGAGCCGGCATCAATGCTGCTCTTGGGCAGCGGGCTGTTAGGAATGGCCTTCCGTCGTAAATTGATCGCGTAAGTGCAGTTAAAAGTCGTGTGACAAACACTAATAAAGGTGCCAGGCACAAAAAGTGCCCGGCACCTTTTTTCTTTTCTTGACGAAGTTTCTACGGGAGCATAAATTATAAAGGAATCGTTTTTGTAAGATCCGTTCATATAACCGGACATAATATCGGGCACAGGGGCGATCAAAATTTTCATATCAGGAGATTATCATGGCGCGAGATCCGATCTGCGGAATGGCTGTTGATGAAAAAAAGGGGCTGAGGCTGGCCCACGGCGGGCAAACCTTTTTTTTCTGCTCTGCGCATTGCCTGGAGAAGTTCGCCAAAGAGCGGGGGGTCTGTGCAAGCGAGATCGCGTCGTGCGCCAGGCCTTCGCGGGCACCATTTTACAGGAATAAAGTTTTTATGGCCGCCGCTGTTTTGCTGGCCGTGTCGCTGCTGTCCTTGGCTGTTCCGGTGCTGGAACCTTTCCGGATGGTGCTGATGATGTATGTCCAAAAATTGTGGTGGGCGGTCCTGCTGGGGATCCTGATCGGGGGATTGATCGATCATTATATTCCGCGGGAATACATCTCGTTCTTTTTGTCCCAGCCTAAAAAAACAACGATCTTTTCGGCGGTGATGCTGGGCTTTTTTATGAGCGCCTGCTCGCACGGGATCTTGGCGCTGGCCATCCAGCTGCACAAAAAAGGCGCGTCCACTCCGGCGGTCGTGGCCTTTTTGCTAGCCAGCCCCTGGGCGAATATTTCTTTAACGTTCATGCTGGTCTCGTTTTTCGGCCTGAAGGCGTTTTATATCATCGGAGGGGCGGTTGTGATCGCGATCACGACTGGACTGATCTTTCTGGTCCTCGATGAGCGGGGCCTTATTGAGCACAACACAAACTCGCTCGAAATACAGGCCGGTTTTTCCGTCAGGAAAGATATTCAGCGGCGGTTGAAGGGTTATCAATTTTCCCGGCAAAATCTCTGGCTGGATATCAAGGGCGTCTGCCAGGGAATGGCCGCCCTCTCGAACATGGTCCTGTGGTGGATCCTGATCGGGGTCGGGCTCGCCAGCGCCGCGGGCGCGTATGTTCCGCCGCATTTTTTTGACGCGTATATGGGGCCGACCTTGGCGGGCCTTTGCGTGACCCTTCTTGCCGCGACGGTGATCGAGGTCTGTTCGGAAGGGTCATCGCCCATGGCCTTTGAGATCTTCCGGCAGACCGGGGCATTGGGAAACAGTTTTGTCTTTTTGATGGCCGGGGTCGCCACGGATTACACCGAGATCGGGCTCTTGTGGCATAATGTGGGCCGCAGGACCGCCATCTGGCTTCCGCTCATTACGGTGCCGCAGGTCGTTGTTTTGGGGATCCTGGCGAATATGATATTTTGAGAACAAAAAGCGCCGGGCACTTTTTTAAGGAAATTTTGTCCAGCAAAAACCAAAGTTCTAACATTAATGAAAGGGTTGGGAAGTGATCAAAGTGAATGAGTATTTTGACGGCCGGGTGAAATCTTTTGGTATTGAATCCGCCGAAGGCAGGCAGACGGTCGGTGTGATAAAGCCGGGGGATTATGAATTCACAACGGATTCAAGCGAGGTCATGACCGTTGTGTTCGGTAAAATTTCTCTCTATTATCCTCAATATAATGAGTGGGAAGAGTTTGAACGGGGTTCATCGTTCAGTGTTCCCGCGAAATCCGCATTTAAAATAAAGGTCGAGCAGGATAGCGCCTACCTTTGCGAGTATGGGATTTAATAAAGGTGACGGACACATTTAAATAGGTGTACGTCATTTTTATTTGTATCATTGCGAGCGACCGCAGGGCGGAAGCAATCTGTTAAGGTCACAATTTGTGACCTTAAGACGGATCTGGTTTTAAGGAGGAAAACAGCAATATTTCATCATTTTTCTTGATAAAAGAAAGGAATTTTGTTATATTTGAAGCATTCCTGATTCATCGTCTGTGGAAAGCTGACAATTTTGATCGATCTTATTGAACAATTTGATGGAATGATATTAGCCGGGCAGAACTCTCTGCCCAACGAAACGGTGCCAGGCGCAAAAAAGAGCCTGGCATTTTTTTGTTTAAGGGGGGTTGGAAATGCCCCGTATTGAAAAACAAGTCATGGTGTTGAATAAAAAAGGCCTCTGTGTCCGGGCTTCGGCTGCTTTCGTGGACGTGGCGAAGAAGTTCAAATCTGTCGTCACAGTCGTTAAAGGTGAGGACCGGGTTAATGGCAGATCGATCATGGCTTTACGGATGCTCCGGGCCCAATATCAAACTTCATTGCTTTTGATCGTTGAAGGGGAGGACGCGCCGCAAGCCATGAAAGATTTTGAAAAATTCTTTGCTGAAGAAGCCACCAAATTCTATCCCGATAATAACGCCATAAAGTCCTTATTAGGGATTTTCTTTGGACTGTGTTTGTTGGTTTTAATTTTACTAATTTTAATAAGGTGACGTGCAGTTTTATTCAATAAAAAGTGCCCGGCACCTTTTTATTTTTAGAAGCCCCATGCCCAAAATACAAGTCAACGGAATCCATCTCTATTATGAAAGTACCGGCCATGGCCAGGCGCTGGTCTTTATCCACGGCCTGGGTTCGAGCGGCCGCGACTGGGAATTGCAGGTGAAAGAATTTTCCCGGGTCTACCGTGTGATCACATTTGACCTGCGCGGTCATGGGCTCTCCGATAAACCGGCGGGGCCCTACAGCCTTTCTCTATTTGCGGCTGACACCGCCGCCTTGCTCAAGGCATTAGAGATCAAATCCGCCCATATCGTTGGGTTGTCCCTGGGAGGCGGCGTTGCCTTCCAACTGGCCGTTGATTTTCCCGCACTCGTCAAAACACTGGTGATCATCAACAGCGCCCCTGAATTCGCGGCGCGCACCTTCAAAGAAAAAATGGAAATCTTCAAACGCTCCGCGATCGTGCGCTTTTTGGGCATGCGCAAGATGGGAGAGGTCTTGAGCAAACGTCTTTTTCTGGGCGATGAACACAAGTCTTTACGAGCACTTTTTGTTGAACGGTGGGCGGAGAATGACCCGCGGGCTTTTCAGGACGCGATGCGGGCCTTGACCGGCTGGAGTGTAAAGGACAGGCTGGGTTCGATCCAATGCCCGGCGCTGGTCATTGCGGCGGATCAGGATTACACGCCTCTTGCCTGGAAAGAAGAATACACAGCGTTAATGCCCGGGGCGCAGATTGTGGTCATCCCGGATGCGCATCACGCCGTGCCGGTTGAAAAGCCGGAAGAATTCAACACGGTGTTGGCGGAGTTTCTAAACGGGAAAACGGGAAAACGGGAAAAGACATTTTGATAGTTGCATGGATTTAAGGTAAACTATTTTCCGCATACAAAATACATAATTTCCCTCGGAGCCAAAATGCGAATATTACTGGTGGAAGATGAGATAAAAATAGCGAATTTTATTGAACGCGGGCTTAAAGAAGAGAACTATGTCGTCGATGTGGCCTCTGATGGAGAGAAGGCGATGTTTTTGGCTGAAATAAACCCCTATGATCTGATCATACTCGACATCATGCTTCCGGGTGTCGATGGCATTACGATCTGCCGTGAGTTGAGGAAAAAAGAGATCAGCGTCCCTATTTTAATGCTTACCGCGAAGGACCGCGTTCGGGATAAAGTTCTAGGATTGAATTCCGGCGCGGATGATTATCTCGCCAAACCGTTCGATTTTGAGGAGCTTTCAGCCCGGATCGGCGCTCTGTTGCGCAGAAACAGAGACAACAAAACAGGCATTCTTAAAGTTGCCGATCTGGAGCTCGACCAGCTGCGCCATAAAGTCAAGCGGGCCGAAAAACAGATCCAGCTCAGCAGCAAAGAATTCGCGCTTTTGGAATACCTGATGCTCAATGCGGATCATGTTGTCACCCGGACCATGATCTCGGAACATGTCTGGCATGAGGATTTTGACAGTTTCACTAATGTCATCGACGTGTTTATCAGTTTTTTGCGCAATAAGGTGGATAAGGATTTCAAGAAGCCGCTTATCCATACCATACACGGCAAAGGCTACAGGATCGGAGAGGCATAATGCGTTTTGATCGGGGTGATGTTCAACGCACTATTGCGCGCGCCACAGTGCTGGTTTTGATTTTGGGAGTTTATTATGCGGCGCTTTTTTTGTTTCGTCCCGTGCTCCTGAAGATGGGGATGGCGTATTATTTTTTAGTGCCCCTGCCTCCGGCTTTTTTGCTCGGGTATTGCATGAGCCAGCTCTCGATTGGAAGAATTATCAAGCCGATCAAAGAAGTCGCGGAAGCAGCGGAGGGCATTACTCATGAGGATTTGAGCAGGAGGGTCATGGCGGAGAATGCCGGTGAAGAGGTCCAGTATTTGGTCAAAGCGTTCAATGACATGATCTCACGGCTTGAAGCCGCCTTCGCGTATATCACGGAATCGAGTTCCTATATCGCCCATGAACTGAAGACCCCGCTTGCGATCATGCGGGGGGAGGCGGAAGTGGCCTTGAAAAAGGAGCGGGACAAAGAAGAATATAAGAAAGTGATCGCCGGCAGTCTGGAAGAAACGGGCCGGATGTTCAAGATCATCGAGGACCTGTTATTGCTGACGCGCGTCAATTACCGTTCGGACGATCTGCGCCTTCAGCCGTTGGATCTGACCCAATTTGTCGCCGTGCTGTTTGAAAAAGCCAAGATCCTGGCCGCGAAGAAAAATATCTCGGTCCATATTCAAGTCCCTGAGGCCGCGGTCCTGGTGAACGCGGATGAGCAGACCCTGCGGCGTCTTTTTTTAAATCTCATCGATAACGCCATAAAATACACGCCTCAAGACGGACGGGTGGATATTATTGTCCGTTTTGAAGACGATCGCGTCAGGATCTCGATTCGTGATACAGGGATCGGCATCGATCAGAAAAACCTTCCGCGGCTTTTTGATAAGTTCTTCCGGATCGAGAATAAGCTCAAAGACGCCGCCCCCAGCAGCGGATTGGGATTGAGCATCGCCCAATCCATCGCAAAGCTCCATCAAGGCGAAATCGTGGTGTCCAGTGAGATCGGAAAGGGCGCTGTTTTTACTGTTGACCTGCCGCGAATGTCCGGTGATGGCCTTTCAATTCCCCGTGATTGATCATTAAAAAATTTAATTATTATTTAACTTTTCGTTAACCCCCTCTTTGTTACATTTCCTCTACAGGGATTAAGGTCATCCCGGAATTATTTAAAATCCGTAACCGGTACTTTTTGGGCAGTACACACGGGAGATTTCGAATGCTGAGGATCCTGATAGTTGAAGATGAGGACAAGATCCGGAAACTGCATGCGGAATTGCTTGAGAGCGAAGGGTATCAAGTGGTAAGCGTTCCCGACGCTGTAGAGGCCAGTGAAATTCTGCTCAGAAAACATTTCGATATCATTTTGCTGGACATCAACCTTCCGCGGGTTTATGGGAGCATTTTGTTCGATCTGATACGGGCCTTTAGCAAGAGCATCAAGGTCATTGTCACAAGCGTTTATCCTGTTGAAGAACAGAGGCGGATCATGAAGGACGCCTTTGATTATTACGATAAGGCGCAAGGGGTCGATGTCCTGCTGGAAAAGGTCAAAAAAGCGGCGCGAGGCATATTGCCGTTAAGCACGATCTTGATCGTTGAGGATGAGTTCAAGATCCGGAGGCTGTTCAGCGGACAACTGGAAGACCTCGGGTATCGCACGTTGGAAGCCGAGGACGGAGAATTGGGCCTCGAATTGTTCGCCAAAGAACCTGATATCGGACTTGTGATCCTTGATATCGCGCTCCCAGGAAGGATCGGCATGAAGGTCTATGAAGGTATCAAGGGAAGGAATACTCCGGTCAAGGTCATCGTGTCCAGCGTCTTTCCCGCAGAGGACCAGCGGTCTCTGATCCCGGGAGCGGACGAGTATTTTGATAAAGCGGAAGGTGTGGATATCCTTATTGAGAAAGTCGAGCGGCTTCTTAATAGCGGAAAGTAGAATGCATGATGTGCCCTTATTTGATTTTCCAGGAGCATGATGTTCTTTGCGCCGGTTCGTCGGGGAAAAGTTTTTCTCCCCAGCGAGGCCGGCAGAAAGAATATTGTCTTGGCGCCTTCACAACATGCGTGTTTTATCAATTAAAAACAGAGTGGTTCAAGGAAGCCCGAGAACCGATAAGCGGCCAATAGCTGGAGAACAGCGTTTCATAGGGATTAACGGGAGTGTGGCACATGTCTTTGGTCATTTCTCAAAATTATTTTGTTCCGGTCTTGATCCCGGTCTTGATCTTTCTCGCGAGGGCTGCGGATGTCAGCATGTCGGCTGTCCGGATCATTTTTGTCAGCCGGGGGATCAGGGCCCTGGCCTCGATCATAGGGTTTTTTGAGATGCTCGTGTGGCTGATCGGAATATCGCAAATTATGCAGAATCTGGATAACCCGGTCAACTATATCGCCTTCGCGGGCGGCTTTAGCATGGGGACTTTTGTGGGCATTACGATCGAAAAAAAGATCGCCATCGGCAATGTGGCCGTTCAGTTCATAACAAATAAAGATCCCAGGAGTTTGTTGAAATTTTTTCAGCTTAAAGGATATGGAGCTACGACGATCGATGGGCAAGGGGCGGCGGGGCCGGTGAAGATCGTTCTGGTTATCGCGCGGCGCAAGCTGCTGGACAATGTTTTGGGCATGATCAAAGAATTTGATCGCGACGCTTTTTATACCATCGAGGATATCAGGGCGGTCGCGCGTCTTAACCCGGTGATCTAGAAGGAGGCGGACGATAAAATTGGAACGTCGGCAGACCATTTTGGTCATTAAAAAATACTATGATCCCGGAAATAGTTTTACGGACAATCTGGAAAAATCCGGCTATCACACGATGTCTTTGTCCAACCATTCGGAGATCCTGGATGCTCTCCTTCAGGCGCCGGTGGATATGATCATCGTCGGCATCACAACGACGGTTGAGTTTTGCGAAAGTTTAATGAGGCAGCTCAGAAAAAGGAACATAAGTGTACCGATCATCGCGGTTTCAGCATTCCCAGATATCCGGGGCAAACAGGCGCTGATGGATTTAGGCCTGAAAGACTGGATAAGCCGTCCATTTGATATGGAATATGTCCGGCAAAGGGTTGCTGAATTATTGTGTCCTTAAAGCGTTGTACCGTGATCATTCAAGATGGGGGCAAGGTCATGACGAAAAAAAATTTTGGGATGTTCAAACTGATTGTGGCGATCTTTCCTAAGGGAAAAGTAAAGACGATCTTGCCGGTCATTAAAGAAGCCGGCATTTTCGGGGCAACGGTATTATCCGGGAAAGGGTTGTGCGCAAAGGAGGGGGCACGTGTTCTGGGATTGCGGATCGGACCCTTGAGAGAAATTTTACTGCTAGTGACCCTGGAGGCCAATCGAAAGAAGCTCGTCAAATTGTTGGAGGAACACGGCAGGTTGAAAGAACCGGGTAAGGGCATCATTTTTGTGATGGATATTTGTGAAGTCATTGGATAAAACCAGGAGGTCGGTATGGAAACAAAAAATATTTATATCACTGATAGGGATATGAAACGATTGCGGGAAATGATCAAGGCCGCCAGAGAGTTCAAAAAAGAAGAGGAGAAGTATCTAAAGGAATTGGAAACTGAACTGAACAAGGGACAGATCGTTAAATCTCAGGATATCCCTCCTGACGTTATCACGATGAATTCAGAAGTCCATTTGCGGGATTTGAACACGCAGGAAGAGATTGTGTATCGATTGGTTTTCCCTGACCGGGCAGATGCGAGTCAGGGACTAGTCTCGATTTTGGCTCCGATCGGCACAGCGCTGTTGGGATACGGCGTTGGAGACATCATCGAATGGAAGGTCCCGGCTGGAGTTGCGAAATTGAAGGTTGAGACGATCATTTATCAACCTGAAGCCAACGGCAAGGATCTCTCGTGATGGGATCAGGGACATAACGCGGAAGGGGGTGAAAACTATGGGGGATAAGGTCGCTAACAAGAAAAAAGCTAAAAAGAAAAAGAAATGATTGTTCGTGTGAGGGCCCTCCTGTAAGCTTCGCTTATCGGAGGGCTCTTTTCATTTAAAGTGGCACAATGCGATTGATAGTTGCATGGATTTCAGGTAAACTATCAAACATGTTTGAAACATAATTGAAAAAATACACAATAAACAAATCTCAAATACCAAACAATAGACAATCAACAATGACCAAATCACAAACTGTTGTTTTTTGTAATTTGAATTTGTAATTTGTTTGGAATTTGCCTTGTGTAATTTTTGATAGAAATAACAATTTAAACCACGATCAACCCATGCCCAAACCCCCGGCGACAAAGCGGTTTCAGAAACTCGTTGATGATATTTCGCGGCTTTACCTGAACGCGCGCGAGGCGCAGGTCAAGTTTGCCTGGGAGACGGGCCGGCGTATTGTTCAGGAAGAGCAGGACGGAGAGCTGAGGGCTGAGTATGGAACCGGTTTGATCCCGGAGCTTTCTAAAGTCCTGGTTAAAGAGCATGGCGCAGGTTTTTCAGAGACGAATTTGCGCCGGATGCGGAAATTTTTTTTGAGCAATCAAAAACAGTCGGCGCCGACTGAATTGGCTTGGACCGATTACGTGGAACTGATGCCGGTTAGGGACGGGAAGATTCGTAAACAGCTTGAGGCCCGCATTGTCAAAGAGGGTTTAAAAAGCCGTGAGATCCGCCAGGAGGTCAGGCGACTGTGCTTAGAGCGGGGTGAGATCGAGGACGCTCAAAAGAAGGTGCCGGACACCTTCTTTTCGACACACGACACAGGACACACGACACAAGTCATTCAAAAGCCCTTAACACCGCTCAAAATCCCGTCGGATCTGGTGCTTCAGACTTACAGCCGCTCAACCCTGGACGTCAGCCTAAACGATGGCGAGGTCCTTCTGGACTGCGGGTTTTTTGTGCACTGGCCGGTCAATAAAGACGTCCTTAAAACACTTAATGTCACCGATACGCCTTCTTACACCTACGCGGCAACGCTGGAGCGGGTCGTTGACGCGGACACGCTGGCGGCCCTGATCCATCTCGGTTTCGGGATCATTGTGCGGGAGAAATTGCGGCTCCGGGGCATTAATGCCCCGGAAGTTGGAACTCCCGCAGGCGACCGGGCCAAAAGCCAAGTGTCCCGGCTTCTGCCGGCTGGAACTCCGCTTATCATCAAATCGCACAAAAGCAAGACCGACACCTACGGACGTTTTGTCGCGGATGTGTTCTTCGGGCCCCAGGCGTTAGAAACCTCAGACATCAACGCGATCCTGGAGTCCCCGGTGTATTTGAACCAGTATCTGCTGGATCAGGGCATGGCGGAGAGGGTTGACTATTAACGTGAAAACAAAAAAACGGGAAAACCTGAAAAGATAGACTGTCCCCTCAAGATGATGACAATTAAAAAGAAATACATATTTCATGCGGTGCTGATCGGTCTTCTTTTTTTAACAACGGAAATTCTCGCGCGTGCTGCCTTTAAGATCCCCGGTTTCTCCAGAAAGATCTCAGAGGACTGGGACTCTTGCCGTGTTTCCCCCTTATGGCGCCAGGCATGGGTCGATGGAAAAGTGAGCTCCCAGAGGAAAGAAATCCTGCATCATTCCAGTTATAGCGAGTATCATCCGACGCTGGGATGGAAGTCGATCCCTGATTTCAACAACCCCGATGAATTTAACGGCCGTGGCGTCCGGATCAATTCCAAAGGGGTCCGGGGCCCAACAGACATTCCTTACGCCCGCACTCCCGGAAAAAAGCGCATTTTGATCATCGGGGATTCTTTCACGTTTGGAGTTGATGTCGGCGACAGAGAAACGTATCCGTATTTTTTGCAACAGCTCCTTCCCGATACGGAGGTCGTTAACATGGGGGAGCCTGGCTATGGACACGATCAAATGCTTTTATATTTAAAGGAAGAAGGGGCCAAATACGATCCGGACATTGTCATGATCGGTTATCTGAGCATGGATGACAGCCGCAATCTGTTAAGTTTCCGGGATTATGCCAAGCCGTATTTTATCCTTAAGAATGAAGAGCTGGTCCTGAAAGGCGTCCCTGTTCCATCCCCGGAGGAAACGTTTAAAAAAGAATTTTGGCGCTTAAAAGTTGTTGACCTGTTCATTATTTTGAAGAACAAGGTCTTAAAACGCTTGGGGGGCTATCGCATTGAGAAACAAAAGATCACCAAAGCCATTTTACATGAGATCATCGACACGATTAGGGACATGGGGGCCGTTCCGGTGATCGTGAATATTGATGCGATCCGGGATAATAAGGTTGAGCAAAAGAAGTTGTTACCTGAGATCAAGGCCTTCTTAAATTACTGGGAAGGGGAGCGGCAAATTCCGACGATTTCCCTGCTGCCCTATACTGAATTTTATAAGCTCCAACACAATGGCGAATCTTTGCCTGGGACGTGCCGTATTGTTCAGCAGGGAACAGAGCGGTTTTCGGTAAGGAATTATCAGCATTTTAGCCCGATGGAAAACCGGGCTATTGCTTTAGGTTTGCGTCAATATTTGATCCGTTTGGGTCTTTTGTAAACAGGTAATAGCGCCCGAATTCAGCGTAAAGTGTCGAGCGCATCAGCCATAGAAAGTCTGTTCCAAAGATGCCTGATTTATGTATAATGTCCCCATGGAAAACGCGTTCATGACATTCAAACGATCCGCGCTTCAGCCGGCCCATTGCTCAGAAGGGGCGTATTACCTTTGTTTTCGCGGCGAAGAGCTCCTGGTGGAAAAAAACACCGGGGGCATCGTGTTCCCATTTTTGACCGAGCGGGAGACGAAGGGGCTTGCTTTGACGGATACGCGCTTGATCGGTTCGCTCGATGAAAAGCCGTGTTTTTGCGCGGCCGCGGCCGGCCGGGCTGTTTCCGACGGATATGAATGGGCCGGTTTGCGGGATGTTTATTTGAACGCGGAGCGCCCGCTTTCAGAGCTTGCCGGATATGCCAGGCAGATCCTGGACTGGAACCGGAATTTCCGTTTTTGCGGACGATGCGGCGGTGAAACGGCCGCGCTCAACACTGAGCATGCCAGAGTTTGCGAACCGTGCGGTTTGATCAGCTATCCGAGGATCTCACCGGCAGTGATCGTGGCCGTCCTGAAAGGCGATCAGATCCTTTTGGCGCGGAGTTCGAAATATTCGGACCCGCAGATGTATAGTGTTTTGGCGGGGTTTCTGGAGCCGGGTGAGTCCCTGGAAGAATGCGCGCGGCGCGAGATCCTGGAAGAGGCCGGCATTGAGGTGGGCAATATCCAATATTTTAAAAGCCAGTCCTGGCCGTTTCCGGATTGTTTGATGATAGGTTTTACGGCGGAATATCAAAGCGGGGACCTTCAGGTGGACGGAGAGGAGATCGTTGAGGCCGGATGGTTCAAGGCGGACGCCCTTCCCAAAGTCCCGACCCGGCGGTCCATTTCCAGCGAATTGATCCGCTGGTTCTGTCAAACACGGGCGCAGGGCCCGCATCCCGGCCGGTGAGACGGCCCTTCGGGCCGGGACGATTGAGCGAAAAGGGGTTTTTTGATTTTCATTTTGTCGGGTATAATAAAATGTGAATTTTCACCTGAACCAAGCAGAGGCCTCGAGTGAAGATCAAATATCGGATCCTTTTCGTTATGCTGGGTTTTGTGGTTTTTTCTTCCGGTGTCTTTTCCTACCAAAGTTACGTCAAACAGCACCAGACGCTCATCAAAGGGATCGATGAAAAACTTTACACCGCCGCGGTGATGGCCCGGGCCGCGCTGCCGGCGGATTACCATGACCGGATCACGGACGCGGGGTCTGTCCCCAAAGAGGAGTTCGACCGGACCGTGGAGCGTTTCAACAGGCTTTGCGATGCGTTGGGACTGGAGTATCTCTGGAGCCTGATGAAGATCGACGGGAAGATCGTCTTTACTTCAGCCACATCGCCGGATAAGGATGTCGCCGGCCAGAAGCACGCCAAATTTTTTGAAGAGCACAGCAGCCCTGAGCTTTATGAAAAGGTCTTTTCCTCCATGGAGCCGCAATACCAGGTGAACCGCGATAAATGGGGCCAGATCATGACGGCGCTGGTGCCGTTTCAGGACAGCCACGGGAGGGCGTATATGTTCGGCGCGAGCATGACCCTCGCTGAGGTGGACCGGCTTCTTGAGAAAAATTTCCGCGAGCTTGTGCTTTTAAGTTCGGGTTTTATCCTGGCCGGGTTTGTGTTCAGTTATCTGATGGCGGGGTTTCTGTCCGACCCTTTTCAGAGGCTGATCCAGGAAATTTCAAGGACGGCAAAGGGCGAGCTGGACGGGGACCTGACGGAGGCGGGGTCGTATGAAGAGGCTGTCCTGGCGCGCAGTTTCAATCATATGCGGATCGCCATCAAAGACAATATTTCCGCGTTGACCCGGAGCATGAAGGAGCTTGAACTTTTTCAGGGCGCGGTGGAGGCCTCAATGGACGCCATCGGCATGTCCACGGCCGAAGGCTGGCATTATTATCAGAATCAGGCCTTTGACCGTCTGTTCGGCGACATCGGACAGGACCCGCCCGTGACGCTGTATGCCAACGAAGATGAGGGGCGTGAAGTTTTCAAAACGATCATGGATGGTGGGCAGTGGGCGGGTGAAATCCAGATGCGGGGAACCGGCGGGAGAATACTGGATATCTTTCTTCGCGCCTATGCGGTCAAGGACGAGGAGGGCCGGGTCCTGGGGCTGGTGGGCGTGCAC
>ERZ795055.1131-NODE-1131-length-22337-cov-7.544745_pt1 | contig 22337 bp, 23 predicted proteins | sample MGYA00375139_ERZ795055 | MGnify/ENA primary metagenome ERZ795055 (study PRJEB30184, sample SAMN05720283) | anaerobic digester metagenome | isolation source: active sludge of municipal wastewater-treating anaerobic digesters | place: USA | collected 2015-01-23 ... | reverse complement strand
AATTTATCTATAACTTAGTTCCTCGATCATGTAGGGATTACTATTAGGTAGACTAGGGTCCAAGGCTCCCGCTACTGGCAATGAATCTGGGCCAGAAAGCGCGCTGTTTGCAGGTCAGGACCCGGAGGTTTGCAGGCCGCTACAGCTACTGCTTTCCGCCCTGAACGCGGAGCTTGCCACCGGTGCCAAGCCCGCCTTTCACGTGCTGGGCGCGATAAGCGCGCGTAGCCCGCACGATGTTGTTGTAGGAATCGGTGAAGGCGGCAACGATGACTTTGCCTTCGGCGGTATTGGAATAGCCGCCGCCCAATCCACCGAGTCCGCCTCCCACCGCGCCGCCGAGTAAGTTAAAATCCACATTGCGAGCGCTACCTTCCGCCGCCGCTACCTGAACCCCCGACCGATTTTCCACCAGGGTCAGCAGGGTGCTGGCCTCTTTAAAAGAGAGGCCACTGGCAACCAGTGCTCCAACGATCCCGAACATTCCGCCGACCATGGCGCCCGCGCCGCCGGCGCTCTGATTGCTGAAGGTGATGGAAGGACTCAGCGAGTAGTCGGCCGCCACCATCTGGCCCTTTCCGAACCGGGAGCCTTTGCGCAACTCCCCGGAAGCCTGAAGCGCGCGCTCGCTCATCATGCCGCCCATGGCTTTGCCACGGTCCACCACCACAAAACAATTCGATTGCTGGACAAGCAGCTTTAATACGGGCGTGGTGGATCCCAACTGCATTTGCCCCGTCAGGATTCCATACCAGGGCGCCGAAGTATCCTCTATGACCGCCAAGGTCCCGAGGGAAGTGGCGCATCGCTCGAGTTGGGGGTTGGCGTTCTCCGCCACCTCGCCACCGGCGGAACCCGTCGCCACCGTTTTGGCGTCCGTCGATCCCATCTGCATGGTCGCGCAACCGGTCAACTGCATGGAAATGACCGCCGCCATTGTCGTTGCGCTCAAGGTAGAGCTGAAAAATCTTGCTTTCATTTGAATCTCCCTTGATGTCCGGCAAAATTTTTTAGATTTCCTACAAAAAAACGAACTGTATCCAAGCGACTCTTGTTGCCACGCACGGCAGTCTGGCTGTCCTGGAATGCATCCGTTCGGGATCCGCGACTTTCTGCCCCTATCCGATAAATTTGGTTGTAATGATGTAGCTCCTTTAAAACATTAAAATCCATAAATAAAGTAAACGAAATGCTCAACATTTAGTCATATTAATCATATGCATGTCTTGTAATCTTTACTCCCTCACAAAAACCGCCGCCACCGCGCCGGTATCCTCTTATCCATCTCCCGCTCCCACGGTGATAAATCGAATAAAGGCGTGCCGGGTTCGGCTGGTGTTGGCGGGTGGATCGGGTGGACATCCAGGCCCTGCTGGGGCACTCAACCATCAACACCACCCAGATTTACACCAGCGTGGAGCAGGAGCAGATGGCGTGATTTGGACTGGCGCTCGCCGTGCATCCGGAAAAATGATTAGCCGTAAAATCGCCCGCCTGGCGCGTTTCCACGGTGAGTCCATCGACACCAGCAACGGAGCGGGTCAACTAGCGCCCCCCGCCAAGCGATGCTATAGTTTTTGCCTTAATTCTTATTCAAGAATCGCCCATGATCCGCAAACTGTACATCAAAACCCACGGCTGCCAGATGAACGAATACGACTCTGCTCGGATGGCGGATGTGTTACAAGCAGCCTGCGGTCTGGAGCGCACCGATGACCCCGAACAGGCTGATGTGTTACTGCTCAATACCTGCTCGATCCGGGAAAAGGCCCAGGAAAAGGTCTTCTCGCTGCTAGGCGTCTGGAAAGCGCTGAAAAGCCATCGGCCTGGCGTGGTTATCGGCGTGGGCGGCTGCGTCGCCAGTCAGGAAGGCGAAGCGTTGCGTGAACGGGCGCCGCAGGTCGATCTGGTGTTCGGCCCGCAAACTTTGCACCGACTGCCGGAGATGTTGACCCGCGTCTGGGCCGATCAGCAACCGGTGGTCGATGTCTCTTTCCCGGAAATCGAAAAATTCGACCGCCTGCCAGAACCTCGCGCCGAAGGCCCCAGCGCGTTTGTGTCCATCATGGAAGGCTGCGACAAGTACTGCACCTTCTGCGTCGTGCCCTATACCCGGGGCAACGAAATCAGCCGCCCGTTCGACGACGTATTGGCGGAGGTTGCGGCGCTGGCCCGACAGGGCGTGCGTGAGGTCAACCTGCTCGGCCAGAATGTGAATGCCTACCGGGGACCGATGGGCGATGGCGACCTGGCCGATCTGGCGCTGCTGATCGAACATGTCGCTGCTATCGACGGCATCGACCGCATCCGCTACACGACCTCGCATCCGGTGGAATTTTCCGAACGGTTGATCGACGTTTACGCCCGCGTTCCGCAACTGGTCAACCATTTACACTTGCCGGTGCAAAGCGGCTCCGACCGCATTCTGGCGCTGATGAAACGCGGCCACACCGTGCTGGAATACAAGGCGAAAGTCCGTAAATTACGCGCCGTGCGTCCCCATCTCAGCCTGTCCACCGACTTCATCGTCGGCTTTCCCGGCGAAACGGATCAGGACTTCGCCGCCACGATGCAACTGATTGAGGACATTGGCTTCGATCACAGTTTCAGCTTTCTCTACAGCACCCGGCCCGGCACGCCCGCCGCCAGTCTGCCGGATTCCACACCGCTGGCGGTCAAAAAGGAACGCCTGGCGCAACTGCAAGCGCGTTTGGAAGCGAACGCTCAGGCGATCAGCCGGGGCATGATCGGCTCGGTGCAGCGGGTGCTGGTGGATAAACTCTCGCGTAAAGATGAGCGGCAACTGGCGGGCCGCACCGAAAATAACCGCGTGGTCAACTTTGACGGCCCACCTCACCTGATCGGCCGTTTCGCCGAGGTGGTCATCACCGAGGCGCTGCCCAATTCCCTGCGCGGTCGGCTGGTCGCCCACCTCGATTTGTCCGCGCCACAATCTGACCGCTTACTGGCCTGACGATTAAACTCCCCGCCTTGAACGCGCCTGCCCATTTTCAGGATTTACTGCTGCAACCCGTCGACAACGAACGCCTGGCTAATCTGTGTGGCCAACTGGACGAACACCTGCGCCAGATCGAGCGCCGGCTCGGCGTCGAAATCAACAACCGGGGTCATCAATTCCGGGTCATCGGCGAACCGTCGACGGTCACCATGGCCGTTGCCGTGCTGGAAGCGCTGTACCGCCAGACCGGCGCGGAACCCCTGACCCCGGCCCAAGTTCACCTGTTCCTGCAGGAAGCCGGCGCTGACGCCCTGGCCGCTGATCTGGAACCGGACACGGAAGAAGTACTGATCCGCACCCGGCGCGGGCTGATTCGCGGGCGCGGCCCCAATCAGCAACACTATCTGTGGAACATTCAGCATCACGACCTCAACTTCGGCGTCGGTCCTGCCGGCACCGGCAAAACTTACCTGGCGGTCGCCTGCGCGGTGGATGCGCTGGAAAGCAACGCGACCCGGCGATTGGTGTTGGTGCGTCCGGCAGTGGAAGCCGGCGAACGGCTCGGTTTCCTGCCCGGCGACCTGACGCAGAAGATCGATCCCTATCTCCGTCCGCTGTATGACGCGCTGTATGAAATGCTCGGCTTTGAACGGGTCGCCAAGCTGATTGAGCGCAATGTCATTGAAGTCGCGCCGCTGGCGTTCATGCGCGGCAGAACCCTGAATGATTCCTTCATCATCCTGGACGAAGCACAAAACACCACGGTGGAACAAATGAAAATGTTCCTGACCCGCATTGGCTTCGGGTCTACTGCGGTCGTAACCGGCGACGTCACCCAGGTCGATTTGCCGCGCAACGTCCCGTCTGGATTGCGGCAGGTGCTTCAAGTACTCAAGGACGTGGACGGCATCAGCATGACCTTCTTTAACGCCCGCGATGTCGTGCGGCATCCGCTAGTGCAACGCATTGTCAGCGCCTACCAGATTTGGGAACAGAATCAGCAGCAGGATTAGCCCAGTGATGGTTGAAAACCGGGCTGATTTCAAATCAGGAATGGAATAATGACCACACTTGATCAAAATACCCTGTTTTACGGAGATAATCTTAAGATTCTTCGTGAATACATCCCCGATGAATCAGTCGATTTGATTTATCTCGACCCACCGTTTAACAGCAACCGTAATTATAATATCTTATTTAAGGATGAAGCCGGGCGGGAAATGAACTCGCAAATCAGAGCTTTTGAGGATACTTGGCATTGGGTTGCTGCGACCGAAGAAGTTTTGTACAGCCTGATCAGTCATCGGGCGGGCGAAATGTTGTCTAACTTGTGTCAGTTCATGGGCAAAAACCAGATGACCGCTTATCTGGTCATGATGACGGTTCGCTTGATTGAACTGCACCGCGTTTTAAAACTGACTGGCAGTCTCTATCTTCACTGTGACCCAACGGCTAGTCATTATTTAAAGATTGTTCTGGATTGTATCTTTGGTTTTGAAAATTTCAGGAATGAAATTATTTGGCAAAGAACCAGCGCAAGAAGTGATTCAAAAAAATGGAATCATGTCCATGACGTACTTTTTTTCTATAGCAAGTCTGAAAAATTTACCTGGAATAACCAATACATTGATTATGGGAAAGACTATATCAATAAATTTTATTGCCACATTGAGCCTGAAACGGGTAGACGATATGCTTCGGATAATTTGACAGCCGATGGAAAACGCAATGGCAGCTCTGGAGATACATGGAAAGGTATCGATGTTAAAGAAAAAGAATTACATTGGAAATACACGATAGAAAAATTGGAAGAACTTGATCGGCAAGGCCGAATTATTTTCCCAAAAACACCCGGCGGGGTTCCAAGATACAAAAGATACCTGGATGAAATGCCAGGAGTTGCAATCAAGTCAATGATTACTGATATTCCGCCACTCAGCGCGAAATCAGCAGAAAAATTAGGTTATCCAACACAAAAACCGTTAGCATTGTTAAAGCGCATTATCAAAGCGAGTTCCAATGAAGGCGACTGGGTTTTAGACCCATTCTGCGGTTGTGGCACGGCGACAATAGCTGCTGAGGGACTCAAACGGCGCTGGATCGGCATCGATGTGACCCACTTGGCGATTGCGCTACAAAAATACCGCCTCAAGGATGTTTTTAATCTAATTGATAAAAAAGATTATCAGGTACTGGGGCAACCCGAAGATTTACCTTCAGCCAGGCAACTGGCGTTGGATGACCGCTATCAATTCCAGTGGTGGGCCGGTTCATTGATTAAGGCGATGCCCTTTGGCGGAGAATTGGGCGGTAAAAAAGGCAAAAAAGGCAGTGATCAAGGTATTGACGGTTTTATCAATTTCATCGATGAACCCAATGGAAAATTCAAAAAAATTATCGTTCAGATCAAATCTGGCAAGGTAAAGTCCGGGGATATCCGGGATTTGATCGGCGTGGTGCAAAGAGAACAGTCAGCGATTGGCGTGTTCATCACGCTGGAGCCGCCCACAAAAGAGATGAAGGAAGAAGCAGTAAAGGCTGGCTTCTACTTTTCTCCGGGATGGAACCAGAACTATCCAAAAATCCAGATTCTCACGATTGAAGAATTGCTCAAAGGCCAATCAGTACAAATGCCGCCAACCAATTTAACGTTCAAGACTGCTCCCAGAAATGAAAAATCCAGTGAGCAAAAAGACTTGAATATTTAGGTTAACCCTTCCAAGCCCGCTACAAACAGGATACTACGCCTTCATGACCCTAGAACTGGATCTGCAAATCGCCCTGGACCTACCCGTATTGCCGAATGAAGCCGACTTTCGCCGCTGGGCTGAAGCCGCGCTGGCCGGCGCTGGCTACGCGAAAGATGCTGAACTGACTCTCCGTATCGTCAATGAGGCCGAAATTACCGCACTGAATGAAACTTATCGCTGCAAACAGGGGCCGACCAACGTGCTGTCCTTCCCCTTCGAGGCCCCGCCGGAAGTGGACAGCTCTTTACTGGGCGACATCGTGATCTGTGCGCCGGTCGTGTTGCGCGAAGCCGTCAGTCAGGACAAGACGCCGGAAGCCCACTGGGCGCACCTGGTGGCGCATGGCGTTTTACACCTGCTGGGCTATGATCATGATGAAGCACAGGCTGAGGTGATGGAATCCCTGGAAATCCGCATCCTGACTGATCTCGGCTATGCCGATCCTTACGGAGACATTCAAGACCGACCATGAACGACGAGCGATCCGAACCGAGCCATAAATCCTGGCTGGAACGTTTAGGCTTCGCCCTGATGGGCGAACCCAAGGACCGGGACGCATTGATGGACATGCTGCGCGATGCGCAACAACGGGAACTGCTGGACACTGACGCCCTGACCATGATGGAAGGGGTGATGAAAGTGTCGGAACTCCAGGTGCGGGATGTCATGATCCCCCGCGCTCAGATGGTGGTGCTGGAACACGACTGGAGCCTGGAGCGGCTCATTGCTGAAGTCGTGGAATCCGGCCATTCCCGCCTGCCAGTCATCGATGACAACAGAGACAACGTCATCGGTATTCTGATCGTCAAGGATCTGCTGGCCCACGCTTTTGACCGCCGCGAAGATTTCGACCTGCGCATCCTGTTGCGCCCCGCCAAGTTCATTCCCGAAAGCAAGCGCCTGAATGTGCTGCTCAAGGAATTTCGCGGCAACCGCCTGCACATGGCCATTGTCGTGGACGAATACGGTGGCGTAGCCGGCCTGATCACTATCGAGGATGTGCTGGAAGAGATCGTCGGCGAGATTGATGATGAGCATGATATCGACGACGAGGGCGCGGCTATCCGCCCGCAGGGCGAGGCGTTCATCGTCAAGGCGCTGACCCCGGTCGAGGAGTTCAACAAATACTTCCAGGCTGATTTCAGCGACGAACGGGCCGATACTATCGGCGGGCTGGTGATGATGGACCTGGGTCGCCTGCCCAAGGGCGAGGAAATCATCGATCTGGGTCGCTTCCATTTCCGGGTGCTGCGTGCGGACAACCGGCGGATTCATTTGCTGGAAATGACGCTCCGCGATGGTCAGGAACCCGCTACCGCTGTCGATGATGAATGAGTTTGCGCAACGCCACCCGTTCATTACCGACCTGCTGGTTTTCATCGCCGGCGCGCTGCTGACGCTGGCTTTCGCACCCTTCAACCTCTGGCCATTGGCGATCCTGCTGCCGGTGGTGCTGCTCTGGAGTTGGGAGGGCGCAACGCCCCGCCGAGCCGCGCTGCGCGGCGGGCTATTCGGGCTGGGTCTGTTCGGGTTCGGCATCTACTGGATTTTCATCAGCCTGCATGATTACGGCAACGCCCCGGCACCGTTCGCCGCGCTGGCGACCTTGTTGGTGGTGCTGTTTATGGCCCTCTATCCCGCCGTTGCTGGCGGGTTGCTGGTGCGTTGGGGTCCCTCACCGGGGCCAATTCGCGGGTTGCTGCTATTCCCGGCGTTGTGGACCTTGCTGGACTGGGTGCGCAGTTGGTTCTTAACTGGCTTTCCCTGGTTGGCGCTGGGCTACAGCCAAACCGATTCCCCACTCGGCCAACTCGCCCCTTATGCCGGCGTGTTCGGTGTGGGCTGGGCGGTGTTATTCAGCGCCGGCTTGCTCTGGACGCTGATCAAAGCTGGTCACTGGCGAACGCGATTGAACGGGCTGGGGGTGCTGGCGATCCTATGGCTCGGCGCTTGGGTACTCGGAAACATCGACTGGGTAGAACCGGCTGGAACGCCGCTGCGCATCGCCATTGTTCAAGGCAACATCGCTCAGGATCAGAAGTGGCAACCCAGCGTCCTCGACGAAACGCTGGCTCGCTATGTTGAACTCAGCTTGCCCGAACATGGACACAGCGACGTCATTGTATGGCCGGAAACCGCCATTCCGATTTTTTATGAGGACGTTCGCCCATTCATTGGCGCGCTGGCCAGGCGAGCGCAGCAGGATCATGTGGATTATGTAACTGGCCTCCCGACCGGTTCCTGGGAAACCAGCGTCTTCCATAACAGCGTCGCCAGTATCGGCGCTACGCTGAATTTCTATCACAAGCGCCGTCTGCTGCCGTTCGGCGAGTATCTGCCCTTGCGGGGATTCTTCCTGTTCTTCCGCGACTGGGTCACGATCCCGATGGCCGATTTCACGCCCGGCGACCGCGATCAGCCGTTGTTGCGGGCTGGCGGCCAACCTGTTGGCGTCTCTATCTGCTTTGAAGCGGTCTTTGGCAGTGAAATCCGCCGAGCGTTGCCCGACGCGACCTGGTTGATCAATGTCAGCAACGACGCTTGGTTTAAGGATTCCACCGCCCCGCACCAGCATCTGCAAATCGCTCGAATGCGCGCTCTGGAAATGGGGCGCTATATGGCCCGCGCCACGAACACCGGCGTTTCCGCGATTCTCGACGAACGCGGACGAATCAGGATCCAAGGGCAACAGTTCAAGTCGGACGTGATCCGCGGTGAAGTACAGCCGTTACGCGGACTCACTCCTTACGCCCGTTGGGGGGATGCTCCGAGTGTCGTTTTGATGATAGTCTTACTCGTGACTGGTCTATTCCTGGCCCGACGAGAACTCGCCACGGCATGATTGAACAGCATCCGTCCTTTCTGTCACCCGGCTACTTTTATCCCCAGCGCTTGCTCGCCAGCCGGGGCCTGCCCCTGATCGGGCTGGAATCCGGTTGCGTGTGGTGTTGGGCGGGCAGCTTGCTCATTGCGCTGTTGTTGCTGGCCGCCTGCGCTACCACCCCACCACCTCGCAATGTCAGCGACGCCTGCGCGATTTTCGCCGAGTATGGCGACTGGTATCCCGACGCCCAAGCCGCCAGTCGGCGCTGGGGTGTACCGTTGCCGGTATTGCTGGCGATCATCCATCAGGAATCGGCATTCCGCGCCGACGCCCAACCGCCGCGCACCTGGTATCTCGGTTTCATCCCTGGCCCGCGTCCTTCTTCAGCGTATGGCTACAGTCAGGCACTGGACGGAACCTGGGATCGTTATACCACCACCACCGGCAATTACGGCGCTGACCGCGATGAGTTTGACGCCGCTGTGGATTTTGTCGGTTGGTATGTCAATGAAACCGCGCAACGCAACCGCGTCGCCAAAAGCGATGCCTACCGCCAGTATTTGGCTTATCACGAGGGTCAGGAGGGGTTTACTAAAGGCAGCTATCGAAAAAAACCCTGGCTCATGGAACGAGCGCGGCAAGTCAGTCGGCAAGCGGATCGCTATCGCACCCAACTGGCCCGTTGCCAATCGCAACTGGCGACCCGCTAATCCGGACCTTTTGCCCCAGCATAAAAAAACCGCCAGCAGATCCCGCTGGCGGTCAAAGTACAGGATATTGAGCTTAAAACACGCTTTGCTGTGGAAATCAGCTTAAGCGTTTGATTAGTTAACGACAATCCGGCCATCGGGTAAATCAGGAAAATTCATAGCCCAGTCAGGGTTTGTACCTAGTATTTTTGTCACGGTTCATCAGCCACGCGCAGAAAATTCTCTCCACCACAGACCAGACAGGGACCAATCGCTGCCGGCGTGTGAAACGCCACCCATGCGCCGCATTCTTCGCATTGTAAAGTACCCGGCCCGGTAATTTCGCCACAGCGATACCGTTCCTCATCAACAACGCGGGTTGGCGGCATCTCGAATGCTAGAAGATCCAGCCGCGATTGGTCCACGCCCCGCTGGAAAAACTCCAACAGCCGATCTTCGAGCAATTCCAGATCGAATCCAAGCCAGGTACGTAAATCACGGCCCGTCACGGCCAGATAGTGACCCGCGTCTTCCCAGTCGCGTTTGAGATAGCTCCCGATCAACTGGGCCTCTTCCCGGGTCAATTCACCGAGTTCCACCGCTTTTTCCGCAGCATGTTCAATGCTGGCGCTCAGCCGTGGAAACACAGCTTTCTCAGCTTGCTCTAACTCTTCCAGTTGATGTTTTACCCGCTCCATCATCTGCTGGTAGGCTGCAACCCATTGTGAACTTTTGGATGTATCAGTCATGTCGGCATTCTCTCATGGAGACCGAACCGCATATCGCGGTTGTGGTCTGGTTTGAATACACTGAAAGACGATCAAACAACATGGATGCTATGGTGCCCTTGCTGCTCAAAGCCCGTCATATTCCCAATCTCATCACCGGCCTGCGTATTCTGCTGGTTGCGCCTTTCCTGTGGGCGCTATTGGAAGAACGCTACAGTACCGCGCTGCTGCTGTTCGTCATCGCTGGCGTCTCCGATGCGCTGGACGGGTTCCTGGCCAAATACTTTGGTTGGACCAGCGAACTGGGCGGTCTGCTGGATCCCATCGCCGACAAACTATTGCTGATAGGCGCTATCTTGGCGCTGGGCTGGCTCAATGAACTGCCAGGCTGGCTGGTGGCGCTGGTCATCCTGCGGGATTTACTCATCGTTGGCGGCGCGGTGAGTTATCACCTGCTGATCGAGCGCTTTGAAGCCGCACCGCTGATGATCAGCAAGCTTAACACCCTGGTGCAACTCATACTGGTTTGCGCGGTGATCGTCCACTACGGCATGATCCCCCTGCCCGAAACCTTGTTAACCGGCCTGATTGTGTTGACAGCGCTCACCACCGTCTGGAGCGGAGCCGCCTATATCTGGCAATGGAGCCAGCGCGCCCGGCGTCAGCGACGGAGCGCAGACGACGCCTGAGCCAGCGGGTTCCTTAACTCTTGAGCAACTCATACGTAGCTTGGATGGAATGGGAAACGGATGCGGTATATTACCCGCGTTAGCGGCCTCGCCTAGTGACGAAGCCGATGTTGACGCGCAAAGCATACCCCTAAAACCAGATACAGTGGAACGACATGCAGAACCTGCAACGCAAGTCTCAAACCCGCTTCTGGCTGATGTTCGCCGCCCTCGCCATTGGTCTGCTATACCTGCTGGCGCCGGTACTGACGCCTTTTCTATTGGCCGCGTTGCTGGCCTATCTGGGTGACCCACTGATCGACCGGCTGGAAGCGCGCAATATTCAACGCTCCTGGGCGGTTACGCTGGTGTTTGGCGTCATCCTGCTCGGTTTACTGCTCTTGTTGCTGTTCCTGATCCCCATGTTGACGCATCAGTTCAAAGGACTGATTCAGCGTCTGCCTGCGCATATCGACTGGTTTCAAAACCATGTTTTACCCTGGTTGCGAGATCATCTAGGCGTCGACCCGGAGTCGCTCAGCCTCCGCAGCTTGCAAACCAAATTAATCGCCTTCGCTCAGGATATGGGCGACATGGCCGGCAGCCTGCTGGAATCGTTCCGAGCGTCATCTACTGCGCTCTTCGCCTGGTTCGCCAATCTTATTCTGGTGCCGGTGGTGACTTTCTATCTGCTGCGCGACTGGGATCTGCTGGTCGCCAAAGTCCGCGATCTGCTGCCCCGGCGCATCGAACCGATGGTCAGCGCGCTGGCTCGAGAATCCGACGAAGTGATCGGCGCATTCCTGCGCGGCCAAGTGATCGTCATGGTCGCCCTGGGAGTTCTCTATTCGACCGGCCTGGCAGTGATCGGCCTGGACTTTTCGCTGCTGATCGGGATGCTGGCCGGCCTGGTGAGCTTCGTCCCTTATCTGGGCCTGATTACCGGCATCCTGGTCGCCAGCATCGCCGCACTTTTGCAATTCCATAGCCTGCTTAGCCTGATTCCGGTGTTCGTCGTGTTCGGTGTTGGCCAATTGATCAGCGATTTTCTGCTCACCCCGAAACTGGTCGGCGATCGCATTGGTCTTCATCCCGTCGCCGTGTTATTTGCCGTGCTGGCCGGCGGTCATCTGTTCGGGTTCTTCGGCATTCTGCTGGCGCTGCCGGCGGCAGCGGTTATCGCCGTGCTGTTGCGCCATGCCCGGGATGAATACTTGAAGAGCGTGTTCTACAGCGACTGAACAGTCGCTTGTATTCTCCGCTGTCGTTCAAGGGGCGAGGGGCGACGATAGCCGGTATAACTCGCTCTCTTTCAATACCCGCCAGCCCCGCGCTTCGACCAGGCGAGCGGTTTCCGCCAGATCAGCGACTTCCAGGCACCAGACTGCTGACTGCCCCGGCGTAATCACGAAACCATAGGCGTTCAGCACGTTAATTTGGCGTTCGGCCAAACCTTCCAGCAAATCGTGCAGGCCGCCGGGACGGTCAGCGATAACCACCGCCAGCACCGGCTGGAGCGCGGCGGCGAAACCCTGTTCGGTCAGGGCCTGATGCGCCAGCCGGGGATCGCTGACCAATAATTTCGCCACCCCGTAGCCGCGATGATTGGCGATGGTCATGGCCCGAATGTCGATGGCCTGATCCAGCAGGATCGCGGTCACGGCGTTCAGCCGTCCCGGCTTGTTGTCAATGAAAACGCTGACTTGTTCAGTCATTTCGTTGCTCCTCGCCCGCTCAAAACGCAGGCCGTAAATCCACCACCCGTTGGGCCTTGCCTTCCGACACCGGCAGACTGCCGGGTTCGTGCAGTTCGACCACCGGCTTGACCAGAATCGCTGACCGCAACAGTTCGCTAATTCGTTCGCGCAGATCATCCAGCGCGTCGGGGTCGCCGGTAAACAACCGGGCGTCAATCTCGGTCTTGACCACCAGCCGATCCAGCGAACCTCGTTTCTCCAGTTGGATGAGATAATTGACGCCGACTTCCGGGGTCTTCATCAGCCGATCTTCGATCTGGGACGGGAAGACGTTGACGCCGTTGATAATCAGCATGTCATCGCTGCGACCTTTAATGCGCGCCAGCCGGCGATGGCCGCGCCCACAGGGACAGTGGCCGCTGACCCAGTGTGAAAGATCGCGGGTGCGGTAGCGCAGCAAGGGCGTGGCCTGTCGTTGCAGGGTGGTCATGACGATTTCGCCGGTTTCACCTTCGGCGACCGGTTGCAGGGTTTCAGTATGGATGATTTCCAGAATGTAGGCGTCTTCCCAGAGATGCAGGCCGGTTTTGTAGACGCATTCAAACGCCACACCGGGACCGTTCATCTCGCTGAGGCCATAGGAATTGTAGGCGTCGATGCCGAACAAACTCTCGATCTTGCGACGGGTTTCCTCGGAATGCGGTTCAGCGCCGATGAAGGCTTTGCGCAAACCCAGTTGGCCCGGCTCGACGCCTTCCCCGGCCAGCGCCGAGTGCAGATGGAGCAGGTAGCTGGGCGTGGCGTGCACGACCGAAGTTTGGAAATTCCGCATTAATTGAATCTGGCGGCCCGTGTTGCCGGAACTGGCCGGGATCACCAGCATCCCTACCCGCTCCGCGCCATAATGCAGACCCAATCCGCCAGTGAACAACCCGTAATTCGTCATGTTCTGGAAGACGTCGCGGCGGGTCGCGCCGGTCGCGGCGATGCAGCGGGCCACCAGTTCGGTCCAGCGATCCAGATCATGCTGGGTGTGGTAGATCACCGTCGGCGTGCCGGTCGTGCCGCTGGAGGTGTGCAGGCGCACGACTTGCTCCCGGTCGACCGCCAGCAGACCGTCGGGATAGGCTTCGCGCAAATCGTCCTTGGTGGTGTAGGGAAGGTTGCGCACATCGCGCAGGCTGGCGATATCCTCCGGGCAGGTCAATCCAGCCTCAGCCAGTCGCCGTTGATAGAACGGCGTTTTCAGCGCCCATGCAATCGTTTTACGCAAATGAGCGAGCTGCAGGCGCTCCAGCGCTTCCCGCTCGATAAATTCAATCGCCGGGTTCCAGACCGGTACAGTCATGTCTTTGCCTTTTATAATGCGGACCTGGGCCATCGAAGGATAAGGGATTTCAAACAGCGCACACGCTGCGAAGACCGCAAACGCGACTGGCAAATGGTAACATGCTGCGCGTTATCTTCGCCGTTCTGGAGTCGTCATGCCCCGTTTGCTACTGGCCTTCATCCTGATGCTCGGCTTATCCACCTGCGCGGCCAACGAATTTCGGGCGACGCCGATTTCCCTGGCCGACCAGGTGGGCGTCGGCGATACTTACGCCGGCATCCGCCTGCTGGGCGTACTGCGGCTGGCGAATACCCAGATCAATGGCCTGCGGTTGTGTGGCCTGTCCGGGCTAGCCTGGGACGAGGATGAGGGACTGCTGTACGCGGTTTCCGACTTGGGTAACCTATTTCATCTGCGACCAGAATTCGATGCCCAGGGCTATTTGACCGGAATCCAGCCAGTGGCCGCCTACCCATTGCGTGACGAAGTTGATCGGCCGGTGCGCGCTCCCTATGACGATTCCGAGGGACTGGCTCTCCGCAATGGCGATAATCGCATACCCGGCGATACCGAGCTGTTGGTGTCCTTTGAGGTCAAGCCGCGCGTCGTGCGCTACAGTCCGACCGGTCAGTGGAAGGGTGAGGAACAATTGCCAGCCCCGCTGCGCGACCTGCGCAATTACCCTAATAATAACCAGGCGCTGGAAGCCATTACCCTCGATCCGCGCTGGGGCGTTCTGGTTGGCACGGAAGTGCCATTGAAAAATGATCCGGCGGGTCAAATCCGCATTTTCCGGCTCGATGGCGGTTTCTGGCGCTATCCCCTGGGTAACGCCCCTGGCAGCGCTCTGGTCGCTATGGAAGCTTTGCCGGAGGGTGGCCTGCTGACCCTGGAACGCGCCTTTGTCGCTCCGCTGCGTCCATTGATTATCAGCCTGCGTCGGGCCGAACTGCCTGCATCGGAAAAAGATGCACTTTTGCCAGTGACGGATATCGCGGTTTTCGACAGCAGTCAGGGTTGGCTGATGGACAATTTTGAAGGGCTGACCCGCTACCGGGACCGGCGGTTTTTCATGGTGAGCGACGATAACTGCAATGTCTGGCAATCGACGCTGCTGGCGCATTTCGAGTGGCTGCCGCCCCATTCGGCTGCTCCCCGCTGAAATGAGCACCAGCATTCTGTTCCCACCCCTCTTGGATCAACGTAGAGATTGGGGGTGAGGGTACTTAAAAGCCACTGACAGAGAGCAAGATGGCTGAATGCTGCACAGCGGAACCTGTTGACAAGGGATATGGCAAGCTTCAATATGCTGCGCTTAACTTGACGGGTATCCTCTCTGGTTTTCACGGTTCGACGGGTATAAAGACCTTAAATTTCCCGCCAGCCTGAGAGGTCTTTCTGTGCGCGACGCACACGATGCATTTTTTTAAGAATAACAATTTTGACATACTGTTAAAAACTCTTTGGAGGTTAACCTGATGGAAGACATAGTCATTGTCGCTGCTGCCCGAACCGCGATTGGCAACTTCATGGGTTCTCTTTCGACGATTCCCGCTAATGTGATTGGCGCCAAAGTTATCCAAAATCTGTTGCAGAAAACCGGCATTTCGCCAACCCAGATCGACGAGGTCATCCTGGGCCAAGTATTGACTGCGGGCACAGGCCAGAACCCCGCTCGCACCTCTGCGCTGAATGCGGGTCTGCCGATTGAAGTTCCCTGTCTGAATATCAATAAAGTCTGTGGCAGCGGCCTGAAAGCCGTCCATCTCGCTTATCAATCGATTCGTGATGAAGATAACCGCATCGTCATCGCCGGTGGTCAGGAAAGCATGAGCTTGTCTCCGCACCTGCTGCTCGGCTCGCGGCGCGGCACGACCATGGGCGACGCCAAGCTGGTCGACTCCATGCTGAATGAAGGTCTGCTCTGCGCAATCAACCATTACCACATGGGCATTACCGCCGAGAATATTGCGGCCCAGTGGAACATCTCCCGTGGGGAGCAAGACGCCTTCGCTGCCGCCTCCCAAGCCAAGGCCATCGCTGCGATCAGCGCGGGCCGTTTCAAAGATGAGATCGTTCCGATCGAAATTCCCCAGCGTAAAGGTGATCCCGTTGTCTTCGACACGGACGAATTTCCGCGTGCGAACACCACGGCTGAAAATCTGGCCAAGCTGCGCCCGGCGTTCAAACAAGATGGCAGCATCACCGCGGGCAATGCCTCCGGTATCAATGACGGCGCCGCTGCAGTCGTGGTCATGGCCGCTAGCGTCGCTCGCGATCTCGGCCTCAAGCCACTGGCCCGCATCGCCGCCTATGCCAAGGCGGGTGTTGATCCGAAAATTATGGGCACCGGACCCATTCCGGCTTCCCGCGCCTGCCTGAAAAGAGCCGGGTGGACGGTTGATCAGCTTGATCTGATTGAATCCAATGAAGCTTTCGCCTCTCAGGCGATTTCCGTCAACCGTGAAATGGGCTGGGATACCAGCAAAGTGAATGTCAACGGCGGTGCCATTGCATTGGGCCACCCGATCGGCGCTTCCGGCTGCCGCATTCTGGTGAGTCTATTGCACGAAATGGTTCGCCGGGACGCCAAGAAGGGTCTCGCGACCCTGTGCATCGGTGGCGGTCAGGGCGTCGCGCTGGCCGTCGAACGCGATTGATCATAACCACATAAATCTGAGGAGAGTTTCTGATGTCTCGAGTTGCAGTCGTTACGGGTGGTATCGGTGGTTTGGGCACCGCCATGTGCAAGGCGCTGATTGAGCAGGGCCGCAAGGCCGTGGCCGTTGATTACAATGGTCTCAGTGCCGAAGTGGTTGACAAGTGGAAGGCTGCCCGCAAAGCGGAAGGTCTGGATATCCCGGTTTATCTGGCCGATGTGACCAGTTTCGAGTCCTGCGCCGAAGTGTGCAAGAAGATCGAAGCGGAAGTTGGCCCGATTGAAATCCTGGTCAACAACGCCGGCATCACTCGTGACGCTATGTTCCACAAGATGACGCCTGATCAGTGGGATCAGGTGCTCAAGACCAACCTGTACAGCCTCTTCAATATGACCAAGCAGGTCTATGAAGGCATGACGGCGCGGGGTTGGGGCCGGATCGTCAACATCGCATCGGTGAACGGCCTCAAGGGTCAGGCCGGCCAGAGCAACTATTCCGCCACCAAGTCGGCGGTCTACGGCTTCAACAAGGCGTTGGCGCAGGAGTGCGTCAAGAAAGGAGTCACCGTCAACTCCATTTCACCGGGCTACATCGGCACCGAGATGGTGCGGGCGATTCGCGAAGATGTTCTGCAAAAGGTGATCGCTGGCATTCCTGCCGCCCGGCTCGGTGAACCCTCCGAGATCGCTCGCACGGTTGCCTTCCTGGCGGCGGAAGACGCCGGCTATATCACCGGCGAAGATATTACCGTCAACGGCGGTCTCTACTACCACTAAATCCTGAACGTGCGGCGTCGCTTATTAATTCTGCGACGCTGCGCCGCCTTTTGCATAATCCGTCATGAGTGAACCGCGTATCATCAAGAAATACCCGAATCGCCGACTCTACGACACAGCCGTCAGCAGTTACATCACGCTTGAAGATGTGAAGCAACTGGTGTTGGATCGCGCCAATTTCCATGTGATCGATGCCCGGACCAACACCGACATTACGCGCGGAATTCTGTTGCAGATCATCAGCGAGCAAGAGGAACAGGGCAACCCGATTTTTACGACGGACGTGCTGGCGCATATCATTCGTTTCTACGGCGACACCCTGCAGGGCATGATGGGCAACTATCTGGAAAAAAGCCTGCAAGCCTTTGTCGATCAACAGCACCTGTTTCGGGAACAGATGCGCACCTTTATTGGCAAGAATCCGCTGGCGATGATGACCGAGCTGGTGGAACACAACCTGTCACTCTGGAAGAGCGTCAATGAACAACTCCAGAAGCCTTATACGCCGCCGGTCACCATCAGCGAGATTTTTCCCTCGGTTCAGCCACCGGTTGCTCCTGACCCTCCTGCCACTACCTCACGGGAAAAGCCCGATAAAGAGCGGAAAGGCCGGAAGGACAAGGATGCCTGAACTTTAACGGGAAGCCCCCTAACGCGCTAATAGCCAGGCCGCGATGGCAGGTGGCACCTCGCGTTGAGCGCGGCTGCTGACGTAAATACCGATGTGCCCCCCCCGGAAAGACAGTTCTGAATAGTCCCGGCTGCCGCAGCATTCAGCCAGCGCCTTGGAGGCGGCAGGCGGCACCAGATGATCCTGAGTCGCGTAAACATTCAGCACGGGTATGGCGATCTCCCGCAAATCCACCCGCCGGTTGCCGATGACCACTTCGCCTTTAACCAGTTTATTTTGTTGGAAGAAATCCTTGGCGAACTGGCGGAAGGCTTCGCCCGCCTGATCCGGGCTGTCAAAAATCCACTTTTCCATCCGCAGAAAGTTTTTCAGCGCCTGCGCGTCATCGAAAATGTCCACCAGATCGACGTATTTCTGCCCGGCTAGTCGGAAGGGACTCAGGGATAGAAAGGCGAAGTTCAGCATCTGGCCTGGCACATTGCCCAGCGTGTCCACCAGCAGATCCACGTCTACATGTCGGATCAGATGAGTCAGTACATTATCCGGGGTCTGGAAATCGACCGGTGTTACCATAGTGATCAGATTGCGGATACGTGCTGGATAGAGCGCGGTATGGCACAAGCTCAGAGCGCCGCCTTGACACACCCCCAGCAAATTGATCGCGTCAACGCGATGCCGATCGCGCACTGCATCCACGCAATGGCCCATGTAACGCTCGACATAGTCAGCCAGGGTTAACGTCCGATCGCCGGCGTCGGGATAGCCCCAGTCAACCAAGTAAACATCGAGGCCGGCATCCAGCAGGCCCCGAATCATCGAACGATCTTCCTGCAAATCCATCATGTAGGGTCGGTTAACCAGCGCATAGACGATCAGCAAAGGAATGGCATGCGGATTTTCGACCCGGGGTTGGTAGCGGTACAGGGTCAGCTTGTCTTCCTGGTAAATCGGTTCGCGCAGCGAGACGCCGGTTTCAATCTCGCCCACTGCGGCGAGTGTCTGGGCACCCTGCTTCAGTCGGTGGCTAAACGCCTCGATTTCGGCGGCGATCTGGTCAGCGGTTAAACCGATCATGATTGGGCCTCCGGGCGTGAGTAGCAACGCAGCAGCGCGTTGAACAAACGACCGTTGAGTTCACCGTAGGCGGCGCTGCGCAGCATCCGGCCGTAGGTATCCTCATTGCAGTCCACCCACAAGTTGTACAGTTCCCGCAGACTGCTGACGGTTTTTCCGGCGACGGCGAGTTCGTTGAGCCGTTGCTCCATCAAATCCAGCGCTTTCATTGCTGCATCCCGCAACTGATTGAAATAATCGCCCTGGGTGCGCTGATAGGTGCGCCACACCTCAGTTTGCCGCAATGTGTCAGGAATCGTTTCGGTGGCCATACCGAGCGTTGTTGCGGTTTCGCTCCAGGTGTCAGCCATCAACAGCCACAGCCGCGCCAGCTCCGGGTTAACGGCTGGATTCTCGGCAGATTGGGCGATGGCCACCTTGAGTTGGGTAAAGTGCTGCTGCAGCGCCTCGCCCCAATCGGTTTCGGCCTCGGTGGCCTCGCCGAGTCGGTCGGTGAACAACCGGACCTGATCGCCAAAAGCCAGATAGGCACGGGCTTGCCTGAGCACCAGCTCGACATCAAACACGCCGGAATGGGAAGCGGAAGTCTGCTGAGTCATGGCCACCGGGTATTTTCCGATTACTTTGAGAATATCATTCAGTATAGACGGGCCAGGAGCCGTTCACCGATTTTCCTTCAGGGCGTCGTCCGTTTGGATACCGGCAGATCCTGGGCAATGGCTTCTGCCCGGAGTTGCTTAAGCCGGGCACGCAGGCGCGCTTCTTGATTTGGGGACAATCCTGGATTGCGCAGACCGATTTCGAGTTGCTCGATCGCCGCCAGCAATTCGCCACTTAAATAATGATACTCAGCCATGGTGGCATGGGTTTCGGCCCGGTCGCCTGCCCGCTGGGCAGCTTGCGCGTAAGTGGCGTACAACTGGGGATCGTTCGGGTGGCGGCGCAGATGCGGTTGTAATAGACGCATGGCTCGCTGGGGATCACCCTGGGCGCTCAACGCCCGACCATAATGCATGGCCAAGGTGAAATCATCAGGATACAGCCGGTAGGCTTCCTCAAATAACCGCCAGGCCTGTGCCTGGTCGCCTCTGACCAAGGCGATTTCCGCCGCTTCGATACGAAACGCCAGCCGGTCCGGGTCGCTGCGTTGTAAGCGACTGATCTGCTGTTGCGCTTCGTCATAGCGGCCCGCCTGACGAAGTGCCAGGGCGTAGGCATAGCGTTCAGGCGCTTCGTTGGTGAAGTTACCCGAAGTTAACCGGGTTTCCAGCTCCCGGATCAGTGTTCGATTATCCTCGGTCAATAACACTCGGGTCCGGGCCTTAGCCAGATCGTAGGCCTTCCGGTCGCGGGGGCCAGCCTGGCGCATCGCGGGAACTGGAAGGCGATCCTGAGTATCGGCCGCGCGGCTCTCTGGGCGTGGATGGGTCAACAACATTTCAGGAATCTGGTTGCGCGCCTCGCCACTCGACAGGCGTTCCAGTTTGCTAAAAAAGTCCGTCATGCCCTGAGGATCGAAACCCGCGTTGGCCAACAACTGCATCCCGATGCGGTCGGCTTCTTGTTCGTTGACACGAGTGAAGCTGATCTGATGCTGGGCGCTGGCCGCCATGGAGCCGACCATCGCCGCCTGTCCGGCCTGTTTACTGGCTGTCGCCAAGGCGGCGCCGGCAAGCATGGCCGCCGCCATAGGCAGACTCAGGCGCTTCATATCAGCGATAGCGCGGGCGATATGCCGCTGTGAGACATGGGCAATTTCGTGAGCCATGACCCCGGCTAGTTCGTCTTCCCGCTGCGTGGCCAGTAACAAACCGGCGTTAATGCCGATGAAGTTGTGCGGCAGGGCGAAGGCGTTGATGCCGGCGTCGCGCACCATGAAGAAGGTATAGGGCGCACCATTCTGGTCAGCATAGGTAACAATGGTCTGGCCGATGGAATTGAGGTACTCGTTCAATTGTACATCGTCCATGACCGCGCCGCGATCCCGTAGTCGCCGCATGATGTCGAGGCCCAGTTTCTGTTCATCGTCAGCGCCAAAGTAGACGCTGGCAGGATCGCCAATATCCGGCAACAGGATGGATTGCGCCGTCGAGGGAACGACCGGCGTTAGGCCGAGGATCAGGCTGAGAGTCAAGGGCAGCAAGCGATAACACATGGAATATCCGCAACAGGAGATAGCATTGGCAATAAGACTCAATCGCGGGTGGGGGGTTCCAGGATTTGCTCCAACCCCGATAGCATGGTTCAATGATCCCCCTGAACTACCCCTTGAATCATCGCTGTCATGACTGTGATCGATGCTGAACTTGACGCCTCCGGGCTGAATTGTCCCTTGCCGATTCTTAAGGCCAAGAAGGCACTGGCTGGCCTGCAAGGCGGTCAGAGTCTGCGGGTGATCGCCACCGACCCGGATTCGGTCAAGGATTTCGAGACTTTCAGCCGACAATTGGGCCATACCCTGCTGGAGGCGCGGAAAGAAAACGGGCGGTTCTATTTTCTGCTGCGCAAACGGGAGGGTTGATTCCTTCCCCCGCCATGGTCATTCGTTCCAACAGCAATGGATGCCGCCGCGCAGATCGACGTCCTGACCGACCGCCACGATTTGTTTGAACATCGCGTTCAAATTCCCGGCGATGGTGATTTCATGAACCGGATGCTTTTCTGCGTCGCTGCTTTTTCCACTACATCCGCTTCCCTGACAAGGAGACCATGGAGCGGATCGTGCAGGTACATTATCCGGATTTGAAGAAACGGTTGCTCAGTGAGGCGCTGGAGTCATTTTTCGAGATCCGCGAAGTGCTGGGGTTAAAGAAGCGGTCGTCCACTTCCGAATTGCTGGACTGGATCAAACTACTGTAGTCTACCTAATAGTAATCCCTACATGATCGAGGAACTAAGTAAACGATTGTCTTTCAAAGTCGTCACAAAAAATTTATCAAGCCGATGAATGAACTTGAGATTTTCCGATGCGGCCTACCAACTGTCGAACAAAATCGTTTGCGCTTGAAGGTCTTTTTCTTCAAAGGCTTGGCGAAGCATATCCCGGAAGTGGTCATTTTTTGTTTTGCCGTCATCCGCCGGGGCATAGACACGAAAATCCAGTGGATGATAATCCCCCTGATGCGCATGGACTAGATTAACAATTCCGATTCCTTTCACTAAGCCATGCGCATTCCCACTATACTGGCGTTTCACCATTTCAATTTTTTGGGAATAGCTTTTATCCTGAACGCTGTCATCCACAACAAGGCAGGCTTCGCTGCTGTTATTAATCAATGGTTCAGCCAATTCCCATACGGTATGCGCTGTGTGTTGTTCACGCCGCAAATAATCATTAATCGCATCATGACTGATATCGTCCAAATGATCAGCCAGATTAGTACAAGTATAGTTGATCGGAGTACTGATCACATACTCGACATAGCGTTGTTTAGTGATTTTCATTCGGCTATTATATCAAACAATCAGGCTTGCACAACTCCAAGCGAAAGTCCTGATCATCAATGGGTTGACAATAATAGTTGGGAAAAAATCAATACCATTATCCATCG
>ERZ795055.1127-NODE-1127-length-22387-cov-3.979850_pt1 | contig 22387 bp, 22 predicted proteins | sample MGYA00375139_ERZ795055 | MGnify/ENA primary metagenome ERZ795055 (study PRJEB30184, sample SAMN05720283) | anaerobic digester metagenome | isolation source: active sludge of municipal wastewater-treating anaerobic digesters | place: USA | collected 2015-01-23 ... | reverse complement strand
ATCCCGTGCGGCAGTTGCGCCCTCGACCCCGACCTGAAGCGCAAGCAAACCAAACAGCTGCTCGACCAGCTCGAAGCCGCCAACCCGAACGTGCGGCGTAACCTGCTACATGCGCTGCAAACCGTGGTCCCCGCACACCTGTTGGACCGCAAGCTGTTCGACTTCTCGACGCTCACCGCCGATAGCGCACCTCACTCGGCCGACCCCGAGGCCGCCGGCCAAAGCCAATAACCCGCGGCCCACCCGACCAACGCACAGCTGGCACTGCCAAAGGCGGCATAACGGAAATTGTCATAGCGCGCGCGAAGCTCATAAGCGCGACGCTCAAACGACGTCTGCTGGTAGTCTTGACGTGCCCGCCAGGCCACGGCCCCCGTAAGCACGCCAGCCACACCACAGGCCGAACCCACGCCCAAGGCCACCCAGGACTCTAGCCGAGACGCCGACGCACGACGTCGTGTGAGCGTCATCGGCGCTTCGACAGGACGATCGGCAAAGCCTCGAAAATAGGCGGGCCCATAGGGTGTCGCGAACAAACCCTCGCGCAATGATTCAGCCACACCGCGCCCGCGTAGAGGCGACTCGGTCAATGCCAGTCCAACCAACGACGCGGTCGCCTGCGTCGGCACTGACAGCGGCGCCTCATAAGCACCAACGCGTAGCAGCAGCTCGGTATCGGCCGGAACGGCCAGCTGCGGCACCTGACCCGGCTCAGGGTTTAAGTCCACAACCCGCACCCCGTGGCGCGTCTCGATGGCAAAATGCCCGGCCCCAGCGGGCACACCACTCACCCACCCGGCGTAGACCAGATCGTGCAAATCCATGAGCGCCGCTCGTGTGTTGAGAGCGGGCGGCTCCACCACCACGTGCAACCGCGCCTGCGGGTGGCGTACCGCACCGTTGGCTGCCGCCAAGAAGGCATGCAGCTCGCGATACTCAATCACCCGATCGCCGTTGGCATCTGCCCCCCCGCGCAAACCCGACAACACCTGGTGCGTAAACACGCCGGCGCGCCATGCCTGCCACTCATGGGCCTGATGCGTGGCCGAGGTCGCCACCACCACGCCCACCTGCGGAAACCGCGCCAGCGCTCGATCGCTCGCAAAATTAGCTCCTTGCCCGGGTGGCACATCCACAATCGTCGCCGATGCCTCGGCGCCGCGACCGTGCACCAGCGCCTCCGCATGGCAGGCATCAAGGATCAAATGCACGTAGCGCGCCGGCAAACTGGGCAAGAGCTCCTCAAACAACATGTCGCGGGTCAGCGCGCCGTCCAAAAACGTCAGCGACGGTTGCGGCGTCGCCACGCCATGTCCCGAAAAAAACAGCAGCACGTCGCCAGACTGACCCTGTGCACGGTCTTGCGCCAGCCGCTCGGCCAAGTGCTGAAACACGCGCACAAACTCCGCCAATGTCGGCGCCAACGCCAAGGACGTTTCCTCAGGAAACAATCCCTGGCTTTCAGGGTCGAGCACACTCAACAAGTAGCTTTCCTTGGCCACCTCACGGTACAGGCCGAACACCCGTGCGGCATCGTCGTCGGCATACTGCAGGGCCACCGTGCCCTCGCCCCCGGCAAGCGGCACAGCATTGTTACCCACTGCTACCACGTAGAGCCTAGGTGGCGCGGCCAGGCACAGCGCCAAGGTCAGCGGGGCCAACATCATGGGGCAATCGTCAGCGGTTGCACCAAGTGCAACACGTCTTTTGGCAAGGATTCGGCCGCCAAGAGCGCCACAACCTGCTCGCGGGTCACGGGCCTGGGGCTCACCACCAGATGTACATGCACCACGCCCGCTTGGTGCGGCTCACCCAAGGCCACGCCACGCGCCAATAGCTGCGCCGCCTCTGTCACCGGCAGCGTCGGCAGTTCACCGTGGTCACTCGGGAAATACCAAATTCGTTGACCTTGGGCGGTGATGGCAAAGGCAGCCAAGTAAGCCGGCCCGACGACGTGCTGGACACGAAACAGGAGCGTGTCGCCCAGTCGACACTCCTCGCGACAGCCGGCTTCGATGCTAAACGCACGGCCGGTGGCACCGCGACTCTGGAAACCCTCGGTGTCGGGATCACCCGCGCGTGGTGCCCACACCACCACCGCTCCAGCGAGCGCGGCGGCCGCTGCCAACCCCGAACCCCATTGCCACACGCGCCACCGCCCCCAAGGCCTGGCGCACGGCGACGTGGCAGTGACGGCAAGCACCCGGTCGAGGATGGCCTCGCGGCGCGCCCCCGACAGCTTGCCGCGCGCCAGCCACTGGTCCACCGTTGGGTCGTCTGGACGCTTTGTCTGTGTCATCGACACACCCGAAACAGCGGTTCGCAACTTTGGCTGTGACAATCATTTGCGCTGGCACAAGGTTCTCCCGGGGTGCCGCCGCTGCAAAAACCCACCGGTTCGCTCCCCACGTAGCGCACACAATGCCAAGCCTCGGGACAGTTGGCCGCTGTCTGACAATAGCGCGGCATGCAAATGGCTTCCTTGCTAGCCACGATCCCAAGGTTACACAGCGCCCCCACCGGCCCCACGGGACAAGGTCGTGTGGCGGAACAAGCGGGCAACTGCTCACACACCGCCACCTCGAAATCAAGGTCATAGCAAAGCGCGTTGGCCGGGCAGCCATCGAGCTCGGCATAGGCTTCACAGCTCGCAGGTTCGCTCAGGCGCTCGGCACAGAAGCCCAAAAAGCAGCTGGCGGGTGCCACGCACGGTGTCTCGGGGCACGAGGTCACCCCCAGCTCGGCGGGCGGCTCATTTGGCAGAGCACAGACGCCGTCCAGGCAGACCCGATGGCGCCGACAATCATCCGTCGTCACGCAGGCGGTCTTGTCGGCATCGACGGGGGTCGGTAGCGCGCATCCGGACAGCGTGCCGCCAACGATTGCACAGATGAGCAGGGGCCTGATCATGATGACCTTCGCGCCCATTCTGGTGGGCACCCGCCCAAGATGCAAGCGTGGCGCTTTACCGTCGCCTAAAAGCCGCCAGGTATCGTGACGCAGACCATCGGATTCGCGAAGCAGCGGGCATCCGGGAGGCAGGCCTTGCGGCTGGTTTGGCCCGCGTCCGCAATACAGGTTAAAAAGTCGATCGACATGCCGCCCAACACCGGCATGTCACAGTCGCTCTCAACACTGCACGGCAGGGTGCAATCCCGTTGACCGCTGTAAGTCGCACAAATGGCACCAGCATTGGCGGCGACGCATTCGGCATCACTTCCGCATGGAATGCGCGGTTGCTCCTCCGGCTGCGGGGCCTCCCCACTGTCCTCGGCTGGCGGCTGACAGACATTTACGCTCATCACACCCACCGAACCGCAGCTGGCGTTCGCGCCGCACGCGTCGGCCGAGCCGGTGCAAATCGGCTGGCAGGCACTTTGACCGTAGGCCGCAAGGCAGACGTGTTCGGTGGGACAGTCCGCGCTCGTCTGACAGCCCGTGGCCGCCGACGATTCATCACTGCTGTTGTCATCGCTACCGCACCCGGAGAGGCCGAAAGCCACTCCCGAAAGCACGATCACGCCTAGCCGCACACCCTGTCGAAGACCGCAACTGCGCATCACACACGCTCCTTATGAAATGGCACAGGTCCAACGTAGCCCGTGCCCAAGCCAATACGGAGAGGGCGTGAATTGGGTTAGCGGTCGTGGATCGCGAGGAGCTTACGCAAGCCGTCGCGCAAGCGACCTTCAAGGGTGCGAATGGTCTGCCGCCCTACCCCCAGGCAGGTGGCGGCCTCGGCTTGGGAACGCCCGTGGACATAGCGCTGTTGGTAGAGATCAAAGAGCGGTGGCGTAAGCGACTGCACGTAGCGTTTTACCAAAGCGACCGTGCTAGGCTCGGCCCAAGCCTCATGCAGCTCCGGCAACTCACAAGGGGGCGCCGCCATCGTCTCCAGCAGCCGCTCGCTGTCGCCAAGTGTGCGGCCGTTGGCGCGCGCCCAATCCACCACCAAGTTACGCGCGATGGTGAGGAGCAACGGCTTGAAGGGGCGCAAGCCGTCGTAGCTTTGCCGGGTGCGTTCGGCGAACGCGCGCATGAAAGTATCTTGCACCAGGTCGGCCACCCGATCCTCGGGGACACCGGCCACGCTCTTGCCACCGTCAAAGCGCACCCCGCGCCGGATCGCCGTTTCCACGACGTCGATGTAGTGCCAATAAATCTGGGCCAAAGCCTCGCGATCGCCAGCACGAAAGCCGTCCAACAGCGCCCGATTCTCGCATAGCAGGGTCATGCCGGGCGGCACCCTATCACAGTCGCAAGCACTCGAAAGGACCGTAACCGCGCCAAAATGCTCATACGTCACGCCACGCCGCTCGCGAGCCATGCGACACCGCCCGCGCGCTGTGTAAGGCCGTTGGTGACCTGGAGCACCCGTGATGCGACGAGGTAAGGCCTTGAATGATCGGAACAAGATCGTTGCGTAACAGGTCACCTTCGTGAGCGTGACTCAGCCCGGTTGTGCTGTTGTCCCCTGTCGTGAACCGGGACGCCGGTACAAGATTGACAGGTCGTAGCCAGCGGTATGGCACCCTGCGTCGTTGAGGACCTTGAGGCCCACGTGCAACGCGCCTTCTGTCTTGGCATGACGCGCCCGGCACGTTTGTCCCGGAACTCGCGGGCCGTAGGTTGTCGCTCGCACATCCTCGGCAACTTGGCCCTGAAACGAGCGGACATCTACCGTGCTGCTTACAAGGCACGCCCACAAACTTGTCGCCCTACCGGCGTTATGTTACCCAATGAGGTTGAGGCAATCGAAGCGGTCGCAATGCTCCCGGGCTACAATCACAACATTCGCTACAAAGATGGCGTCTTCCATATCCAAACGGAAGACTCCGGGGTGCAGAACCCGCACATCATCACCCACGTGTTTTGCGGCGGCAACATCGTCGAGACCCGCAAGACCTCGTATGCAGACATCGTCAACTCTGAGCGCCTAAACGAAATGCTGGTCGAGCTGATGCAAGACCAGCACAAGGCGATGCTGAAAGACCTGATCGGCGGCCGCATGGACGACCGCGTCGCCGAGCGCTCCAAGAATGCCGCGACCCTCAATGGACCCGCGCCGCTGAACGTCGAAGCTGGGGCACAACATCGGGCCTCGCTGTTTGCTGGAGGCGCCGGGCCCGCGGTGCGCCCGTCGGCCCACGTCGCGAAGACACCGTCGCCGGTGATGCCGAGTTTTCCCCCGCCCAAACCTGTGGTGACTGCACCGCCACCCGCGCCGATCGTCAAAGCACCGCCCCCCGTGACACCGCCGCCCGCCCCGATCCGCGTGGTGGCAGAGCCTGCGTCCACCAACATCTTCGAGGCCCCGGCGCCAGCGGCCGCGACGCTGAAACCCTTCGTCCCCCCCGCAACCCCTGGTCCGGCCAGTTCAGCGCGGGTCACGCCCACCACGGCCTCCAGCTTCTTTGGCAGCGCCCCGCCAGCAGAGGCGATCATCGAGGCCGACACCTTGCGCAAAGCCTTCGAGTCCAAGAATGAAAGCGCGGTGGACTCAATCTTCGGAGAGGATCTGATCAGCGAGAAATCACTCGACGAAGTGATCCTCTCGTACCTGGCCGAGGATATGCAAAAGGGATAGAACCCGGCGCTCGCGTCGCCCGTATTGTCAGCACGCCCAACGCAATTCTACCAGAGCACTTCCAGCGCCAGCACCAGCGCCGTCATCGCGGCGGACTGCTTGAGCGGCCGACCCGAACGTGCGGCCACGAGCGACTGCAAATACGTGCGGTAGCGCGCGGACGGAACGCCCTTCAGATACAAGAATGTCGCAAGCGCATCAGACGGCGTGTGCCCCTCGGAGACCGACCAGCGATGTACTTCGTAGGCGAGCAACTTGTCCACGGCCAACACGGCTTGCGCCCATTGGCCATGCTCCAACGCCTCGGTGATGGCCTGGCCAAGCTTCGAGACGTCACCTGTGGGCCACAAACTGCCACGCACAGCCTGTGACACAGCCTCGGCCATTGTGGTTGGCCCCACCCCTTCGTCGGCCGGCGCCGCAGCCTCTCGGGCCTTCTGCTCCTGCTCTTTGATCTGCGCGCCCAGACCTTTGCGGATCAGATCATTCACCACCATCTGGCTGATAGCGCGCAGGGCCTCCCAGAGCCCCGTGCCCGTTGTGGCAACCGTACCAAACACCGGCACGTGACGACGGTTGTAGAGGCCGTCCATTTCTTCAACGGTGTAGATGTTGGCGAGATCGCGTTTGTTGAACTGCATCACCAGCGGGATCTCATTAAGCTCAAGGCCCAGCTCGGCGAGGTTCTCTTCGAGGTTCTGCAATGATTCGAGGTTGGAGTCCTTCATCTCCTTCTGCGAGTCGGCCACAAACACCACGCCGTCGACACCATTGAGCACCAGTTTACGGGTGGCATTGTAGAAGACCTGCCCAGGCACCGTGTACAACTGCAGACGCACCTTGAAGTCGCGAATGCGGTACGCCGTGACCGGCAAGAAGTCGAAGAAGATGGTGCGATCCACCTCGGTCGCAAGCGAAACGAGGTTGGGTTTGTTCGCATCCGGGAGCGATCTGAAAACCGTCTGCAACGACGTGGTCTTTCCGCACAAACCCGGGCCGTAGTAGACGACTTTTACCGCGATTTCTTTGGTATGAAAGTTGATGGAGGACACGGGGTTAGCGTATAGCCCCTAGATGTAAGCTCTGCCAAGCGTAGAAGCTTGCATAGTGAGTAACAACGGCGATGCCTGCTCTGATTAATCTTGCCTTGAACATCCTATTAGGCGCTGGCGTGGTGCTGGTGTTGCGCCGCTCGCAGGCGCTGCATGACCAGCTGCTCTCCTGGGCGTTCTTTGTCCTGTTGGCGTTCGAGATGCTCTTGGTCACGCCGATCACGGCGTACCTCTTTCGGTTCTATCCGCAATGGTCGATGCTGTACTTGTTCGACCCGCAAATCTACGCCGACCTAGACCGCGCCTACGGTTGGATGTCGCTGTTGGCGGTGCTGCTCAACGTCGTGGCCGGCATTGCAGGATTTGTCGCGCTACGCATGTCACTGATCACGCGGCAGACGTGGATTGCGGCAAGCGCCATTGGTTGTGCCATTGGCCTGTTACTCACGGTCGCCTTTTTGCATGGCGAACGCGTCATTTTCATCGGCGACTACGATGAGTTCTGGCAAGGAAACGCGCTGTTCCTGTTGCGCACGCTGCCTGGGTGGTTGGGGCTATGGCTGTATCTGTTGGCCGGTCTATTGGTGTACGGCCTACACCGTTACTTTGCCGATCACGACCCCCGGCTTCTCTAAGGATCCTCACGCGATCGCCGTGCACCTGACTCAGTATCTGAACGTGCTGGACAAGAACGCATAGAAGAACGACTGGGCATACGAGACCCGCTTGAATCCCTGCTGGTCGTTCAACACCCGATCGATATCGGACGCGGGGATGACGTCGGAACCGTGACCAAAGCTGTACACCACACCCAAGCGCGACAGCGTGTATTCGCCAAAGTAGCCCAACGTCATCGATAAGCCGTACAGATTGACATGCGGTTGATAGTCGTCGTTGGGCGTCTTGGGAATCGCAGGCGCCGTCGAGAAGTTGCTGAACACGCCTGCTCCGATCGAAACCTCGCGCACTACCAGGAACTCGCCCCCGGCGTTGAAATTCATGACGCCACGGCGTCGAACCTCAGGGTTGAAAGGCAGGCGCTGACGATATTCAGGCGCTACGTCGATCAGCGTGTAACTGACGGGCGCATGGTAGCTGACATCGGCGGCGAGCGTGTACTTGAAGGTGCGCACATAGGCGGTGCCAGCACGCACCACCCACCCGTAGTGAGTTTCTGAGCGCGCGTTGGTGAGGGTCAGGCGGTCGAAGGTCGACGCAGGTGGACTCGCGTCCGGATCCGAAACAGCCCGCGAAAAAGCCAAGCTGGCGTTCGAGTGCGCTTGCAGCGATGGCGACTGCACCGAGAGCCCCACGCTCAGCTCGGGCAGCAGCCGATACTTGGCCCCACCAATCAGACAAACGTTGCCATTGGTAAAACTGACATCGTTGGTCACAAGATCGAAGCGCTCAGTGTCACCGCCAGCGATCGGCCGGTGCACAGTCACGTCCTCGCGATCAGCCACCGAGCGCAGAATGTAATACCCTGACAGACCCAAGCGCAGCTTGTCCCCGAGCCGAATCGCCCAACCCGCCCCCGACCAGAGTTCGCGATCGGTGACCCGGCGCAAATAAGCCGCATCGCCGGTGGAGTTTTCCAAGCGGCCGGTAAAACTCGTCGAGAAGCTGCGATACGACGGCACCATCACCGAAACGCCATACGCCTGGGTGTGCTGACCATTGTCGTTCTTCGGCCCAAAACCGGAGATAAAACCCGCGCTTGCGGGGATGACGATAAGCTCCGTAAAACGCTTGTACTCCAAGTTCTCGACGCCTGGCACCGGCAACCCCAGCCGTTGATCAATGGAGCTGCGCTCAAAACCATACAAGCTCGTAGAGACCTGTAGACTAGAATGACGCTCGTCGGCGATGCCGGCGGGATTGTAGTAAATACCGGAGGGATCATCGGCGATGGCCGTAAACGCGCCGCCCAATACCACCGCTCGACCGCCCACCAAGTAGTCCTGATAGTGCGTGTCATCGGCACGAGCGAAACGCGCCCCAACGATGCTTAAGAAAATTCCGAAAGCGGCGCGGCGACTGGTCATAGCAATGCGCAAGCGGCGCGCTGGATTACTGGCCGCGTGGCTTCCCCTCACGCACGTTCTGAGCGCCGAATGCCTCTGGGGTTTGCGGTCGACCCAACAGGCTCAGCAGATCAACCCGACCCACCACGCCGTCCTCACGCGACAAAAAGGCGGGCGTATGAATGCCGGTGTCCATGCGAATGGCATCTTCGGGGCACGCTTCAACGCAAAAACCACAGTAAATGCAGCGCAACAGGTCGATCTCGAAGGCCACCGGGTACTTTTCCACCGCACGCTCGGGCGATTCGCCAGCGACAATGTGGATGCAATACGCCGGACAGGCGGTAGCGCACAGATAGCAGGCAACGCAACGGGGTGAGCCATCTTCGCGTGGTAACAACCGATGCTGGCCACGGAAACGCTCGGGGTAGGTGCGCTTCTCGAACGGATAACGCACCGTTTCGGTGTAGCGCCAGCTGCCGCGAAAAATCAGGTTGGTAAAGAAGTGGCGAAGCGTCACACCGAGGCCGCGCACCACCTCTGGGAGGAAGCTCCGCTCGTACAACGACATCGACGTTCGTTCACGCACGCGCAAGGCCATACAAACTCCTCAGTGGGCGCCGTGGCTAGGTTGAGCCACACGCTTTGGGCCGGCCATGACCACCAGGGCAAAACCCACCACCATGGCCACCCCGACGATGGCCAAGAGCGCCAGAGACGGATCGACATACACGAGCACCGCCGTGACGAAAATGTTGGCGAGCGCCAACGGCAGTAGATTCTTCCAGCCGAGGCGCATCAACTGGTCATAACGGAAGCGCGGCAAGGTCCAGCGGATTTGCAACTGCAGCGCACACATCAAGAACACCTTGACGCCAAAGACCACCATGCCATCTAGAGCGCGCGCCCAACCGGCGCTAGGGCCAAACAGCGAGCCGAAAATGAAACCCGAGCTGGTGTCCCCCACGAACCACGGCAGCTGCCAGCCCCCCAAGAACACCGAGACAAAGAGGCACGAGAGCACCACCACCTCGATAAACTCGGTGAGCATGAACACGCCGAAGCCCATCGAGCTGTACTCCAAAAAATAGCCGATGATTTCTGACTCGCCTTCGGGGAGATCAAACGGTGTGCGCTTGGTTTCGGCCATCGCAGCCACCAAGAACAGCACCGCCGCGAACGGTTGCCAGACGATGCCCCAGTTGGGCAAGAAACCGAACACCAAGCCGTGCTGCGCATCCACCACTGCACTGAACTCGGTGCTACCCGTGGCAATCATCATCCCCACAAGCGTCAGCCCGAGCGCCAATTCGTACGACACCGACTGTGCCGCTGCCCGCATCGCGCCCAACATCGCGAACCGATTGTTAGAGGCCCAACCGGCCAGCGCCGTGCCATAGATCCCAAGCGAGCCCACCGCCAACGCGATCAACATGCTGCCATCGACGCGCGCCACTTGCAGGGGATAACTCGCCGACGTCGCCGTGACCCAATCGGGGCCAAACGGAATCAAACACAAGATAATCAAAGAGGTCGCAAAGCCGATGATGGGTGCCACGCGAAACAGCGTCGCGTCGGCACCCTTGGGCATAAACGACTCTTTGAAAAACATCTTGGCGCCATCGGCCAAGACGTGGAACAGACCGAACAGCACAAACGGCTTGCCCCGAAAGGTCATGAAATGCGCGCGCGTAGGCCCAAGCCGATCTTGTGCGTAGGCGCTCTGTCGCCGCTCCATCCACGTGAGGAGAGCGGCGAGGCTCATCGCAAACGTCACGATCGCGGCAAACGCGAGGAGGCTTACGAGCAGTGAGGCCATCGATTGGTTCCTAGGCGCCGTCAGGCGTGAAGGGCTGCCCCTGGGGCGCCACGTGGGTGATCTTGGCAGCGGCAAAGGCAGGCAACACCCGTTCCATTTCGGCGCGAATGGTCGCAGGGGTCCCAAGCATCCAGGTCACCCCCAACGCCTGCGCGAGCTCCGCCACCCAGGTATGAATTGGTCGAGCCTCGGAGGTGGGTGCAAAGGCCGGCATCAAGCGTTGCATCCGACCGTCGCCGGAGATCCAAGTACCATCGGCTTCAGCAAAACTAACGCTCGGGAAGGAAACGCGCGCGGCCTCGGCAAGCGCCGTACGAGTGGCGGCCACGTGCAGCACATTACCATGCGCGCGCATCGCTTTGGCCAGAACTTCGGATTCCGTCAGTTCGTGCCCCAACACCAAGGCCACGGCAGGCTGCTTCTGGTTAAGCGCTTTCAAAAACGGCGCAAGCTCCGTGACTGTGAGCCCCAAGCCGCCGAGCACCGCCGTCACGCCCGCGCGATTGGGATTCTTGTCAGCCTTTTTTAACAGTGCGTCCGCGACACCCTCGGCATAGCCAAACAGCGCCACCGACGTCGCACCGCATAGCTCACGGGCCAATTTGCCGACCACAAACGCCTCTTCGCAGGTGGCCGACAGCGACAGAGCCAACGCCACCGGTTGCTTGGCCTGGACTGCGCTCTGGAGCAACGCTGCTGCCGCAGGCAGAGCCTTTTTCACAGGCAGCGGCTCGACGGCCTCGGCCTCTCGCATCAGCGGCTCAGTCAAACGTGCGTCGTTGGCGCGCGTATAGGTGAGGCGACCCTCGTCGCACAGCCAACACTGGTTTACCGCGTCGTTGTCGCGCGGCAACAGTCGATACACAATGGACGAGCGCTGATCGATGTGAATGTTGCAGCCCTTCGCGCAACCGCTGCAAATGCTGGGGCTGCGCGTCAAATACCAAACGCGTTGCTTAAAGCGAAACACGCTGGAGGTGAGAGCGCCCACCGGACACAGGTCCACGACGTTCAAGCTGTAAGGGTGGTCGAGCGGTTGGCCTGGGAAAGTGCCGATTTCGGCATGGTTACCGCGCTGAAATACGCCCAACTGACGTTCCTTGGCCACCTCTTCCATGAAGCGCACGCAGCGGGTACACATGATGCAACGCTCGGCGTCGTAGATGACGTAAGGGCCCAACTCCTCGCGTTTGTGCTTCTTGAGCCGCGGCTCACGCATCGGGCTCTTAGTCAGCTGCACCGTCATGTAATAGTTCTGCAGCTTACACTCGCCGGCTTGGTCGCAAATCGGGCAATCCACTGGATGATTTAGCAGCAGGAATTCGTGCACCGAGCGCTGCGTCTCTTTGACCTTTTCACTCGTGGTGCGCACGACCATGCCATCTGCGCAAGGCGTCTGGCACGAGGGGACAAGCTTGGGAGCCTTCTCGACCTCCACCAAACACATCCGGCAATTGGCCGCGACCGAAAGCTTCGCATGCCAGCAGTAGTATGGGATTTCGATGCCGGCCTTGGTCGCAACCTCGATGATGCTCTGACCCGGCGCGAACTCAAGGCGTTGTCCATCAATGGTGACGGTGGGCATTCCACTCACTCCTTCGTCGCGCACTAGCGATCGCACTCGCCGCCGATCATGTTCACCGAACCAAAAATGGGAACGATATCTGCCACTGTCGCGCCCCGGAGCAACACATCATCCAGCGCCCCCATAATCGCGAAACAGGGAGAGCGGACGCGGCACTTCCACGGTTTGCCGCTGCCATCCGACACCAAGTAGAAGCCCAACTCACCGTTGGCAGCCTCGCTGTAGCTGTAGACCTCGCCAGGTGGAACCTTGGCCCCCTCAATCGTCAACTTGAAGTGATTCATCAAGCCTTCGATGCTGGCGTAAACTTCGTCCTTGGGTGGGAGCGCGAAGCGCGCGTCCTCAACGAGCACAGGGCCGGGGGCAATCTGTTTAAACGCCTGCTCGATGATGCGACGGCTCTGGCGGATCTCTTCCAAGCGCACAAGCCACCGATCGTAGCTGTCACCATTGTCACCAACCGGAATCTCAAACTCCAGGCGGTCATAAACGTCGTAGGGTGCCGCCTTGCGTAAGTCGTGGTCCAAACCGGTTGAGCGCAAGAAAGGCCCGGTGATGCCAAAGGCCAAGGCCTGCGCCGTGGTGATTTTACCGACGCCGTTGGTGCGATCAATGAAGATGCGGTTCTTGGTCAGGAGCTTGTCGCAATCGGCGACGAGCGCAAACACCTTGGTGAGCGCGGACTGCGTCTTGGCCTCAAAATCTCGCGGCAGGTCGTACGCCACGCCGCCGATACGCGCGTAGTTCACGGTGACGCGGGCGCCGGTGAGCTCTTCGATCAGGTCGTAGAGGAACTCACGGCCTTCGACAAAATAGAGAAACGGCGTAAAGCCGCCGAGCTCCATTGCGACCGCGGCCAAGCATGTCAAATGGTCGGAAATGCGGGAGATTTCGGCAGCGATCACACGAATGTACTTGGCCCGCTCGGGAATCTCGACGCCCAGAAGCTTCTCCACAGCGCGAGTAAAACCGAAATTGTTGATGAGTGGCGACACATAGTTCAAGCGGTCGGTGTAGGGCATGCACTGCGCCCAATGCACTGATTCGCATTCCTTCTCAAAGCCGCGATGTAAGAAGCCAACTTCGGTTTCGCTCTTGACGATCTGCTCGCCGTCCAGCTCCACCTTGATGCGGATGGTGCCGTGCATGGCCGGGTGTGAGGGCCCCAGATTCACTTCCATGTTGCGAGTCGGCAGGTCATGGGCAACGTCGGTCATGGACGGTTACGTAGGCCACCGTTCGACAGTAGTCAACCTAGGGTGATGCTCTCCCCGGGCCGCAAACGCGGCCGCGCCCATCGACCGAGGCCAATCGATCCCAAAAGTGCAACCTTAGGCGCAATCGCTGGCACTCTTGACCGCGTGGCCCACCCAAGCCAGTGTCGCTCGGCATGTTCTCAACCTGGGTGTTCAGTCTCATGGTCGCGGTCGGCGGCCCACCACCGACGGTCATTTGCGTCGCTGCGCAGGCCGGTCCCGAGTGGCCCACTCAGATCGCACCGAAGGATATGACCTTGGCGCTCAACAGCCGGGTTGAGGCCGCCCACGCGGTCGTCCGACTCTGTGCCCCGGAACGCCTGGCGGTGTGCGAGTGGCAGCTGCAGCTGGTCACCCTCCCGAACGCGCAGATACGTTTCGATATCGTAAGCCCAAGTCGGCCGTTCACCGGCACAGTTAACGTCGTCGAGCACGGGGCCGAAAGCACAACCCAACTTCTCGCGCTAGCCATTGCCGAAAGCCTGCGCCCCGCGTTGCAACAACAACTGCAAGGTCCACGCTACCACCCCCCCCTAGAGCCGACACCACCGCCTGCAACGCCGCTCATGGAACCTCACCAGGTCGTCGCGACAACACCCACCAAACCACCGGATCTTGAACCCTGGGCCGATGTGGGTGTGGCGCTTGCGGGTGCATGGCTCGTCACCCCCGAGCGCCTTGTAGCGCGAGCGAATCTATGGCTGCAGTACCGCATCGGTGAGTTTGGCTTTCAGGTTGAAGGCGGTGGTGGCCTGTGGCCAACCCACACACATCGCCAAGTGACGATCGCCGTCGGCGAGCTTCAGGGCGGCATAGGGCCAACCCTCCGCTTGGGTGGGTGGCTGCTGGGTACGGAGATCCAATGGCGCCGCACTGCCCTCACTCTCGACAGCAAACAGGCCCCCCTGACGCACCACCAAATCACGCACTCCGACCTGGGAGCGGCGCTCTCGGTCGCACTGCGACTATGGGACACCCCCAACCAAACCGTCGAGGTCCTCGGCACCGGCAGCGGCTGGAAACAACCACTGCGGCTACGTCGAGAGGGCCAATGGCTTTTGCGCCAATCGCGCTGGGAACTGGGCGCCGGCTTCCGCTGGAGCCTGCCATGGCGCTGATTCCAGGTGTAGAACAACGCCCACCCGGCGAAAGACTGCTATTGGGGCCGACACCCAAGAGTTGAGGTTGTGCCATCGTAGAAGGAGCCGCCACAGCGCCCGAGGAGGTGACGGACGAAGCCCTTGTCGCAAGGCTTCGCGATGGAGAAACCGCAGCGTTTACGGCCCTTTATCGGCGTCATGCGGCGCGGTTGGCGCGCCTGTTGCGAGCTCTTGTGGGTAGCAGTGGGGAGATTGACGACATGCTGCAAACCACCTTCTTGGAAGCGCATCGATGCCTGGAGCGCTACGTCGCTGATCGCCCGTTTCGAGCCTGGTTGAATGGTATTGCCATCAATATCAGCCGCCGCCACCGCCGCAGTCAGGCCCGCCGCTTCTGGCAACTCCTACTTCCCGCTGACAAAACGCCTACGCTACGCGAGCCCACACTCCGCGACCCCGAGCATCGAGCCATGGCCCAAGAGTTGTCGCATAGCCTCTACCAGGCGATGACGCAGTTGGCGCCTGGAATGCGCACGGTGTTTGCCCTGCACGACCTGAACGACATGGGGCTTACCGAAATCGCCGAGACCATCGACAGCACGCCGCAGGCAGTGTGGATGCAACTGCAACGGGCGCGGACGCATTTGCGCAAGCAGCTTGCGCGCCGGTGGCAAGACACGCTACCGCAAGAGGGCCCCCGATGACGGAACACCTGCACGATCCGGACGAGCAGTTCAATGCGGCCGTCAACGCGGCGCGCGAGCAAGCGCAACAAGGTCTCCCCGAGCCGCGCCTACATGCCATCGAACAGGAGCTGTTAGCTCGCATTACCACGCCAATCCAGCCGCATAGCGCCAACGCCCGTTGGCTATGGGGTTTCGTTGGCGCGGGCGCCCTGGCGGCCGTACTCGTCACCGCATGGCCCTTTGTTTTCGCACCGACCGCACCCGCCCCCAAGCTGGCAGAAAAGCTCCCCGCGCAGATCTTGCTGCGCTCCGGCGCCATCGCCGCCGACGACACCCAAGTGCCGTGGACGGTAGCCGAAACCCAAGTCGTGGCCCAACGCACGTTGAAGCTGGCCGCGGGCGCGCGACTAGACGTGCGTCTCCCCGATGGTGCAATTTGGTCCAATCAAGGTCCAGCGATCGTGCGTATCAACGCTGCTGGCCATCCCGAGCTTGCCGACGGTATCGCGGCGTTTTCAGTGCCGCCCCATCCAGCCGAGGCACCCTTCCGCGTGCATGTTGGTACCCGCGACGTGGTCGTCACGGGAACGCGCTTTGCAGTCGTAGCGGCACAGGGCGAACTGCTGCGGGTCGAGGTGACAGAAGGTACCGTGAAAGTCGCAAACCCTGAGGGCGCCACCACCGCCTTCGTCACGGCCGGTGAGCGTTTTGGCGCCAAGCCTACGGACGAGCAGCAACAGCAAATCACGCGGCTTTTGGCAACAACAGGTCCTGCCGCCGACCCCGTTGGGTCAAGCTACCTCGCCGTTGAAAGCTCGCCCGAATCCGCCAGCGTGCTCGTGGACGGCCGAGAGGTAGGTGTTGCACCGGTGCTGGTACGAGTGTCGGCCGGAAAGCACCAAGTGCGCGTGAGCGCCCCCGGTTTTCGCACCTGGGAGCAGGAAGGCAACACCACAACCACCACACTCACGCGGTGGACCGCTACGCTCACCTCACTTCCAGCCGCGAATGTGCGGGTGTCGGAACTGTCGACCAGTGACCGGTTCGCCCGCGCCGAGGCAGCGCTCCGCCGCCGAGACTGCCGATCCCTGGAGCGCCAGGTTGGCCCGCTGCAGACTGCGGGCGAGACTCGCGAAACTCAAGCCCGCGCCCACACGCTCATCGCCGAATGTCAATTGCGCCGCGGCAACAAGACGCGCGCCTACGATGCCTTTGTCACCATCAGTGAGCGGTTTGCCGACACCGCCGCCGCCGAGCCGGCGCTGTTCCAAGCCGCAGCGTTGGCGCAAGAACAAGGCAAGAGGGCCCAAGCGTTGCGCCTGGTGGACCGATATCTTAAGCGTTTCCCCGACGGCGCGCTCACCGAGGCGGCCTTGGTGCGGCGCTGCGAACTGCTACTTTCACAAAAGCAGCTAGACCTCGCTGGCGAGTGCCTAAACCGCTACCGCACGCAGTTCCCCACCGGGCAGCGGCGCGTGGAAGTCGTCTTCCTGCTCGCGACCCGTGCAGCCCTGAAGGAACGTTGGCCGGAGGCAGCGGAACTCTATCGTGAATACCTCGCCCTTCAAGACGACGACAACGCCCGACGCGAAGAGGCACTTTACCAACGGGTTGTCGCGCTCAAGCAAGGAGGGCTTTCTGGCGTCAATGCTGCGGCGGCCGCGTATCGACGAGAGTTTCCGGAGGGCCGCTATGCGATGTCGCTACCAAGCGCCCCCTAGGGCCATTGTCGGCCTAGGCATACTCGCCGTTGCCGTGTCCTGTGGGCGCTCGACGCTACCTTTTCGTGACCTCGAACTCTCCCCTTGTTGGCCCAATTGCAGTGCAACAGCTGGCGATGCCGACCAAGTGTGGGATGACTGGCACGACTACGTACGGACGCTGGAGCTGCCGACCTGCGCGCCAGGCACGACCCTTGTCATCACATCCACCGACAGCGTCCTTGATGGGGGTCCTGGGATCACGAGCCTAGCCGAGGCGGGCGCCACGTTGTCGTTTGTCGAGGCGCTCTGGTGGTCACAAAACATCGGTGGGCCGTTCACCATTCGCTTCGACCCTACGGTATTCACAGACGTTGCGACACCGCACATCTTGTTGGATGCCAGTCAGCAGAACTGGCCCGAGACCATCGCATCAACTTGCATTGATGGCCGCAACGCCACGGTCGTGATTGAAGTCATCAACCCGCGCGACCCGCTCGCCATGTGCTCGGACCACTGTGGCAATTTCACGCTCGATCACTCGCAACTCATCGGCGTAACGTGGCTTACCCCTTATGAGTCGCGAAATCTGTTCGGTTGGCACTTGGCCATCATGAACGGCAGCCAAGTCGCCGGTTGCCGTTTAGGCACCGATGGCCTCACGAATACCTCGCCCGCGACCTATGGCTCATTTCAACTTGGCGGCGCAACCCTGGGTCCAGGCAACGCTATTGGCGGCGGCACGTGGGCAGTCGCCGCCTCGGGCGCATTCGCACTGGTCGGCAACTACTTGGGCTACGACCCGGTGACGCGGACTTCGCTCTCGGTCTACATCGCCGCACGGATCCAAGGACCAGGACTTGTGGCAGACAATGTCTTTTTGGCCAACGATATCCAGTGTTGGGTCAGCGATCCCCTCAACGCTACCGTTCGCAATAATTGGTTCGGTCGTAATCCCACCGGCACAACGGTGGAGCCGAGCAGCACCGGTGTCCTCGTCCAACATCGTCGTAGCGGCCGGCAACGGCGTCATTGGCCCGGACAACAAGTTCATCGGAACGACGAGAGCGATTGACGTGGTAGGACCCGTACACATCACGCGCAACGTCATCACCGGCAACACGGCGCTCGGTATCGGCGTGAGCGGCGATTCGCCCTCTCCGCCAACAATTACCGCGGCCACAACTGGCCTCATCACAGGCACCTGCACCGTGCCCGGCACCCTCGAACTCTTTTCCGATCCGGGTGATCAAGGCGAGCAGTATCTCGGCTCAACGACCTGCGACGCCATCAACCCCTGGACGCTGGTCACCAGTGTCCCGCGCGAGCGCAACGTCACCGCCACCCTTACCGACCTCAGCAACGCCACCAGCACCTTCTCTGCGCCCTTTGCAGTCCCCTGAGCAGTTGCGAGCAATCTGAGCCCGAGCACTGGCACACGTCCATCATCACACATCCTGCTTGTCCGAACCGTGCCGAAGGTCGTACACAGGCGCAGTCGTTCTAGCACTGGCTTTCCTGGAGGGAGTCCCATCATGTTGACGACTGCTCTTTTGCTATTCCTGAATTTCAGCTCGCCGCCCGCAGGAAACGACGACTTGCTACTCAAGATCGGCGACGCCGCACCGCCGTTCGCGATGCGCGACCTGGACAACAAGGTCTTCTCGGTGCGCGATCACACCGGCGCAGATGCCAAGCAGCCAAAGAAGGCCGTATTACTGTCGTTCTTCGCCACCTGGTGCAAACCCTGCATGAAGGAGATGCCCATCCTGAAAAAGCTGCACAGCCGCTGGAAGGTGCCGGGCAAGGACGTGGAGGTGGTCTACATCGGCATGTCGCAAGGTCCAAAGGAACTCGCGCCGTGGGCCAAGGAAGAGAACATTCCGTGGAGGGTCGTGCCCGATAGCTTTGGCCTGTTGGCGCGTCGCTATGGCGCAAGCCAACTGCCCCACCTGATTCTCATCGATCGTGAAGGCAAAATTGCCTTCCAACATCGCGGCATCGCCCCCAATTTAGCGGAGGTGCTGGACCAAAACCTAGAGCGCGTCACCGGTGAAAAGGCCCCACCCTTCGACACCGCCGAGTTACAAGTAAGCACGCCGCGCTTCGACACGACATTGAGGTTAGGACGCGTACCGTCCAGCACCGGCTCGGAATCGCGCTGGCAGCCGCTTGCCACCTACTTGGGCGAAGCCGCCAACGCCAACGTCGAGGTGGCAACCGATGCCAGCTATGAGGCCTTCGAAAAGACGCTGCTAGATGGCAAATACGACATCGCCAACGCCGGCCCACTCCTGTGTCTCAAGGCCAAGGCACTGTACGAGCCGATCGCCAAGGTGGAGCGGCAAGGCAGCCCCACCTACCTAGGACTCATCTTCACGCTACGCCAAAGCCCCATACGCGCTCTCACCGATCTGAAGAGCAAGAAGATTGGCCTGGTGAGCGAACGCTCCACCAGTGGTGGCCTGTATCAGCTCCTGTCACTGATGGATGCCGGCTTGACCCCCGGCAAGGATGTGCAAGTGGTCTGGTTGGGGAGTCACACGGCCGTAGCCAGCGCCGTCAAAGAAGGCAAAGTAGATGCTGGCGGCTGTTACGAGGATTGCCGTGACTACGCCTGGCCCGAAGACCGCCAAAAGGGTTTTGCAACCCGCATCTTGGCCTACACCAGCGAGATCCCGGCCGAGATGATCGTCGTGAAACGCACATTGCCGGCCGAAACCAAGAAAAAGCTGGCCGCGGCGCTCTTGTCGGTGAGCGAGATGAGCGGCATCCTGGCGCAAATCTCCCAGGGAGAAAAGAGCGTCACCGGGGTCGTAAAAGCCAGCGAAGCCGACTTGGAGGCGCTCAACACCGCGATGACCCGCGTGCAGAGCCTCGGTCCACTCAAATAGGCCGCGACTAGGAGCGCCTCACGCCAAACCGCAATTCTACGGTTTGTTCAACAGCTCGGCGGGTGGATGCTTTTGCGTGGGCACTTGCGCCACCGGTCGCATCTCGATGAGCGGCTGGCGTCGATCGATCGGGTAGTCTTTACGCAGCGGGTGGCCGACAAACTCTTCGTACATCAACACCCGCTTCAGGTTGGGATGGCCAGTAAAACGGATGCCGTACAGGTCCCACGCCTCGCGTTCGTGCCAATTCATCCCCGGCCACACCGCCGTCAGCGACGGGCAACTAGGATCAGCCTCAGTCACTTGCACCTTCAGGCGTAGCCGATGCCGACGTTTGGTGGAACAGAGGTGGTAAACCACCTCAAAACGCACATCCCGCTTCCCGAGGTAATCTACAGCAGTACAGTCGATCGGCAGGTCGAACTGAAGCTCGCGATCGTCACGCAGAAACTCGGCGATCTGGCTTAACTTCGTCGGCTCCACCAGCGCCGTGTCGTTGCCATGCTGGCTATGGGTATCGAGGATGGCGTCACCAAATTTACGCCGCAGGCGTTCGAGAACAATGTGGCTCATCGCGTACCTACCAATCGGCCATGCTCGCGCTGGATCTTGTCTTGGAGGAGGCGCAGCCCGTCCAGCACCTGTTCGGGGCGCGGCGGACAACCGGGGATATAGACATCCACCGGGATCACCTGATCGGCCCCTTGCACGGTCGTGTAGTTGTCGTAAAAGCCGCCAGTGGAGGCGCACACGCCAAAAGCGATGACCCACTTCGGATCGCACATCTGCTCGTAGACGCGGCGCAGAATCGGCGCCTGCTTTTGCGAGATGGTGCCCACGATCCACAACAGGTCAGCCTGGCGCGGCGAAAAGCGCGGATACTCGGCCCCGAACTGCGCCAAGTCATAGCGCGGGCTGTTCACCGCCATGTACTCCATCGCGCAGCACGCGGTCACAAATGGGTAGCCAAACAACGAGTACTTGCGGCCCCAATTCACCGCGGTCTGCGTCGCCCGCACCAGCCAGCTTTCAAGCTCAGCTTTGCGAGTCACGATCACGTCGTTCTGCAGCAGTTGTTCGTCGCCCATCGTCTGGTCCGCCTAGTGTGAGCCGGGATGCGTTGGTGCGGGGCCGATGACCGGTTTCGGACCCCATTCGAGGGCGCCTTTGCGCCATGCGTAGGCCAGGCCTACCAAGATAATGGCAACGAATACGGCCATTTCAACCAGTAGCAACAGCGGCGACAGCGAGTTCTTGCCATTCACTGCGTCGCGAAACACCACCGCCCACGGGTAGATAAAAACGGCCTCGATGTCGAACACCAAGAACAAGATGGCCACGAGGTAGAACTTCACACCAAAGCGGTCGCGTGCATGCCCCGATGGCGGATTGCCACACTCAAATGCCGCCGATTTGATGGCACTGGGCCGCTTGGGACCCAACAGCGCGCTCGCCACGAGCACGAACGCTCCCAGCCCCACCGCAATCACCGCGCCAATAATCAGGGGTAGATAAGCCTGCAGCATTGTCGAGAGCTACCGTGGCTGTGCCGGTAAATCAAGAGAGCCAGGACATGCCTACCCGTGCACCACCACCATCTTCAGCTCGGTCATCTCTTGAATCGCGTAGGCCGGCCCCTCTTTGCCAAAACCGCTATCTTTGAACCCGCCATACGGCATGAGATCGGCACGCCATTGTGGGCCCCAGTTGACATGCACATTGCCGGCAGCGGCCTCACGCATGAAGCGCAGCGCCTGATTCAGGTCACGGGTGAACACACTCGCGGCGAGGCCGAAATTGGTGGCGTTGGCCAACGCCATCGCTTGGTCGAAATCGTCGGCCACCAGGCAAGCGACCGCCGGTCCAAACAGCTCCTCACGCACCAAGCGCATCGCTGGCGTGGCATCAGCCAACACCGCCGGGGTCACCAAGGCGCCGCGCCGTTCACCCCCAACGAGTAAGCGTGCTCCAGCCTGCACGGCCTCATCGATCCAGGCCTCCACCCGTTCGGCCTCGGCAACACTTATGAGCGGCCCAATTTGGGTATTGGCGGCCAACGGATCGCCTACATTTAACGCCCCCACCTTGGCCACGGTGCGCGCCAAAAGCTCAGATTCTACGGCACGTTCCACAATCACCCGTTGGGTCGAAATACACACCTGCCCGGCGTTGGCGTAGCCGGTAGCGGCAATGGCCTGCGCGGCCAACTCCAAGTCGGCATCGCGCAACACGACGATCGGCGAGTTTCCGCCCAACTCCATCGTGACCTTCTTGATGCCGCTATGCCGCAAAATCGCTTGGCCCACCGGTACGCTGCCTGTGAAACTCACCTTGCGTACCCTGGGGTCCTGACACAACGCGAGTCCCACCTCGGCTCCAGGGCCCACCAAGCAGGAGATCGCCTCGGGCGGAAAACCTGCCTCCAACAACAACTCGGCGAACCTGAGCGCCGACAACGGTGTCGGCGACGGCGGCTTCATCACCACGGCATTTCCGGCCGCCAAGGCGGGCGCCACCTTGTGCACCATCAGATTCAACGGAAAGTTGAAGGGGCTGATTGCCACCACCACGCCACACGGCACCCGCAACGTGAAGCCCAACTTCCCAGAGACGCCCCGACTTGCATCCAACGGCACGGTTTCCCCGTGCAGCCGCTTCGCCTCCTCCGCCGACAACGTGGTGGT
>ERZ795055.1125-NODE-1125-length-22408-cov-16.385004_pt1 | contig 22408 bp, 35 predicted proteins | sample MGYA00375139_ERZ795055 | MGnify/ENA primary metagenome ERZ795055 (study PRJEB30184, sample SAMN05720283) | anaerobic digester metagenome | isolation source: active sludge of municipal wastewater-treating anaerobic digesters | place: USA | collected 2015-01-23 ... | reverse complement strand
GGGAATCGACCGCCTTGGTCAGCGCGGTGCCATCCTCCGCCGTGATCCAATCCGGCGTGATGGTGTACTGTGCCGTTTTCAACGCCTTCTCGATCTCGTCCAGGACCGCTTCCACGGTCGCCCCGGTCATGTTGGAGTTGTCATCGGCCACGGATACGGTCGCCGCCGTGGTGCTCTTGACGTTCCAGGCCAGCACCTCGATGATGTCCCCGCTCGCACCGGCGGCGACTTTCGAGATGCCCTGCGCCGTCCCGGAGCTTGCATCCGACACCTTACCGTCCGCCGCCCCATACAGCGTCGTCCCACGGGCGATTGCAGAATTTACGGTGCATTCGATCTCGAAGCTGCCCGGAGCGTTGACCAATTTCACGGCGACCAGCTCGCCGCTCGCGGCCGCGTACTCGGTGACGCCGATGTAATCCTCGCCCGCGTCCGAATAAACAACCTCCGGGGGATCGGTCGTCGTGGCCGGGGAAGATGTATTGATTTTCACCCGGCGCTTGGCCGCCAGGGCTTCACCGGCATAGAATGTCTGGATGTAATTCGTGCTTGACATGCTCTTTCCTCCTTATTCCGCCCGCTGGTTTGCACGGGCAATGTAGTCTCTGTGAAGGTCCGGATGCTCCTGGGCGGCCTTCGATATGGCCTTGCCCCTGGACATCCCTTCCGCCATCAGGCGGTCAACCGCCGCCTCGAACGTCTCCTCCGACTTTCCCGCCGGTTCCGTTACCGGGGGGACGGGCTGGACAGCCGAGGAAGCAATCATCGCCGCCATTTCCTCGATCCGCTTTTTCTCTGCGGCGAGGACTTCCTTTGCGGCTTCCGCCCCGGTTGTCTTGCCATCGGACGCCATTTGCTCGATCAACGCCTCATGGCCGGGAAGCAGTTGCGCCCGGACATCCTTGATGCGCTGCCTTTCCTTCTCTGCGCCCGCCTTCTCACCGTCGGCAAGCCCAGCCTGTCTGCCCTGCTCAAAATACTCGTCCTTGCCGGAAATCTTGCCTTCATCCAGCACGGATTGAAACAGGTCCGGGTGTTTTGCCCGGAGGTCTTCTCTATTCATGTGCAATTCCTCCTTCAGATTATTTACTAATTCAGACAGCCCGATCATCTCGTCTGCCAGTCCTGCTGTTATGGCCTGCCGGCCGATAAATATCTTGCCGTCCGCCGCTTCCAAGACCTCCTCCACCGGGCGGCCCCGCATGGCGGCAACGGAGTCAACGAAAGTTCCATAGAGCGAATCGACCTGATTCTGAATGTATGCCCTGCCCTCCTCCGACAGCGGCCGGTGTGACGAGGCGATGCGCTTGTAGCGTCCGGCCGTGATCTCCGTCCAATGCTCGCCCACCATCTCATCCAGCTTCGACACGTCAACATGGGTCGCCACGACCCCGATGGACCCGACCATCGTAGTATCCCCGGCGATGAACACCTGATCTGCGGCAGCCCCGATCCAGTACGCACCGGATGCCATCGTGCCGTCCGCCCAGGCGACAATGGGCTTCTGGCCCCTTGCAGACATGATCTTGCCGGACAGCTCCTCCGTGCCGTCCACAGTCCCGCCGGGGGAGTCGATGGCAAGGACAATGGCGTGGACCTGCGGGTCTTCAATCGCCCGGTCGAAAGCCGCGCCGACCTCGCGCATGGACGTTCCGCCGAACAGGTACGAAAAGAACGTCCTGCCTTTCGTCAGCACGTCGCGGATGTCAATGATCGCCACGCCGCCCTCGACCGAATAGCCGCGTTCGGCATCAAGTTCGCTTACTCCGGCATTCATGAGCGACTTGATAGGCTTGAGGTCAATCTTTTCGCCCTTCATATGGGTTTCATAGACGGCCCGGATTTCCTGCAACTTTTCCGGGATGATAGACCAGGGACTATTTACGATGTCCAGTAAGCGCAAGTTATTCCACCTCCTTTTCCGGTTCCTCTCCCGGCTCGACCGGTTCAATTTGCTCGTCTGGCGGCTCCTCTGCGGGCATGGAGACGGGGACGCTGGCCTTGATGGGAGTCCACAGTCCGACATCCTCAAGCATCCCGCGTTCTTTGCGGATGCGCGGGAAGTTCTTCTCAAAGTCGCCGCCCGTCAGCATGACCGTTTCCTCGTCCAGAGTAGAGATGCCAAGGGACAACCGTTTCTCCGCCGCGTTGACTTCCTTCACGGGGTCGATCTGCCCCGGAGCGTCGCCAATCCAGATGGTTCCGCAATAGGCTGCGCGGGTCATGGGATCATTGAAAAAGCCTGGGGCCTTGACCCGTCCGAATGCAACGGCCTCCGCAAGCCAGTTCTCATAGACCGGCTGGCAGAAGGTCTTGACCAGCCAGGCCCTTCGGGTCCTGAAGAAACGCCAGGACTCCAGCAGGGCCGCACGGCTTGCAGAATAGGACGAGCTGAAATGCCGGATCAAGACTTCGTAGGGGATTTCCAGCGCCATGCCGACCTGCCGCATAATCGATGAGACGAATGAATCGAAGGCGCTGTTGGGCCGTCCAGGGTTGGCTGTCGTGATGTCCTCATTCGGGGCGAGTCCGACAATCGCGCCGTTGCCGAGTTTGTAATCCTCGTCGGTGGATGCCGCGCCGACCTCATCCGCAGGGTTCCACGAAGGCATCCCCATCCCCGATTCCGTCTTGACGAACACGGTGAACATCCCGGCGACCACGGCGGCCATGAGTTCCGCGTCGGTGTAGCGGTCAAGCTGTTTCAGGGATTCGATCACGGGTGCAAGGTAGGGAACGCCCCGGCTCTGGCCCGGCCTCAATACCGGGTAGAGATGGATGACGTTGCGGAGTCCGGTCTTGTCATTGAAGGCGGGCAGGATGTCCCACTCGCCCATGCCGCTGCCCATGACGACCGATCCTGGATGTCCGCGAAGGACGTGATAGGCGATGGGCGCACCGAAGCGGTCTTTCTCAACACCGCCGGAGAGGGTTGGCGTGTCCATCGCCCATCCTTTGTTCCGCACTCTGTCGGCTTCAATGGCCTGCAATTTCAGCAGATAGGGGCCGGGGAATCGTTTGAACCGTGACATCAAGAAGAAGGCGTCCCCGTTTTCGAGGACCTGCCTCATGGCGAGCGTCTGGAGGTCGTTGAAGTGGAGCGTCCGGGCGCAGTCGCATTCCTGCGAGTCGGCCCACAGGGACCATTCACGCTCTACCGATGACTCCCACGCCTCGGCTGCGGGATCATCCATCTTGAGATATTCCCGGTCGATCCTCGCCTGGAGTTTCAACCCCTGGCCGACAGCATTGGAGACGACAAGGCCGATTGCCCCGGTCGCAACGGGAGCATTGCGGATCAGGTCGCGGGATCGTTCACGGAGTTTCGGTAGGTAGGTCAGGATGTCGCCGTCCGCGTCCCGGGTGATGGTGGACCAGCCGGACATGGATCGCCTTGTGACGGATGCCCCGGCGTAGCCCTCGGCGTAGGCCATCATCACACGGGCAGCCATCCGGCGCCGGGCGGCAACGGGATCGAAATACTCGACCATCCTGTCAATGATATTCGGCTTCGGGATGGAGGGCTTCTTCATACCGGCGTTGCCCCCCTGATGACGGGGCCTGTCCGTCTCGATGCGCTGGACATGGACAATCCCTGCGCCTTGGCGTTCCAGAACTCGATGTTCTTCCGGATTTCTCCGGCATTGGCCAGCGTGAGGGTCTTTTCCCCCATCGCGTAAGACTGCCCGCTTGCTACCGCAGCGTCAGCCGCAAGCCACAAGGCAAGCTGTGCTGTGGCCTGGGCAAGGGTGATACCGGCCATGCTTTACCTCCATCCCATGTCAACCGACACGGGCGGGTTTATTTTGAGCGGTATTGTATGCTATGAATAATCAGAAAATCGCAGAATGGCCTTGTTTGGCCAGAGAATGGGTATTGTTTGACCGCAGAATGGGTATTGACAGGTTTTTTGGATGTGTCCGAGAAGGGGGAGGGGCCGAAGCCCCTCCGGGGGAATCGGTCAATCTACCCATGATTCAAAATAAAGCTCTTTTCTGCTGTCGGTCCCGTCATCTTTCTTGACATCAGCGATAAGCGGAAACACAGCGATATGCTTTTTCCACACCTCCACCATGTCCTTGCGCGACAGGAACGCCAGATATTTTTCATACTTCTTGTTAAGCCTGTGCGTTACCGGCTCACCTAGCCTTTCCGCAAATTCCTCTATTGTCATAGCATCGTCCATCGTGTCCTCCTTGCTAACATGTTAGCGACTCATTCCGCATCGTCCGGTATGTTTTTTGTCACCTTCGCCGTGCCTCGCTGGAAAAACATCTCCAGGTTGTCCGCGTGGGCGCACCATACGCCGTCGATAATGACGGCCGGGAGTCCGGCCTTGACCAGATTATAGAATTTCCCCTTTGATATTTTCAGATATTTGGCAATCACGTCCGCCGTCCACAGGATTTTATCGCTTTCAATGGCGGCTGCCATCACATGACGCCTCGGTTGATGACCCTGCGCGCGGAGCGTTGCGGCGCCGCGACGATTCCGGTTGCCGGGGCCATGTATGACAGCCCCGCACGGACAGCGGCCGCGTAGCAATAGACCTCGCAATCGAGGGCCTCGTTGCGGGGGCCGACCAACACCCATTCCAGCTTCGGGTACCCCTTCACAAAACGGGTCATCAGCTTCTCCGACGACAGCTGAATGAAATAGTCGTCCTCAATTCCAATGGGCCAGTGGTAACAGCCCGGCCCCGGCTCCGTGATCTTCAGGCGGCTGTAAATGATTCCCTTCACGGTGTCGCTGCCGACGGGCCAGAGCTGGCATCCGTCCTTGATCGTCTTCCCCTGCCAGGAGACATCCACCGTTGACGGCCTTCCGATAACCGGCTGATTGATCCTCGATGCTCCCTTGATCGCGATCACGTTAGGGGCCTTGCGCCGGGTGAAGGCATAGACATCCTGTGCGTGATGCCCGCCGGAGTCGATGGCTGCCGATACAACATTCATGATCGTGCCATCCTCGCGGCGAATCGGGGTGGACAGTAGCCGATCGAGGTCATCCCATAGCTGCTGCTGTGAAGGATCTCCGTAAATCTCGCCCCAGAAGACCATCCACGATTCTTCCCCGATGCCCCAGGCGCGGATTACGACGGCAAGACGGTTGTCTTGGACATCAATTCCGGCGGTAATCAGCAGACCGCCCGCCGGGGAGGTCATCTTGAGATACGATTCGGAGCGGGCCTTCAACTGGCTCCACTCCGGCCTGTCTCCGGACTCCTCGAACGGCTCTCCGAGGCGGGTATTGACCCATGTTTTCAAGCGTTCCTTGAACGATTTTGCTTCAAGAAACTCGGTTACGATCTGTTTCCATGACACCCAGCCGAGCGGCGAGTAAATACTGCTCAACTGGTAACCGCGCTTTCGCTTTTCGGGATTCGCGGGAACCCATCTGCCCCGCTCCAGCATGGCCGACTTGTCGGATTCTTCGATGCGGCAACGGCAGGCGCGGCACTCGTACCATGCATCCGAAACACGGCCGCTCTCGTCCCGGGTGAACTTCAAACCGAACAATGCCCCCTCGCCGCCCCATTCGAGCTTCTGATATGTCCCGCAATGAGGGCAGGGCACATGATAATACCGCTGATCCGACTCAAGGAACGACCTTTCGATGCGGGAAAGCCCCTTTATTGTCGGCGTGCTGACCTCGAATATCTTTTTTCGCGCTCCGTATGAATCGGTGCGGCGCCGCGCAAGGTCCGCCGGATCACCCTCCCCGGCGATGTCTGCCTCGAATCCGTCCAAATCATCGAGAAATAAGTACCGGATCGACTTTGAACGGAAGAATGCGCTGCTGTTAGACCCGCTCAAGAACAGAATCCCGCCCGGAAATTCCTTTGTCTGGATCGTATTTCCCGAATCCCGCGTCCTGTGCTCCCTGACTTTACTCTTTAGCCTCGGAGTTTCCATGATCGTGGGCTGGAGTTTCTGCTTACTGTGATCTTTCGCCAGTTCGCTTGTCGGGAAAACCATCAACATCGGTCCCGGTGAGGCGTCGGCAATATACCCGAACCAATTGTTCCCACATTCCGTGAATCCCAACTGCGTTGCCTTCATCACTACGATTTCGGAGATTCCAGAATTATTTGAAAGGGAATCCATGACTTCGCGCAGGTAGGGCGTACGACTACTGCGATACTTCCCCGGTTCGCTCGAAGATTTCTTCGGGAGCATCCTGTATTCGTCGCTCCACTCGGTCACGGTCAGGTCCGGGTCTGGCCGCAGGCCTCCGTAGAAGGCTTCATAGTATATTTTTGCGCCATCCAACATGCGATTGCCACCCGAAAGGTCATTGTATAAGGTTCTGCCTTATTCTTTCCTCGTAACTTTTCACACTATTCCTTGCTGCTCAACTCGTCCAACGCCTGTCGAATCTCTTTTGCGAGCAAGGCAGAGATCTTCAATTGGTCTGTTTCCGCCGCGAGAATGATCGAGATTCGGTCTGGAATGTTCATGAGCGTGTCGCGCAGGGTCCTGGCCGTGTTGAATGCCGCCGTTCTCACCGCCGCAGATTCCACCAGCTTCCCTGTGCGTTCCTCGAGGTCGATTTTCAGAAGAACGGCCTTGACTCTCTGCGACAGCGTTCTGGCCTCGTGAAAGGAAAGGTTCCCCGCTTTCGTCCCGGGCTCCACCTGCTCCCCCTCCACGTCCACTTTTTGAAGAAGCTGCTTTCTTGTCGTGATGTGGCGGTCCAGCGCCTTGTCGGCTTTGACCGGATCGACAAGGACCATCTTCCCGTCCCGGCTCAACGCAGATTCCGGGATCAGCTTGTCTTGGATATACCGATATATGGATCGCCACGCTACCCCCCGATGAACCGCATACTCTTTGACTGTAATTTTAGGCATTTGGCAGCCTAATGAAATGACGAAGAACGGGAAGTCTGTCTCTACCCGAATTTTTGGGCTCAGCGACCCGTTGCTTTGACTGCTTGCGGAAGAACCTTTCTGAATGGCTGCTTGGTGGTCTGATCATTCGCCGCACCGCGTTTCCTTTTCCATCTTTTCCTTCAACATCTTGTAATCGTTGAGCGCAACCCCTTTCAGAAATCCTCCGCTCCCCATGTCGAGAAGGGTCTGGATGGAAAGCATGATAACGCGTGCCTTCGTGCCCGCCACGACGAGGATTGACTTTGACCCCTCTTTATAATCGTATTTCATTTGCCATCCCGTCTGTCAATGGCAACGCCTATGTCTTCGTTATGTAGGTCGCCCTGCTATACTCACGATCTTTGACCATCAGCTCGAGGAAATCCTCCCGGGTCATCTCCGACAGCCGGAAGACTTCCTCTGCCCGCATGCCCAACTGCCTGCATATCTCACTCACGGGAACGGATGCGGCTTTTAATCTTTTGACAATCGCTTTCATCGGCTCAAGAAGGTGCGTTCCCCTGGCCCTGTTGTGCGTCACCGTCCCGTAAATGTTTCTCACCTCCGAATCGTGCTTCACCACGACAACCGGGACCTCGTCTTTCAGCGCGGTTTTCAAGGGCTCCTCCCCTGCCACCAGCCATCGGTGATAACCGTCGATAATCGTGTAATTCGGCCTCACGACGATCGGCAGCGTCCATCCATTCACGATGATGGATTGGCGCAGCAGGTCAAGGTTTGCCCGGGTTACTTTGTTCGGGTTATAATCGTTGGCTGCTAACATGTTACGCTTGACCCAATGCACCGTCTTCAAGATGGACCGGATATAGGCAGCGTTAATTGCCGGCTCTTTCTTTTTCATTTCTTCACTCCTTTTTTCGTCGCGCCGATCCGCAAAGCGTAATCGGACTGGATGTCCACCATCAAGGCCCGCAATGATCGCGATTTCGGATCGCCAGCCTCAAGGATCGCGTGCGCCCTTTTCCAATCCCGGTCCGTCATCATGATCGAAAACTGACTGACCCGACTCATCATGGATTTAGCCAAAGCCCTTTGACTCGGACTATTGAAATGACGATCAGGATGCGCCAGCTTTGCGAGAACGATTTGCTTGTAATCCTTCGTTTCGTCCTTCTCCAAGGCGCGTCGCGTTGATGTAGACCGCCGAAACATCTCTGAATCCCAGTACAGGGATGCGAGATAGGCGTTCGGCTCCCTGCGCACGACCTTGCTCATTAAGTCCGGGCAGAACTCGCCCATGCTGACCAGAAACCCGGCTGTGTCAATGGAAAAAAACTGCGAAATGCGAAGCTGTTTTTTACTCGCTCCCGTTTGCCACATGTAGATGTATTCAATGGGGATTTCGACTTTATTATTTTTCAGATACAGCCAAACGTCATTATCGCTAAAATCGTATATCGGTAGCATGATGTTCGTGGTCCCGCTCGGATCGCGGCCACCGTGCTTTTTCATGTACGATGAAAAATAATTGGTGCGCTGGATTGATTCCGCAATACGGACCCCAAGCATCTGTATCCCATCGCGCGTGATTTTCGGGAAGAACACTTGATAATTGTCTTTCCGTATTTTGAGCATCGGATGGCTCTTGATCGCGAAATCAGGCGGCTCCCGCACCCACGATTCTTTCTTGTTTCGATCCCAGCAGATAAATGATTCATCGCTTTCAAGATTATTGAAACAGTTGAAATGCTTGACCTCCAGGCAATACCAGCGAAACGCCGCCCCTTCCATCATGAATTTAATGCGCCATTCCCTGACGATCCGGTCCACGTCGTCAAAGATCGCTTCCTCGTCCACGAAGATCACGACCAGCAGCGCAGGGTCAATTTTTCTTTGCTTGATCAATTCGAGTACAAGATGCCCCAGCACGAGCGAATCCTTCCCTCCCGAAAATCCGAAATAAATCGGCATCCCATGGCTAAACATGTTCGTGATTCTGATGCGGGCTGCCTGCACGACATCCATTGACCCATGCTTCCTGATCGCACCGGTTGTCATGGCATCCAGATTTCCTTTCCGCAATGCGGGCATCGAATCCTCTTTCCATCATTGCTGTCTGGCGATGATACGCTGCCGGCATCCACGGGCGCCGCGTTCCTCCGCTCCTCCACCGACCTGTCGGACATCATGCCGAACTCCGACAGCCGATCGTCAATCGCCTCAACCCCCGCGAGTAGGGCTGACAGGACATCTTCATCGAACCCGGGGATGTCCGTATCGTTGATCTCACGAATGAGGTCGAACTGGATGCCCGTAATGTCCATCCCGAGTGTGAAGGTCTTGTTGTCAACGATCATCAGCTTTTTCTTTTGGTTATCCGTAAGACCCGTTTTCCGAAAGCAGTAAGCGTGCGTGATCCCGGCCTCCTTGAGCGCGGCATAAAGGCCGTTTCCCGCCAGGATGATGTTGTCCTCGTCAACAACGATGTTTCTGAACTGGCCGAACATCCGGATGCTTCTGACAAGATGCTCGATCTGCTCCTTCGGGTGCGCCCTGACATTGCGCTCCGCCGGGAACAGCTTCGACAGTGGTATCCTTTCTGTTTTCAATTGATCCTCCTATTTTAACTGACCGATTTTCAGACGGGATGTCACCCACACCGTAACGCCGGATGACAGGACGGTGGCAAGCGAGCCGATGACGATGAACGTCGGAATGTTGTTGAAATTCCCGTAAGCGAACACCGGAAGGCCTACGGACAGCGAAAGGATAATCCCGTAAAACATCCCTGATTCGGAAATTCCATTCTGTTTCAGAATCATGGTTACGGTAGGCAGGAGCGTGGAGCTTCGCAGCGTTGCATAAAACAGGAACAGATAAAGAATCTTCATTCCCGGGATGTTGGCAATCAGGATGGCGATTGCCGCGATCAGGAGCATGTATCTTCGACTGTAATCAATGACTTTTTCGTGATGTACCCCGTTCCGGTTCGCATAATCATGGCCTCCGAGGGACGATACGGCCGATAGGTTCGAATCAAGGGTGGAGCAGAGGCCCATGAGAATCATGAACACGAAAGGCACGAGACACCAGAACGGAAGATAGCGGACGACCATTTCAAGGTTGACGAGCTGTGCCTCCGGCACCTTCAAGCCGATCCCCGCAGCCCCGAAGCCGAGAAGCGACATGGTTATGGGCACGATGGCAAATATGAATGCGCCGAGGATGAACGCACCCTTCACGCTTTCCCTCTTGATGGCGAAAGCCCTCTGCCAAAAGGACTGGTCTCCAAATGGGCCGGACATCAGACCAATCGTAACCGGAAGCCCGAAAGTCAAAAATACCTTCCAGCCATTGGCATCGAACAGACTCGTGAATTGGCCCGACAAGCCGCCGATTCCCTTCGCGATCTGGCCCGCGCCGCCGATGTTGTGGACAAGCCAGGGGATCAGCGTCAAGCCGACGATCGCGATGAACGCCATGTCGATATAGTCCGCGACGATCGAGGCCTTAAGCCCGCGCCAAAATGTATAACTGATCGTAATCGCCGCGAGGACAAGGGTTACCTGATAAAACGGGATCGTCGTCAGGGCGGAGATGACCGCTCCGCCGGCGAGAAGCTGCACCGCATAGGAGCAGGTGGCAAGGCCGAGCAATTCCAACAGATACATGTTCTGAGTCCTGCGGCTGAACCTTTCCAGCACATACCCGGAAAGCGTATAGCCCTCCGGCACTATCTTTCGTAGTCGATCAGCAAAAAAGGCAAATACGATCATGCAGAGGACGTTCGGGACAGTGAACCAAAACAGTCCAACGATTCCCTGCTGATATGCCTTCTGCGCCGCGATGAATAGCGCGGGAGCCCATACCCATGCGGCGGCGATGCTGAACGCGGCCATGACCATCGGAACCTTCCGTTCCGCGACAAGATAATAGTATTTCGTCTTCATGAGTCGCGACGTGAACCCCCATGTTGCCAGCAGCATCAACGCCCAGTACGATGCCAGCAACAGCCATCCCTCCCATTGCGTGTACATACCTTTCATTCCGATTACCTCTTTTTTATTTCCGTGCTTTCACGGATGCCTGCCTTTGAATTACCGCCGATTGTAACGACAAAGAACTCCACTCCGGTGATTCCAGAGATGCTGGCCAGCTCATTGAAAGTCCAGGTATCTTTCTTGATCTTGTATTGCAGCGATTGGCGGGAAATATTAAGATGCGAGGCCAATTCGGACTTCGACATTTGTCCGATCCTGATGGCTGCGAGGACCGACTCGCTGATCGTGGCTATTTTCTTGTCCATAAATGCCTCTTAATAGGACGTTCGTCCATAGAACGATCGTTCGAGGCCTATATCAGTCTCCGCGCCGCTTTTCAATGGTTTTTTTACCGTTTTTTAACTTATTTTTCGCTCTTTTTTATATCTTATTGATTTTATGCGTCTTTTGCCTATATCTTTTTTTTACAATGCCTCATGTTCCTCTTGACACGGCCTTTGCCTCTTGTATGCTGGGATCAACAAGAACGATACGCTCATTGTCAGACCGGATGGCAGCCAAGTGAAGGCAGGGGAGATCCGGACCGATAGTCGGAAGGCGAAAAGCCGGGGTAGGGGCCCCGGTCGAGTATCCGATCCTGACAGCGAAATTTCTGAAAGGTTTTATAGTGGTGGTTAATGAGCACCGACCTGACGGGAAGATAGGTAGCCGCTGGGCGACCGAAAAACAGGGGGAAGCACCCGGGGGTAGTCCGGGGAGGGCCCCGATCCCATTCTTAGTGAGGCGTCGCTTGCCATCGGAATGGGTTATCGTGATGAGATGCTCACGGTGCCAGTGACAAGATGGTTGTCCGGTCGATATATCAAGAGACCGGATAAATCGTAAGGCAGGAAACTTGTCCGCCAACGAAAGCAAGGCGTGAAACTTTCGACAGACTCATGCGCCCCGACAAGATTCGGGGCTCACAGGAAAGAGGGTCAGCCGGGTGGTCCGGTGGCAAGACCCTACATTATAACAATCCCGTGGGGAAGCGGGATAAACGAAAGGAGTGACCAATGGAGACGTTACACGATGGACGGATCAAAGTGGAAGGGGTGCGGCCCCCGGAAAGGGCATCGCATCGGAACGCCACGGATGAATTGCTGGCGAATTACGACATCGACAGGATGTTCGGGTCGATACTGATCGACCAATCCGATGAACAGAATTTTCGGTTCGACACGCTGTTCTGCGGTTGCAAGGTGCTCGGCGCACCGCGAAGGCTGGGCGAGAAAATGAAGGTTGAAATCGGGATCGCTGCACCACCTCAAAGATTCAGAAGGGGCTATCGTCCTCCCCGGTTCCAGCCTCCTGTGCTGGCTGCCGTAGATGCAGGCGTCGCAAGATCACAGATCGTGGAATTCAGAATCGCGGGGAAACGGGGAGTCAAAGCCATCTTTTACCGGAACACCCGGACGCTTTGCATCGGTTCCTTGAGGACGAACGTTAATCGTTCCCTCTTAATCTCCGTAACAACGGACCTTGTAAACCGGGGATACCTCGACGCCAGGTCGCTTCCGCCCCCCGCTCCGGCGCCTCATATCTGTGCGACGGTTGGATGCGATCCCGAATTTGAAGCGATCGTGAACGGATTTATCGTGGATGCCGCGCGTATCGGTGGCCTCCGTGGAACCGGCGAAACCGTTGAGCTCGGACGGGATGGCGCTGGTCGTCAGGTTGAAATCCGGCCCGCCCCATCGGCCGACCCGAACGTGGTTGTCGAAAACATCCGCAAAATCATGCGACAGGCGACATTCGGGCTTACCTGTGTCGGAAACACTTATCCCCTTGGCGGTCACATCCATGTCGGAATTGGCCGCGCTTACAGCCCGCATTCAGACCTGCGGTTCTTGCTCGATGCCTTCATCGGAAAGCCGACCATCAACCTCTCCGGTCAGGCAAGGGGATCATATCGGAATCTGGGTCAGACGAGGGAGCAACGCTGGGGCTTCGAATACCGCTCAACGCCGACAGCCTGTTTCTGGACTCCGACTTTCGCTTACCTCTCTATGAAGATTACGCAGAACATCACGGAAAGGTTCGTCAACGAGGAAGAATTCATATTTAACTCTGTTCCCTCGCTCGATGATTATGTCGCGAACGCGGGATTGACCCCGGAAGAAGCGGCCCAGTTTCAGCAATGCATACATGATTATCAGTCATGGAGGATGACCACACCCATGCTCGAAGACATCCGGAATAAATGGATCGAGGGAATCTCTGAAACAGCCCCTACTCCAGCCCCGGAACCGCCGCCTGCACCGCGCCCCATCCCTCCGCCGGTCGTCTTCCGTGACGATTGGGATGCGGATGCCCGCGCGATGTTCCTCCACCATCTTACCGCTCACGAAATCGGAACGCTTCCGCAGATCAGACTTTTCGGGCTTGCCGAGAATCGCGGCAACGTCACTTGGGGCTATGAAGCGGAAGGCTCGCAACGCCTTGAGGAAGGAAGCTGGAACGGGTACGGTATACCCTATCATGTCAGGATGACCACACCGATTACGGATGAGCAGCACGCGGTCATTCGGAACCACGCATACGCCATCCTGGCACAGCACGAGAACAACTCGATCAGAAGGGAGGGATAAGCCATGTGCGTTATCTGCGTAATGAATAACAGAAGACTAACGAAGCGCGAGTTCAAGAGGGCCTTCGACAAGAACCCGCACGGGTTCGGACTCGCTTACGAACAGGACGGAAAGGTGATCGCTCACAAGGGCTTCATGAAAATGAAGCATGCTTGGACCGCCTACCATGATGTTCCGATCCCCCATGTGGCGCACTTCCGCATCGCATCGGCGGGACGCGTTTGTCCCGAATTGACACACCCGTTTGAAATCTCAAACGAATCGGTCATTCAATTCGATTACAAGGGGACCAATCCGGTCCTCTTTCACAACGGCACGATCGGAGATTGGAAATCCATGCTGATCACGGCCATCATGCAGACCGGACGGGTTCCGACAAAGCCCATGTCCGATTCCCGCGCCATGGCCATCATCCTGTCGCTGACGGGGAAAGACCTGATCGACCTGATGGGCTTCCCCGGAAAATTCGCCATTGTTTCCCCGTCGGGCATCTCGACGATCGGGGATTTCATCGACGACGGGGGCAACCTTTTCTCCAACGCCACCTACAAGGATGAAGCGAAAGTGGACAGCCGGACGAGCGGGGATGTCTGGCTGTCGGGGAGCCTGTGGAGTGTCGATTCAAGGGGATTCATCTCACGGAAAATCGACAACATGGACGAGGACTTAGACTGACTATACGAAAGGAGAACGACCATGGGAAAGCTCGAAGATTATCTGAACAACCCCCCGACCTACTCGGAGGAAACGGTTAAGGCCTTGAGATATTTCAAGGCAAAACATAAACAGTGGACGCCCGCAAGCGCGGAGTCCTTCGCGGATGTGCAGATGGCAAGGCTCGAAGGCATGAAGAACCTTGTAAAGGCCATCGCCACGGCCGAGGGCATCGCGGCGCCGGATGTCACCGCCGATCGGATCACCCCCGGCGGATATTCCGGGAATTCATATTATGACAGCCACGCCAACGTCATCGCGATGTCGGGTAAGCTGTCGATCATAACCCTGCTCCACGAATTCGCCCATGCGCTCCTCGGCAGGGATGAATTTGAAGCGCAGCGATGGTCGATCTGCCTGTTCAAGAAAGTCTACCCGAAATCGTTTGAACGCCTCTACCCGATGGAATCCGGGGCGGGCGTGTTCATGGCTGCACAGCCGCGATAAGTGAAACGGGGCTTCGGCCCCGTTCATGCGAGATGACCTCCGCATGCTGATGATCAGGTCGGGAGGTGCATTATGTACAAGGAAAGCATCTTTATGATGACGTTCGAACAGCGGAAGAAGGTTGTGGAGATTATCCACGACAACACGGCCGTGTTCTGGGAATTCGGGCCGCAACTGAAACACCCGACATTGATCCTGAACGGCAAGAAACAGATCATCGGGTCCATCCCGCATGATGTCATGATGCGGAATTTTTGACGGGAAAGGAGAAGGAAATGAAATGCCCGCATTGCAGATCGCAGATCAGCTATGTTGTCATCAAGTCGAACTGCCGGCAGATGGTTGGACTTGTCATGGGCAATGTTGCGATAGAGTGGAATGACGAGATTGAAGTCATCGAAACGACAGACATCGAATGCCCCGCTTGCGAGGGATCGCTGATGGGCGATGTCAGCCAAATTTGAAAGGAAGGGGGAAGCGATTATGAAACTGATTAAGTGCAAGGATTGCGGTCAGATGAAAAGTCAGACAGCGGGACGGTGCCCTCATTGCGGGGCAAGGCACGATTACGGGAGCTACGCCTGGGCCTTTGTTCTTGCCTGTGGAGTGGCGGCGATCATGGAGATCATCTTTTCTATCCTGAAATAGGAGGGAATAAAAGATATGTCCGGATGCGGGAAAGCGATTGAAGTTGCGGTTCCGACACGATACAGCCACAAGCTGGTCAGGACCAAATGCGGCAGCACCGGATATTACGGTTATCCGGAATTCTGCCCGAAATGCGAGAAGAAGTACGAGGGCCGCGATTGGCGGAGGGAGGCCGAGGAGGCCGGAGAACAATGGGACTCAGACTATTAAGGAGGACAGCACAATGGTAAAGACAGTCGAAGTAAAACAAAAAGCGGCAAAGAGTAAAACCGAGAAACCGAACGCGAAGACGGTCGCGAAGAAACCGGTACCCAGGGTAAAAAAGGCGAAACCTTCCTTTGAAGTCACGGGGATCGACAAGGACGGGATGCTCGCGATCCTGGCCGAATTCTCCAAGCCGAGAAAGAGCCGCAAACCCGCCGAGTGGCGGTTTTACGTCAACGGATGCGGGGTCCAGTGCAACGTGCTGGACAACCGGAAGCGGAGTGTGATCGCCGGGGATGGCCCGGTCCTCTACAAAAAATCCTATATCCGCGCCCTATCGACCAAGGCAACCTTCGCATAGGGAGGTTCCGATGGACGGGAAAAGAACGAATTACCGTGTCCAATCGTTTGAGCGTCAATGCTCGAAGTGCCTGTTCCGCGATTCCTTCCGGGAGCCGATATTCCCGGGAGACCGCGGACGGCAGACGATCCACATCTGCATCCTCGACAGGGATTCCGTGTCCCTGACCGGGATATGCGAGAAATTCAAAAGACAGGAGAAAAAGAAATGAGCCGCTATGTGAGCGTTACACTGGAAATATGCGACGACGACAGGGATATTACGAAGGATGATTTCGCAATCGATTCAAGCACCTCAATCGCCTTTTCGGGAAGGGGCACAAGCTATGCGCTGTTTTTCGAGAGCGAGAAGGCTTTCACGAAGTTTCGGGATGCCATCTCCAGACGCACATGGAAGGAGGATTAGGATGTTCAGCCATCAGATCAGGGAATGGAAAATGGAACAGGCGTTCCTCGAGGCGCGGCTGGATCGTTTCTTCCACGCGATGGACAGGATGTCTCACTATGCCATTGCGGCCGCTGGCGCCAGCGCGATGTGGCTCGTTGCCACGATTTTATTCAAATAGCCCTCACGCTCGTTTCATGGCCCCGTGGCTGGGTTTCAGACCCGAACCCATAGCTTCTAACCGGTTTGGATCAGAAATCGCGCCACGGGCCATTTCTGCGAGAAATTTGGGGTATCAGACAAGGAGGACTGACATGACTAAAGAGAAAGCAAAGGGTTTGGTTCAGAAGGTTGACAAGAGAGAAAAGCGGGATGGATCCGGGTCGTTTTGGATTGCTACCATCGGGGGAGTCGAGTTCATGTTTTTCGAACCGAAGATCCAGGAGTTTCTGGATCAGGAAATCGAGATCGAGTACTACGTTTCATCCGGCGGGAAATTCATCGGCAATTTCCCGGGAAGCGCGAAACCTTCATCTGGCGGTGGATTCCGAAAGGGATCGCCCGAAGATTTGAAGTTCCGCAAGATCGATGCAAAGATACGGGTCAAGACGATGTGCCTGGCATACGGAAAAGACCTCGCCCTCGCCTATATTCAGAAGGAGGATGTCCCCCCGGAAAAGGCATGGACGATCATCGAGTTCTTTTCGAACAACATGCTCCGCACGGTCGAGCGCAACATCAAGGACCTGGAGGACATCAAATGAAAATCCGCAACGATCTCGGCATGCCGGATCATGCTTTCAAGGCCATCTGCAAATTACAGCAGAGATCGGCGGCCCCGGAGCTGGATCACATCGGGGTCGGCTCCCTTCTCGGAGCCCCGCTGACCCGGTTCCTGTTCACGCGCTATTTCGATGACATCGAATTCTCTGTGGCAGATACGATGAACGCCATACAGGGCCAGCTCGGCCACCTGCTGTTCGACAAGGTGGAATCCAGGACGATGACCGAGGTCTCTTTGGAGGCCTCCATGGACGGGTTCCTGATCCGGGGGCGGCTCGACTATTACGACCCGGACACCCTGACCATCGGGGACACGAAATTCCGACAGGTCAACTCCGTGCTGGCGAGGAACATCGCGAAAGACGATTATCTGGAGCGGCAGTTGAATGTGTACCGCTGGCTGGCGCATCAGAACGGGATGATCGCCGAGCAACTGCAGGGCGACATCTACATCAACGGCTGGGTACGATACAAGGCATACGATTCCTTCAACTATCCCAAGGCCCCGTATGTCAAGATCAAGGTTCCCCTGTGGGATATGAAATTCGTAGAATCGTTCATTCGGGAAAGGCTCGCGGCCCACGACCTTCCGGCCATCCGTCTTCTCCGCGATATTCGGAAGGGTTTTGAAACGGGGCCGGCCGCCATGAAGCGGCTCGATGCCCTGATGCTCGACATCCCCATCTGCACGGAAAAGGAGCGGTTCACGGCCAAGTCGAAATGGGCCGTGATGAAAGAGGGCCAGAAGAAAGCCGTGAAGCTGTTTGAATCACGCGAGGATGCGGTAGCATCCGGCCTGATTTCATCCGTCAAGCACTCCCTCGTGGAGCGCAAGGGCGGGAATATCAAGTGTATGTACTACTGCGATGTCAAACCTTTCTGCCCTTACAAGAAAATCGTTGACAATAAGGAGGCCGTCGAGTAGATATTGCGCAGGGGAAGCGCACTAATCCATCTCATTGAACAAACAGCCCGGAATCCCTATCCCGCGTGGATGTGCTTCCCCAAGTCACTCCTTTCCGCGAACGGGGGTTCCGGGTTGTTCATTTTAAGGAGCCTGTCATGACTAAATTCCAGATCAAGCAAGCAGAGGACTTTCTTTCTTCACAGCAAATCAAACCGAACACATCTTCATACCAGGAGTACGAGAGGGCAAAATCCCTGCTGTTCCCCTTTCTTCGTAAAGACCCCATCCCTAACCTTGATTACAGCCGGACGATCACATGGCTGGCAACTTACCTACGGGTCTGATTGCTAACATGTTAGCAAGTGAGAAGTTATATGACGATTCCACGATCCTTGATGAACTGTTTTACCAGACCTACTGCCTCGAAGGCCTGTTCCCAGCCTCGAATATACATACACGGCACCCCCGTCAGCTCTGAATACCGTGTCGCCTGTCTGGTGGAGAAGCTACGGACTGATTTCTTGACCTCGATAATCAGCCGTAGCTGGGCTTTCTTGTCGAAGATGGCGATGTCCAGCCGCGCCCCGAGACGGCCAAACTCCGGGCGCTTGACTTTGTATTCCCCCCGCACAATCGGGAATGCTTTTTTCAGATTCCAATATGCGAGGGCCTGCACTTCAAACTCGCTTGGATGTCTATTCATGGCGTCCTCCTTTTTTCGCCATGATTCCACCCCTGATTACAAAAGTCAAGACTTTTGGAAAGAAAGTAACACAAAGAAAGAATATATATATATTCTAATTAGTACTAACTTACTTAATCCGTGGGAAACCCGGATACTTAATTCATGGAGGGAAAATGACATATGATGAATTGATAACATACCTTGTCGCCGGGAAAGCCCCGGCGCAAACAATTGTGGATTTCGTTTATTCTATCTTCAAAATGGAAGGGAAGGGAATCAAGAAATCCGTGCTCCTGGAGTCCGTGCAGATGGAAATCGCAAAGATGCAAGGGCATGATCAGGGTAAAAAACTTCCGATCTCGGCGCAGCTCGAAGAATATGTGACATTCCTGACATCCGGCAGGGACTTGTCGCAGCTCGTGACTTTCTCACTGATTGATTGCAGCCACTCGCTGGGCTTGAAGGACCCGAAAGACAAGACGGCCCTCCGTGTTGCGATACGAAGAAAAGTGGAAAAGGGGGAGATCGAGCCTGTCGGCCACAAGTCGGGCATTTACAGGATCGTCAGCGATCAGGACAGGCCGATCAACCTCCTGGATACCAGCGACCTGCTGGGTGAATTGCCGATTGAGTTCCCGATGGGGATACAGCGATGGATCAAGCCGATGCCGCACACGGTCTGCATCATCGCCGGGGAGCCGGATTCTGGAAAGTCGGGGTTCCTGCTGAATTTCGCGAAGCTGAACCATGAGCGGTTCACGGTGCATTATCATTCGAGTGAAATGGGGAAGGCGGAATTTCTCGACAGGCTGCAATACTTCTGGTCGGATGCCGGGGAGAGCCGCACGATGAAGTTTTACGAGCGTTCCAACGATTTCGCCGGGGCGATCAAGCGCAGCCCGGATGACATCCACATCATTGACTACCTCCAGCTATTCGATAACTTCTATCTCATGGCCGAACATATCGACAAAATCGCCAAGGCGATGCGGAACGGTCTCGTCTTCATCGCGCTCCAAAAGCCGCGAGGCCGGGAAGAAGGGATCGGCGGGGAGCGGACAAAGGACCTCGCCAGGCTGTATCTGTCCCTATCGCCCGGATGCCTCAAGATCGTGAAGGCGAAGAATTGGAGAAATTCAAAGGAAAATCCAAATGGTAGGCGTATGACATTCAAGCTCTCGGATGGCTGCCGATTCACGCCGACATCGAATTGGGAGCGAGTTGCAGATACGTGAAACCTGTAACTTGTGTAACAATTCGGGGATAAATGTAGCAATTTGTAACAATCGAGTAACAATTTGTAACATCGAAAGGAGGGTTAAATGGCAGGTGAAGTTGAGGTATTGAGAAGCGCGAACAGCGTATTTGCTCTGGTTGAGGAATTGAAGCGATGCACGATACAGATCGACATGATGTTCCTGAAGATCGGGGCGATCCTGTCCCGGATCAAGGAGGACAACCTGTATCTCGCCTATGCGGCGCACACGACGAACATGTCCTCGTTTCTCCGCGACATCGACATCGGGATCGGGTTGTCGCAATGCGACCATTACATACGGGTATGGAAGACATTTGGACGGTACATCGAAGGCCGCCGGATTCCATTCAAGCGGCTCCTGATGATCCATCCGCTGGTCAAGGACGACCAATCCCGCGAACATTGGATGGAACAGGCCGAAAATCTGCCGTACAGGGCCCTTGTCGATGCGTTGTCCGTGGAAAGGGGTAGAACACCTGTCGATGCTTGTGCGCATCCCCAGGAGGCCCTACGACCGTTTTATAAGTGCTCCGTGTGCGGGGCGTGGATACCGGGATCGGTGAGTGACCAATAGAACTTAACCATACAGGAAGGGAGGAAAGACAATGGAAGCGACACATATGGAAGCGACACATGCGGAAGCAGCAGCAAGGCCGAGCAAGAGTATCGAAGCCTGGGAGCGGACTATGCTCGAAGATCAGGTAAGGACGTACGCAGGACGGGTGGCCCCGAAGAATGCGGTTCGCGATCTCATGGATCGGATAAACGGAATCCATGCGGCGAGTGGGACCGGGAAGAACCGCTCACTATCGTCCATTAACTCCGCGCTGTGTACAATCCGTAAGGACCTGTTCGGAAATGGGGATGGCCCCGGGATGGGCGTGGTTCAGACAAAGCTGTTCGACGATCCCAAGCGGAAGAAATCGGTGAGACGATTAAAGACGAATCCTGTCGCGAATCTGATCTATGACGCTATCGATAAAATCGTGGCCGAAAATAACGAGCTAAAAGCGGAGATTCGGAAATTGCGGATGATCAGGGATGCCGTTGAGAGCTACCAGAAGCGACTTCACAAATAACCGGAGGTGTAAATGCTGGCCAGCCATTGCAAGGTATTGGGACTCGCCCCCCCGGTTCCAGAATACCGGTTCCATCCGAAACGGAGATGGCGGTTCGATTGGGCTTTCCCCGCTAACATGTTAGCCATCGAAATAGAGGGAGGAATATGGTCCCGTGGAAGACATACCCGGGGGAAGGGATATCATCAAGATTGTGAGAAGTATAATGAGGCAACGATACTCGGCTGGCGCATCCTTCGCTTCACGCCGGGTGAATTGAAACGTGGCATCGCCGCGCTGACTATCCAGCGGTTCTTTATGACCACCGGGAAGATGAAAGATGAACAGCATCAAGCGTGACTGCTACCGGATGATGCAGCAGATAGCATCCAGGGGTAGGTGCCGTTACATGGAATGCCAAGAGGCGGCGACGGTTGGACATCACCTGTTCAAACGGGACCGCCTCGGCACGGCATTTCTGATTGATGCTGTCGTGCCGCTATGCATAGCGCATCATAGGTTTGCGCACGAGAAGCCGATGATATTCAAACGATGGGCGCAGGAGTCGATACGCGGGTATTTCGAGATGGAACACCTGTCTCGAAAGATGATACGGTTGCGAAAAGACGACCTCATATCGATCAGATCCGCGCTGTCGAAGCTGGCCAATGGAGGGTAGACATGCTTGATACATACGGAACGCGTCCGATCTCATGGTATGCGGATCAGGCGCCTGATGATCGGGAGGAATATCGAGATGAAGAAGTCGAGGAAGAAGCAATTAAGTGGATGTACTTCAAAAATAAAGGTGGGTTGCGGAACGATGTATGTGACCGTGAATGAAGACGATGGGATTCCATTCGAAGTATTCGCGACACTCGGAAAGGGCGGTGGCTGTGCCGCGGCGCAGATCGAGGGCATTTCCAGACTCGCGTCGCTTGCGTTGAGGTGCGGCGCGTCATGCGATGATGTCATAAGACAATTGTGTGGCATTTCGTGTCACGCTCCTGTGACCGCTGACGGAGTAACTGTTCGCTCATGTGCCGATGCGATTTCAAACGTCCTGATCACCCGACGGGAACAGAAGGGAGGAGAGATATGATTGTCGAGGAGATGGCCTACGTTATCATTATCTGTGCGTTCCTTCTTCTTCCTGCCCCCGCAGTCCATTTCATGTTTAGCTACTGGCTATGGGATCAGCATTTGAACAAGCGCGAAAGGAGGTTCGTTGATGAAAATAGAAACTGTTGAGGAGTTCCTCGCCAGGGGCGGTAAGATCAAAAAAATAAGAGGGCGTGATGACCGTTTTGCAAATCACACGTCACATTTCCATTATGGCGATTCTCCGAGCCCATTTTCCATGTCTTGTATGGTAGAAAACGCTTTCCGAAAGAAAAGCACTTCCACGAAAAGAAGGAGGGTAGGGTACGTGTTCGAGAATTGCCATGGGGGGAAACGGGGGAAGCATATCAGGGAGGACAGCGATGGAAAAC
>ERZ795055.1119-NODE-1119-length-22444-cov-5.181205_pt1 | contig 22444 bp, 19 predicted proteins | sample MGYA00375139_ERZ795055 | MGnify/ENA primary metagenome ERZ795055 (study PRJEB30184, sample SAMN05720283) | anaerobic digester metagenome | isolation source: active sludge of municipal wastewater-treating anaerobic digesters | place: USA | collected 2015-01-23 ... | reverse complement strand
TGGCTCACATGGCAGCTGGTAATATCCGGTATTCGGTTCCCGATAGTTTAAACCCACCCCCAGCCCCTCCCAGGAGGGGAGCCGTTAATTACCCAGCAACAAGCTAAATACTCATCTCATTCTCCCTGCCTGAGATATATGTCCTCCACTTTTCTATAACCTGTTTCATGTCATCGGGCAGTTCGGAATCGAAAGACATTCTTTTCCGTGTAACAGGGTGATCAAAGGCAAGTGATTTGGCATGCAGGGCCTGCCGCGGAAGGATGCTGAAACAGTTCCTTATGAATTGCTGGTACTTCGAGAATGTTGTTCCCTTAAGAATTCTGTCACCACCATACTCTTCATCGTTGAAAAGGGGATGTTTTATATGGCTGAAGTGCACCCTTATCTGGTGGGTTCTGCCTGTTTCAAGCTTGCATTCCAGTAGTGAGATATAGCTGAAGCTTTCAAGTAATTTGTAATGAGTCACAGCCGGTTTTCCTTCGCTTCCGTCCTCAAAAACCTGCATGATCTTCCTGTCGCGGATATTCCTGCCAACATGTCCCGTAATAGTACCTGCAGGCGGATCGGGGATTCCCCATACAAGCGCCTGATAACGCCTGTCAGTGGTTCTCTCGTAAAACTGTCTTGATAATCTGTTAAGAGCAAGTTCATTTTTTGCAATAACAAGTATTCCGGATGTGTTTTTATCGATGCGATGGACAAGTCCTGGTCTGAGCTCACCTGTACTGAACAGTGGCAGATCCCTGAAATGATACATCAGGGCATTTACAAGTGTTCCGGTATAATTCCCGTAAGCAGGATGCACAACCATCCCGGGTTCCTTGTTTACCACCAGTACATCATCATCCTCATAAACAATATTTATGGGTATGTTCTCAGGTATAAGCTCAATCTCCCTTGGTGGATCAGGCAGTACAATCTGTACTACATCGCCGGGCTTGACCCTGTAGTTTGGCTTAACTGAAGAATTATTTACAAGTATGTTTCCTGCATTTGCAGCATTCTGTATTCTCGTCCGCGAAGTCTTCTCCATCCTGGTAGTCAGGTACTTATCAAGCCTTAACATCGACTGGCCACCATCAACGACAAATCTGAAATGTTCAAACAGCTCCTGTTGCTCGGATAGTATCTCCTCTTCGCTCATTTTGTGATTTACCTTACTTTTATAAGACGACTGTAACCTGCAGGTCTGCCTGATACAGAAGTCATTACTATATATAATCCAGGCTTCAGTGATGAGATATTTACCGGTCCTGTATTCTGGCACTTCAGGATTTCTCTGCCGTAAAGATCTGTTATTGTGATCATTGTGTGAGAAGGGTCAGAAGTATCATCAGTTGTAATTGTAATGTAATCGCTGGCAGGATTTGGTGCAACTGTAACAGCAGATAATGATTTTATTACATGTTCATCAATAGATGTTGTCTTTTCAGGCATTCCAAGTACAGGCCTTATCATTATTGTTCCTGTAACCTGTGACTGGTTCCATTCTCCGTTGAGCCAGTATAATTGCCTTCCTTTCTGGGCTGTATTAATATCCAGTCCGGCATTAAGGAAGGTCTCGGAGCGTTGTTTCCAGCCTATGTAGAATACTCCGTCAACAGGAACACCGTCAATTATACCGTAATTATAAAATCCGTTTATTGCACCGGTCTGTTCAACAAGGACTTCATCGCTCCGGTATAGTATATTTCCGGGAATACCTTTGTTGTCATCCCATATAATCAGGTCAAAAGCCCTTTTGTTTGCATCACGGTAGCTGTCATTAAAGCAGATCCTTACAGACCTAATTGTGTCGGGGACGTAGGCAGTAAACCTGCTGGCAACCATTGCGTTACGGGAGCCCAGTCCGTTAATGCCATAACCCATTTCAGCAGTTCCGTCATCAAAGGCAATATAATTTTTGAAAACCTGGTAATAAACAATAGTATCGTTTCCCTTCGGATCAAACTCATCAGTCTTAAGCACACCTGTAACCCTGAACCGGGCCGAATCGGGGTTTCCTGAAGAATAAGTATAGATCAGGCCCGCATTGTAATCAACATTTGTATAAGGATCAATGTTGACAGCCCCTGCGGTGAATGAATGCGCGAGTGAATTTTCATTTACATTCCATATCTCGAAGTTCCTTGTGACATTCCTTACAATACCGTCATTGTTCCTGTAATGAACAGGAATATAGGCTCCCATTTCCTGCAATTCAATCTCCCTGAAATGGTTAAGTGGCAGCGATTCGTGGGTCTTAAGGAGGGATCTAATGCCGGTACGGAAGGATACGTCGGAATAAACTGTATCACCTGCTTCCCTGTTCCTGTCAAGATAAACATAATCGAGGTTCCAGTGATCGGAGTTACCTATCATTGACTGATCGCTTGTCTGTGGTGATATTGTAACATAGTTTATGAATCTGAACCTGAAGCTTTTTTTCAGGAAACGCTGCCTGTCGATTGTTACAAAGGCCTGTCTGAAGCTGTCATCTCCTCCGCCACGGGTTCTCCAGACTGAATACCATTTGTTTTCATCCGGAGCGAGGAAATGAAGTGTAAGGCTGTCATTCTCTTCAGGCATATCGCCGAGCCCGCCTGCCTGGTAATAAAAGCTTAGCATAATGTTATCGGTGGCAGAGTATTCCAGGTTTATGGGCTGGGAAGTCAGTACATCCCCTTCAAAGCCTGAGGATATTGCGGTTTCATACAGTCTTCCCTTGTTGTCGATTGCATCAAAAGTGGCAACACCTGTTGTTATCTGTTTGTCGGAATAATTATTATTGATGAAAACATTATCATCGGTCCATTTTCCAGTATCGGGGAATGCAGATCTCCCTGAGAAATCATCAGAAAAAGGCAGTTCAATTGTAACTCCGGTAAGAGCCTTGTTCCCTTTGGCTTTTTGTGAAGCTTCTGTCGAGACTGAAATATTTGAATACAGGCCAGTTACAAGTTCCTGGGCTGATGCTGCCTGGATAAACAATGAAAATAAAAATGAAAATATTAAAACATCTTTCATGGTCTATTGGCCTGATGTAGGGGTAGCTGCTGCAGGAAGAGGTATTGTATCAGAGATAATAAACATTGTTGAATCGACAGGCAGTTTTGTGGAATCGATTGTTAACCAAAGATATACTGCTGAACCAAGCTGCAGTGATGATTCCTCGGAGAACTCCGGATTCTGCTTGTATACAAAAGCCTTTGCCGAATCGCTTTGATTAAGGACACTTGTATCAAAAATAAAGGCGCCAAGGTTTAGCGACGATCCAAGAATCCTGTTGCGCGCTGCTTCAAGATTATATCCGATAAGTTCTGGTACAGGAGTTCTCTGGTTGCTGAGGCCCTTGCCAAGAACCAGATCGATCACAGAGCCTTTCTGAATTGAATCGCCGGCAACGATTTTCTTTCCGTTTATCTGCTGGTCAATCACAACATCCACTGACAGGTCAGGTTTGTACTTCAGGAGTCCCATTTCAAGTCCGGCTCCTTCAACAACAAGTAAGGCCTGTCTTTTGGGAAGGTCAATCAGGTTTGGCATTGCAACCATCTCGGGATGGAAGGCATTAATTGTGAGAGCCACGTTTCTCCACTTCTTCACTTTGAAACCCGGATAGGGATTCTGTTCCGCTATGCAACCACGGGGAACGGCATTTGTGTAGACAGAATCGATAATCTGAAATTTCACCTTGCTTCTCTTTGCAAGCTTTGTTGTTTCTTCAAGTGTCAGACCGTAAAAATCAGGAACAGGCCTTGCCTGTCCGTGCCTTGTATAGAAATTAAGCCAGATGAGCAGGACCATAATACTGCCAATCAGAATTGCAACGGCAAGTCCCAGGTTCCTTGCAAAAACCTTGCTGAATATGAATTTTTTTAAGCTCATCCCACCTGTATGTGACTAAGTTAAAACGTAAAGTTACTTATAAAATTACTTCGGATCACCATTCTTTCACAGTGTTGTAGACCGAATCGCGTTCAACAGGCTCCATGCCGGTCTCCCTTATCAGATTGCAGATCTCCTCTGTGCTCATTGCCGGACTGGTGTCACCGGCTCCGGCCATTGAATAAATCCTTGTTGTATCATCAATTGTACCGTCCATGTCATCAACGCCGAATGACAATGAAAGCCTTGCAGCTTCCTTGCCGATCATTGGCCAGTAAGCCTTCAGGTGTGGAAAATTATCGAGGAAGATCCTTGAAACAGCATAGTTCTTAAGATCTTCAACAACACTCACCTCACCCAGGTAGGACATATTGTTGTTTTCTTTTCTGAACTTGAGTGGAATAAAACAATTAAATCCTTTTGTCCTGTCCTGAAGTTTTCTGAGGCGGTCCATGTGATCAATCCTGTTGGCATAAGTTTCTATATGCCCGTAAAGTATTGTTGCATTTGAAGGTATTCCTGCCAGATGTGCGGTTTCGTGTATGTTGAGCCACATTTCCGAGGAGGCTTTGTCGTCGCATATCTGTTTCCGCAGTTCTTCGTCAAAAATCTCTGCACCTCCTCCGGGTATTGAGTTCAATCCACAGCCTTTGAGATATTTCAATCCCTCCTCAACCGACATGCCCGCTTTTGAGATCATATAGTCAAGCTCTATTGCTGAGAAAGCCTTGATATGAAGTTCTGGTCTGTATTTGCTTATTTTCTGAAGAAGTGATCCCCAGTAATGTATGTCATAAGCCGGATGAACGCCTCCAACAATATGAACCTCTGTAACAGGTTTGCTGTCGAAGCTTTTTACTATGTCAAGCATCTGTTCATGTGAATATTCCCAGCTTTCAGGATCTCCTTCCTGTTTATGGTATGAACAGAACCTGCAGTTGTAAACACATTTGTTTGTGGGTTCAATGTGAAAATTATGGTTGAAATAGGCCTTGTTGCCGCTGAGGCGCTTTTTAACTGTAACTGCAAGTATACCAAGAAGAGGCAGGCTGGCTTTTTTGTACAGGATAAGTCCTTCATCAGTACTTATTCTTTCACCGGCAAAGACTTTTTCAGAAATTTCCCTCAGATCACTTTCTGCTATATTATTGACAAGTAGGTCCATTATGATGTGTTTGAGGGGCAAATATAGAAATAAAAAAGGTGTCTTTCCGGACACCTTTTCAAGTATTAGTTTATGCTGTTTAAGCTTTTAACTTAAGTTCGTCAGATACAGTGAGTTTTTTTCTGCCTTTAGCGCGTCTTGCAGCAAGTACTCTTCTTCCGTTAGGAGTAGACATTCTTTCCCTGAAACCGTGCTTGTTTACTTTTTTCCTTCTTGATGGCTGATATGTCCTTTTCATCTTATCAACTGTTTATAACTGCTTGTCCAATTTGAGACTGCAAATGTAGTACTTTTTTTAAATAAAAAAATGAGGCGATTATATTTTTAATAAAAATCATACAGGCAGATAAACAATCTTCTTTGTTTCGAAAAAGGATTCATCGAAGAAACTGCTTATATCCCAGATCTTTACCCTGTCGGCATACATCTTTAGTTCTTCCGTGAGATCACCGCCTTTAAGGTATAATATTCCATTCCGGAGTTCATTGACCGAACCTGAATGGATGTTCTTTCTTGAAAGCTTCACAAATTCCCCGAAAGAAGTCACTGCCCTGCTAATGACAAAATGAAACCTTTCTTTTTCCTCTTCGGCTCTTTTCCTTACAGGTTTGACATTTAAAAGTCCCAGTTCATCCTTAACAGCATTTACGACCTTTATTTTCTTTTCAATTGAATCGAGAAGGGTAAATTCAGAGTCGGGGAATATTATTGAAAGAGGGATTCCGGGGAATCCGCCTCCGGTACCTACATCAAGTATGGATGTTCCGGGTGTGAAACGTATAACTTTGGCTATTGCAAGGCTGTGAAGAACATGATGAAGGTAGAACTGGTCCATATCCTTCCGCGATATTACATTTATCATGCTGTTCCACCTTGCATAAATTTCCTTCAGGGCAAGGAGCTTCTCCGTTTGCCCGGCTGTCAGATCAGGGAAGTATCGCAGAAAATCTTCGGACATCACCTGTTGCCGGTTTTGATGAGTATGTTATAAAGCAGGGTTTTAGCGCGGGATAATTCTGCTTTTACAGTGCCTATCGGAATGTTCAGTTCCTCAGAAATCTCTGAATATGAATATTCCTTGTAGAATCTTAGGTTAATTAGTTTCCTGTACTTCGGTTTCAGCTGATTAACAACTTCATTAAGCGCTTCAATTTTTTGCCTGTTAATAAGTATTTCTTCAGGATCGGGCAGGTCCGACTGGATGTTTCCTGCAATTGAGTCACCAAAATCCTGAGAGCCTTCGAAGGGAGCAGGCAAAGATTGTTTTTTTCTGATAAAATCGACACAATTATTAGTTGCGATTTTAAAAAGCCAGGTGCTGAATGCGAATTTGGGAGTGTACAGGTCGAGGTTTCTGAAAGCTTTTCCAAAGGCTTCAATTGTCAGATCATCAGCATCTGACTGGTTATTTACCATCTTAAGAAGCATAAAATATATTGAATCCCTGTAGCGGTTCATAAGGCCGGCAAAGGCTTTTTCGCTGCCTTTTTTTGCCTGTTCCACCAGTGCAAGGTCGGCAGCCGCATTATCTGAAAACAGGTTATTTACTTCCATCTGCTTCTGCCTTTTTTCAGCCCGTTTTTACCTATATAAAGAATTGAATAGATTAGTGGTGAAAAGATATCAAAAAAAAGTGATACGGGGACTATTCCCGGCTCATTCAATTTTCTGCTTATAAGGAACAATGAAATGACCTGAACAAGCAGTCTGAACCCGAAGATTCCAAGAACATAGGGCCACAAAAAACAGTATGATAAAAGAATTATTAAGGCTGAATAGAAAATGACTCTTGAGGCAGGTTCGGTAAAAAGAAGGATCTTATGCTTCATCCTGTAATGAGGCGCTGTTGTATAATGCCTTCTTTTCTGCTTGAAATATTCAGATATGCTGTTTGCCGGGACAGACCTTGTGTGCGAACCTTCCCTGAATTCAACAACAGTGTTCTCTTTTGTTGCATTTCCGTTCACAATTAGATCATCATCTCCTGAAGCAAGCTGATTATGAGCTCCATAGCCCTTGTTGGCAAAAAACAGAGACTTCCTGTAAGCCAGATTCCTGCCTACTCCCATATAAGGTATTCCCCTTATTGCCATTCCGAAGTACTGCATCGCAATTGTCATGGCATCATAACGGATGAAGCTGTTCAGGATTCCCTTCTCACGGAAAAATCCTCCGTAACCAAGCACAAAAGTGGTCTTTTCATCAAAATGACTCATCATTGTTTCAAGCCACTTGTCGGAATCAGGTTTGCAGTCGGCATCTGTGAAAAGAAGCAGTTCGTTTTTTGAAGCCTTGATTCCTATGAACTGCGCAAGCTTCTTGTTATGAGTGAACTTTGGATCCTTGTTTATAGTGGAAACCCTCAGGTGAGGATATTTCAACAGGTATTTTCCCAGGATGTCATACGTATGATCCTCTGAACAGTCATTCACAACTATTACTTCATAATCGGGATATTTTTGTTCCAGGATAAGGGGAAGGAAGGCATCAAGGTTTTCACCTTCATTTCTCGCACATATTATTATTGAAACCGCCTGTGGTTCCGTCTTTGTAACAGTGGGCTTATAAAAATATACTGCAAGGTAGTACCACAGGTAGTAAAAGAGCTGAATTAGTGCTGCTGCGGAAAAAATCCAGAAGACAACTGCTAAAAATATACTGTCCTGACCCAACATCTGACTTTCAATTAAATGGCAATATTAATTAATTAAACGATTAAGTAATCAGGTGAGTTTGAACTGAACATGTTTCTCTCAGGTTCTGCTTATCGAATCGCTGCGGCAAAATTATAAGATTATGGGAAATTCAGATTAAAACATTGTAATTACTCTCACAGATATGTCTCCCTTAAGCATGGTATCAAAAAAAAGCTGCTATAATTTTTACAGGCAACATGTAACGATTACATTTGTGCTGCAATTTTATCAGTTATTTATGTTCAGCATAGAGAGCAGGGATACTCATTCGAATGCACGCACAGGGCTGTTGACAACAGCGCATGGAGATATTCCGACTCCCATATTCATGCCTGTGGGAACCGTAGGTACCGTAAAAGGTGTTATGCAGCGTGATCTTTCAGATGACATCGATGCCCGGATAATACTTGGCAACACATATCATCTATATCTGAGGCCGGGGCTTGATATCCTGAAAGCTGCAGGAGGTCTGCACAGGTTCATGGGATGGGAGCGGCCCATACTCACCGACAGCGGAGGATACCAGGTATTCTCGCTTACGGGAAATATGAAACTTACCGAGGAAGGTGCACAGTTCAAATCGCATATTGATGGTTCAAAACATATCTTCACTCCTGAGAATACTGTTTATATTCAGAGGGTTATAGGCGCTGATATAATGATGGCCTTCGATGAGTGTGCTCCGTGGCCTGCTGATTATAATTACGTTAAAAAATCGGTTGCACTTACTCACAGGTGGCTCGACAGGGCAGTGAACCGTTTCATGGAAACAGATCAGCTGTGGGACTGGGAGCAATACCTGTTTCCAATTGTACAGGGCGGTACCTATGATGACCTGAGAAGGGAATCTGCAGAAAAAATTGCTTCAAAGAATATGGCCGGGAACGCGATAGGAGGACTATCAGTAGGGGAACCGGCAGAAGAGATGTACAGGGTTATTGAGGTTGTAAATGAGATACTTCCTGCTGATAAACCGCGTTATCTGATGGGTGTCGGAACACCGGTAAACATACTTGAGGCAATCGACAGGGGAATAGATATGTTCGATTGTGTTATGCCGACACGAAACGGAAGGAATGGAATGATCTTTACAGGCGAGGGGACAATAAATATAAGGAATAAAAAGTGGCAGGATGATTTCAGCCCTATTGATCCCTCCGGTCCCTCATTTGTAAGCCTGAATTATTCAAAAGCTTACCTGAGGCATCTTGTAATGGCAGGAGAGAACCTCGGAGCACAGATTGCAAGTATACACAATCTTGCCTTCTACCTGCGACTTGTAGGCGAAGCAAGGGAAAAGATACGTGAAGGAGTCTTCAGACAATGGAAGAATTCAATGGTGAAAAAACTTTCAGTGAGGCTTTAGCTTCCCTGAAAATAAAGAGGATCGACAAATATATAATAAGGAAGTTCCTGGGAACTTTCTTCTTTGCCATTGTGCTTATTCTTACTGTTGCAGTGGTATTCGACTTTGCCGAGAAAATCGACAACTTCATGGAAAAAGAGGCTCCGGTAAAGGCTATTATCTTCGATTACTACTTCAATTTCATACCATATTTCGCTACACTTTTTGCCCCTCTGTTTGTATTCATCTCTGTTATTTTTTTCACATCAAAAATGGCCATAAATACAGAGATCATTGCAATACTTAACAGCGGAATGAGCTTCAGGAGGATGATGTGGCCTTATCTTCTGTCGGCTTTCGTAATAGCCGTTTTTGCATTTGTCCTCACTAATTTCATAATACCGCGTGCAAACCTGCAACGGATGGATTTCGAAGATAAGTATTACAGGTCAGTGAGCAGGAAAGTAACTGTCGAGAACATTCATCGTCAGGTATTTCCGAATGTGTATGTTTTTATGGGTACCTATAATCCGATCAGCCAGCGCGGACAGAATTTTACTCTTGAAAGGTTCAATGATTCCGGCAGGCTTGTATCAAAGCTTTCTTCACCAACAGTAGTTTTTGATACTCTTACTAATAAATGGTCTGCTATTAATTATACCCTGCGGGAAATTACCGACAGGGAGGAAGTATTGACCAAGGGAAAACAGCTTGACACAACCCTGACAATCACACCCCGTGATTTTTCGAAGGATCCCGGTTTTGTTGGTACAATGACTTACAGGGAACTTAATGATTATATTGATCTTCTCAAACTGCAGGGATCAGACGAACTGAAACTTTTTCTCATTGAAAAGCACAGGCGTTTCTCCAATCCCTTTGCAGTCTTCATACTAACATTCATAGGAGTATCTCTTTCTTCAAGAAAGGTCAGGGGAGGGATAGGCATGAACATAGGGATTGGCCTTGTGCTGAGTTTTTCATACATCCTCTTCCTCCAATTTGCTTCCCAGTTCTCACTTAAGGGTGATCTTAGTCCCTGGCTTGCTATGTGGATCCCGAACATCCTGTATGCTTTAATTGCAATGGGCCTTTATAAGATGGCCCCGAAGTGATTATTGTGACCATTGTCATTAATTTTTCCGGTAATTTATTTTTAGTTTGCTTGCTTAAAACCAGCTTATATGCCAGATAATAAAAAGATACGTGAACTTAAGGAAAAGCGTGAAAAGCTTTTACTCGGAGGTGGTGAACAGGCCATCGAAAAACAAAAAGCCATGGGCAAAAGAACGGCCCGTGAAAGGATACTTGGACTCCTTGACAAAGATTCATTCAATGAATATGACCTTTTTGTAGAGCATGATGCACACGATTTCGATATGGACAAGAAATCGCTGCCTACTGATGGTGTTATTATCGGTACAGGAACAATCTACGGTGCCCCTGTTGCAATTTTTGCCCAGGATTTTACAGTTGCCGGCGGTTCACTCGGCCTTATGCATTCCAGGAAGATAACGAAGATAATGGATCATGCGCTTAAAATGCGTATGCCTCTTATAGGTATAAATGACTCAGGCGGGGCCAGGATACAGGAAGGTGTTAATTCCCTTGCAGGCTATGGCGAGATCTTTTTCAGGAATACAATATCAAGTGGCGTGATCCCACAGATTTCAGTGATACTCGGTCCCTGTGCCGGTGGCGCAGTCTATTCCCCGGCTCTTACTGATTTTGTTTTTGTTGTGGATAACATTTCAAAGATGTTTATTACGGGTCCGGAAGTAATAAAGACTGTGCTCGGTGAGGAAATATCGATGGAGGATCTCGGAGGTGCAAGGGTGCACAGTGAAATTACAGGCAATGCTCACTTCTTTGCCCACAGTGAGGAGGAATGCTTTGAACAGATCAAGAAGCTTGTAACATTTATTCCATGGCATAATGGTAAAAAAGCAAGGCCTTTCGAGCCTGCCGAGCCACTTAAAGAATATAATATCAATAAGATAATGCCGGAAGACCCTACCCATCCGTACGATATAAAGGATGTGATAAGGGCTATTGCAGATAATTCCGATTTCTTTGAAATAATGGAACTGTATGCCAAAAACATAGTTATCGGCTTCGGGCGAATGGGAGGGAAGACAACAGGATTTGTTGCAAACCAGCCTCTTGAGATGGCAGGTGTGCTTGATGTTGATTCATCCGACAAGGCAGCCAGGTTCATAAGATACTGTGATGCCTTCAATATTCCGATAATCACTCTTGTTGACCTTCCCGGTTACCTGCCTGGTGTTGACCAGGAACATGCAGGTGTTATCAGGCACGGAGCAAAAGTACTTTATGCTTACAGTGAGGCAACAGTGCCAAAACTGACAGTTATTCTCAGGAAAGCCTACGGAGGTGGATATATCGCAATGAGCTCCCGTCACCTGAGAGCTGACTTTGTCTTTGCATGGCCGACAGCAGAAATAGCAGTCATGGGCCCTGAAGGAGCTGCAAACATTATTTTCAGAAAGGAAATCATGTCAGCTCCTGATCCAGAGCAGATGCGGAAACAGAAGGTTGAAGAGTATAAAATGAAATTCGCTAATCCTTATGTTGCAGCTTCACGCGGCTATGTTGATGCCGTTATTGAACCTTCTGAAACCCGCAGGATATTGCTGCATTCAATTGAAATATCAGATGCCAAGGATGTTCCCATGCCAGCCAAAAAACATGGTCTGCCACCATTCTGATCCCTGTTGAAGAGAAATATTATACTGAAAATGAATAGCATGGAAGATAATCTTGAATATCTTAATATAAACTCAGGACTGTACAAAACAAGGATCAATCCAAGGTTCAGGAACAGGAAAAAATACAAGCCTGCTGACCCGAAGCTTATTTATAGTTTTATCCCTGGTGTCATCGTTGAGATTCTGGTACATGAAGGCCAGAAAGTAAAACTGGGTGACGAGCTCATGATACTCGAGGCTATGAAAATGAAGAACCGGATAAAATGCAGTCTTGACGGTACAATTAAGAAAATTGTCGTGAAACAGGGTGCAAAAGTACCAAAGGGCACACTGCTGATAGAACTTGAATAACAGTTATTGAAGTGATCCCTGCCAGATAAGATGTTTCTTCAGCTTATCTGGAATTGCATGCCTTGACTTGAAGATGCCATAAACTGAAGATCCGCTTCCTGACATGAGGCTGAATACAGCACCGGCTTCATACAGGTCCTGCCGGATTTTCCCTATAAGAGGATACTTTGAAAAGACATTGTCTTCGAAATCGTTGACAACCTTTGATTTCCATTTTTCAGGAGGAAGGGTTTCAATTATCTGCAACAAAGACTCTTCAGGTTTTGAAGGTTTGCAGTTCTGGTATGCTTCCTTTGTGCTTACATTAATGCCCGGATTAAGAAGGACCATGTAGTAATTCTTCAGGATTTCCTTCGATGTCAGAGTCATTTTCTCACCACGGCCTGTTGCATAGGAAGCCCGGGCTTCGATAAAGAAAGGACAGTCGCTGCCAAGCTCCAGGGCAATTGATCGCAGCTCTTCACAGCTTATGTTAAGTGCAAAAAGCCTGTTCAGTCCGCGAAGCATGTATGCAGCATCTGCCGACCCTCCTCCCAGTCCGGCACCTGCCGGTATTGCCTTGTGCAGATGAATTTTAAGTGAAGGAAATGAGTGTATTCTCCTGAGCTTCTCTGCTGCTTTAAGTACCAGGTTGTCACCGGGATTTCCGCCCGGATCAATCCCTGTTATTACAAGCTTGTCTTTCTGACCCTTCCTGTCATTCACAACAAATTCAAGGGCATCGGTAAATGGCAGAGGGAGAAAGAAAGTCTCGATATCATGGTATCCGTCATCTCTTCTGGCGGTTATTCTCAGGCCCAGATTTATCTTTGCTCGCGGAAATACTACCATCACCTTTTATTTTATGTAAAAATACATGATGCAATTCATATTGCTGCCCTAAATGTATGTTAATGCTTTTCAACAAGTTTTTAACAAAATCTGTTTGTAATAAAAAGCCGGATTTTTACAAGTATTTTATTGTTGTTGTCATACCTTTATCAAGCCCCTGCTAATTCAGGTTTTTATTTGTAATTATAAGTAAATAAGGTATTTATATAGATGGCAAAAGCTGTAAACTCGCCTAAAAAGACAATAATGGTACTTCCGGATTTCGGGAAAGTGCCTCCGCAGGCGCTCGATATGGAGGAAGCTGTACTTGGTGCTGCGATGCTTGAAAAGGAATCTGTAATAACCATTCTCGATATATTAAAACCTGAGAGTTTCTACAAGGAAGCTCATCAGAAAATTTTCAAGGCAATATGCGATCTCAATGCCAGAGAGTATCCTGTTGACCTGTATACAGTTACTGAAGAACTGCGTGCTAACGGTCTTCTTGAAAGCGTTGGGGGACCGGTTTATCTTACGCAGCTTACAGCAAAAATTGTGTCCGCCGCTAATGCCGATTATCATGCAAGGATAGTTGCTCAGAAATATATTCAGCGTGAGCTTATCAGGGTTTCAACGATGATCCAGACAAGATCATTTGATGATACTGAAGATATTACCGAATTGCTCGATTTTTCCGAGAATGAGATATTCCAGATAGCCGAGGGCAACATAAAGAGAGAAATTGCTCCGATAAATTCAGTTATAAAGGATGCAATACGCGAAATTGAGGCTGCAGGTAAGAGGGAAGACGCCCTTGTGGGGACTCCTTCCGGATTCACAAAGCTTGACAGGCTGACATCAGGGTGGCAGAAGGCAGAACTTGTTATTATAGCTGCAAGACCCTCGATGGGAAAAACTGCATTTGCACTTTCTATGGCACGCAATATGGCTGTTGAACATGGTAAATATGTTGCCATATTCTCATGTGAAATGTCTTCAGTTCAGCTTGTTAACCGCCTTATCGTTGCAGAAACAGAGATTCCCGGTGATAAGATAAAGAACGGACGTCTGAACGAAGAGGAGTGGAAACAGCTCGATACAAGGATCAGGAAACTTGTTCAGGCGCCAATTTTTATCGATGATACTCCTGCTATATCAATAAGTGAACTCCGTGGCAAATGCAGACGCCTTATGGCTCAGCATAAGCTTGATGTTGTCATCGTTGACTACCTTCAGCTTATGTCGGGACCTGAAAATGCAGGAAGCCGTGAACAGGAGGTAAGTACTATTTCAAGGTCGCTTAAAAGTATAGCAAAGGAGCTAAATGTGCCCATCCTTGCTCTCTCTCAGCTTAACCGTTCTGTAGAGATGAGGGGAGGCTCAAAAAGACCTCTTCTGTCTGACCTGCGTGAATCGGGAGCAATTGAACAGGATGCCGATATGGTGGTCTTCATCCACAGACAGGAAAAATTCGGAATACCTGAATTTGAAGATGGTACATCAACAAAAGGAATTGCTGAAATCATACTTGCAAAGAACAGGAACGGCCCTGTTGATGACGTGAGACTCCGTTTCAGGGAAGAGAAGGCTCAGTTCGTTGACATTGATGATTTTGAATTCGAAAATGAGCCGGATGGCAAGCCGGTTCAGAGCATGACGTTCGGATCAAAAATGAACCATGACAATTTCAGGAAACTGGGAGGGGAGTTTGATAACGAATCAAATCTCCATGACGAACCTCCTTTCGCATAGAACATTCTGATATATCTGTGTAAATCTGCGTAATCTGCGGGAAATAATCTTCCGCAGATCATGCAGATTTTCGTTTATTTAGGAGATTATCAGTTGAATTTCAGGATGATCTTTGCTCCGATGCTTTTATATTTTGAATCTTCAAATCCGACATACACTCCGGCTTCTGCAAGAAAGAAGATCTCGCTGATACTGTATCCGATTTCTGAATAGAAAGGTTTGTTTTTTGTTCCCAGCAAGGACAGGCTTACATTTTCCCTCATAAGGGTGTTGCTGATTCCAGGCAAAAGCTTTATGAGGAGATATGGAGTTGTGTACTTAATGTGAAATTCACCGAATGCTTCAGGAGTGCTCAATGAATAGTATGCAGGAAGCATGAAAGCATCCTGGTAATCATCGAGGAGCACAAGTGGTGGTTGCGGATTGAAATGAAAGAAATCGTAAAATGGCACATTGCGGTTATCTGTAAAAGCTCCTGCCCTTGCTCTCCATCTCAGCTCACTGAAAGCCCCGATGTCATCATATCTTTTGCTTACCTCAAACCTTAACATGTCGTAATGCCTTATTACATCCTCAAAATCAGTCAGTTTGTTAATTCCATGCTGCCAGCTGAGTGTAAATGTGGGCCAGTCTGAACCCTGAGGTATTTTTCTTCCTTTGTATATTCTGTATTTCTGGAAGGGGGTGAATGAAAATTTCGCAGTGATATCTGTGTGTGCCTGGTCAGTTACATTGTTAAGCGGATTTGCTGCAGAATCAAGGTAACTGTTTACCGGGATGTTCGGACTGTATACATTTTCTGTATTTAACACTGAAAAAGAACTTGTATTTTCAAGGGCCCTGCGCTGTTCCCTCGAAGAGCTGAGTTCAAGATTCATTCCGTTAGTTATTGTGACCTTGTAACCAATTGTATAATAGTCAGATCCGTATAGTTTTAAATAATTCTTTTCAAAAAACAGGGAGGTGATGCTGTTCAGCATGGGATTTATGCTTCCTCCATTTCCTATATCCCTGCCATAGGATCCTGTTCTCAGGTAAATCTGGCTCTGGGATTTATCGTTGAAGTTATACATGGCATTTGCCCTCCACATAATTTTTTCTCTGCTGAAGGCGTATGAGATCTCCGGAAAAAGTGAAAATGTGGATTTGTTCCTGAAAAATCTCTGGAAACCAAAATCAAAACCATATACAAATCCATCCACAGTATTGAATCTGAGGTTTTTAAGGTCTATAAGGCCTCCCCATGTAAAGCTGCTCCTGTGGCTTGTATCCCTGCGTGTATTGCCCCAGGTATGGCCTGTACCTATATACCTGAGAGTTCTTGGAAAACCTTTTGCCGGAGCCTGTTTTTTTATTGAAGAGGTATCGCTTTTCTGTTTTCTTATTTCATTTCCAGTGCTGATGCTGTCTCTTATCCTCAGGCTTTTTATATCGGCTTCAGTGAGTGGCACCGGTCTCTCCCGGGCCCAGTAGGCGCTGTCTTTCTTAACCGCATCCTTTTCAACACTTCTTTCAGTGTTGTCTCTGATCTCAAGATCCTTTTTTGTACTGTCCGGCAGGATGTTTTCCGATTCTTTCTCCATGAGCCTTGCCAGTTTTATCATGTCGCGGTTTGAGAGATCATCTTTCTCAAGCAGTTTATCAATCTGCTGCCTGTTTTTTGAGGGTGGAACTGTATCAGCCTTTTCAGCAGTTACATTGGATTTTCCTCCAAAATCAGTCGGGATTGTTGCTGGTTTCTTAAGCGCCAGGTTAGGCTTTACAATTGTGTACTTTATTGATCCTCCGTAACCTGCATCGGCTTTTAAACCGAATATGCTTGCATTGACCTCAAATTTGTGGCTCACAGGCATCCAGATGTCATCCTGAACCGGAATATAAAGCTGCTGTATCTTTATTTCTCCTATTCTGTTTTCATTTTTCAGGTCGACACTGTGCAGGCACCACAGGTCTTCAATAATATAAATTGTTCCTTCAAAGAGCTGCTGGCTTTTTCTTTTCGGGATCACTTCAATTTTATTCACTGAATAGTTGCCCTGAAGAGTAGCGCCCTGATATCTGTATTTATAATGGGAAAATGCCTGGGGCGAAAGCGGGGAGATAGCCATATCGGCCAGTACAGGCTGGTAGAAGCTTGCCTCAATGTAATCCATGGGCGACAAGTCTCCGCTGCCTTCGGGGAAGGTGGAATTGTATGAGATCATTTTCTGCCTGTAACTGTCAGGAGCGGTAAACTCAATTTCATTAATCGATTCCATCATGAATGCATCACCTTCCTTTATCTGCCTCTCTTCCGGTTCCGGCTTTCCTCCTGCACCAACACTGCCTGAACCGCCGTCACTCGACATCTTCATTGATTTCTGCAGGATTTTGGGAATCTTTTTGAAAATTACATTTCCCTTCAGATAAACCTCTGCTTTATAATAACTTATGTTATTCTGATAGTATGGCGCCATCCCTATCACCTTGCGCATTATTATATATGCCGGATCTTCTCCGCTTGCAGAGATCCTTACTTCAGGTATCTGGTAATACTGTACCGGCAGCACAACATCTCTGGTGATTGTTTTGTCACTCAGGCTTACAGAAACAAAGATCTGTTCATAGCCGAGGCTCTGGTAGATAACAGTGTATTTGCCGGGTTTCAGCCTGATCTCATAATCACCCCTGGCATTTGCAGTTGTACCCTGTCTGATCTCCTGAATATAGACTGTTGAATATGGTACTGGTGTGCCTGACTGATTACTTATCCTGCCTTTCAGTATTTGTGACTGAATTATTTCGCTGAAAGACAGTAGTATAAGAAAGATGATAAGCAGCTTTTTCATGGGGTTGGTGGATAAGTTGCTCAGACAGGATCACTCTTTTTTACCTGCGACAACAATTACAAATTCACCTTTGGGAGGATGCTCATTGTAGTATTGTTCAAGTTCTGCAAGTGTCCCTCTTTTTGTTTCTTCATATATCTTGCTTAGCTCCCTTGAAACCGATGCCTGCCTGTCGCTGCCGAAATGTTCCGACATCTCGCCAAGCGCTTTCAGCAACCTGTAAGGGGATTCGTAAAATATCATGGTCCTTTGTTCTTCAGTCAGGGCAGACAGTTTCTTATTCCTTCCCTTTTTCTGTGGAAGAAATCCCTCAAAACAGAATCTTTCACAGGGTAAACCGGAATTTACAAGAGCAGGTATAAGAGCTGTTGCTCCCGGAAGGGTTTCAATTTCAATTCCTTTTTCAATACAGGTTCTCACAAGAAGGAATCCGGGGTCTGAAATTCCCGGGGTACCGGCATCTGAAATAAGGGCAACTGTTGTGCCTTCAAGTATTTTATTGCATACAGCTTCAGCACTTTTATGTTCATTGAACTTATGGTGCGACTGTAAAGGAGTCTTAATATTGAAATGATGCAGGAGCTTGGAGGACTGCCGTGTATCTTCTGCCAGTATCAGATCGGCACTTTCAAGTACTTCGAGGGCCCTTAATGTAATATCTTTCAGGTTACCCACAGGAGTCGGCACAAGGATCAGTTTACTCATTAAGACCGAGTTTGCGTTTCACCAGGTCCATAAGCTGCTTTACAGCTTCATTCTCTGCATTGGTTCCTGTAAAGCTGATAAGCACTGCTTTTGCATCTTCCACTGATTCTGCAGCCTCCATTCTGGAGATAACCTGATCATAAGCCTTATTGTCGCCATTGAATATTTCTCTCTGAAACAGGAAGCGGTCATTTATGCCAATAGCCTCTCTTAAACTGCTGATAGGCTTCGATTTAATAATTTCAGTAACATCCTCTTCAGCCTTTCTGCCTCCCAGCTGTTCATTAAGGCTCGCCGGGATATTTACAAATTTGTCGGCTATTATATGTGAATCAGTGTGCTGGCTTACAATAATATTTTCAGAGGTATCCTTTTCCTGTTTCAATTCATTTTGCTCAGAAACCGGCTTGCTCTTTGTCTGCCTGGCTGATGCTTTTTTCTCTGTCTTAACAGGTTCAGGTTGAGGTTGAGGTTCAGGTTGAGGTTCAGGTTGAGGTTGAGGTTGAGGCTCAGGTTGAGGTTGAGGTTGAGGTTGAGGTTGAGGTTGAGGGATAACAGGATTTACCTGGTGGCTGTTAGTCTTCAGAAGTGAAATTACTTCCGCAGCGCTTTTGCATTTTGCCTTTGCAAGCTCAACCTGGAGTACAGGAACGCCCTTGTAATTTTTGAGATCATCAATAATTCCTGAGGCTTCATTGAGATCTTTTATAATTAAATCGATTGTGGCATTGAAATCCATACAAACAGTTGTAAATAAAACAAAGCATTTTCCTTATTTTGCAAAATTAATATTATTCCACTTGCAGGCATATTTAATTATTAAGATTTAAGGGGGATAATAAACAATTGACAGCATAATGGAATTTCTTGAAAATTCAACGGCAACAGGAAGCAGAAGGGGATCTGTTGAGGTAATCACCGGCAGCATGTTCTCGGGCAAAACGGAGGAACTCATAAGAAGGCTGCGCAGGGCTCAGTATGCCGGGCTGAAGGTGGTGATATTCAAGCCGGCTATAGATAAAAGGTATTCCGAGACAAAAGTTGTTTCGCATGATGAAAGATCGATAGTTTCAACCCCTGTTGAACATGCATCAGCAATTTTGCTTCTTGCGGGTGATGCAGATGTTGTTGCTGTTGATGAGGCTCAGTTCTTCGATGCATCTGTAATTGAAGTATGCAGTCAGCTGGCAGATGCTGGAACAAGGGTCATAGTTGCCGGTCTCGATATGGACTTCATGGGAAATCCCTTCGGCCCTATGCCGGGAATAATGGCAATTGCCGAGTTTGTTACAAAGGTTCACGCAATATGCATGCGATGCGGTAACCTGGCCCAGTATTCATTCCGCAAAACTGATGAATCACAGGTAGTGCTCCTTGGTGAGAAAAACCTGTATGAGCCGCTTTGCCGCAGCTGTTATCTTGAAGCATCAAAAAAACAAAAGTGAAACTCCTCTCGGCAGAAATAGCAGATATAACCGGTGGAGCTTTATTTGGTCCTGGCGATATTATTGTAAATGAGATTATTACCGACAGCAGGCAGATAAGCTTTACCGAGGAGGTGGCATTTGTCGCAATCAGGGGACATAATCATGACGGGCACAGATTCCTGGATAACCTCTACCAGAGGGGCATCAGGGTATTCATCGTTGAGAATCTTCCAGAAAACCATGGCAGATTCGAAGGTGCGGCATTCATACTGTCGGCCGGTTCAGTTGATGCCCTTCACAGGCTGGCTGCCTGGAAAAGAAGGTTATTTACCTCACCTGTTATTGCAATTACAGGCAGTGCGGGAAAAACGATTGTCAAGGAGTGGCTGGCTGATCTGCTTGGCTCTATGCTTCCGGTAATACGAAGCCCCAAAAGCTATAATTCACAGATAGGAGTACCTCTCTCGGTGTGGAAACTGGAAGAAAAGTACCGCATGGGTATCTTCGAGGCCGGTATATCTCACCCCGGTGAGATGGAAAAGCTTCAGAAGATAATTGATCCTGAAATAGGTGTTATAACTAATATCGGTGATGCTCACAGGGAAAATTTCAGGGATGACGAACAAAAGGCTTCCGAAAAACTGAAGCTGTTCACTAATGCGAAAGCAATAATATATGGCAAGGATTACAGGATTATTGATGAGCTGATTCTAAAGGATCCTGTACTAAGTTCCAGGGTGCTTGTATCATGGTCGGTGAGCAACAGAAATGCCGCAGTCTTCATCAGTAAAACCGTTCATGATGAGGGTGGTACGGCTTTGACAATTGAATATAAGGGAAACAGTTTCATCTTCCGTGTCCCCTTTAATGACAGGGCTTCAGTTGAAAATGCTGTTACTGCAATATCAGTCTGCCTGTATCTTGGCTTTGATGCAAAACTGATCTCAGGAGGTCTGCTGAAGCTTCTTCCTGTTCCTATGAGGATGGAGATTAAGGCAGGAATAAACAACTGTCAGCTTATTGAGGATTACTATAATTCCGATCCCGGTTCACTTGGAATGGCTATTGATTATCTGCTGGCCCAGAACGGGAAAAGTACAACGCTTATATTGTCTGATTTTGTCCAGGCAGGAAGGGATGTTGAGGATCTTTACGGGGAGGTTGCAACTCTCGTTAGCCGTTCAGGTATTAAACGTTTCATAGGTATAGGGCCACTATTGTCGTCAATGCGCGGGCTTTTCAGCGCTGAGGACCGCTTTTATTATTCAACTGATGATTTTCTGAGAAGTCTGATATCCAATGATTTCAATAATGAGATAATCCTGATAAAGGGTTCAAGGATCTTTGAATTTGAGAAGATCGGAAGGGTTCTTGAACAGCAGGTGCATCAGACCCAGCTCGAGATAAACCTTAATGCGATAGCACATAACCTGAACCTGTTCAGGAGTTACCTGAAACCTGAAACAAGGATAATGGCAATGGTAAAGGCCTTTGCATACGGTGCAGGATCCTCTGAGATTGCCTCCTTTCTTGAATACAACAGGGTAAGTTATCTCACGGTTGCCTATGCTGACGAAGGAGTGGAACTGAGAAATGCAGGCGTCTCCCTGCCTGTTATGGTAATGAATCCCGATCCTTCTTCCATCGACCTGATGATTAAATATTCTCTTGAGCCTGAAATTTACAGTTTTTCGATTCTTGAGTCATTTGCTAAAGTTGTTATCAGGAATGGTTTGCAAGGCTACCCTGTTCATATTAAGATAGATACAGGAATGCATCGCCTTGGTTTCCTGCCTGATGAACTTGACAGGATGCTTGAATTTATCAGGAAGAATGACTGCCTGCGTATAGTATCTGTTTTCTCACATCTGGCAGGAAGTGACGATGAAAGCCTTGATGCCTTCAGCAGGAAGCAGGTTGAAGTTTTCATAAATGCAACAGCCAGGATCAGGGAGGCAACAGGTTATCCCTTCCTGAAGCACATACTTAATTCATCGGGCATTATAAGAATGCCACAGTACCAGTTTGATATGGTGCGTCCCGGCATCGGAATCTACGGTGCAGGATCATTCGGGGCTGCGGCATTTAAGCCTGCAGGAAGGTTCATTACAAGAATATCGCAGGTAAAGAAGGTAAACGGGGGTGAGCCTGTCGGCTATGGCTGTGCAGATGTGTCTGAAAAAGAGCGTGTTATTGCAATATTGCCGGTTGGCTATGCTGACGGATTGAGGAGAAAAATGGGCGAGGGCAGGGGATTTGTGTTCATAAAGGGAAGGAGAGTCCCTCTTGTTGGCCGTGTATGTATGGATATGTGTATGGCAGATATCACCGGCACTGATGCAGCAGAAGGCGATGAAGCAGAAATATTTGGTGAAAATATTTCAATAAGTGAGATAGCTGAGATCTGTGAAACAATACCTTATGAGATACTGACATCAATACCCTCCAGAGTAAAAAGAGTCTTTTTCAGAGAGTAATGATATTTTCGTTTATCCTGATTTGCTGATCTGTTCAAGGGCAGCTATGTCAATAAGCCTGATTTTCTTTTGCCTCAGTTCTATTTTTCCTTCAGCAGAGAGGTTTGAGAGTGTTCTTATGGCGTTTGAGGTCGTCATGTTTGAGTGATGAGCCAGATCATCCCTTGACAGGATTGCATTAATTGTTTTTCCGTCGGCTTCGAAGCCATAAAGCCCGGCAAGCATGAGGAGTGTTTCAACAACCCGTCCCCTCACATGTTTCTGTGTCAGTGAAATGATCCTTTCCTGG
>ERZ795055.1118-NODE-1118-length-22452-cov-11.412957_pt1 | contig 22452 bp, 19 predicted proteins | sample MGYA00375139_ERZ795055 | MGnify/ENA primary metagenome ERZ795055 (study PRJEB30184, sample SAMN05720283) | anaerobic digester metagenome | isolation source: active sludge of municipal wastewater-treating anaerobic digesters | place: USA | collected 2015-01-23 ... | reverse complement strand
TGAAAACCGTTGTCCGGGCGACTGGACCGGGGGTTCGAATCCCTCTTTCTCCGCAGACAATAGCACTCCTGTTCCGTCCAAGACGGAACAGGTTTTTTATTTTACGGCATACCGAACCGGGCTTGCCCGGGTGAGGGATGACGGAAAATAAAAAGACTCTCATGCACCGTGGTGCATGAGAGAGTGCTATTGTCTGCAGGTACCCTCTCAAGGGATCACCGAAGGTAATCCCTTGAGCCCTGCGCATGCAAGTATTGTCAGTCACTGGGTACCCCCTCAAGGGATCACCGAAGGTAATCCCTTGAGCCCTGCGCATGCAAGTATTGTCAGTCACTGGGTACCCCCTCAGGGGATCACAAGCGAATGAAATGAGCGAGTAATCCCGTTTTCTCTCCTATCTTTGCACCAACAATCAGATTATGATCAAGGATATATCCCTCGAAGCCGCTGAACCGACAACACTGATGCCCTTTCTCCTCGGCTCGCTGACGAATAAAAGCCGTGACAATGTGAAGTCCCTGCTCAGAAACCGGCAGGTGCTTGTCAACGGTGAACCTGTGACACAATTCAATCATGAACTAAAGCAGGGTGACACAATTGTTATCTCATCCGCACGGAATACATCCGGTCTGATGGCTCGCAACATGCGGCTGGTATATGAGGACGAGCACCTGTTAGTCATTGACAAGAACGCAGGTCTCCTCTCCATGGCCACGGATAACGAGAAATACCTCACCGCCTACAATATCCTCAGCACATATGTCAAGAACCAGAATCCTTCAAACAGGATCTTCATTGTGCATCGCCTTGACCGTGACACATCGGGCCTGATGATGTTCGCCCGTAGCGAACAGGTGCAGAGCATACTGCAGAAAGACTGGAAGCGCAACGTCACTGCACGCATCTATGTGACTCTGGTAGAAGGATCAGTGACGGAGCCGGAAGGAGTTGTCAAGTCGTATATCTATGAAAGCAAGTCGCTCATGATGCACTCCACCATGGACCCCAGGAAGGGAGACCTTGCTATTACCCGGTTCAGGCTGCTGAAAAGCGGAAGTGAATTTTCACTCCTCGAGGTGACGCTGGAGACAGGCAAGAAAAACCAGATCAGGCTGCATATGCAGGAAAAGGGTCACAGTATTGCCGGAGATAAAAAATACGGCGCATCTTCTAATCCCATCGGGAGGCTTGGACTTCATGCAAGCGTTCTCGCATTCATCCACCCTGTAACCGGTAAGGAGATGCGCTTCGAATCAAAGGTGCCTGCCAAATTCAGGCGAATGGTCAAGATGGACTAGAACGGCCAGAAGTTATTATCGTACCAGACCTGCTCCCGCAGATCCTTATCGATCCTCATCAGCCACTTGTGATGGCCTCTTTCCCACTCTGCAAGCATCTGGTAAAGAGCCTTTTCATTCTGATCTTCAGCCGAAACTGCACGTGATGAGTAGAGCTCAACAGCCTTTGCCTCGAAATCCATCGCAGCGCTGATTGCAGCTGCCTCAAATCCTGCAGCACTGATCTGGCTCTTCATCTCCTCCGAGAGGACCGACCGTGCAACATCATCAGCAGTGTCTCCGGCTGGAAGAGCGACATTCATAAAGAAACTGTGCTTCTGGTAGTGCCTGTACTGATCAGACAGGAAGCGAATATGTTCCTGCTCCTCGTCGGCAATCATTGTAAATATCCTTTTTACAGCCTCGCTTTGCGTCTGTGCTGCAATGTTTGAATAGAATGCTCTGCCTCGTTGCTCCAGCAGGATGGCTTCCTTCAGAATGTCAGTGGTGGTTTTTGTATCCATTTGCTTTAGTTTGATCCGGGTTGATCACGAAGGTAACAATTTTTTTGGGATTTTGTTGAACCGGACGTGGGACAATTCCCGATGGCCTTGGATCAAATTTTGTTACGATATCCTTGGTCTACAATGCTTTATGGCCTACGGCCAATGTTATTCATGCAGTTCTGCTTCTACAATGCTTGATGGCCTACGGCCAATGTTATTCATGCAGTTCTGCTTCTACAATGCTTGATGGCCTACGGCCAAATATTACTTGTATGATCCTTATCTACAATTCTTTATGGCCTACGGGCAAAGACCAGTCGGCAGTCGGCAGTCGGCAGTCAGCAGTCAGGAGTTTTCAAAAATTCAGTCATTCAATTAATTCCAGATTTCTATCTGCCGATTGCAGACTGCCGACTGCAGACTACACTACTGCCTATTGCCTTCTGCCTGTTGCCTAAAACGTCTGCATCTCATACAGCTTCCTGTAGATGCTTCCGGGATTGCGGATAAGCTCCTCGTGGGTACCGCACTCCTCAATCCGGCCGTCCTCAACCACCACAATCATGTCGGCATGCTGGATTGTTGAAAGCCTGTGGGCGATGATTATCGAAGTACGGTTCTCCATAAGCCGCAGCATGGCATCCTGCACAAGACGCTCCGACTCCGTATCGAGCGCTGAGGTGGCCTCATCAAGGATAAGTATGGGTGGATTTGCCATGATGGCCCTGGCGATACTGATCCTCTGACGCTGTCCGCCACTGAGCTTGTTGCCGCCCTCCCCTACCGTGTTCTGATACCCTTCAGCCGTCTCGGTGATGAAGTCATGCGCATTAGCAATCTTCGCTGCCATGGCCACGCCGTCCATGTCTGCCCCGCTGTCGATAGCAAAAGATATGTTATTATAGAAGGTGTCGTTGAAAAGTATGGCCTGCTGGCTGACAATACCCATCAGCTGTCGCAGATCCCTGATGTTAACGTCCCGCACATCTGTCCCGTCGATGAACACCGACCCCCTTTCCGGGTCAATGAACCTGGGTATCAGGTCAACAAGGGTCGACTTTCCTCCTCCGGATCGTCCAACCACCGCAACAGTCTGACCTTTCCTGATAGTAAGTGATATATCCTTCAGTACCGGTTCCTGGTTGTAGGCGAACCAGACGTTCCTGAACTCGATGCTTTCCCTGAACCCGGTGATCCTCACGGCATCAGGCTTCTGGGTGATGGTTTCCCCGGCGTTCATGACTTCGTTGATCCTGTCTATCGAGGCCATCCCCTTCTGGATGTTGAACCAGGCGCTCGAGAGCGCTTTGGCCGGCTGAATGATCTGGGAGAAAACCACCACGAAGGCTATGAGCCTGTCCGGCGACATGTTTCCTGTCCCTTTCAGGGCAAGGAACCCGCCGTAATAAATTACTGTAAGCAGCACAACTGTAGAGAGGAACTCGCTCACCGGATGGGCTAGATAGGCTTTCCGTGCCACCCTTCTGAAGGTTCGCGCGAACTTTTCATTCGCCATGCTGAACTGACGGGTCATCTTACCCTCGGCATTAAACCCCTTGATGATACGGAGCCCTGTCAGTGTCTCCTCAAGCACGGAAAGCAGTCTTCCCAGCGCCTGTTGTCCCTTAAAGGATGAGCTCTTGAGGCTGCGGCTGATCCTGGCTATTGCCCATGCGCTCAGAGGGAGCATCAGCAGGGCGAAAAGGGTCAGCTGCGGACTGGTCACAAACAGGTAAACCACAAAAATCAGGATTGTGAACGGATCACGGAAGAGCATCGATAGAGAGGCAACAACTGAGAGTTCAATCTCCTGGACGTCATTTGACACCCTTGTCATCAGGTCACCCTTGCGTGCCTCCGAGAAGTAGGACAGCGGAAGCCGGAGTATCTTGTCATAGATGCGGTTTCTGACATCCCTGACAGTCCCTGCCCTGAGACTTGCCATACAGTTGTTGGCAAGAAACACAAGCAGGTTTTTGATGAAGCTTGCAACGGCAAAGATTATAACTACAACCAACAGCGTTCTCATCTCACCGTACTTTTCTATCGAGGCTGAGAAGAACCAGTTAGTCCAGTCCTTTATATAGCCTGCCGAGAAAGTGAATGGACCCGGTTCAGGGACGACAGCCACCCTGTTGAACAGTATCTGCAGAAAAGGCACGATCAGGGTGTATGTAAAGAGTGCGAAGAAGGCGCTCAGGATGTTGAACCCCATATTCTGGACTGCAAGCCACTTATAGGGTCTGAGATACTGAAGCAGGATCCTGATACTTTTCATCTCATCCTGTCAGAAACCGGTGTAATTGAACGGGGTGACGGCCTTCATCTCCTGCTTTATCTCTTCACTGACATTGAGTGTGTCAATGAAACTACTGATAGTAGCGCCGGTGATTTTCTCGTTGGTCCTGGTGAGGGCCATCAGCGCCTCGTATGGCCTGGGATAGCCCTCCCTGCGAAGGATAGTCTGCAGCGCCTCGGCAATAACCACCCAATTTTCCTCAAGGTCGTTCCTGATCTTATCTTTATTGACTATCAGTTTTGACAATCCTTTTCTGACCGATTTCCATGCTATCAGTGAGTGGGCAAAAGCTACACCCGTGTTGCGTATAACTGTGGAGTCAGTCAGGTCACGCTGCAACCTGGAAACCGGCAGCTTGGAAGAGAGATGCCCGAGGAGGGCATTTGCCAATCCCAGGTTCCCTTCGGCATTCTCGAAGTCGATGGGATTAACCTTATGCGGCATTGCAGAGGATCCCACCTCGCCCTTGATTATCGTCTGTTTGAAATAGTCGAGTGAGATGTAGCTCCACATATCCCTGCAGAAATCTATAAGGATTGTATTAATGCGGCTGATGTTGTCAAACAGTGCAGCCAGTCCGTCATAGTGTTCTATCTGGGTGGTTGTCTGTTGCCTTTCCAGCCCCAGCTGTTCCCCAAGCAGCCTGTCGGCAAACTCCGGCCAGCTGATGAGAGGATAAGCAACCTTATGAGCGTTGAAGTTACCAGTTGCGCCACCGAACTTGCCACTGTATCTCATAGTCATGAGGGTCATCAGCTCACTGTCGAGCCGTTCGCAAAAGACAGCCATCTCCTTCCCGAGACGTGTCGGAGTGGCAGGCTGACCGTGGGTTCTTGCCAGCATGGGAATGTCAGCCCAATCATCTGACATTGTTCTGACCATTTCGCGCAGAGCGACAAGCATCGGTTTCATTACCTCCCTGGCAGAATCGCGGATGGCCATCGGCATTGCGGTATTGTTTATATCCTGCGATGTTAAACCGAAATGAACGAACTCCGACCATTTGCCGAGACCCATGGCCTGGACTTTCTCCTTTACGAAGTATTCCACCGCTTTTACGTCATGGTTGGTGACAGCCTCCTGCTGCTTAATAAATTCAGCATCGGCGGGTGAAAATGAATTGAAGAGAGCCCGCAGATCCTGTTCCTTCGCTGCAGGAAAACCTTCGAACTGGGGCAGTTTCGCATGAGAAAGCGCTATGAAGTATTCAATCTCTACCATTACGCGGTAGCGCATCAGCCCAAACTCGGAAAAGAAGGGGACCAGTTCCCCTACCCTCTCACCGTACCGGCCGTCGACCGGAGAAATTGCCATTAAACGGTCCATATATCTGTCTCCTCACCGCGTTTTACCTGTGAATCAAAAATCAAAAATACTATTTTGTACTGGTCTAAAAAAATTGAACCTTTGCATTTACTCGGGGAATGAATAAATGAGATGGAGAAGATAAGGGTTTCTGCAGTCAAGTATATCAACAGCTATCCGTTCATGATAGGACTCCGTGAAGGTGAGGTGGCCGGGATGATTGACCTGGAAGTGTGCCACCCTTCAGAGTGCGCTGACAGGCTGATAGAGGGAAAGAGCGACCTTGGACTCATCCCCGTGGCAATGATTGCAGGGATGAAGGAGTACCATCTCGTCGGCGATTACTGTCTCAGCACAAACGGCGAGGTGCGTACAGTGCTTCTGGTCAGCAACACTCCGTTTGATGATATCTCCAAAATATATCTCGATTACCGTTCAAGGAGTTCGGTTACCCTTTGCCGGATTCTGGCAGCAAAAGCCTGGAAACGTGAGTACAGGTGGCTTCCGGCTCCGGAAGAGTTCGATATCACAGCGATGCGTCACGGAGAGGCTGCTGTCATGATCGGCGACCGCTGTTTTGAATATGCCCGTCACTTCAGGTACAGGCTTGATCTGGGGCTGGAGTGGAAGAAGTTCACCGGGCTGCCCTTTGTCTTTGCCTGCTGGGTTTCAACCCGAAAGCTGCCTGAGCAATTCACTTCACTGTTCAATAAAGCGCTGGGCGAAGGGCTTTTAAGGAGGAACGAGTCAGTAGCCCTCCTCAGGGAAGGTACCTCAGCTACTGCTGATGAGGTAATCTTCTACCTCAATCACAATATGGACTACCTGCTGGATGACCGCAAGCGGGAAGCCCTGACGAGATTCACCGATTATATAAAAGAATTAAAAATAACCCCATGAGAAGATTTACTGTAAACCTTATAACTCTGCTTGCCGTTATCTCTTTTTCAGCCGGATATGCAGCAGCACAGACCGGTCCGGATACGACAGCCCTGGTCTATAAGTGCGACATAAAAAAGAACATAGCCGCTCCCCTCTGGAGGAGTGTCAAGAAAAGCTTTGCCGAGGCTGACTCGGTCAATGCTGACTTTATGCTGATACATATGAACACATATGGCGGGCAGGTTGACATAGCAGACTCCATGCGCACTCTGATACTCAATTATGACATCCCGGTGCTTGTATTCATTGACAACCAGGCAATCTCAGCCGGAGCACTGATAGCCATTTCCGGCGACAGCATCTACATGCGGTCGGGTGCAAGTATCGGTGCTGCTACAGTAGTCGACCAGACCGGCCAGAAGCTGCCCGACAAGTACCAGTCGTTCATGCGCGGAATGATGAGAGCCACTGCCGAAGCCCATGGCAAGAAGCCGGTGGTCGAAAACGGCGACACCACATGGGTATGGCACCGTGACCCTGAGATTGCCCAGGCGATGGTGGATCCCTCGATAGTCCTTGAAGGTATTGTTGACACAGGCCAGGTACTGACACTGACAACACTGGAGGCAATCAAATACGGTTTCTGCGAGGGAGAGGCCGAGACCGTTGAGGCTGTACTGCAGAGTGCAGGGATCGAGGAGTATACAATCAGGGAACTGAAGCTGACACTGGTTGACAAGATTATAATGTTTCTCATCAATCCTGTAGTCTCAGGCCTGCTGATTATGCTGATAATCGGGGGCATATACTTCGAACTGCAATCGCCCGGCGTAGGCTTTCCCCTGGCTGCAGCCGGATTCGGAGCCCTGCTCTATTTCGCCCCGCTCTATCTTGAAGGTGTGGCCGCCAACTGGCACCTCGTAATATTCATCGCCGGAATAATTCTCCTGCTTGTGGAGATTTTTGCCATCCCCGGCTTCGGTGTCACCGGGGTGCTTGGAGTGATCGGCATCGTTACGGGCCTGGCCCTTGTGATGATCGACAAAATCGTCTTCAGGTTCGGTCCCTCGGTTGACGGAGCAAGGGAAATTGTAGGCGCCTTCGCCATCGTTCTGTCAGCAGCGGTCATGTCTATTGCGCTGTCACTCTGGCTATCTCGGAAGCTTTTTGCTCCCAACCGGTTATTTGGCAGCCTGGCCCTCGAGACCACGGTAAACCAGGCTGACGGTTTCGTCAGTTTTGACACCACAAAGCTTCAGTCAGTCGTCGGCAGTACAGGTGTTGCCCATACAGTCCTGAAACCGTCAGGCAAGGTGAGGATTGGAGATGATGTCTATCCTGCAGTTGCCGAGACGGGCTTTATTACAAGGGGTACGGAGATTATCGTAAGGAGGGAAGAACAGGGCCAGCTTTACGTTGTGGCTGCAGAAAAAGCGTAAGGGAAGGCGACAGCGGCCGGTATGACAGCTAGTATATGAAGCTGATTTATGGGTGAGATCAGGATGAAGGTGAGGCAATACAAACATGGCGACTTCCCTGGGATAATGGAGGTTTGGAGTGCCACGGGCCTGAGCAGGCCAGAGCGAGGCGACGACGAGGCCGCAGTAGAAAGAAGCATAGCGATTGGAGGTTCAATGCTTGTGATGTGCGACGAGGAAGACGGCGGAAAGATTACAGGCACCTCATGGCTTACCTTTGACGGCAGACGTCTGCATATGCACCACTTCGGGATAACCCCGGCCTTCCAGGGACAAGGGCTGTCGGCTGAACTTCTCAGAGAATCGCTTCGCTTTGTGAAGGAAAAGGGATACCAGGTGAAGCTTGAAGTCCACAGAACCAACGAGGCTGCCCTCAGACTCTACAAAAAGGCAGGTTTTGAATACCTTGGAGATTACGATGTATACATTATCAGGGATATACAATCTCTTGAAATTTAAAATGTTAAAATAACTTTAAAGAGACTTTTTTATTTCAGCAGACAAGTATTTTTTTAGTATATTTGGAGAAATATATCCATTATAAATCATGGCACGAACACTGACATTTTTACAACTGAGGAAGATCAAGGATCAGCTGCCTGACGGGAGCATAAGAAAGATAGCCGATAAGCTGGATATGGAAGAGGAGACCGTCAGGAACTATTTCGGTGGCTGGAACTTTGATCGCGGGCAGAGTGCCGGGATCCATATTGAAAAAGGACCCGAAGGAGGAATCGTCACTTTGGAAGACACTACCATACTTGATCTTGCTGAAAGTATGCTGGCCCGCTAATTATTATTCTTAAAGGGGACAAAAAAGCAAAAGTTCCTACTTTTGCTTTTTTGTTTTCAGGCATGGTGCATCCGTTCATCAAATACGCTGAGAAGAAGTACATGTCGCTTCTCACGGAAGAGTGCTGCAGACTCTTTTCAGGCACTGACATCCCCTCACATAACCACCTTCATCACACACGGGTATGGGATAACGCCGCCCTCCTCCTTGGGCGGCTCTATGAGGCGGGTATTGTCACTGATCCCGGGATGGCAGAAAAAGCCATAATAGCAGCATTTTTCCATGACACAGGGCTGACCGTAAACCGTGGACCTGATCACGGCAGGGAGAGCAGGCAGCTGTGCAGCGCCTTCCTCGAAACAACAGGGATCACCGGCGCAGACCGCCTTGAGATTCTCAATGCAGTGGAGATGCATGACAACAAGAATTACCCTGGCCACTCGGACCCCGAATCGCTGGCTGCAATCCTCTCCGTTGCCGATGACATGGACGCCTTCGGCGAGACTGGCATAGGCCGGTACGAGGAGATATACTCGATGAGAGGCATCCCTGCCGGGGAGATTCCGGGAATGATTGTGCCAAACGTTATGTCGCGACTCAGTCATCTTGAATCAACATATCACATGTTCCCTGAACTCGTTGAAGAGATGAGAGACAGGGCCATCACAGTAATCAACCACTTCACAAGTAAAGCCAGATGAAACGAAGACTCATCACCCTCCTGCTCACAACATTTCTTGCTGCAGGACTTTGGTCGCAAAAGCGCTCAGATACCCCGGAACTGAAATATGAAGAGAACCACAGCCTTACATGGGAGGAGGCTATCAGTTTCTACAGGGATCTCGACGAAAAGTACGATGAAGCCACCCTGCTCGAGATGGGCATGACCGATGCCGGACAACCGCTGCATCTCTTCATCATATCGTCCGACGGTGAGAGCATTCCTGCTAAAATACATGACGAAGGCAAGGCTATAGTGCTAATAAACAATGGCATACATCCTGGTGAACCCGAAGGGATAGATGCCAGTGCCCGTTTTGCGGCTGACTTGCTGGCCAACCGCGACGGACTGAAGAAATACCTCCGCAATTGCTCTGTAGCTATCATACCGGTCTATAATATCGGAGGTGCGCTGACACGAAGCCGCTACTGGCGCATCAACCAGAACGGCCCCGAAGAGAAGGGCGCAAGGAGAAACACGCGTTTCCTCGACCTGAACCGCGATTTTGTCAAGCAGGACTCACGAGATGCACGCGCGTTCGCCGGGATCTACCGCTTCCTCGATCCTGATGTTTTCCTCGATACCCACACTACAAACGGCTCGGATCACCAGTTTACCGTGACGCTCATCGCAACACAGCCTGAAAAGATGTTCCCTGAAATGGAGCAGTTCTTCCGCAATGACATGCTTAAGGAACTATACAGCCGGATGAAGGAAACACAGAAAAATGAGATGGTTCCATACGTGCAGTACACCGAAAGAGGTGAGATAAAGGCAATTACAGGATTCGAGGAGCATGCATACTACTCAACCGGGTATTCCGCACTCTTCAACTCCTTCGGTTTCATGACCGAGACTCTCGTCTACAAACCCTACCAGGAAAGGGTAAAAGGGACTCTTCAGTTCATCACCGAACTGGTACGATACACATCATTGAATCACAAGGAGATACTAAAACTCAGGGCTGAAGCCAACCGGCGCACAATGGAGGCAAAGGAATATGTAATTGACTGGGAACAGGACACTTTAAGATGGGATTCAATTGAATATCACGGATACAGTTACGAGGAGACAACCACGCCTATCACCGGCAGGAAATCAGGGTTTTACAACCGTAACAAACCATACACGGAGACAATCAGGTATTATAACTACTTCAACCCGGCAACCACAGTTACAGCGCCTGAAGCCTACATTCTGCCTTTTGCGTGGGAGGAGGTCATTGAGCGACTGGCTGTCAACGGGGTGGAGATGCATCAGTTGCAGCATGACACAATCCTCACGGTTGAAAGCTATTACATTGACAGCTTCGAGCCTGCGCGCAGAGCGACCCAGGGACACTACTTCAACAGTAAAGTGCAGATACGGACAGTCACACAGGAGGTTGATTTCTATAAGGGCGACTACGTCATCCCGGTAAACCAGAGATCAAACAAATACATCGTCACCATGCTTGAGCCGCAGAGCGAATCCGGCTTTTTCGCATGGAACTTCTTCGACTCGTACCTGGAGGGGCAGGACTGGTATTCGGTATGGGGCTTCGAGAGTCACCTCAAGGAACTGCTGGACCACGACCCAGCACTGCGGGAAGCCTTCGAAAAGGCAAAGCGTGAAGATGCAAAGGTGGCTTCAGACCCTGTGGCACAGCTTCAGTGGCTGTACCAGCACACTCCCGCTTCGGAGCTGGAGAAAAGGACCAGGCTCTACCCTGTCGGCAGGCTGATGAATGCCGGACGATTGTTGAACACAATGAATTGAACGAAATGGCAGACAATAAGCTCAGTAATACATATGACAGTGAGGAATTCCGTAAATACGGACATGAACTGATTGACATCCTGGCCGACTACCTGGGCGATTCAACATCACGCAGCAATACTGCTGTTCTCAATTACAGGGAGCCTGACGACCTTGTGAAGGAATATGACTTTGATGATCCTTCCAACCTCAAACTGCCGCTTGGCGGATTCATCCGGAAGGTCATTGATGATATGAATCACATGCATCATCCGAGGTTTGTGGGTCACCAGAACTCACCTCCCCTGACGGCAGGCGTAATTGCTCAGATGTGCACCACCCTGCTCAACAACGGAGTGGCGGTCTACGAGATGGGGCCTGCATCGATGGCCGCAGAACGCAACGTCATCAGGTACTTTTCGAAGCTCATCGGCTTCGGTGATGATGCCGACGGCATCTTCACCCACGGTGGCAGCGCAGGCAACCTGACAGGCCTGCTGGCGGCACGCCAGGCAATGAGTGAATACAACATTTGGGAAGAGGGCGTCAGGCATGACAGGCCTGTAGGCATCATTGTGTCTGACCAGTCGCACTACAGCATATCCCGCAATGCAAGGGTGATAGGCCTGGGTGGCGGATCTGTAATCCGCATTCCGTACGACAGTCGTTACGCCATGCGAACTGACCTGCTTGGCGAGACGCTTAAAAAGGCTGCGGATCAGGGTATAAGGGTGATATGCGTTGCTGCCAACGCATGCTCCACCGCCACCGGCACCTATGATAACCTTGAAGAAATTGCAGCTTTCTGCCGTGATAACAAACTTTGGTTCCACGTAGACGGGGCCCATGGCCTGGGTGTCCTGTTCTCGGAGAAATACCGTCACCTGGCCAGAGGTCTGGAACATGCCGACTCGGTGGTTATAGACTTCCATAAAATGCTTCTCACGCCAGGGCTGAACACGATGGTGCTGTTCCGCGACGGCAGAAGGTCGTATGAGACCTTTGCCCAGAAGGCGGGATACCTGTTCGAGAAGCACGACGGAAATGAGTGGTATAACAGCGCACGGAGAACACTTGAGTGCACCAAGAGCGGGCTCGGTATTGTGGCCTGGGCCGTAATAAAATATTACAGCGCAGAGGCGCTGGGCAGCTATGTTGAGAGCAGACATGACCTGGCAAGGAGGTTTGGTGATGCTATAATGAAAACTGCTGAAATGGAGCTGGCCGTGACACCTGAATCAAACATCGTCTGCTTCAGATATGCTCCGGCAGGTGCCGGCGTTGACCGGCTGAACGAGCTGAACCGTAAGATCAGAAAAGCTGTGATTCAGAGCGGTGAATTTTACCTCGTGCAAACAGAGCTTGACGGAGCAATATGGCTGCGCACATCTCTGATGAACGCCATGACTGATGACAGTGACCTTGAGAGGCTAATTATTGCCGTGAAGAGGCATGGTGCGGAAATTGCCCGGAAACTTACCTGACGTAAAAATCAAGTACCGTCTCTCCTGCCAGGCGTGCAACAAGATTGTCGCCCTTCCTTACAGGCCCCACGCCTGAGGGAGTTCCCGTGAAAATGAGGTCTCCCGTTTTCAGAGTGTAGTATCTGGAAACATATGCAATTATCTCTGCGAAGCTGAAGATCAGATCCGAGGTGTTTCCCTCCTGCCTGGTCTCACCGTTTACCTCCAGCGCAAAGCTGATATCAGAAGTGTCAGAAAACTTTTCAACCGGCAGAAAGGTTCCGACAGGGGCCGATCCGTCAAAGGTCTTGGACAGCTCCCACGGGTGCCCCGCCTGGGAGAATTTATGCTGAAGGTCGCGGGCGGTGAAGTCTATCCCGACAGTCAGTGCATCGAAATAGCGGTTAGCATACTTCGCGGCTATTCCCTTGCCCAGCTTGGAGATACGCAGGACCACCTCGGCCTCGTACTGAAGGTTCTTCGAGAAATCGGGAAGGAAGAACGGCTTGTTCTTCTTCAGCAGCGCGGAATCAGGTTTGAGAAAGACCATAGGCTCCTCAGGGAGCGGGCGTCCCATCTCGGCTGCATGCTTTCGGTAATTCAGGCCGACACAGATAATCTTCATATTTTCACGAATTTCAGATCCGGGCAGATAATACTTATCCCGGGGTTCAGGCTTTTCCGAACGAGCGCAGCTTGATTGCAGTTATAACCTGCTTGGTGTTCTGGGGGAAATCGCCATTCATCATCCATGAATAGTATGACGGTTCCTCCCTGAAGACCAGTTCCACCGGCTTGCCCTTGTGTTTGCCGAAGTTAAAGACCTCCTCCCGCTGTTCATTGAAGACGATGCGTCCGGCAAGGTCAGCGTTGTTGTTGAAGGCGCTGAAAGCGGAAAGTTTGTCAATATCATTTTCGAGGTCAGGGTACCTGTCGAGCTGAGCCTTCAGTATCTCATATGTGGCTGCTGTATCTGCCTGAGCACTGTGGGCATTCTCCAGTTCCCTGTCGCAGTAAAACTTATATGCTGCACCGAGGGTCCGCTGTTCCTTCTTATGAAAGATGACCTGGACGTCAACGTACCGGTGGCGCGCCGGGTTGAAATCGACGTTCACCCTGAGAAACTCCTCGCACAGTATCGGGATGTCGAACTTCATTGAATTGAATCCTGCCAGGTCACATCCCTCCACGAAGGAGGCAATTCTTTTTGCAACATCCTTGAAGTGCGGTTCATTTGCAACGTCCGCATCAGTGATTCCGTGTATGCGTGTCGCTTCCGGCGAAATGGGGATGCCGGGATTGAGTCTCAGGGTTAGCCACTCCTTTCCGCCTTCCGGGGAAACTTTAAGGGCAGAGAACTCGACGATACGGTCAGAAGCGATATTCACCCCGGTGGTCTCGAGATCAAGGATGACCAGGGGTTTCTTCAGGTTTAATTCCATTTTCGCTTTTTTCTCAGGCGTTGATCATCATCGGCATGAGAAGCATGAGGAGGTCTTCATCCTCGTTTGCTGTCTCTGCGGGCAGGAAGAGCCCGGCCCTGGTCGGGTCAGCCAGTTCGATCACCACATCCTGTGATGCGATGTTTGAGAGGATCTCAAGCAGGAAAACCGACTTAAAGCCAATCTCCATATCGTCACCTTCGTACAGGCAGGTGTGACGTTCATAAGCTGATATCGAGAAGTCTACGTCCTGTGCTGAAACGGTTATCTGGTTCGGTGTGAACTGGAGCTTCACGAGGTTGCTTGCCTGGTTTGAGAAGACTGAAACCCTGCGAAGAATATTGTAGAACTCGAGCCTGTCAATGCGAACTTTCCTCGGGTTGTTTTTCGGAATTACCGAGTTATAGTTTGGATAGTTGCCTTCAACAAGCCGGCAGACAACCTTATAGTCAGACAGGTTGAAGAATGCGTTTCTGTCATCGAACTCAACTGTAACCACACCGCTCTCCCTGGGTAGGATATTCTTGAGCAGTGAAGCGGGCTTCTTCGGAAGGATGAATGATGCTTCATCATCTGCTTTGGCATCGCTCCTCTGATATCTTACAAGCTTGTGAGCATCGGATGCAACGAACGTCAGCCTTGAGGCGGAAGCCTCGACAAGGATACCTCCCATGACGGGGCGGAGTTCATCATCGGCAGTGGCAAAGAGGGTGCGCGAGATCCCTGCCAGCAACACTTCGGCAGGCACATTGAAGCCGAAACGCTTCTCCTTTTTGATTACGGGCAACACCGGAAAATCGATCCCGTTCTGGCCCACGATGCTGAAACGGCCGTTCTCTGAGTTGATTACAACAGCCATTGTGTCAGGGTTGATGTCAAAAGTGAGAGGCTGCTCGGAGAATTCCTTCAGGGTATCAAGCAGTATCCTTGCGGGCAGGGCTACCGTTCCGCTTCCCGTGATATTGTCAAGCCGCATGTGCGTGATGAGCGTCGACTCCAGGTCGGAAGCCGTGATCTCCAGATCATTGCCGCTGATATTGAACAGAAAATTGTCAAGAATAGGAAGGGTATTCTTTGAACTGATCACCCTGCTGATTGCCTGAAGGTGACCCAGGAGTTCTGTGCTTGATACAACAAATTTCATATTGTCAGTCATTTAAGTTATTCAGAAAACTAAACCAGTGTGCCGGCAACTGATTGATTATAAACATTGTCTGCTTTCAGCACCGGATTATCAATATTACAAAAAAATATCTTACCCTCAAACAAATTTATTTAACCGAAATATACCGTCTGCGTCTCAGCAGGTTATATGCCACACCGGCGAGGACAATGATGATCAGCGGTACCACTGTATTCACAATCTGCCACACTCCTCTCTCCTTCTTAACCCTTGCCTGATCCAGCAGTCTCGGCTTAAGTTCTCTTGAGCGCATTTCTATGAGGCCGTTGTCATTGACGAGGTAGTTGATGCAGTTCACCAGGAAGTCCTTATTGCCAAAGGTCTGCTTTGTGTACCTGTCAAGCCCGAGAGTAAGCGGTTCAGGGTTGCCCCCGGCCCATGAGATCTCGTTCCTGATGATGTCACCGTCAGCAATTACAATCATCCTCGTGGGCTTGCTCTCTGTCACAGCCTGCAATCCCGGCTCATTCATAATGCTTTCCACCATTCTGTTTGCGAAGACTGACCGGAAAGTCCCTTCAAGAAGCACCGCCACCGGCAGAGGGCCGGCATTGAACATCTCATCCGGCAACGTTTCTGCTGCCTCCTCGAGCGAGATCAGCACAGGTGGCATGACTGTCCGTGCCTCCGGCGATGTGGTCAGCAGGATGCTTTTCTTCACGCCAGGGTCACGACCCACTGTATCAACTGTACCTGCAAATTCCGCCTTGACCCTGTTCAGGTTCCGTGTTATGGGGTGATCCTGTGACGGCCGCAGAAGGGGGTAATACACCCATGGTGTAGGAACGTACTGGGCATCACCTCCGGGGTTTGAGACCTTCAGAGGGATCAGCATGCATTCGGCAGCCTGGACCATCACCGGGTTGATCCTGGCTCCGTACCGGAAGAGCATGTCACTGATTGCGCGAGGCTCATATAGAGCGACGGTTGCTCCTGCAGCCAGGCTGTCAGCATTCACCGTCACCTCCTCTGCAAGCCAGAGCACCCTCCCGCCGTTCATTATGTACTGGTCAATTATGAACTTGTCCTTCTCATCCATCTCCTTGCCTGGAGCAGCAATGACAATGGCCGCATACCGGTCAATTATTCCTCTCCTTCCTCCTATCACACCCCTGTCAATGTTGTAGAACTTCGCCAGTTCAAGTGTCAGGTCAGCAACAAAAATTTCCTCCAGTTCACCGTGACCTTCAAGGAAGGCTACAGTGTGAACCGTGTCGGATGTTGCGGTGGCGATTGCCTGGATGATCTCATACTCAAGACCCTCCGTTGAGTGAAGCAGATTTGTCTCAGGTGGCAGTGCAGGATTGTTCCTCAGGAAATTTACGGGTATGACAGTCTCTCCGGATGTGACTGTAAGTGATGGAAAAATCATCTTCTGTGTTCTTCCTCCTTCGCCGTCAGATGCCATTATATTGACCGGATTCAGGCCGCGGCTCATGAGATCGCTGTGAGTGCGGTCGCGCTCATCCCTGTCCGGCGACTCCGATGGGTTGATGAAATCGTACCTGATCTTTCTCCCCGAGGTGATCCGAAACTCATCGAGGTACTGTTCCACGCTCCGTTTCAGTTTTCTGAAAGCGACAGGCAGCTCTCCGTCAAGATATACATCCACCTTTACCTCCCCGTCAAGTTCCCTCAGAATCTTTTTCGTAGGCTCAGCCAGGGTGAAACGCCTGTCTTCCGTCAGGTCGACCCGGATATGGATTAATGAAAGAAGTACGCAGACAGCGCCTGCGACAGCGACAATAAGGAGCGGTTTCCTCAGTTTGCTGCGGCGGAGAGTGATTCTTGCCGCCTCGCAGAAAAGGACCGTGACGAACAGGAAATAAGCGATGTCACGTATGTCGAGTACACCCCGGCTTATCGACCTGTAGTGCTCATTGATTCCTATTGCAGAGATCTCCTCACCGGATGCCGACAGGCCGGGAAGCATGGCAAGCGAGTCAAAGCCCCTGAACATTATGAATGAGACTACTGCGGCAATGATGAACGATATGACCTGGTTAGATGTAAGTGATGATGCGAAGAGTCCTATCGCCGAATAGACAGCGGCGAGCATGAGGAGCCCGATGAAGGACCCTGCGGTTGCTCCCCTGTCAAGGTTACCGGGGGTTTCTCCAAGTATCCATACCGAAATGACGAAGACGATGCAGGGCAGCAGGGCGAGGAGTACCAGGAAGAGTGATGCGAGATACTTGCCATAGATCACGGCACCGTCGGTAACCGGACGGGACCATAGCAACTCAATCGTTCCGGCCTTTCGCTCTTCAGAGAAGAGTCTCATTGTCACTGCAGGCACAAGGAAAAGAAACAACCATGGAGAGAGGAGAAAAAGCGGATCTAACCCGGCATAGCCGCTGTCAAGCAAGTTCCACTGGCCCGGCATAATCCACATGATCAAGCTGTTGGCCAGCAAAAAGACTATAATGACAATATAGCCCGTAAGGGAACTGAAAAAACCTGCTACCTCTTTTCTGAAGAGACTGAACATAACTTCGAGTTTGCTGTAAAATTATCCAAATCTTTCATGGCCTCGCCGGCTTACTGGCATTTTTGATGTCAACAATGAGGGTTCCCGGGTAATAGAACCCTGCTATCCGGTCATAGGTCATCTTCTTTTCTGCCATATGTTTCGCCCCGTCCTGACATAACCCCACGCCGTGACCGTATCCCCTGCCGCTGATTGAAATGCTGTCTCCGGCAGGAGTGAGAGTGAAGTAAGCTGACCTCAGACCGAAGCGGATCCTTATTTCCTCGCTTGTGACGGTTCTTCCCTGTGATGTGCGTCTTATTATTCTACCCCTGACCGGTTCCTTGCCCGCATACATCGTTCCCTCACCGCCCGGGGTTATTCCCTTTGATCTGAGGAAGCTGTTCCATTCCTCCCGTGGAATTTTCCTGCTCCAGGTTGATGATGCAGAATAACTGCACCACGGATCCTTGACACTGACCAGGTACGGGTAACCTGCCAGCCAGACGTCAGCTGATGATGCCGTCTCACCTCCGCAGTTTCCGTGGAACGCTGCCTCAATAAGAAGGCTGTCACGGTCAGTAATGACCTTTCCCTCAGTGGCACGGCAGGCATTCACTATCACGCTGTCAGTCACCACGCCAGGATAGACCTGACAATGGATATCATCACACAGGTTATACCCGTCAAGCTCATGCCTGTCAATATTCCTGTAAATATATGTCCGGGCAACAACAGCCTGCGCCCTGAAATAGTCTGAAGGACCAAACTTGCCAGCCTCAGCGCGCACCACTCCCGGAAGGCAGTGCTCCACGGTTGTGATATTCAGAATCTGCAAAGAGCCCGGGAAGGGTTTGATCTTCAGTGTTCCCTCCAGTGTTTTCTGAGGCTCTTCGCCGCCCGGAGCCCGAACGGAAAATAGTGCGTCAGCGGCAGCAGGAGTAAAGGTGAGTGAGTCGGCAGCCCCACTTGTTCCCGAAAGGGTGCTGTATATAATCCTCTTTCCGTTCATGCTGACGGCGACAATATCACCGGGATTGAGTCGCACCTCTCCGGCGGCACCGTCGTGAAGCATATATGTTCCCCTGTCGGCGGTGAAGAAGAGGGCTGACGGCCTTGTCCGGGCAAAGATGCGGATTGATATCTGTGAAAAGCCTGCCAGCGCCGGAATCAGGAATAGAAATATCAGCAGTGCCCTTCTCTTCATCGTTCACTTTTTTTACTCAGGCTGCCGACAATATCTGCAGCCACCCTCTCTGATGCCCCGCTGCCTCCGAGTATTTCCCTCAACTGGCTGTAATCCTTCTTCATCAGCTTAAATTTGTACCCGGTTGAGAGTATTTCTGACAGCTCTATATGGAGTCTCTTAAGGTTCAAATCTCCCTGGATCAGTTCCATTACAACCTCCCTGTCCATAATGAGGTTCACCAGCGAGATGAACCGCACCCTGATGACCCACTTTACAAGTCTGTAAGTCAGAGGACTGGTACTGTAGCAGACAACCTGGGGTACGTCAAACAGGGCAGCTTCAAGGGTGGCTGTTCCTGATGTCACCAGTGCCGCCTCTGCCACGGCCAGCAGGTCATAGGTTTTACCGGTGATGATCTTTACCGGATATTCGGACGCGATTTTTTCGTAAAGCTCTGCCGGCAAATGATCCATTGCTGCCGCAACGAACTGGTAATCGGGAAATGCAGGTGAGGCAGCAGCCATTACAGGAAGTATCCTGTTCACCTCCTGGAGCCTGCTGCCTGAGAGCAGTGCTATAACCGGCCGGCTGTCGAGGCCAAGCGAGGCCTTCAGAGCATCGTGACCGGGAGCCCGGCTTCGCCATCCCTCAACGTGATCAATAAGCGGGTTACCGAGGAAGACGGCGGGGTATTCATGTCGCCTGTAAAAATCTTTTTCAAAGGGGAAGATTATGTAGAGCCTGTCGACATACTGTTTTATCTTCCTTACCCTTCCTTCTCGCCAGGCCCAGAATTTGGGCGATATGTAATAGAAAACCTTAATGCCCGACTCCTTTGCAAAGCGGGCCATACGAAGGTTGAAGCCAGGGTAATCGATCATGATTACAACATCCGGCTTCATCTCAGCAATCTGGCGGCGGCACTCTGAAAAGTTGGCCTTCACCCTGCGGATATTTACAAGGACCTCCCAAACGCCCATGAAGGCTGTCTCGCGGTAGTGCTTCAATAGACGTGCTCCGGCTTCCTTCATCAGCTCACCCCCCCAGCAGGAAATATCAGCAGCCGGGTCAGCCAGGAGCAGGTTCTTCACGAGACTGGAACCGTGAAGATCTCCGGATGGCTCGCCCGCTATGATGAAATACCTCATGCTAGAACAGCTTTATTCCGAATACCGCAAAAGCCCAGATTATTGTAATCCCGAGCACTCCTTTGGAGGCCCTGAGCATGTCGAAGCGGTTAAAGACAAGAAATATTATAATATTGGCGAAGACGGAAACGCTCATTATCTCGGAGATATTACCGGCGTCTTCCACCTTTCTGAAGTAATCAGGGATTGAGAGGCCATGGTTTGTAAGGAGGTAAAAGACCAGGAAAGCGATAAGAGGGACCACAATGCCTGCAACTACTCCGGAGACTGCATTATTGAACTTTTGGCTGAACCACATTTCAAAGGCTTGATTTGAGTGTTTCCATAAAGCTGTAGGCAGTCATGTCGGTTGTGACAGGTACCACTGATACGTAACCGTTCTGGATAGCCCAGTCGTCGGTGTCAGATGCCTCCGGCTCATGGTTGATGAAATTGCCTGTCAGCCAGTAATAAGTCTTTCCTGCAGGGTCTTTTCTCTTCTCGAATTCCTCCTGCCAGTTGCCGGAGGCCTGGCGCGCCACCACCATCCCCTTTATCTCGGACGCTGGAATCGCAGGGAAGTTGACATTCAGGCATATACCCGTCGGCAGAGGATTACGAAGAAGCATTGTACAGATCTTTCTTATATACTCTTCGCACCCCGAGAAGTCGGCTGAGGAGGAGTAACTGTTCAGGGAAAATCCAACGGAGGTGATGTTGTAGAGGCAGCCTTCCAGTGCTGCGGCCATCGTCCCGGAGTAGAGAATGCTGGCTGAGGCGTTGGAGCCGTGGTTGATGCCTGAGACAATCAGATCAGGCATGCGTTCCAGGAGCTGGTTGACCGCCAGCTTTATGCCGTCGGCAGGGGTGCCGCTGCATGCATAGATCTGTTTACGGTCGTCCTCATCGATGAGTTTGACTCTCAATGGTTGTTTGACAGTCAGGGCCTGTGACATGGCGCTTCGGCTCTCCGTGGCAGAGATTACAACCAGCTTGCCGAAGTCTTCCATGATCCTGATGAGGGTCTTTATACCTCCTGCATACAGGCCGTCATCATTTGTGATGAGGATCAGTTTATCGTTCTTTTCTAATTTCATCTGCATTCCTGTTGACGTGCAAATATAATGATAATGCCGTTGCTTTTAATAGCGGGCCCGTTGATGCCGCAAACCTTTTTTCCTTACTTTTGCATGTTAAAAATTCAGATAAAAGTATTGTAATGAAGATTTCTTACAACTGGCTCAGGGAGTATCTCGATTTCAATGCAGGACCTGAGGAGCTCTCTGCCGTTCTTACATCACTCGGACTTGAGGTGGAGGGAATGGAAGAGTGGGTCTCGGTCAGAGGCGGCATGAAGGATATAGTAGTTGGAAAAGTGCTCACCTGCGAAAGGCATCCCGATGCCGACAGGCTGAGTGTCACCACAGTGGATGCAGGTGGTCCCGAACCACTGCATATCGTCTGTGGGGCGCCCAATGTTGCTGCCGGGCAGCTTGTGGCCGTAGCCCGCCAGGGTGCCATGGTCTTTCACGGCAATGAGCAGTTTGAGATCAAGCGGTCAAAGATCCGCGGGCAGCTCTCCGAAGGGATGATCTGCGCCGAGGATGAACTGGGCATAGGCACTGACCATGAGGGCATTATTGTGCTTGACAGCACTGCCAGGATTGGCATGCCCGCAGCAGAATACTTTGGGGTGACCACTGACACCGTGTTTGAGATAGGTCTGACGCCGAATATGATCGACTGCAGTTCGCACTACGGCGTGGCACGTGCACTTGCTGCATATTATAACCTGCAGAAGCCTGTCAGGGCAAAGCTGCCTGAGATCTCCGGACTGAAAAAAGATAATGAAAACGGAGCCGTCAGCGTCAGCGTGGAGGCACCTGAAGCCTGTATACGCTACTCCGGACTGACGATAAGGGGCATAAGGGTGGAACCCTCACCGGCATGGTTACAGACAAGGCTGAGGGCAATCGGACTCAACCCCATCAACAACGTCGTTGACATCACCAACTTTGTGTTGCATGAGACCGGACAGCCTCTACATGCTTTTGATGTTGCAGCAATAAAAGGGGGCACCGTACGTGTCAGGCATCTGCCCGAAAAGACAAAATTCGTTACTCTTGACGGTGTTGAGCGCACACTGTCTTCATCAGACCTGATGATTTGTAACCAGCAGGATGGCATGTGCATCGCCGGAGTCTTCGGCGGACTGAATTCGGGGGTCACAGCTGGCACCAGGGACCTGTTCCTGGAGAGCGCTACATTCAGCCCGGTATCGGTGCGGAGGACCTCCAGAAAGCATGACCTTCGCACAGACGCATCCTACCGTTTCGAGAGGGGCACTGATCCGGAGATGACACTCTATGCCCTGAAACGGGCTGCTATGCTTGTTAAGGAGATCGCCGGTGGCGAAATAACAGGTGACATTGTTGATATTTATCCCTCACCGGTAAGAAAATCTGTGGTTAAGTACTCTATTGACCGCATGGCACGTCTCATTGGCAAGGAGATACCTTTGGAGACGGTCAAAACCATCCTCTGGAGCCTCGATATCCACATTACAGGTGAGGAGCCCGG
>ERZ795055.1115-NODE-1115-length-22485-cov-4.730227_pt1 | contig 22485 bp, 14 predicted proteins | sample MGYA00375139_ERZ795055 | MGnify/ENA primary metagenome ERZ795055 (study PRJEB30184, sample SAMN05720283) | anaerobic digester metagenome | isolation source: active sludge of municipal wastewater-treating anaerobic digesters | place: USA | collected 2015-01-23 ... | reverse complement strand
TTGGCATCGCCTCAAACAAGCTGCTGGCCAAGATCGCCAGCGACTTCGAGAAGCCCGATGGCCTGACCGTGGTTTCCGAACGGGACAAGGTCCAATTCCTCCGTCCGCTGCCGGCGCGGGTCCTGTACGGCGTGGGTCGGGTCACGGAGCAGGTCTTGCTGGGGGCGGGCATGCGCTGAGGATGTCGGCCGCGGCGTGGTCATCGTAAACCTCGATCAACCCCTCGATGCTCTGCAGGGCGATCAATACGGAGACTCCCTTGTCGCGCCCGCGGTTGAGCAGATGGTGAATGGCATCCACATTCCCCATGGCCCGGAACTCATCGAACACGAACCAATGCCGGGGCAGACGCTTGCGCGGGCCGCGCAGGATCTCATCGGCCAGAGCCTTCAAGATGATGGAGTTGATGGGCCAAAGGCTCTCGTTCAAGACCGGGTCCCAGCCCAGCACCAGGACGCCGGGGCGACTGAGAAACTCAGGAACCGAGAAGCGCCGAGCCAACGGGCGGCTATGCCACAGCCCGGCCACCTCCTCGAAGCGGCTGAGCTTGGTCGTGAGCGTCGAGAGCACTCCCAGGGCATGCCGCTCGTCGTTGAGAAGGGAGGCGGCCAGGCGCTTGGCCCGCGGGTGCTGAGCCGTGATCGCTTCGATGTGCTCTTTCGAGTCGGCGGCACAGAGCAAGTCGCGGAACTCCCAGCGGTTACCTCGGCGGCGGTTGAGGCTCCAGATCACGTAGGTCAGCAAGTCGCGGGCGGCGGTGGCGAAGAACGGCGCCGAGGACTTCTTCTCCTCAGGGGCCAGCGCCGTGGCGATGTAGCGCGCCATGGCCGGTGTTTGCGCCGCATCGGCCAGGCTCCAGACCGCGCAACGGTTGTCGAACGGATTGAGAATCCACACGTTCTCCTGATCCGGGCCCAGACCGTAGCTGGCCAGGGTGGGCAGGATGTCCCGTTTGGCGTCGTAGATGATGAGTTGTTCGGGAACGGCGCGATCCGCGCGGAATCGTGGGGCAATGGACTGGAGGAAAAGATCGATTGCCGTCGTCTTGCCGGAGCCGACCGCCCCCAGGATCATGAAGTGCTTGGGTGCCTCGCGGATGGGCATGTTCCGCATGGCCCAATAGACGTGGCGCTCGTCGAAGTGAAGAGCACACGGCGGCGGGGGTTGGGGCGGACCCTCCCCGCCAGTGCACACGGCCGCTGAGTTCGGAGCAGCAAAGAGGTCGAGGACCGACCGACCGGTTCGTGGCTCGCGTGGGACTTCCCCAAACAAATCCCAGAATGAACGATGCTGGCTCATTCGGATTGGACATCGCGGCCCTGCGGATCCGTCGGGTCAAAGGGCGGGCCTGCGCCGACGATGATGCTGGCGGCCCGAAGGTACTGAGGCCAAAGGAGGCGGCACAACGCCCAGGCGGCCAGGTAGAACACAACGAACAGGCCCGCGAGGATCTGGGCACGCTGCTTCCACACCCCGATGAGATTCTGAACCAGCAGCAATACCGTCAGGGAGTTCACGACCACCGCCAACTTCGTCAACCGGGAGGTGCGCCGCACAAAGGAGACCCAATCGGGGCGCGAGGTCAACAACGCCGTTAGAAGACCGAACACCGCCAGGTAGAGGACCGACAAGAGCGCATTCTCGATCCAGTCCTTTGCGTGATTTCAGCCTAAAAGGCGATGAACAACGTAGTCGCCATGAGCCATTCGCGCGAAGGCAAAGAAGTGCAGGAGCGGGGCAAGCCAGCCATCGCTCAGCCCCCGACGGCAACGGGATGTTTGGTGCAGGTTGCCCGCGGTGATTGGGGCGAATCAGGATGTGATCATGCGACCACGACTACGGTCGGCAGCAGAGGCTGGGGGATCCGGAGACAGAGATCTGATACTGCAATCTGATACTGGTCGGCGATTTTTGGGCCCATTCTGGTCCAAAAGCGTCCCTCAAGCCACGTGCCGCACAGCTATGCAACGTCCTCAAATACAGGTGATTCCGTCGAAGTCCTCTTGGGGCCGAATTCCGTTTCTCACACCCAGATCAAGGCATCCGCCGCCCAAGGACCTTTGGCAACACGGACGAGCGTCACGTGGCAGCGGAGGCATCGGCAGGCAGAATGCCCCAGAAGAGAGTCGCTTCCCGCTTCGTCACCAGCTCGCGGTAGTGCTTGAACAGCATGGTTTCGGAGTGGCCGAGCGTTTCCGCTGCGGTTCGCGCTCCGTGAAGTGCAACGAGATGGCTCGCTGCGGTGTGCCGCAAGACGTCGTGAGGCCAGTCACGGATGCTGGCTGCCGCCTTGAGAGCGTCCATTCGCCGGCGACGATTCAGGGCGCAGGGAAGGTCGCCACCCAATCTGAGCCAAGCCACACATGTTGGATGGAGATTCACAAGGCGCCGGTGCCGGACTTTTGACGCCGCCGCATCGATGGTCAGCAGGCTTCGTTCGAGGTCGATTCTGCTCCAGTCGAGGCGCGCAATTTCGTTCGGACGGACGCCAGCGAACAACCCCAACGCCAGTTCGGGTAACAGTCGCCGGTCGGTTGCTTCTGCGGCCCGCATCAGACCTTCGCATTGATCAACGGAGAGGATCTTCGGGACGCCAATTTCGACGTGCGGCTTCTGCGCTCGGAGACAGGGGTTCTCTTTGATGTAGCCCCGACGCCAGCAGTGATCGAAGAGGGCGGAGAGTTTGCCGAGATTGCCGACGCGGGAGGACGGTGGCTCCTTCCGCTCCGAGAACCACGCTTCGATATCGGCCACGCCAAACGCGCCAACATCCATCGATTCCCGCCCCCGGGCGAACAACCGAAGGTAGCGTCGCAATTCCGTAAGGTACGCCGGACAACGATTTGCGGCGGTCTTCGCTTCGAGGACTTCTTCAATCGCGTCGGCGAGTCGTTTGCCGGATTCCTCGAAAGCCACCTTGCCCGACCGATACGCATGCCAGACCCGGTCCAGGGTCAAGCCCTGCGATTGAATCTCGTCCAGGATGCGAATCACGTTGGCCTTCGAGGCGGCGGAGGCGGCGGTCCACCTTCGGCCCGCCGCGTGAAAATCGGATTCGATTTCGGACAAGCGCAGGCGGGCTGCCTTTTCGGTCCGAAAGAACAGCCTCCGACGCTTCCCTTCAATCACACCGGTATCCAGCTCCCAGACGGTCTTGCCATGTCGCAGGGTCCTTCGGACTTTCACGACAGTTATGTTACCGCTTTGCTACCGCTTTGGCAAGATCGAGAACGACGTGGTGTCGACGTGGAGTCAGCGCGGAAACGGCGAGAGCGGCGGAAGACGGAAAGAGATAAAACTGGTGACTTTGCTCAGTAAATCGCAGGAAATTGTGCGAATCAAAGGTGGTTCTCCCCATCCAGAAGGATGGTGGAGCCGAGGGGATTCGAACCCCTGACCCCCACAATGCCATTGTGGTGCTCTACCAACTGAGCTACGACCCCAGACCAAAAGCAGGCGCACTTTAGGCTGCTCGAAGGCTTTGTCAATTCAATCCCGGCCTCCACGGCGCCGCATCTGGTTGTTGTCGGTGTTCTGTCGTCCGGTGAGGGCACCGGGCCTACAACGGATGGAGACGCCCGCTGCAGGCTGCGTGCCCCCACGCGGCGCAAAGCGTAGCGGCGCGGCAGGCAGGCCCCACGCGGCGCAAACCCGACTCCCACCGACAATCTCCAGATGGACTGGTTGTGGGTTGCTCGGATCAGGAATTGGGCTTGCCCCGGATTCAGGCACAGCCCATGTTTGCCAACGCGCATCCATTTGGAAACTGCCATGAACCCCAGAGCCTTTTTCTTATCGAGTCTGATTCCCACGCTCGCGCCGTTGTCCGCCGGCCTGCTTTTCGCGTTCTCGATTGAGGCGCAAGCAGCGCCGCTGCGCATCATCTGTTTCGGGGCGCATCCGGACGACTGCGAGATCCAGTCGGGGGGTGTTGCGGCGCGTTGGGCGGCACAGGGGCATCAGGTCAAGCTGGTCTCCGTAACCAACGGCGATATCGGCCACTGGCGCGACGCGGGCGCTCCTCTGGCACGTCGGCGCACGGCGGAAGTCGAGGCCGCCGCCAAGATCCTGGGCGTCACGGCCCAGGTGCTCGACATCCATGACGGCGAACTGCTGCCCACTCTCGAAAACCGCCGCCTGATCGTGCGACTGATCCGCGACTGGAAGGCCGACATCGTGATCGGCCCCCGTCCAAACGACTACCACCCGGACCACCGTTACACGGGTGTCCTGGTCCAGGACGCGGCCTACATGGTGACCGTGCCGTTCTTCTGTCCGGACACGCCCCACCTTGTCAGGAACCCGGTGTTCCTCTATTTCCCGGATTCATTCCAGAAGCCTAATCCGTTCACCGCGGACATCGTTGTGTCCATCGACACGGTCATCGAGAAGAAGCTCGATGCGCTCGCACAGCTCGTGTCGCAGTTTCAGGAAGGGGGAGCCAACGGAGGTCCCGACCTGATGCCGTCCGACCCGGCGAAGCAGGCGGAGCGGACGGCGCAAGTGCGCGAGTCTTTTCGAAACCGACAGAAGCGGCTGACGGAGCGGTTCCGAAGCCAACTGGCCGACTGGTACGGCGCGGGCGCGGAGGGAATCCAGTACTTGGAAGCCTTCGAGATCTGCGAGTATGGCCGACGGCCTGGCAAGGCGGAACTGAAGGCCTTATTCCCTTTCTTTGAGGAGTAGGAGCGAAGCGGGCCGCGCAGCCCACTTTTCCCGCTGGCTTCCGGGAACAAAGTCCTGTGGCCGCCTCCGCGGACGGCCTCGGGCGCCTGAGGCCGGGACTGTGTGCGCGATTGACGCTCCGGGGCGTTTGCTGCCATCGTCGGCCCATGACGAACCCGACTTCCTTTCTTCCGCTGGCTCTCTGCGTCTGCTGCGTGGCGCCTGCGTTTGGGGCTTCGACCGGCCCCCGATTCTACGGCGATCCCCCTGATGAACATCACGCCTGGGCCGTTCATGACGGGAACCGTCCACAGCCCACATCCGTTGTGCCGGGCACCTTCAGTTCCCCGATCCAACCGGGCCGTCCGCCGTCCGACGCCGTCATCCTCTTCGACGGCACCGATCTCTCGAAATGGCAGACGGACAAGGGCGAGCCGGCGAAGTGGGTGGTGCGCGACGGCGTCATGGAGGTCCTGCCGGGAAGCGGGCAGATCCGCACGCGCGACCGATTCGGGGACTGTCAGTTGCACATCGAGTGGGCGACGCCGGCCAAGGTGGAAGGCGACGGCCAGGGACGCGGCAACAGCGGAGTCTTCCTCATGGGCCGGCTCGAAATCCAGGTCCTGGATTCCTACAACAACGCAACCTATGCCGACGGACACGCGGGGGCCTATTACGGCATTCAGCCGCCACTGGCCCTCCCGGTTCGTGCGCCCGGGGAATGGCAGGTGTATGACATCGTGTTTCGCCGCCCCATCTATCGCGATGGCAAGCCGGTCGATCTCGGGTATGTGACGGTCTTCCTCAACGGCGTGTTGGTTCAGGACCACACGCCCATCGAGGGGCCGGGCGGGCACATGGGCCGGACCAGGCCGCAACCGTTCCCCGAGAGAGGTCCTCTGGCCCTCCAGGACCACGGCAATCCGACTCGCTTCCGGAACATCTGGTATCGGGAGCTGCCGCCGCGCTCGACCGAGGGCGGCACCGATGGCTGGCTTGCCGCGGAGGCGGCGATGGCAAAGCGGAAGGAAACGGCCGCGGCCATTCGACTCGACGCAGAAAAGCTCAAGGATCCCGAGAATCCCGTGCCTCAAATGCTCCGTCTGTTCGAGTCGTTGCTCTACGAACAGGAGCCGGCCGCAATGCAGGAGGCGCAGGAGATGGCGGCACGATACATCCAGATGCTGCAGGCCTTGCCGCCCGATCAGTTGGCGGGCAAGAGGGATCAGGTGAGGCAACTCAACGACATCTTCAAGTACCTGACTCGATTCAGGATCGTCCCCGAGCCGTTCGAACCCAGGACTGTCACCGAAAGTCTGATCAAGGCGCAAGGTTGGGACAAGCGACCGCGCTAGCCCGGATCGTTCACGGGTTTCGGGCTGAACCTGATCCGGGCTAGCCGGGGTGCATCCGCTCCGGCGGCTTGTTGGCCGGGTGTTCCTCCTGGCGCCCGTGCACCCTCGTTCGGGCATTAAAACCGCCGCGCCACAACCCGCAAGGAGCTTTCTTGGAGCTTTCCTGGAGCAGAAAGTCAAGGACCTGGCATGCAAATCAAGAACCCAGAGATCTGACCCCATTACTTGTTCGCATACCAGGCGCGCAGGCGCACCTCGATGCCAAGGTCAGTCCCGACCAGGGTCTTGAATTTTTCGAGATCGCTGCCGCGCGAGTGGTATGGGTAGACGATCCCGGGCTTGAACGCGCGCACGGCTTCGGCCGCTTTCTCGACGTCCATGGTGTAGGGCAGGTTCATGCAGACAAAGGCGACGCCGATGTTTTCGAGGGCGCGCATTTCGGGGATGTCTTCCGTGTCGCCGCTGAGATAGACCCGTTGCCCGCCGAGGTTCAGGACGTAGCCGTTGTCCCGGCCCTTGGGATGGTACTTGAGACGATCGGCGGTGAGGTTGTGGGCCGGTACGGCTCTGCACGAGAGACCGCGCAGGGCCGTTTCCTCGCCATTGGCCAGGACCTTCGTCCGGCGGCGCAGATTGGCCGGCAGCTTCTCGGCCACCGTGGGAGGGACGACCAGATCGGAGCGCTCACCGGCCACAGCCTCCAGCGTGGCGAGGTCCAGGTGATCCCCATGCATGTGCGTGATCAGCACGAGAGTCGGAGGCGGGGAACTGGCATAGCGCGCGGCCCCTCCAACGGGGTCGACATAGATGACCTCGCTCTTCCAACCAAGAAGCAGCGACGCGTGATCGACCGGATGGACGATGAGGTCGCCCCCGAGCCCGGGAATGCGGTCGCCGGTCAATGCCTGGTCTCCGGCAGCAACGCCGGGGGGCACGATGCAGAACACCGGGATCAGGGCGATCCACGCCCATGTGATCCGAGAAGTCTCGCCTGGAAGCAGGAGGATTTTCATGCATGAATAGATGCCCCACACGGATCGGGAGGACAAGTGGAAATCCCCAACCGCCTTCGCGACAAACCGCCTTTCGATTCTTGGCTTTCCGACAATTCCGGAGTACAAATACCGGCATGAACATCCAACCGCCGTGCCAGTCGAGACCGCGGGTTCAGGTTGTCGGACCGCGCCTGAGTCGAGTCATCGGACGCTGCCGACGGCCTGAGGTGCATTGGCAGTGGGGGGCCGCCGGGCTGGGCGTCCTGGGCTTCCTGGCGCATCAGGCGATGGCGGCGTTCGACCTTCACGTGTCGACCAACGGCAACGACTCCTGGTCAGGCGAGCTGGCGGTCCCGAGTGAGGACCGATCGGACGGACCGTTTGCCACCTTGGAACGGGCCAGGGATCAGATCCGCCGCATCAAGTCAGCGGCGGGGCTGCCGCAGGGCGGCGTTGTCGTCACCGTGCATGGCGGCACGCATGAACTCACGAGTCCGCTCGAACTGGGCAGCGAGGATTCGGGAGCGGCTGACGCGCGGGTGGTGTATCGCGCGGCGGCGGGGGAGGAAGTGCGGCTGACGGGCGGCAGGCGTGTAACCGGGTTCAAGCCCGTGACCGAGCCGGCCGTGCGGGAGCGTCTGGACGAATCGGCGCGCGACACCGTGCGCCAGGCCGACCTGCGCTCCCTGGGTGTGACCGATTACGGGGCGCCGGGCGGGGGGGGCCTCGAGCTGTTTTTTCAGGACAGACCGATGCCTTTGGCGCGCTGGCCCAATGCCGGCTTTGTCAAGATCAGCGAAATCCTGGGGACGACGCCGGTGGACGTGCGAGGCACCAAGGGCTGCGTCGAGGGCCTGTTTGCCATCGAGAGCGATCGTCTCGATCGATGGTCGGCGGAGAAGGATGCCTGGGTGCACGGCTACTGGTTCTGGGACTGGTCGGACCAGCGCCAACGCGTGAAGTCGATCGACATTGCGAAGCGCACAATCGCGATCGAGCCGCCGTATCACAACTACGGCTACCGGAAAGGTCAGTGGCTCTACGCGTACAACCTGCTTTCGGAGATCGACCGGCCGGGGGAATGGTATCTCGATCGCGAAGCGGGCATTTTGTACCTCTGGCCGCCCGACCCGATCGAGCAAAGGCGGGTCGTGGTCTCGGTTCTGCCCACCTTGCTCGAGATGAAGGACGTGGCGCACACGACGTTTCACGGGTTCGTCTTCGAGGCGGCCCGGGGCACTGCCGTGACGGTCACCGGCGGAAAGTCCAATCGCATCGAGCGATGCATCCTGCGGAATGTCGGCAGCGCGGCGGTGAGCGTGTCGGGCGGCGCGGGCCACGGCGTCGTGTCATGCGAGATCCATCAATGCGGCGCGGGAGGTCTTTCGCTCGGCGGCGGCAACCGGACCACGCTGACGCCCGGCGGCCACTACGCGGAGAATAATCACATCCACGATTACGGGCGGTGGCGTCCGATGTACTCGGCGGGGATTGCGCTGAACGGCGTGGGCAATCGGGCCACGCACAATCTCATTCACCACGCGCCGCACCAGGCGATTTCCTTCGGCGGCAACGACCACCTGATGGAGTTCAACGAAATCCACAACGTCTGTTTCGAGTCCAACGACGCCGGGGCGATCTACTCCGGACGCGATTGGACGATGCGCGGCACAGTTATCCGGCACAATTATCTGCATGACATTACCGGGTTCGAGGGGCGGGGGTGTGTGGGGGTGTATCTGGACGACATGTATTGCGGCACCGAGATCGTCGGGAATGTCTTCTGGCGGGTGACGAGCGCGGCGTTCATCGGCGGCGGACGCGATTGCCGCATCGAGAACAACATCTTTGTGGACTGCGCGCCGGCGGTCCACGTCGACGCCCGGGCCATGGGCTGGGCCAAGTACCACGCTGACGAGTGGGTGAAGGAGGGGCGAGAGAAAGGGACTCTGTCGGGCATTCACTACACCAAGACGCCTTACAGCGAGCGGTATCCGAAACTGCCGACGATCCTCGATGAAGATCCGTGGGCACCGCGCGGCAACGTGATTGCGCGCAACATCTGTGTCGGGGGGCGTTGGGACAACATCGAGTCCAAGGCCCGTCCGCTGATCACGTTCGAGGACAATCTGCTCGATGCCGATCCGCAGTTCGTGGATGCGGCCCGCGGCAACTTCGAATTGAAGCCGGAGTCGCCAGCCTGGAAACTCGGGTTTCGGCGCATCCCGTTCGAGAAGATCGGGCTGGATCGCTAGCCCGCCCCGTTCTCTCCGGGCCGCGGTCGATCAACGCCGCAGGCTGGGCGCGCGTCAAGCCGGCTGCAAGCCGGCGCTCCGGGGCGCTCCGCGACTCCGCGACCTGGCCGCCATGCCGCGCGCGTGTTCCCTCACGCGCCGAGGAGGGCGAGGGTGCGCTGGTAGATCTCCTCGGGCGTGCCGGCGGCAGCGACCGATTTGAGCAAGCCGCGTTGGCGGTAATAGTCCGCGAGGGGGGCAGTACTTCGCTCGTAAGTCTCCATGCGCACGCGCACGGCATCGGGGCGGTCGTCTTCGCGCTGAACGAGAGCGCCGCCGCAATGGTCGCACACGCCCTCCGCCTTGGGGGGGCGAGTCTGGACGTGGAAGACCGCCTTACAGTGGCCGCAGGTCCGGCGTCCGCTCAGGCGCGCGACGATGGTATCGATTGGCAGATCGTAGCTGAGCACGGCATCCAGCGTCAGGCCCTCCCGCTTCAGAAGTTGGTCGAGCGCCTCGGCCTGCGCCACGGTGCGGGGATACCCATCGAGAAGAAAACCGGACGGGTCACGCAGGCAACTCGCCCGCTCGCGCACCATCTCGATCACCGTCTCGTCGGAGACCAGTTCCCCCCGGCGCATCGCATCGAGCGCCGCGTTGAGCGCCGGACTGCGTTCGGCTGGATCGAGCGACTTGGCCGCTCGAAAGACATCGCCGGTCGAAAGATGACTCGGCCCGAGGCGTTCGGAGAGCAACTCGGCCTGGGTGCCCTTCCCGACTCCGGGCGCCCCCAGCAGAATCAGGCGGCAGGGTCGGGCGCCCGGGCGCGGAGTGGCTGGGAATTGCGCTGTACCGCCCTTGAGCCATGCAGTTCGATCGGGTTTGACATTCATATGTTTCTCCATAGGCGCGACTGGCCGCACCCGGATGCATTCGATTCGCCGGAGCGGCAGGCGGCAACACCGGGATTGCCCATCGCTTCACCTTTTTTGGCCTGGCCCGCATAGCCGTCATCGTGCGGAGTCTGATCGCTCCGTGCATTGGCGGGGCGCGCACTCTGCGCGGCGGTGCATCTGGTTGTTGTCGGTGTTCTGTCGCCCGGTGGGGACACCGGGCCTGCAACGGATGGAGATTGCCGGTGGAGAAGGCCGCGTGCCCTGACTGCGCCGCAACGCGTAGCGGCGCGGCAGGCAGGCCCCACGCGGCGCGAAGACAGACATCGGCGCAAACACCGGGTCGGGAGACACGGCGCTGCGCCCCTCGATGCGGGCTGGCGGACCGGAGCGTGTCATGCTAAGTCTCGTCCGATGAAACTCGCGCGCCTTCTCGAAGTGGGCTGTGTCCTGGCAATTCTCATGGGGTTTTCGGGGCGGGGAGAGCCGCCGGCTCTGTCGGACCTTTACCGGCTGGATCGTTTGCCGGTCTTGCGTGACCACGCCAGGGTCGGCGCGGTGACGAGCTACGATCGGACCGGCGGCAACGACGACGGCTTCTCCGGCAAGTACTCGTTCGTGCGCAAGGATGCGGAGGGACTGGTGCTGGCGGATCTTCAAGGGCCGGGGGTGATCACCCGGATCTGGACCCCGACACCCACGGACGACACGCTCGAGTTTCTTTTCGATGGCGAGCCGCAGGCGCGCTTCCAGGTGGGCTTCCGCGATCTGTTCCTCGGCCGCCACCCCGGCTTCCCGCAACCGCTGGTCGGTTTTGGCGCCGGCGGCTACTACTGCTATGTCCCAATCCCGTTTGCCAAGTCGTGCGTGGTCCGGCTGCGGGCGCCCAAGGCGCAATTCTACCAGATCAACTACGTCCAATGCGCGCCCGATGCCTCTGTGACATCATTCGGCCCGCCGAAGGCCGGGGCGGCGCAGTCGGATCTCGACAACGCGGTCGGGCTGTGGCGCAGCGCCGGACAGGACATCGCTCGATTCTCGGCGCCGCCCGGGGCGCGGCTTGAGACGACGCGCCGCGCCTTTGTGCTGAGCTCGAATGCGACGGAAGCCGCCTATCGGAGCGAGGCGGGCGGGCGCATTGTCGGGTTGCGGGTTGGTCCGGCGTCGGCGATTGCGGGCAAAGCTCGCGATCTGTTGTTGAGGGTTGTTTTCGACGGGATGGAGCCGTGCGTCGAGGTTCCGCTTGGGGATTTCTTCGGATACGCCTGGGGGCAACCGGCCACGCAAGGCCTGCTTGTGGGAACGATGGCGGAGACGAATTACTGCTATTACCCGATGCCGTTCGAGCGGCAGGCGACGGTCGAGATCGTCTCGCAGCGCGCGGCGCCGGTCGCGCTCTGGACCGAGGTGGTGCACACCCCGATCGCGCGCACCGCCATCGAGGGCAGGTTTCACGCCCTGTGGCGGCGTGAGAACCCGACGAAAGCGGGGCAGCCGTACACGTTTATTGAGACCCAGGGACGCGGTCACCTGGTGGGAGTCGTGCTGCAATCCCAGGGGTTCGAGTCGGGGAAGACCCTGTTCTTCGAGGGAGACGATCAGACGACCATGGACGGGACCCTGGCCGTTCACGGGACCGGTTCGGAGGATTTCTTCAATGGGGGGTGGTACGACGTGCCGGATCGCTGGGAGAAACGGATCTCCTTTCCGTTGAGCGGTTGTCTCGGCTACCAGAAGCACCTGGGCCGCACGGGCGCGTATCGGTTCTTCCTCGCCGACGCCTATCCGTACCGCCAAAGCCTGCTTCAGACCATCGAGCACGGAGGCGAGAACAACAGCATCATCACCGATTACTGCAGTGTCGCCTGGTTCTACTCGGAGGGGCATCCGACTGCGAGTCTCGCCGCGCCGCCCCTCGGGCAAAGGGCGGTGATCGATCCCCAGGAGATCGTGTTCCCGATGTGGTGGCAGACGCCGATGTACGCCTGGTCATTCGACCGGGCGAGCCTGACCCGCAAGAAGGCGCAGATCGGCGGCGAGGAGGTTCGGTATCTCTCGCTGGCCGCCGAGGGCCAGGACTGGTTCGGCCCGCATTTTCTCTCGCCAACGGTGGATGTTCCCGCCGCGGGCGTTTATGCGATCTTCATCGAAGCCGTCAAGGGACCAGCGCAAGGCATTGTCCAGTTGTTCCAGAATGAGAACCCGGTCGGCGAACCGGCGGATCTGCACGCCGAGGAACCGGTGAAGAGCGGACGCCTTCTCCTGGGGCGCCTGGTGCTGGCGGAAGGGCGGAATGATCTGATGCTCAAACTGCCCGGCAAGAACGAGCGCTCGTCCGGGCTCGGGTTGGATCTGGTCCAGATCGTCTGCGTGCGCGAGCGTTGAATCGGTCGGAAGGGCGAGGATAGGCCCATTGAGCGGGACGATCATGATTGCCCGCGTCACACTCGAAATCGCGCTGCGCAAGGAATTCGACTACCTGATTCCTGCGGAGCTGGCAGGGCAAGTCGAGGTCGGCAGCCGGGTCAAGGTCCCGTTCGGGGCGCGCCAGGTCTTTGGATGCGTCACGGCTCTGGTCGAGGCCTCACCGTGTGCGAGGCTGCGTCCTTTGTTGCGGGTGGTGGGCCGCCAGAGCCTGATGACTCCGCGGGTGCTCGAGTTGGCGCGCTGGATTGCGGCGTATTACTGCTGCCCGGTCGAGATCGCCGTCAAGAGCGTGCTGCCCGAGGCGGTCCGGCGCGAGAAAGAGGGCTGGCGCGAACGCTTGTTCGTGCGCGCATTGCCTGTGAGCGGTCCGCTGCCCAAGTTGAGCAAGCGGCAGGCTGAGATCCATGCCATCATTGAGGGGCGCAAGGAGCTGCCGCTTCAGGAACTGCTGCGCATGACCGGCACGACGGCCGAGACGGTGCGGCGCCTCGAGGACCGGGGCCTGATCGCCGTGGCCGCGCAGGTTTCCGAACGCGATCCCTACGCCCACGAGGTCATTCTGCCCACATCGCCTCTGGTCTTGAATCCCGAGCAGCAGCGGGCTCTGGATGCGATCACAAGAGCGCTCGACACTCGGCGCGACGCGCGCTTTGCGGATCGGGCGCGATCGCTGACGGGCGACGAATCACGGGTGGCGAGTGGCGCCCGACATGCGCCCTTCCTGCTTCACGGCGTGACCGGCAGCGGCAAGACCGAGGTGTACCTGCAAGCCATCGCACACGCCCTCGCTCTCGGGCTTGGGGCGATTGTGCTCGTGCCGGAGATCTCGCTTACGCCCCAGACCGTCGAGCGATTCAAGGCGCGGTTCTGTTCCGGACGCCTGCAAACGCTTGTGGCGGTCTTGCACAGCCACCTCTCGGCCGGGGAACGCCACGACGAATGGCACAAGATCCGCCAGGGCCGAGCTCGGATCGTGATTGGGGCGAGGTCGGCCATCTTTGCCCCGGTCGAACCGCTGGGGTTGATCATTGTCGACGAGGAACACGAGCATTCGTACAAGCAGGAGGAGGCTCCACGCTACCATGCGCGCGATGTGGCCGTGGTTCGCGCCCAGCGGGAAGGGGCGGTGGTGGTTCTCGGCTCGGCGACACCGTCGCTCGAGAGTTACTACAACGCCCGCCGCGGCAAGTACGTGCTCCTCGAACTGCCCAGCCGCGTCGACAACCAGAAGCTCCCTGTGGTCCGCGTGGTCGACCTGTGCCGCGAGTACCGCGGCGACAAGGGGATTCCGATCCTTTCGAACCTTCTGCGCGAGGCTGTGACACGCCGGCTCGAACGCAAGGAGCAGGTCATCCTGTTCCTCAACCGTCGCGGCTACGCCACGTCCCTGCAGTGCCCGCGCTGCGGCTACGTTGCGAATTGCCCGAACTGCAGTGTGGCCCTGACTTACCACCGATCCCGGCAGCAGCTCCTTTGCCACATCTGCGGCCACCAGAAGCCGGCGCCGACGGCATGTCCGGAGGCGTCGTGCCGCAACCCGGCGATCCGCTATGCCGGTCTGGGCACCCAACGCGTCGAGGAGACTCTGAGGCGGGTGTTCCCGCACGCGCAGATCCAGAGGATGGACTCGGATGTCCTCAAGCGGAAGGAGGACTACCGCCGCATCCTTGGGGATTTCCGGACGGGCAAGATCGACATTCTCCTGGGCACCCAGATGATCGCGAAGGGGCTGCATTTCCCCAACGTCACCCTGGTCGGGATCATCCATGCCGACCTGACGCTGCACGTGCCGGATTTCCGGTCAGCGGAACGGACGTTTCAGTTGCTGACGCAAGTGTCCGGACGGGCCGGGCGCGGGGATGTGGAGGGCGAGGTGATCGTGCAGTCCTTCACCCCGTACCATCCCGCGATTCAGTATGCGAAGCGGCACGACTTCATCAACTTCTACGAGCAGGAAATCGAGTTCCGGGCGCAGTTGAAATACCCGCCAATCAGCCGCATCGCTCTGCTCACGCTCAAGGGGCGGAACGAAGACAAGGTCAAGTTCACCGCCGCCCACGTGAAACGGGAGCTCGATACGGCTTTGGCCGGGTTCAAGGACGCCGTGCTGTCCGGGCCGGCGCCGGCGCCGCTCCTGCGCGCGGAGACACTCTACCGGCATCAGATCATGCTGCGCATCCGGCAACTCGCGAAAGCGAGCGCGGTGTTGGCTGAGGTGATCGACCGTTTCAGCCTGCCGCAGGAGGTGACGCTGACAGTCGACATCGATCCGGTGAACCTCACGTGACGAAAGTCGGCGGGCGCGGTTTTGCCACAGCCCGCATTTCAGGTGAAATGTGACGCTGACCGGTCAGATGACATCAAAACTTGGTGAGAAATGCGGGCTAAGGTGTTTCGCGCAATTCCATGCAAAACGCGGCCTCGAAGTTCCTGCCCGGTTCGAGCACGATGAGTTCTCGGTCCTTGACCCGCGTGAACGGATTCGACACGGCCGTCCAGGGCTCGAGACAGTAGAAAGGCGCCTCGGTCGACTTGGACCAGATGGCCACAAACCGGAAGGCCGGCGCATCGCGCCAATCGAGGGCCACTTCGAGCTCGCTGATCGGATCGACCAGGACGAGCTGGCGCCGTTTCAGATCCGTCAGGAACAGGGTCATCGATACGTCTTCGGCCACGCTCCAGTTCTGGCTTGGAAACGGCTTGCCGGTGAATTGCTCGCCGCGTCCGTGCATCGTGAGCCGCCGGCAATCGGGGATCTCGACGAAGCACTCGGAACGCAGCCCGCGGGGCGCGAGTGGGACGGCGAAGTAGGGATGGAACCCCGTGGTGAAAGGCAGCGGGTCGGGCGAACGATTCACCACCTTCTGCTGCCAGAACAGCCGCCCGCCCGCCAGCCGGTAGGTCAACTGCAGCGAGAACTCGAACGGGAACTGGGCCAGCGTCGCCTCGCTGTCCGTCAACTCGATCGTCACCGACGCGTCGGTCCGGTCGAGCACCGTCCACGGGCGGCGGCGGGCAAAGCCGTGCTGAAGCATCTCGTAGGTGCGGCCCTGCCATTCGTAGTGATGATCGCGCCCGGAGACATGGTTGAACGAGGCCAGAGGAAACAACACGGGAGACCCGGCGTACATCTCCCGCGGATAACGTTCGACCACGGCCGGATCGAAGTGGAGGGCCTCGACACGGCCGTGCTCGACAAACTCGCGGCTGTACCGCAGCAGCCACCCTCCCAGTTCCGGAGCGATTGTGGCTGAAGCCCCCTCGCCGTCTTTGAGTGTCACGAATTGAGGACTCGTCATAACAAACAGCAGTCTATTGTGGTTCGAGAAGGAAATCCACTCAGGTCTGGCTCCTGCCAGCGGATCTCAGGAGGACGATCTCATCCGATCGAGGGTCGAGGTTGTCGACCGGCCTTTGACGCCCGCGAGCACCACGACCCGCCCACCGATGGCTTCCACCAGGCGGCGTTCCGGCTGGTTGATGGTGTCGATGGTGTAGTCGCCGCCCTTGGCATAAACGTCAGGCCGGGCGACGCCCAGGAAATGCAGCGCGTCCAAGTCGGGAAAGATGCACACGGCATCGACCGAGGCCAGGGCTGCAAGGACGCCGGCGCGATCCTGCTCGGGATGGATGGGCCGGGTGGGTCCCTTGAGCGAGCGGACCGACCAATCGCTGTTGAGTCCGACCAGGAGGCAGTCCCCCAGCGCGCGTGCCGCTTCGAGATAGACCACATGGCCCAGATGAAGCAGGTCGAAGCACCCGTTGGTCACGACCACCCGACGGCCCGCCGCCTTCTGCCTTGCGCGCCAGGCGCCCAGATCTTCGAATGTCACGATCTTCTCCCGAAAGGACATGGCGGGGATACTGAACGCGATCGATTGCGTCTGACAACGGCCAAATCGGCGGGCGAATGGGGTGACCCTTGACAGAATCAGATCGGAATCTCAGCATTGGAAAACAGAGAGGCGGGCATCGCGAGATGCCCGCCTGACCCAAACAACCAAACAACCAAACAACCAAACGACCTCCTCTCCGCCGGCGGACGGGCGGCAGGTGTGTTGGCCTGCCGCACGTCGTTGGGGCTTAATGTGGCGGACGGTAAGCCCAACAGGGGAATCGACCGCAGAGGCATGCATTTCGTTCAATCAGGAAGAGCCGCGAATCGCCCAATGCAATGGCACCCCTGGCCATCGGGAGGGCGCGTCGGACGGGCAGAAGGAGCAACCGCATGGATTCGGCGGGGGGGCGTGGCTTACAATGCGCATTTCTAACCTCAACCCCGCTCACGACATCGGGGCCAGCGGCTGGCTGATCGACATCGAGGGGCATCGGCTCCTCCTCGATGCCGGGACCCACCCGAAACGCGAAGGGCGTGACGCCTTGCCGCTCTACGAGCGCATTCCCGCGGGAGACGTGGACGCGATTGTCATTTCGCATTGTCACCACGATCATGTGGGGTCGTTGCCCATCGCCGCCCGCCGCTACCCGGGCGCGCACGTGCTGATGACGGAGTTGAGCTATTTCCTGGTCGAGCGTGTGCTCCACAACTCGGTGAACGTCATGGTGCGCCAGCGGGACGAACTCGGCATCCGCGAGTACCCGCTGTACAGCCACGATGAGGTCGAGGACCTCGCTCCACGGATTCAGGGATTCCGGTACGAGCGGGAGATCGAGTGGGCGGCGCACCACAAGACGCGCGCTGGATTCGTCTCACCCACGGTCGAATTTCGGGATGCCGGCCACACTCTGGGCGCGGCGGGCGTGATGGTGCGCGGGCAACGCGAGACGCTTTTCTACACGGGCGACGTTTCGTTTCGGGACCAGACCCTGCTGAAGGCAGCCCGGTTCGAGGACGTGCAGGCCGACGTTTTATTGATGGAAACCACGCGCGGGAACCGCCAGACGCCCGCGGGCTTCACGCGCGAGGCGGAGGCGGAGCGGTTGGCCGAGGCCATCCGCGCCACACTCAAGCGCAAAGGATCGGTGTTGATCCCCTCGTTCGCCCTGGGACGCACCCAGGAAATCCTGGGGCTGCTGGCTCTGCTGATGCGGTCGGGTCAGATCCGCCGCCAGCCGGTTTACATCGGCGGCTTGGGGCGGGTCTTCACGGAGATCTACGACCTGGAGGCGCACCGGACTCACCGGCTACACAGCAACCTGATGCTCAACCAGGCCTTGGATCTCGTGGTCCTGGAACGGGGCCAAATCGACCAGATGCGCCTGACCGGAGGCCGCATCTTCGTCCTCACTTCCGGGATGATGGCCGAGAACACGGCCGCGCACGACCTGGCGCTCCGTTTCATGGGAGAGGAACGACATGCCATCCTGTTCGTCGGTTATGCCGATCCTCAAACCCCCGGCGGACGCCTCAAGGCGTCGAGTTCAGGCCGCCCCTTCCTGTTCAGCCGGACCGCGGGCGAGGCGGTGCGCCGATGCGAGCTTGCAGAGTTCGACCTGACTGCGCACGCGAACCGGGAGGACATGGTCGATTTTGTGGGCCAGGTCGCGCCGAGAACGGTCGTGCTTGGGCATGGGGAACCCGAGGCGCAGGCCTGGTTTGAAACGACCCTTCGCAAGCGTTTCCCAAAAATGAAATGCCTGCGCCCCGACCCCGGAGAAACCGTCGAGCCTGTCGCCTATGGATGACCAGCGCGTGCGCGTCCGATTCCTCCTGGGTCCAGCCGGCAGCGGCAAGACCTACCGGTGCCTCGAGGAGGCGCGCGCGGCGTTGCGTGCGAATCCCGAGGGTGCGCCCCTGCTCTTTCTGGCTCCCAAGCAGGCGACCTTCCAGCTTGAACGCCAGGTGCTGGCCGACGCCGAGGTGCCTGGCTACACGCGTCTGCACATCCTCTCCTTCGAACGCCTGGCGGAGTGGATCCTGCGCCAGTGTGCCGCCCCGATGCCGCCGCTGCTCACCGAGGGAGGGCGCGTCATGGTCTTGCGCGCGCTCCTGGCGCGGAACGCTTCGGAATTGTCGGTCTTTCGGGCCACAGCCCGGCTGCCGGGGTTCGCCCGGCAGTTGAGCGAGGCTGTTCGCGAACTCGAACAGCACAATGTCGCGCCCGAGCGGCTGTGCCAGGTCGCCGCCCAGACCGATCGGCGCTCGGCTTTGCGCGGCAAGCTGCTCGACCTGGCCGCAATGGCAACCCGGTATCGGGCATGGCTCGCCCAACGCGATCTCGAAGATCCCACCCGGCTGCTTCGCCTGGCCAGGGAAGCCGCCGAGGCCTCGGCTCCGGCCCCGACAGGCAGCCCGGGACCAGCGCCGATGCCTCGACCGGTCGACCCCTGGTTCGCAGAGCTCTGGTTGGATGGCTTCGCCGAGATGACACCTGCCGAACTCGACCTCGTCGCCGCCGTGATCCCGCGGTGCGGGCGCGCCACGCTCGCGTTCTGCGTCGAAAGCCCTTCTCCGACTCCGGGCGAGTGGCTTTCCCCATGGTCGCTGGTGGGCAGAACTCAGGCGGCCTTGCGCGACCGATTGGCGCGCAACCGCGGCCTCGATTTGTCGAACGACTGCCTCTCGGACCCGACGTCGCCGACGCGGTTCTCCACATCCCCCACCCTGTGTCATCTCGAACGATACTGGATGAGCCCGAGGCCGTTCCTGCCCTCGGAACCGGGTTCCGAGGATTCGTCCCTGCGCCTGGTGCGTTGCGCGAATCCGGAGGCCGAAGCGATCACCGCCGCCCGGGCGGTGCTGCGATTTGTGCGCGAGGAGCGCGGGCGCTATCGCGAGGCCGCGATCCTCGTGCGTTCGCTCGATCCGCATCAGGCGGTGATTCGTCGCGTGTTCGCCCGCTACGGCATCCCGATCTTTCTGGATCGACGCGAGGGCGTCGCCCATCACCCGCTGGCTGAGTTGGTCCGCTCCGCCATCCGCCTCGCGGCATTTGGCTGGCGGACCGAGGACTGGATGAGCGTCCTCAAGACGGGGCTGGCTGGCGGCGATGAACAGATCGTCGATGCCCTCGAGAACGCGGCTTTGGCGGCGGGGTGGGAGGGCACGACGTGGCTGAATCCTCTCCCGTCCCCGATCGATCGACCCTTGCCTTCCGGAGCGCATCCAGGCGCGGTTTTGCCAACTCGCCCGGATCAGATTCAGCGCGCAGCCTGTGAACGATCCGGGCTAGCCCGCCTCGAATCGTTTCGCTGCAAGCTGACGCCCCCCTTCGCGGCCCTGGTTGAGCAACTCCAGAACAGCGGCGGCGCCGTCAACGGCACGCAGTTTGCCGAGGCATTCCGGCGGCTATGGAAGGCATTGAGAATCGAGGCCACGCTCAATGCGTGGAATGAAGACGCGCCCGACGCCGCCGGCGGATCAACCGTGCCTGCCGGCGGACGGATCCATAGCACCGTCTGGCAGGATCTGAACGCGCTTATCGACGACCTTGCCCTGGCGTTTCGAGACGACCCACTGCCCCTCCGCGAGTGGCTTCCGATTGTCGAGGCGGGGCTTTCGGATCTGAGCGTCGGCGTGGTGCCTCCGACCCTCGACCAGGTCCTGGTCGGCGCGATCGATCGCTCGCGCAATCCGGATCTGAAGCTGGTCGTGCTGCTCGGGTGGAACGACGGAGTCTTTCCGGCTCCCCTGCCCGCCCCGGGCCTGCTGAACGAGTCTGAACGGCGGGAGCTCGAATCGAATGGTGTGCCGCTGGGGCCCGACCGGCGTCGGCGCATCGGGCGTGAGCGTTACTACGCCTACATCGCCTGCACACGCGCGCGCCAACGCATCGTGGTGACCTACGCCGAGCGGGACCTCGAAGACCGCCTCCTGAATCCGTCCCCATTCCTCGGTCCTCTGCGGCGGCTCTTCCCGGGGTTGATCGAGGAAGCGGCCGTGACCCGTCCCGGCTGGGACGAGATCGAACACGCCACCGAGGCGGTGGTTCCCCTGATGCGGCATGCGCGCGGAGAGGCGCAGACGGGATCTGTCCGGGCCAACGAGCCGCAGCCGGGGCGTCTGCACGAACTCGAGGTCCTGGACGTGTCAGAGGCGACCGATCTGAACGGGGGGTTGCCATCGAGGCTGGCGGACCGCCTCTACGGGCCGGGCGGGTTGCGCACTTCGGTGACTCGCCTCGAACAATTTGCAGCGTGTCCATTCCGGTTCTTCGTTCACTCGGGGCTGCGCGCCGAGGAGCGCCAGCTTCTCGAGGCCGACGTGCGACAAACCGGCAGTTTCCAGCACGAGGTCCTGGCCCGCTTTCACGCCCAGATCGCCGAGGAAGGCAGACGGTGGCGGGATCTCACCCCGGCCGATGCCCGCGAGCGCGTCGGGCAGATCGCCGAAGCCGTGGCACGCGAGTTTGCACACGGGCTCTTTCAGACGAATGCCCGGGACCGCTTTGCCGCCCGCGCACTGAGCCGCTCGCTGCAGGACTTTGTCGAGGTCATGATCGAGTGGATGCGCACCTCCTATGGGCTCGACCCGGTCTGCGCGGAACTGGTTTTTGGCGGCGTCGATTCCGAGTTGCCGGCTTGGGAGATTGATCTGGCCGACGGCCAGCGCCTGATGCTCCAGGGGAAGATCGACCGCATCGACCTGGCGCGGACCGAGGAACGCGCCGACGCGTGGTGCGTGGTGGTCGACTACAAGTCGAGCGCCCGCAAGGTTGACGCGGCTCTCATGGAAAACGGGATTCAGATCCAACTGCCTGCCTACATGGCTGCGTTGCGCGCCCTGAATCGACAGCGTCCGCTCTTCGGCTTCACTCGGCTGGCGCCAGCCGGGGTGTTCTATGTCAACCTGCGCGGAGGCTGGAAGGGGTTAGCCAACCGGACCGAAGCCGCGGTCGGGACCGAGGCTGCGCGCCGCGCCCCGTATGTTCATCGGGGGCGGTTCGATGGGACGGCCCTGCGCGTCCTGGACCGGTTGTGGGACCAGCCGGAGATCAGCGGCCAGTTCCTTTATTCCCCCGGCGGGAAGCCCAGCAAGCGCCACCACGACCCCCTTCCTGCCGCCGAGTTCGCCGCCCTGCTGGATCGCGTCGAGCATACGATCCGGGGAATCGGGCGCCAGATCTTCGCCGGAGTCGCCCGGGTCGATCCGTACGCGAAAGGGACGACGGAGACAGCCTGCAGGACCTGCCTTTACCAATCGATCTGCCGCTTCGATCCCTGGCTGCACCAGTATCGGCGGCTCGATGCGCGCACGCAGCCTTGAGGCAGGGAATCCGCGGCAGGCTGGGGATCGAAGAACTACCGGATAAAGACGAGCGGTTGGCCATCCAGGGTCAGGAGCAACCGATCCTCCTCCGCCGTTCCCTCGCCGCTGGCCTGCTGGCCTTTCTCATTCTTGATGGTGAGTTTGTACTTCGTGCCAGCCCGCTCCCAAGTGCCTTCACCGCTGAGCCGGACCTCGGGGATGCCCGGCAGCGGCTGTTCCGGAGCCTTGGGCTTCTCGGTCTCGTCCGGGGGCGGCAACCCGGGGCGCTGCCCTGGCCTCAGTCCATACCTCTGCATCATACGCGCGTCCATCTGCGGGGCGACTGTGCCAGCCTCTTCAGCCGCTCGCTGGGCGGCGGCAATGGCGGCTCGAGCGGCTTCGATCATCTGCTTGGCCTGATCGGTGAGTTCGACTCGCATGAAGGCCCGGTTGTCCGGCGTGGCCATGAAGCTCAATTTCGGTAAAAAGACCGTGATCAGAAGCCTCATTCGGGTCATCTCACCAACCGTCATATCCGGGTTCTTCTTGCGGGTGAGCGTAAATGTCGACGCCACATCCAGTTGCCATCGTCCGAGTATCTTCTCTTCGTCGTACTTGTCGGACTTGCCGCTGCCCAGATAGCGATAGAGATCCTTGAGGTCCGCCTGTCTCACCTCGTTGCCAACTTCCGAGTTCTTGATCAGGCCCATCACTTTCGAGTGATTGACGACGTCGAGGATCGGCCTCTTGGTCTGCCACCCGTTGAGA
>ERZ795055.1114-NODE-1114-length-22500-cov-7.417554_pt1 | contig 22500 bp, 16 predicted proteins | sample MGYA00375139_ERZ795055 | MGnify/ENA primary metagenome ERZ795055 (study PRJEB30184, sample SAMN05720283) | anaerobic digester metagenome | isolation source: active sludge of municipal wastewater-treating anaerobic digesters | place: USA | collected 2015-01-23 ... | reverse complement strand
TAAAATTTCAATCTATTTCAGCGTTTCGACTAATTAGCAATTCGAGTTAATTAACGTAAATTTAGTTTAAGTCGGACTTGCAATAGACTGGAAAAAATTTAAAAAATATGAAAAAATATAAATATGAAAACCCTTTGCGTGGTTGCAATGTTTTGATCCTACAAATTTTTCTTGAGGGAGCTCTAACTCCAGTAAAGTGACGTATGCCTGATATAATATCAGTAAACGAATAACCTTTGCGGGCGGGCACCCACCTGGTTTGATCACCGGGTATCAAAACTTCAGCTGCGCAGGGGGTTTTTATGATATGCTATAATTTAAATTTATTTTCATTTGAGTATAATATTTTTTTATGAGTACACCTTTTAAATTTATTGCTGAAAATTTATCTGACACTAAAAAATTCGCTGAAATTTTATCAAAGTTTATTAGCTCTTTAGGAATTTTAATATGTTTATATGGTGATATCGGGTCTGGTAAAACAACTTTTGTAAAATATCTGGCGGAATTTTTAGGAATTAAACAAAAAGTTACCAGTCCAAGTTTCGTTATTCTTAACGAATACCATTCTCCAAAGACGTCTTTATACCATTTTGATCTGTATCGACTTGAAAAAGAAGGCGTTGACACTATTATTGATGAGCTTTCAGAGTATACGGAAAAAGAAAACTCAGTAACAATAATAGAATGGGCGGAATTTTCGTCTGATAATCTCCCTAAGAATAGGCTTGAAATACAAATTAAATATCTTGACGAAACAAAGAGAGAATTTTTAATTCGAGGATTTGGGGATAAAAATATTTCGATTTTACAGAAGATTGCTGATTTATATTGTTTTTTGAGAAAATAATCGTTAATTTGTTAAAAAGCTAATATCTATAGCCTGTGCCGCCCTGCGGGCGTTTTAAAGCTAACTTAACTATGCGCCAGTATAACTTTTGGGTAAGAACCTAAAAATCTGTAAAAACTTACAAAAGGCGTGATTTTTCCGATTGCTCGCTGAATATTCTCGTCTTGTATATGTCCTTCAAAGTCCACGAAAAATGTATAATCTCCAAAAACTTTTCTGGAAGGTCTTGATTCAATGTAAGAAAGATTTATATTGTTTTCTTTAAACACAGACAAGACATCAACAAGGGCTCCAGGCTGATTATTTGTTGAAAAAGCAAATGAGGTTTTGTCTTTACCGGTTGGAGAAGGAGTGGAAGACCCAAGAGAAATAAATCGCGTAAAATTATCTTTTTCATCGTTGATATTTGAACAAAGAATGTTTAATCCGTAAATTTCAGCGGCTTTTCGGGAACCTACAGCCGCATAAGTTTCAGGAAGTTCAATTAATTGTTTTACCGCTTCAGAGGTGCTTTGAGCCGCTATTTTTTGCGCATTCGGGAAGTTTCTTTCCAGAAAATACCTGCATTGAGCTAACGCCTGAGGTATGGAAATAATTGTTTCAATATTATCAATATTTTTAGCTTTACTTATAAGACAATGCGAAATAGGGATAACTATTTCACCTGTTATCATAACCCTTGTTGTAGTTTTTATAAGGTTATCTATGGTTTCTCTCACAATTCCTTCAATGGAATTTTCCACAGGAACAACGCCGATATTGCCGTTAGAATTGTCCATTGATTCAATTACCGCGGCAATAGAATTTTTTGCGTTTTTGTTAAAAATTTCAATTCCTGTTGTTTTTATGATATTTTCAGCCGCAACTTCTGTATAAGAGCCTGCTGGTCCAAGATATATAAGAGTATGCGTTTTTTCCATAAGTTAAATCTTTTTAATAAAATGTTTTTTAAATTATAACCCAAATTAACTTGAGTTGCTAAAGAAATAATTTTATATTTGGCGTATCGGCTGGCGAAGCCGACCGATATTTATTACGGGCAGACATATAGGTCTGCCCTTGTCGATTTGTAATTAATTTGTAATTAAAAGTAGGGGCTAACCAACGTGTTCGCCCTTTACCAAAAAATTAATTATGACTAAATATTAACTTTCAAAAACGCTTTTATATTTGATTTTTAAGAATATAATAAATATTATTATAAAATAAATGTTAATTTTTAAAGTTTAGTTGTTTTATTAATTTAGAATTTACAAGTTAAATAAAGAAACAAAAGGAGTAAATAAATGGTTAATCCAATAGCAAGCAATAATTGGCAGAATATTAAATTTGCGCCAATGACTCCGGAAGTAACATCAAGTCCGCTAAATTTAAATTCTAATAAAAATAATGCTCCGCTTGCGGCAATGTCAGTAGAAGAAGCCCTTTACGGAAAGCCGCAAGAGAAAAAACATACAATGCGCAATGTTATTTTAGGAAGTTTAGCGACAGCCGCAGCTTTATATACAGGAGCAAAATACGGCGCTCCTAAAATAACCAAAGAGGGTTCAAAAATCAAAGAATATAGCGCAAAATTAGTCAGCGCTGTAGACGAAGCTTTTAAATCGGCAAAAGATAAAGTAACAGGTCTTTTCAAAAGCAAGCCCGCTGAAACTCCTCCAGTCCCAACTCCAACTCCAAAGCCAACTCAAGCTCAAGCTCCAGAACTCACACTTGAAGAGTTATATAAAGACGTTAAATTTATATAATTATAGTGTTCTGACAAAAGAATAATATTTTTTGATGGGATTTTTACCGGCTACGCCGGTAAAAATCCCATCAATCTTGAATCTATGATTACAAGTTTCTATACTATGGCTTCTTCTTTAAACTGCATATCATAAAGAATTTTATAAGACCCGTTTGGAATGTTTATAAGTTCTTCATGCCTGCCCAGTTCAACAATTTCACCGTGATTAATTACAGCGATTCTATCAGCATTTTTAATAGTTGATAATCTATGCGCTATAACGATTACAGTTCTATTCTCCATCAATTTATCAAGCGCCTTTTGGACAATGGCTTCTGATTTGTTGTCCAAAGCTGATGTTGCTTCATCCAGAATTACAACAGGCGCATTTTTTACCATCGCCCTTGCGATTGCAAGACGTTGTTTCTGACCGCCCGAGAGTTTAACGCCTCTTTCTCCTATTTCAGAATCAAGACCATTCGGCAGTTCAGCTACAAATTCATCTAAATATGCGTCTTTTATTGCTTTATGAATTTCAGCTTCTGTTGCGTTGAATTTTCCAAGAAGGATATTTTCTTTTATAGTGCCTGAAAACAGAAAATTGTCCTGAAATACTACTGCAATATTTGTTCTTAAACATTCAAGTTCGATATCCCTTATATCTACTCCGTCAATTTTGATTGAACCGCTTGTTACGTCATAAAATCTCGGTATAAGGTTTGCGATAGTAGTTTTTCCTCCGCCGGAATTGCCGACAAGCGCAATAGATTCTCCTATTTTAATATCAAGATTTATTCCTTTTAATACCGGATGGTTTTCTTCATATTCAAACCATACATTTTCAAGTTTAATAGAATCTTTTACAGTAGATATTTTCACAGCATTTTCCTTGCTTTTAATAGTGGGTTCAAGATCAAAAATGTCCATAATTCTGTTCATGGCGACAAAACTTCCCTGCATGTCGGTTAAAGTATTGCCTAAAGACTTAACAGGCTTGTAAAGGAGCAGTAGAGCCGTAACAAAAGATGCCAGACTCCCTGCTGTTAAATCTCCCGCTAAAACAAGTTTGTTTCCAAACCATAAAACACCGGCTATTCCGAAAGATGAAATTAAATACATCATTGGTGAAAGCCAGGCAACTCTTTTTGTTAAGCCCATTGCAAGATTAAAATTCATTTCCAGTTGGTTACTGAATTTATTATATTGATGTTCCTGCAAATTAAAGGAATTTATTATTCTATTTCCGTTAAAGGTTTCATAAAAATTTGTTGAAACCGTGCTGCCAATTCTCATTCCTTCCATAGAAACCATTTTTACACGTTTTCTTATAAGACTGACAGGAAGCATGGAGCTTCCAAGAACAATAATCGCAAAAAATGATAATTGCCAGGATGTGTAAATTAATACGCCTACTAAAGCAATAGAAGAAGTAACAGTTTCTATTAACGATTTAAAATTAGTTAAAATTCCGGAACATGCGGCGCCGGCGTCCCCTAAAAATCTGCTTTGAACTAATCCTGAAGTGTTTTGGTCATAAAAAGCCGGTTGAAAAGTTACCAATTTTCTAAACATATGTTGTTTAAGCTTGATGGTCATTTTATTTCCTGACCAATCGCTGAGATAAGCGTTAAAATATTTTAAAACACCCTGTATAACTGCAAATCCAATAACGGCAAACGGAATCCAAAATGCAAGAGTAGTTGCTAAAGCAGGATTCTTCCCGTTTACAACAATATCCAGATATGGTTTCAATGATAAAGCGACAATCCCGTCAAGCATCCCAACAGGTATGGCTATTAAAATTGCTAAAACTCCTCTGAAAAGATAAGGCTTAACAAAAGGCCACATTCTTTTATATAAATATCCATATTCAAACGCTCTATCATTTGCTACATCTTTTAATTTCATTTAAAATCCTCATTTGCTGTATTTTTTTTAATTTTATATCAAATATAATTCTTTATTAACTCGAATTGCTAATTATTTTTTTTAATCGTCATTCTGAGGGTTTTAACCCGAAGAATCGTCTGCTTTTATACCAATTCAAACAAGTTTTCGTTAATTTGTTAAAAAGCTAATTAACTCAAGTTATTAATTCCATATTTTGCGCTAAAAAATGATATTGTTCCTGTTGCTCCAAGAATAATTCCTCCTGCTGTTGCTCTGGCTTTATTCCCTTTAATTCCCCTTAAGCCGTGTTCTTTAAGACCCGCAACCATAGCGCTTAATCTATTAGTATAAACTCTGACTTTATTTTTAGTTTTTAAAGCTAAATCATGACAATCAGGAACAAATTTCTTGTTAAAATATTCATCGGTTCCGGGAATATAAAAAGTTTTGGCATTTCTGCCTGTTAACCCATCAAAAATAACCCCTTGAAAGTTTTTAAAAGCTTCTTTTCCGGTTATTTTTCCTGAAAAGAAGTCCTCAAAAACTTCAGCAGGATGTAAATCTTTACCGATTACGCCTTTATATATAAAGCCTTGGGCTTTTCTTTGAAACGTTCTTAAACAGTCTAAACACCCGCTATTTTTAAATTTATCAGGCATTATCTTACAAATAATACTATCCTTGTGTATGCCTGTTATATGAACCCACCCTTTTGAAGCGTCTATAAATTCTGCATTATTTATAGCTTTACTTGCGCCTGTTCCTCCATACCGGGGTAATAAAAATTTCCCTGAATTAATAATTTTTCGCGCATTTTCTTTACTTGTATAATGTCTTTCTATTCTAATTCCGAACAATCTTGGCAATCCGGAATTTATTCCTTTACCGGCAATAATTCCAGAAGTTCCAAGAGCAATAGCGCCCTTAATCGGCGATTTTTTTTCTGTTTTCTCTTCTGAGTTTTTAGAACCAAAATAAAAATTACTTGTTTTTGATAAATTGCCTTGAGCAGCAAGTGAGCTTGACATAATTCACTCCATTGTTTTTTATTACCCCTATAAAACAACTAAAGCTCAAAAATTGTTATTGAAGAATTTTTTATTATATCTTTAATATCTATCCCATGAATTTGAATTTAAAAACATATTTTTTAAAAAAGCGTCTTCTTCCTTAAGAAGATTAAATTTTATTCGGTATAAAAAATCATTTTTTGTAGCTATTGTCTGTATATGATCTATTTTCATTTCTTCACAATCAGAAAATTTTATATGCGCATCTGCAAGGAATTCATTGGGAATTAAATTTTTACTGGATAATAAAGCCCCTCCCTGACTAATATTAATAGTGCAAGCGCTATATTGTTTTCTGTTCTTATTTATAATAATTACCTCATGCCTTACCGGAATCCGTATATTTTTCCTGAACTCAGGTCTGTCAAAGGTAGCTCTTAACGCATAAAACATTATAAGCAAGTTATAAGTGTTCCAGAAAATATTAACAGCAATTCCTCCGGGAGAAACAGGATCATGATGCAAATCCCAGATAGCTTTAACTTCTCCTGCAAATAAAATAAATGTTATTAATAATAATGGAATGAAATATTGAAAATCTATAGAGCTTTTTTCACTCATAGAACTTTTATTGCTTACAATAAATTTAGGTTTTTTGATAAAAGGAGGAATAAGAATAAATTTAATTAATTCTATTGCAAGAAAAGGCGAGGTTGCGCATTCATAAACATCTGTAAATAAAAAATTTCTGTATTTTTTTGCAATTATAACAAAAAACCAGATTTTAAAGATAAAATAGGTTATTTGAAATATAATAAGCTGATAAACAATTGCTACAACCGAAATCAGATCAAAAAATATGAATGCTATCGGGGAAAAAATAAAGATTAATCTTGCAAAAGGATAAAAGAAATAGGTAACCCCAGCTATTTTTAAAAAGATTTGAATAGGATTAAGCTTAAACAAATATTTTAAATTGCTAAAATTATAAATAACGCCCAGATTTCCTCGCGCCCACCTGCTTCTTTGTTTTACATATTCCTGAAAGGTTTCTGTGGATTTTCCGCTGCATAAAGGCTTGTTATAATAAAGAATTTTATAGTGTTTGCTTTCAAGTTTAAGACTGACGGCAAAATCTTCTGTAATTGTATCTTCCGGAAATCCACCGACTTCTGCAAGATGTTTTCTTCTTATAAGAAAATTTGTTCCGCCGCAAATAGTTGCATTCCAGACAGATAAACCCGGCTCTATTACCCTGTAGAATAAATCCTGCTCGTTTGTCAGATGTTTTTCAAAGGAGAGGTTCTTTTGGAAAGGATCAAGGTTGAAAAAATGCTGTGGAGTTTGCACTAACGCAACTTTTTCATCTTTAAAATTGTTTATTATTTCTTTTAAAAGGGTTGCAACAGGTACATGATCCGCATCCAGAACCAGAATTACTTCTCCGTCTGTTTGCCTTAAGGCGTTATTAATGTTTCCGGCTTTAAATCCGATATTCGTATTTCTTGTAATATAGTGACATCCCAGTTTTTTTGTTAATTCAAACATTTCAGGTCTTCTGCCGTCATCAAGCAGATAAACCTTTTTATTGGGGTAATCAATATTTAATGCCGATGTTAAAGTAGGTTTTAATATTTCTTCGTCTTCATTAAGAGAACATACAAATATGTCCACATAAGGCAATTCGTCGAGCATTAACATTGTGTATTCAGCGCCTGGAAGTTTGTATTCATCTTTTCTTATAACAGCCAAAGAAAAAGATACAAATATCATCATGCTGAATGCTTCTGCAAGAAGAAGCAGTACAGACCAAGTTAATGCGTACGCATCATTTGCATAATTAATTGTATAAAATAATCTCCAGGCAATATAAAGTATGCCCCAGATATTAGCGATAATAAAAAGGACTAATATATTTTTATTTAAGACATATTTTTTTTCATTTTTTTTCATTTAAATACATCCACGTTCCCAACCAGCTTAAATTTTGGGTGTAATAATTGTCTTGATCTGCCCAATACCCTTTTGCATTGTAGTTTTTCATAACTTTAGAAGAATATAAAGCCGTCGCATAGTTTTTATCATAAAGATTAAAAACCGGAATAAGAACTGAAATTGCGCCTATATTCTCGTCATTATCTCTAATACTGCCGTCATTTTTAAAATTTGTATAAAAAATAAAATCTTTTTCAGGTTCAGGATACTTTTCAATAAAAAACCTGCTTTTTTCGAGAATATTTAGGGCTCTTTTGTCTTTTGAATAAACATAATCAATATAAATTCTTGCAAAAACCCTTATTGCATCATACGAAAAGTCGTTTTTCAAAGAGCTTGCTTCATCAAATGTTATTTTTCCTGATACAGCGTCCATATAAAACCAGTTTGGCGGCAAACCTGTTTTTGTTTCCAGCGTTACACGGTTTAAAAGATCATAGCTTGAATTGACAAGCTCTTTCCAGTTGTGGGATTTATCGTATTTTCCAAAAATCCTGAAAGCATACGGCGCAAAATAAGAGGGGTTAATGTCTATTTTCTCGGATTTTCCCTGTTCCACTCCTGAAATTAATACTCTTTGACCGTTTATTACTTTTGTTTCCAGGTTCCAGATATCGTTTATGACTTCTTTTGCTTCGGTTAAGTAGCTTTTATCCTTCCATTGTTTATTGGCAAGGATTAAAGCGAACGCAATATCAATGTCAGCATCAGAAGCGGCGTTTTTATATATAATTCCCCAGCCATTGTCTTTTGTTTGTCCCCACAGCCAGGCGAAAAGACGATCATTATCACGTTTTAAGTTGTTTTTAGACCACTGATAAACAAGATCAAACGTTTTTTGATCGTTTACCAAGACTGCTCTAAGCATTGCATAGGATTGTCCTTCTGAAGTCGTTATAGAATCACGTTGAAAGTCAATAACCCTACCGTCATTGTTTATGTATTTGTTTTTATAAAATGCCCATGAATCAATCAATACTTCACTTTTAACTTTTGCGCAACTCGCAATTGTTAAAAACATTATAAATAAAGGAATTATTAGAAGAATAACCTTTTTCATCACCACCTCGTAAGTATTTGCGCCATTATATAATGTTTCATTATAACATTATAGTCCTCAAGCGCGTACATTATAGCTAGTCCTAACGGACCTTCCTCGTTGTATACAAGTTTAATTTTTGCGCCCCAAGTCATATCCATTGATTCATGAGCCACATTTTGTAAACCTGCAAAGCCAATCAGGTAATATTTAGTGTTAATTTCATCAATCGCGCCTCTTAAATGCAGGGCTAACTGATTTGAAATAAGATATTCCGGACTAAAATACCCGCCAACAAAAGGCGAAGCATAAGGAGAAATCCCATCACTGCCTACCGGATTGGAATTTAAGGAAACTCCTCCAAAGCCCAGCATGTTTTTATCGTAACCGGCGTAATAAAATGTGTATTCAGGCATTATTAAGTCAACTAATCTGCTTTCAGGTCTTGTGTACAGAACTTTTCCCACTCCCAAAACTCCTTCGCTATAGGAATTATCAGCTATATTAACGCCTGTAATAGTTCCCAGACTGTATGAACCATAACTAAACCAGTCATAGGGAAGTCTTAAAGTATATCCGATAAGTTTAAATTTATTGTTTACCGCCTGTCCAACGAGAGTTCCGGCAAATGGTCCGGAATCAGGCTTTATTCCGGCTGCGCTAAGAAGAGTTTCCTCTACATTAAACCTTTCATAGCCGAAATGCAGTTTGACCGCATCGTTAATATGTATATCCCACAAGGATTTTGCCTCGATAAGCGCGTCATCAGTATTGAAATATTTAACGCCTATTTCATTATTTGTCGCTAATCTTTTAAAAGGTCTGCCCTCAAAGCCTATACCGTAATAATTAGCGAGAGCATTCCTGCTGGATGTTCCGGAGCCTGAATAATAAGGCGTGATGTTCCATTTGGCTTTGAATTTAAGGTTTGTTTTTTCAAGACCCAGAAATTGTGGGTAATCTGAAAATTCCACGCCGTAACGTGTAAATCGCAATTTTGTGTTTGGACTTGCCCCACCCTGTGGAAAACTGGACGCTTTAAAGTCAAATTCAGGCGTTGCCCTGATCTCCATTCTGTCCATAACCCTGCCATTCAGTCTTTGAGCTTTTAAAAGAGCGTTGTTGTTTAAATATTCCTGAGCTTTGCCGTACATTTGCATTTTAAAATAAGCGTTACCTTGCTCATAGCGAACTTTATCGCTATTATCCAATGTGTCCAGTATTTCAAGACCGGAAAGGAAATCTTCTGTGGATATATGAGCTGTTGCCAGACCCAACTTGGCGTCAAAATTATTTTTATCAAGCTCAAGTATGCTTTTAAAATCTTTTTTAGCTTCATATAGCTTATTTGTGTCTATTTTAATATAAGCTTTCCCTATCATAGACTTTAATTTATACTTTTTACTTTCCAAAAGCTTGTTATAATAAGCATCTGCATTGTCATAATCTTTTAAGAACCTGTTAGCTTCTGCCAAGCCGTAAATTACGCTTTCATCTTTTTTAACATCGGAAATTTCATTGTAATAGGTGAGAGCGTCTTCAAATTTTTCAAGATACAGGTTTGTATCGCCCAAAAGCTTTTTTATATCCTCGTCTTCAGGATTATTTTTATGCGCCCAATTAAGCAAGACTTCGGTTTCATTAAATCTGTTCATTGTTAAAAGAATATTAGCAAGCTTTTTAGCGAGTTCGGGGTCTTTTTTTTCGTTATTTAAAAGAGGACAAAGGACTTCATAAGCCTCATTATAATTTTCAAGGGCTAAAAGGCTGTCAGCGTATTTAATTTTAAGGTTGTTATCATCCTGATATTTGACTACAAGAGGTTTTAAAGTATCAATAGCGTTATCAAAACGCCCTGATTGAAGGTATGAATCTACCAATTTAACTTCCAGTTCTTTATTTCCCTCATTTTTTTGGAAATAACCCGTTAATAATTGTATTGTTTTTTCGGAATCATTGTCTGCAAGGTAACTATCAGACAATTTTGAAACAAGTTTTATGTTGTTAGAGTCGTTTTTAAGGAGGTCTTCAAGAATATTTTTAGCAGAAGCCGGATCGTTCAGGGCAAAGAAGGCATCAACCATTTTAATTTTAAGCTCCTTGTTGTCAGGCTCAATTAAAAGTCCGTAATTTAAATAGTTCAGAGCTTCTACAAAATTATTTTGAGATAGTTTTATGTTTATTAAATTTTTTATTGTTTCAATATCCTTGTTATTTTGAGAAAAAAGCTCTGTAAAAACTGTATCTGCTTTAGCCGTATCATTTTTTGCGAGATAAAGACCTCCAAGCTTGAATTTTAAAGCTCGTTGATCTTCTTTCCCTGATAATTTAATTAACTCTTCCTGAAATTTAATAGAATCATCATAATTTTTCAAAGCAGAATTTATATCTGCCAAATGTCCGAGTATTTCTTTGTTTTTGGGATTATGCAGGTTTAATTCCCTGTAAAGAGTATTGGTTTCCTGAATACGATTTAATGAATAATAAATATCAGCAAGCTTTTTCTTTGATTCAAAATCATTTTTGTTTAAAGCAATTAGCTTTTGCAGAATTTCAGCCGCTTTTTGCTTCTCTCCCAAGACAAAATAATTATCAACCAGCTTAAAAAGTACGTCAGAGTTGTTTTTTCATATTTAAGACAGGATTCATAATTTTCTGCTGATTTTTTGTGATTTTTTGTTGTTGCATAAAGGTCGCCGAGCTTTAAATATACGGATTTATCAGGATTAAAGCGTTCAATAAGTGGTATTGCTTTTGAAAATTCATTGTTTGCAAGGTAAACATCGGAAATAAACTTTAATTCTTCTTGCCGCGCAGACAATTCAAGCTTATTTTTTTCAATTATACTCAATGCAACTTGATTTTCTCCTGAATAAAACAGGCTTTTTCCGCATATCATAGCTAATTTGTTATTTTTATTGAACGTTGAGATGCTTTTACAATAGGTCGAAACCTTTTTAAATTCTCCGTGTTCATAAAGCCCGACAATCAATTTTTCTTTTACAGAGGTCTTTTTAGGATTTTTAGCGATTATATCTTCATAAATACTGAATGTTTTATCAATTTCGCCTTTTTTACTGTACAAGCCAGCCAGTTCTTCAGGTAATAAATCGTTTTTTGTTTTTTCATAAAGGAGTTTGTTTAGTTCTATTGCTTTGTCATAGTAGCCTTTTTTTATGCAAAACGACTTATAACTGTATAAAGCAGGAATATTGTCCGGGAATTTCTGCATTATCGCTTCAAAATATCCAAAAGCGTTCTCTGTATCCTTATTTTCGGATTCTAAAATTGCCAGAGAATAAAGCTGGTCAAACGAATCAGAATATATAATTTTGTTTGTTTCCGCTTTAACGGCTAAAATGTCTAAATTTAAAGTTATTAACGCAAAAATCAGCGTAATTATTTTTTTAACCATAAAATCCTATCTTTAGTATAATATTCATATAATTTTATTGTATTTAAGCATTATGATCTATAAAATCAATAAAAAAATAATTATTTACTTAACAATTGCATGCTGTATTTTTATACTAAATGCAACTTTTGCAGTGGATAACGAACAAAAAAATGATTTATATAAAATTGAATTGCTTAACAATAATTACAAAACCGTAATTATTAAGCTTTATACTTCCCGCAAATATCAGACGATTCCCAGTCCTATCAAAAAAGATGCTGATGAATACGCGCTTTTTTTGCCTGATACAAATAAAAATTTAGAATTAACTCCTTCCATAACCCATCTTAAAGATATTTTAGAGGATATTAAAGTTGAATATTTCCCGCTATTAAGCCAAAATACCGGATATACAAAAATTTTTATCACAACTTCAAATGAAGATGTTGATTTATTTGTTGAAAATCATATTTATGTCCCTAAAAAGCCTGAACCTGTTAAGATAGTTCAAAAACAAACTGTTCAAAAAGCTGAATCAAAGCCTGAGGCGCAAATAAAGGTAATAAAGCCTGAACCTGTAAAAATAGCTGAAAAACAAGAAAAGCAGGAAGCTAAAACTGAACCGGAGCGGGTTGAAAAACAAATTGTTCAAAAAGAAAAATTAAAATCTGAACCTCCAAAATATATTATTAGGCAAGTTCAAGTCAAAGATTATTCTATCGGGCTTTTAGCCGCATTTTTACTCATTATTCTTAATTTTTTGATAATCTATTTAAATAAAATAAAGAAAGCAAAATATGACGGCAAATTATCTCTGGAATTAAAGAAAAAAGCAGTTGCATTTGCGGAAAATGACTATATTTTATTGTTTTCGGAAAATGAATCGATGATAAGCAATGTTTATCAATATTGCATAAAAAATAATATAAACCTTCAAATTGCGACAAAAAATATTCAGGAAGTGTCAAACAAAATTGAAAAATTTGAAAATATTAACTTGAATTTGACAGAATTTAAGTTTGAAGAATTTTATAATCACCGTGATTTTTACAAAAAACTTACGTCGAAACCTGTCGGATTTATTTTTGATATTGATCCTAAGTTTATAAAAAATGATTTTAATCAGGGTTTTGATTTTGTGCAGCTTAAAAAATATATAGATTTAAATTTTACAAATTTGTTTCTGATTTTATTTCTGATTTTAAAGGATTTGGAAAATAAAGACGGATTTGTTATTTTTACTGATGCCAATAACAAAGATATGACCTCGGGAAGCAACTTTTTAATAAATAAAATTCAACTATCAACAATGAATGCGGTTGATGATTTTGTAAAAAATGTTAAGCAAATTAAGACAGCAGAAAAAACTAAAATTCATTATTTTTTAAATGATTTATTAAAAAGCTGATACCAAGTTCCAATCAAGGCAGCATTAAATAATCCCTCCCCCTGCCCCCTCCCCAAGGGAGGGGGAGAAGAATTGATAAGAAGGGTTTTGCCGGCTTCGCCGGCAAAACCCTTATCAAAAAAATAATACTCTTTTGATTGCAACTCGGTATTACAGTCAAACAATTTATCGATTTACATCAAAAATATTTATATCGTCGGGAAGTTTTGATATTTTTACCTGAACTTCAAGGAATTTTCCGTTTCTTAATACCTTAAAACTTATACGTTTGCCGATTTCTGAATTTGCAACGAGATTTCTTAAATGACTTTTATCTCTTAAAGCTGTACCGTCAGCAGAAATAAGAATATCATCTTTTTTTATCCCTGAAACGCTTGCAGGGCTTCCTGAAATTACATCTGCAACAATTAATCCCTTATTAAATTTAAAGCCAGGGAAGGCAGTAGCCCCGGAACTGCTGTTTTGTACGGCTAATCCAATCCAGCCTCTTTCAACCTTTCCTTTTTTGAGAATTTCGTTAAATATCCTCAAAGCCATATTTGAAGGGATTGCAAAGCTAATTCCTTCATATCCTCCGCTTTTTGTGAGTATTGCAGTATTTATGCCCACTAATTCGCCCCTTATATCAACAAGCGCGCCGCCTGAATTTCCTGGGTTTATTGCGGCATCTGTCTGTATAAAATCTTCGTAGTCTACAATGCCGATATTAGACCTTCCTGTTGCGCTTATAATTCCCATAGTAACACTTTCGCCTATGCCAAAAGGATTTCCTATCGCTAGAACCACATCTCCGATTCTGACGCTGTCAGAATCCGCAAATTCTATGCATGGAAGTTTATTTGCGTCTATTTTAATTACCGCAAGATCAGTTTTAGTATCTCTGCCTATTATTTTTGCGCTATAATTTTTGTTATCCGCCACTTCAACCCTGATTTTCCCTGCAAGATTCTCTATAACATGGTTATTTGTAAGAATATACCCGTCTTCTCTCACAATAACTCCGGAGCCAAGGCTCTGGTATTTTTTTTGCAGGGGTTTGTAAATATTAAATCCGTATTGTTGTTTATGATTAAGCTCCTGTTTGTACACAATAGGCTTGTCAAAAGCTATATGGACAATTGCAGGAGTTGCTTTGCTTGCGGCAGAAGGCATAAGATCAAATTTGCTGATTACATGGTAAATTTCTTTGCTTGAATTGTTATTTGTGTTAAAATTACTGTCATAGACAGCTTTAGCCAGCATTAAAATCATAAACATGGCAACTATTAACATTATAAACAAAATTTTTTCTTTTGATTCCTTTTTAATCAAGCTTATCTCCCTTTTTATTGTTGATATACTAAACGACAAAACTAATTAACATGAATTGCTTACGGTATAATGGGGAAAACTCGTTAAATGTAAACCTATTAATAACTTTTATTATAGTAGTTGTATCCGTTCGGATATTGTTGCGCAGGAGGCTGATATGGCTGGTAATTGTAATTATTATAGTTTTGAGGATATTGATAATAAGGCTGATTTTGTTGATAATACCCCTGATTCTGCGGATATTGTTGATATTGCGGATATTGCAGTTGTTGCTGAGGGTATTGCATCTGAGGTTGTTGTGTTTGAGGAGGTTGATTTTGCGGATAAACTTTTTTAGGCGTAATTTTAGGTCTATAAGTTTTAGGAGGCGCGTAATTGCCTGCGGGAGGCGGTGTTACCACCGGTTTTTCAGGATTTTTTGCGCGCTCTTTTTTCTCTTTATTTTTATCTTTCTCTTTTTTAACTTTTTTCTCTTCTTCTGGTAATTTAAAGGGTTCTGCTATAATATTCGCCTTTTTATAATAGTCCTGGCTGAAATTTTTCCATAAAGCGGCGCAATTACTGCTCCAAATGCCTCTTAAAGGCATGTTTTCATCGTTGCCAAGCCAGATTGTGGTTGCGGTATCAGGTGTATAACCTGAAAACCAGACGTCTTTAAAATCATCCGTAGTTCCTGTTTTCCCTGCAATCATCCTGCCTTCAAGCTTAGCCTGTTTAGCTGTTCCCTTTTCAACAACGTCAACAAGAATAGAATTAAGCTGTTGTACATATTTGGAGTTTATTACCCTTACAGGCTGTGTTTTATTTGATTCAAGAAGGTTTCCCCTGCTGTCAATCACATATCTTATTGCGGTAGGCTCAATATACACCCCATCTCTTGCCAGAGTTGAGTACATAGTGGCGACTTCAAGAGGAGAAATTCCCGCTGAGCCAAGAACAATCGAATAACCCCGATTTATAGGGCTTGTAATTCCTAAAAGACGGGCGGTTTCTATAACATTGTCAATTCCGGCTTCCAGCGCAATTCTTACTGTAGGCGTATTCCTTGAAAGGGTAAGAGCTTTTCTTACCGTCATTTTGCCCATATATCTGCCGTCCCAGTTGCGTGGGCGCCATACATTCCACTTTGTGCGGTATGAAACAGGCGCATCAAGAACGAAAGAAGAAGGGGTTATAATCCCAAGCCTCAGACCCGTTAAATAAACAATAGGCTTAAACCCTGAGCCTGTAGCTCTTTTAGACAGAGTTGCCCTGTTAAACTGGCTTTTTTCATAATCAACACCGCCGACAATCGCTTTAATATAGCCTGTTTTAACATCAATCGCCACAAGAGCCCCTTCTCTGACCTGTGAAAATTTAGGAAGATTTTTTATTCCTTCAACAATAGCTTTTTCTGCCGATTCCTGAGCTTCTGGATCAAGTGTGGTATAAACTTTCAAGCCTCCTTGTCTGACAATGCTTTCTCCGTAACGCTGTTTAAGAAGATAAAGCGCATGATCCACGAAATATTGATTTTTTGAGAAAACAGTTTTTTGCGATTGCAACTCCGGTGTTATTTTTAACGTTTTTTGTTTCTGAGTTTCTGTTATAAATCCCTGTTCCACCATTCTTTCAAGAACAAGTTTTTGGCGTTCCCGATTTTTTTCATAATTTGAATACGGAGAATACAATTCAGGCGCTTTAATTAATCCTGCAAGCATTAAAGCTTCAGCCAGATTCAATGCTTCAGCTTTTTTATTGAAATATTTTTCAGCGGCTCTTTCAATTCCGTATGACCTGTTGCCAAGATAAATCAAGTTTAAATATTTTTCCAGAATTTCCTTTTTGCTTAAACTGTTTTCTATCTTTGCGGCGAGCAGGGCTTCCAGAATTTTTCTTTTAAAAGATTTTTCCGGTATAAGAAACCAATTTTTCGCCAACTGCTGAGTTATTGTACTGCCGCCCTGAATTGAGCTTGTTCCCGTTAAATTATTTATAAAAGCTCTTATTGTTCCTTTTAAATCTATTCCTTTATGCTCGTAAAATCTCATATCTTCAATCGCAATAACTGCATGGACAAAATCCGGCGAAATTTTTTCAAGCGGAATATAAACCCTGTCTTCATCCGCAACAACTTCTGCAACAGGTTTATTATTAATATCAAATATCTGTGTTGATAATTCAGGCTCAAGGGTTTTAATAAAATTTACGTCAGGGAGCTTAGAAGAAAGCCCAATCATGAAAATACTTATAACTAAACTCATTAAAAAAAAGATAATTTGTGTGGCTATAAATCCTTTTTTCAAGGCATTAAAAAGTAATATTTTCTGATTTTTTTCTTCTGTTGTAATCAGATCAATTAAATCAAGTCTGTTTAAATATTTTTTTATCATTACTTTTTCATCTTTTTAGAAATATAAAATAATTTTTATTTATTTATTTATTTATTTATTTTACAAACAGATGATCCACAATATAATGAACCTGCTTATATTCCAGTCCGGCTATTTAAAACGGCATGTGATTATTTATAAAAATTTTTTATATAAATCATTAAAAGAACTCGGTAAAGAAATAAGACGGTTTTTGGAAATCCTTAATTTGCGGGCATTTCTGGCGGTAGATAAAAGCTTTTTAACAAATTAGCGATTATTTTTACATACCGCTATAGATTAAAAAAATTAAAAGATTTAAAAGATTTCTGTAGAAAACCTCTTGCGTATTTTAACATTATAAATATAATAATATATGTAGTTATTGGTTTTTTGGAAAAGGAGATATCCATGAATAAGGAAGAATTAGTACAAGAAGTTTCAAAAAAAGCGAAGGTTACTCAAAAAGAAGTTGCTGAAATTTTATCTATTTTTGTTGATGTTGTAGAAAAAACAGTATCAAAAGGTAAAAAAGTTACTTTAGTTGGTTTTGGCACTTTTGAAGCTCGTAAAAGAGCGGCAAGAACAGGAAGAAATCCACAAACCGGCAAAGAAATTAAAATTCCTGCGAAAACAGTTCCTGCATTCACCGCTGGTAAAAAATTCAAAGAACTTGTAAATAAGTAGAACTTTGCTTTTTTTAAAATTTGAAATTTCAAAAAAAGAGTTGTTCCTTGAGGACAACTCTTTTTGCATTTCGTTAATTGTTTAAAAAGCTAATATTTATTGCCTGCGCCGCCCTGCGGGCGGCACAGGCTGGGCATTGGTATAGCTGGTGTTTCGGCGAAGCCGAAACACCAGCTAAGTAACATACAAAAAATTTTCAGCTCTTGTTAAATTTTGCCGAACGAGCGAAGCAAGTGAGGCAAACAAACAACAAAAGCCCCTTCCCTTCAAAGGGAAGGGGTTGGGGTTGGGTAGATAAAAACCTCAAAACTTTTTATTGCCTACTTAATTAAGGATTTACAAAAATCATCTTATTTCTTTACCAAGTTCTTTTAATAATTGGTGCAACAGAGTACTATAATTGGGTATTAAATCAAATCAGATGATATATCGAAATGAAATCTTACGCTGTTTTGTTTGTCATCTCTTTGCCTTCCGAGAGGAACGCCAATATACATGTTGGCATTAATAAATTTTGTTAAAGAGATGTTTAAGCCTGCGCCTACACTCTGTAAAAAGTTTTTATAACTATAAGATATTCCCTGCCTATGTTCTCGCGCAATAGCCTGATCATAAAAAACAGACATATAAATTCTATTTTTTACAGGTATTTTAATGTTTTTATCTTTGCCGTAAGGAACTGAAACAGTTGAAGGAAGATAAGGAACAGCCTTTCTTGCTTCAAGGGTTAGGTTATATCCTAAATCTCCGTACAAAACGCCTTCTCGATATCCTCTGACGCTATACATGCCTCCGGCTTGCGTTTGCTCTGCGGATAAAAGATGAGAAGGCGAATATTGTCCGGATAATCTGAATATACCAAAGCTTTTTAGCGGCAAGGACTGGATTCTTATCAGACTGCCTTCCAGTTTTACAAATTTGCTTGTTGCATCGCTTTCATCTTCTTTTTTCGTTTTCGCTCCAAGAAAAGGAAGCCCTGTATTAACGGTTGCTGATGAAATCCACCTTCCCGAATTATCTTCTTTTATTAAATTTAAACCTGTTCGCAGAACTCGTAATTCATATTTATTGTTATATGCGGAATTAACAGAACTTTCTGTTTTAGAGCTCAGCATTTCAAAACCGATTTCCGAATTTATTATCAAATTGTTTTTTTTGTACAGCGGCATAGAAATTTTAGTATTAAAATCATTTGATTTACCTTTGATTTTTTCGGATTTCAATTCTTGTCCGATTTTAATGTCAGAATGCGAATAACCAAATTGCAATTTAGCTCCTTTTGATCCGACAGGAACTGAATATACCGTATTAATTCCGAATAAACCTTTAGAAAAATCTAAATGGTTATTTAAGCTATCTCCAAAACCTGTAATATTTGGGGTTCCGACATTTAGTCCAAAGCGTTGAAGACCGGTATAATTTCTTCCGAAATTATCCGTAGATGCCCCGAAATTAACAGGGAATCTATCTTTAATATCTAAAATAATGTCTGTTGTCTGAGATTCGTTTCCTTGTTTTAATATAACCTTCCCTTTAAGATATTCTGTAGAATTAAGCTCATTAAGCGAATTTTTCAAGTTATTTACATTAAATATTTTTGATTCTTCAAGATTATTGGACCTGATAAAATTATTTTTTATATATGAACTTTTGACCCTCTTCGTTTTATTAATATCGATTTGTCCGATTTTACCTTCAAGAATATTTATCTTAAGAACTCCGTCTATAACGTCTTGAGGAGGAATATACGCCTTTGAAGTTATATAACCCATTGATTGATAAGCCAGGGTTATATCAGAAATTGCATCAACAATTTCTTTAAATCCAACTTCTTTTCCGATTAAATGCAGGAAATATTTATTTAAATTATCTGATGAAACTATAGTGTTTCCATAAAATTCAACGCTTTTTAACTCAAAGCGTATATCAGATTCTTGATTTATTTTATTTAAATCATCATTTTTAAGTTCATTCTCTATATTAAAATCTTGCTCTTCTTTGATTTTGATTTTTTCATAAATTTCTGCCTGATCTTGCGAATATGCATTTATTGCGCCTGGATCAATCTGCGTTTTTATTTCAATAGAAATTGAATCGGCTGCATAAGCAACCGTTTCGGATATTACTAAACAAATAATTATTAAAAATATAAAATTTATATTTTTTATAATTCAAAATTTCCTCAATTATTGAAAGAATATTATATTTATTCTATTATCTGTTTAGTATTAATGCAAATATTATACTATCTGAGGGCTTTAGCCTGAAGAATCTCCTGTTTTTGGCAATTGGTTGCGAGCCTTCGCTCCGCTCAGGATGACGGTTTCGGCTAATTAGCAATGCGCGTTAATTAATAAAAATCCAAAAATTATTTTTATTTGAGTATAGATATAAAAGAGGAAGTAATTTTTTATGAAAATGTTTAAAAGTTTCATTGTTTCATTAGCTGTAATCTCCACATTAATTGGCTTTTCGCTTAAATCTTCAGCCGCAGGAACCGCTGTTGTTGATATGAACAAAATAAGAGAAACTTATTCGTTAGCTCAACAGCTTACCGCTGATAAAAAAGTTAAAGAAAAAGAACTTCAAAAATTTATTGAAACCGGCAAAAAACAGCTTCTAAACGCTAAAACAGCCCAAGAAAAGAAAACTCTTCAGGACTCATTAAATCAACAGCTTAATACTAAAAGAAATGCTCTTGTAAAAGACCAAAATCAAAAATGGTCAAAATTAGAAAAAACAGTTATGAATTGCATTAAAGAAATAGCCGTTTCCGGAAAATATGATATGGTTTTAAGCAAACAGGTCGTGTTTTATGGCGGTTATGACATTACCGATGAAGTTCTGGCTAAATTAAAGGCTCAAGCAGTTAATCCTTAAGCGCGACTCTAAAAACTCGATCGGAATTGCAATATACGGGTTTTTTATGAAAATAAAATTTGACAAAAATAGGCTGATTTTATTATTAATACTGATTATTGGCACGGCATTCAGGCTTATTAACCTTGATAAAAACGGGCTTTGGTACGACGAAGTCGGGACTTTAAGCGTTGCAAAAGAAAGTTTTCCTTTTGGAATACTAAACACCTTATACCACAAAGATGTTCACTGCCCATTATTCTATTTTATACTCCACTTCTGGATTAAAGCCTTTGGATTTCAGGAGTTCGTTCTGCGACTGTTTTCTGCAATACTTGGAACTTTTAATATAATTATATTTTATTTGGCGGGAAAAGAACTCGGTTCAAGAAATTCCGGACTTATAACAGCATTTATTGCCTCTATTAGTTCATTTTTAATATATTTTTCTCAGGAAATCCGCTTCTATCCCTTAATTTTACTTCTTACAACGCTGTCTTTACTGTTTTTAATGCGTTTTGACAAAAAACCTTCCGTCAAAAATCTCATCGGATTAACTTTATCAAATCTTGGAATCCTCTATTCTTATACGTTAGGATCCGTTTTTGTTTTGATAGAATCAATCATTTTTCTTACATATTTATGTATAAAAGCGCATAAAAAACAGGGTCAATCAGACATAAAACATATAAAAACTTATATAAACTCTCAAATATTAAGTTTTGTATTGTTTTTACCGTATTTGCCAACTTTTTTTCATCATCTTAATGTTTCTTCAAACTCATTTTTAAACTTTTTTGATTGGGGAAATTTTAAAATTTTTGATATTTTTGTAACAATTCAAAATTGGTTTTCCCCTTTTATTTTTGTTTTTCAGCATGACTATGAAAAAACTTATTCTTCCTATTTTGAAATTTTTGGAGAAAAAACCTTTTTAATTATATTTTCAATAATCGCAATAATCCCCATAATCTTTCATATAGTCGGAATAATCAGGGCTGTTTTCAAAAAACAGATTGCTGTTGTTATATTTTTGATTTTTCTCGCTTTTTTTTCATACGAGATATTAATGTCGGTGAACCAAAAATTTATTTTGCATGGAAAATATACTGTATTAAATTTGCCGTTACTTGTTATTCTGGCAGGGTATGGAATTTCTCAAGTCAAATATAGCAAGTTTATTATTACATATTTACTTATTTTAAACCTTTTTTACCTTAATTTTGTGTCTTTTTCAGCTCCTAATATGCAAAGATCAACTGCTTATAATAAATTGGCTAAAACCTTTGATGAATATAATCTTACAAGCTACGACAAGATTATAATTAGTCATGGATCACGTTATGTCAAGGATTATTTCCCCAAACACTCTTCTATTGTCTTTCCTCTCGATTTAGAATACGTTTATTTTTACAGGCAGAATTTCATTCTGGAAAAGATTTTTGATAAAGCTTTTATAACGGGGGTTAATAAGGAAAATGCGCGTGAGAGATTTAGAGATTTTATTAAAAACCCTGAGCCTTCCGAAAAATTTGAAAATTATCTTAAAAACGAGCTCATAGACAAAATGTCCGACAATTCTAAGCTGGCGGTGTATATAAACAGGATGACAGGGAAATATGAAAGCGCTGAACTTCAGGAGATTACGCTGGATACGAAAGAATATTATGACTTATCTCTAGCCAGAATGCTTATTTCCAAGACTTCAAACGATATTGTCTTTATATGTCGCAAATATTTAGTTTTAGTTGATTTTAAAAAAGAGGAGGGAAAAGAAATTTATCTTTTCAGGAAATCAAATTCTTTTCCAAATAAGTAACTGCTTAGCCCCGCCTTAGATCGTCATTCCGAGCGCTTTAGTCCATTTATTGCTATGGGATGAATTGCAAGTTCAGACTGTGTGAGAAATAAAACCTGAATAACCTGAATTGCTAAATAAATAATTTTATATTTGGCGTAGCGGCTGGCGAAGCC
>ERZ795055.1113-NODE-1113-length-22502-cov-7.464962_pt1 | contig 22502 bp, 25 predicted proteins | sample MGYA00375139_ERZ795055 | MGnify/ENA primary metagenome ERZ795055 (study PRJEB30184, sample SAMN05720283) | anaerobic digester metagenome | isolation source: active sludge of municipal wastewater-treating anaerobic digesters | place: USA | collected 2015-01-23 ... | reverse complement strand
CGATGGCAACGAATACAAGGCCTTCCACATCCGCGATGGCCACGGCATCAAGATGTTGCTCGAAACCGGGGTGGAAGTCGCCATCATTTCCGGTCGCCAAGCCGCCTCGGTCGAACGGCGCATGGCCGATCTGGGCGTCCACCACACCTATCTGGGCGTCCAGGACAAGCTGGCGGCGTTCAATAGTCTGCTGATCCGCCTGGGGTTGACCGCCGACCAGGTCGCTTATGTTGGCGATGAACTGATTGATCTGCCGGTGATGACCCGGGTGGGTCTGGCCATCGCCGTGCGCAACGCCGATCCGTTTGTCAAACAGCACGCCCACTGGCAAACCTCCAGCCGGGGCGGACGTGGAGCGGCGCGCGAAGTCTGCGAATTGCTGCTGGAAGCGCGCGGCCAACTGGCGGCGCTGCGCGACCGGTATCTGTAAAAGTGTGAGCAGCGGCGGTGACCACACGCGGCCTTCTGTCTCTGGCCGGGCTGGCGGCGCTGGCCGGCCTCAGCTACGGCCTGCTGCGGTGGGTGGAATCCTCGCTCCGCGCACCGGCGCCCGCCGACAGTCAAGCCCCGGTGTTGACGGTGGAACAGTTCCGGGCGGTGCGCCTGAACCTGGCCGGGGTGCGGGAATACGTGCTGGAAGCACCCCGGCTGTCGCAGTTGCCCGGTCAGAGCGGCATTCGGATCGAGCAACCGGTGCTGGACTGGTATCAGCCGGATGGCCAGACCCGCGCATGGCGGTTACAGGCCGACCAGGGCTGGATCGCCGCCGATTACCAGATTCTGCGTCTGGAGGGAACGGTCGTTATGGACCGCGCCGCCACCAGCGGCAAACCGCCGGTCACGATCACCACCCGCGATGTATCGGTGCATCGAACCGACCGTTATGCGGAAACGGCCGCGCCGGTCCGGGCGGTCACACCCGACGGCGAATTCCGCGCCATCGGCGCCCGCGCCTGGCTCGACCAGGAACGATTGGAACTGCTTTCCGAAGTCCGAGGCTTCTATGTACCTCCCAACCCCTAAATGCGGACTGGCGGTCGCGCTGACCCTGGTGGCGCCGCTGGCCGCCGCCCTGCCGGAAGACCGCGCCCAGCCCATCCACCTGGAAGCCAGTCGCGGCCAGTTGGACCAGAAGACCGGCATCAGCGTCTACGAGGGCAACGTGGTCATCACCCAGGGTTCGATGCGGCTGACCGCCGACACCGTCACCATCCACGTCAAAGACAACAACTTCCAGCGGATGGAAGCGACCGGCGCTCCGGTCAACCTGCGCTACAAGCCGACGGTGGACAAGCCGGAAATCCAGGGCGTCAGTCAGCGGGTGGAATACGATGTGGTTGGCGCCAAGGTGATCATGAGCGGCGGCGCCAAGCTGACCCAGGGGCAGGACACGTTCACCGGCGAGCGGGTGGAATATGACCTCAAGGGCGACGTGGTGCGGGCGCGCGGCGCCGGCGACAATGGCCGGATTCAGTTCACCATCCAGCCGCGAACCCAGGAATCGCCTGCGGCCCGGAAACCCTGAAATGGCTCTCTTGATCGCCAAGGAGATCGTCAAGCACTACCGCAAGCGGGTGGTGGTAGATGCGGTGTCGCTGACGGTCGCCAGCGGCGAAGTGGTCGGGCTGCTGGGGCCGAACGGCGCGGGGAAAACCACCAGTTTCTACATGATGGTGGGACTGATTCACTGCGACGAAGGCCGGGTGTTGCTGGACGACCGCGATCTCACCCATCTGCCGATGCACGCGCGGGCGCGGCTGGGCGTGGGTTATCTGCCGCAGGAGCCGTCAGTATTTCGCCGGTTGTCGGTGCGCGATAACGTACTGGCGATTCTGGAAACCCGCCGCGATCTATCCCCCGCCGAACGTCGGGCGCGGGCTGAGGAACTGCTGCACGAACTGCACGTCGGCCACCTGGGCGACAGCATGGGCATCAGCCTGTCCGGCGGCGAACGCCGGCGGGTGGAAATCGCCCGGGCGCTGGCGGCCAATCCAGCCTTCATCCTGCTGGACGAACCGTTCGCCGGGGTAGACCCCTTGTCGGTTCTGGATATCCAGCGCATCATCGAACATCTCCGCGAACGACGGATCGGGGTGCTGATCACCGATCACAACGTGCGGGAAACTCTGGGCATCTGTGATCGCGCCTATATTCTCAACGAAGGCCGGGTCATCGCCGAAGGCGATCCCACCGCGATTCTCGCTAACCAGCAGGTGCGCCGGGTTTATCTGGGCGAATCGTTTCAGTTGTGACCGGCCGGCGCGCGCCAACGACGCTGTTATAGCGCTGAAAACCGACTAGAATGAGGGTGGATTAAGGTTCACCGCCGCCGGGGCCGGATTGAAGTGTTATGAGACAGTCATTGCAACTACGCCTGGGTCAGCAACTCACCATGACCCCCCAACTGCAACAGGCGATTCGGCTGTTGCAGCTATCCAGCCTGGATTTGCAGGCGGAGGTGCAAGCGATCCTCGACTCTAATTTAATGCTGGAGCGCAGCGACGAGCCGCAGGAGGTGCCCGTGCCGCCAGAGACCCTGGCCGCCCAGGCGATAGCGGACGCCCGCCCCGAAACCGAAATCAGCGCCACGACGGAGACGATGCCCGATGAACTGCCGGTGGATAGCGTCTGGGAAGATATCTACGAGTCGTATGATGGTGAAACCCGCTATTCGCGCGGCGAGGACGAAGACTGGGATCCCTATGAACGCTACGCGGGCGCCGGCGAGTCCCTGCATGAGCATCTGTACTGGCAAATGCGGTTGACCCCGTTCGACGACCGCGAGCTGGCGGTCGCCACCGCCATCATTGACGCCATTGACGACTCCGGCTATCTGACGCTGCCGCTGATGGACCTTTGCCAAGGCCTGCGCGATGAATTCACTCTAACGCCCGCCGAAGCCGAGACGGTGCTCCGGCGGGTGCAGCGGTTTGATCCACAGGGGGTCGGCGCACGCACCCCGGCGGAATGCCTGCTGCTGCAACTGGAAGCGCTGCCGGCGGATACGCCGTGGCTGGCCGAGGCCCGCTCCCTGGTCGAGCAGCATCTGGAACTGCTGGCGAATCACGACTTCACCGCCCTGATGCGGCGGCTGAAAGTCTCGCGTGAGGCGCTGCAAGGCATCGTCACTCTGATCCAGTCGCTGGATCCGCATCCTGGCGCTCGCTGGTCCACCGCCCTGCCGCAATATGTCATCCCGGACGTGCTGATTTACCGCCAGCGCCAGGGCTGGCGGGTCGAGCTGAATCCCGAAAGCATACCCAAGCTGCGGATCAACACGCGCTACGCCGCGTTAACGCGCCGCGTGGGCCAGAACGGCGACGTCGCCTGCCTCAGAAACCACTTGCAGGAAGCGCGCTGGTTCCTGAAGAGCCTGCAAAACCGTAACGAAACGCTGCTCAAGGTCGCAACCTGCATCGTCGAGCGCCAGCGCGAGTTTCTGGAGCAGGGCGATGAATACATGAAGCCGCTGATCCTGCGCGACATCGCCGAGGTACTGGGTCTGCACGAATCCACCATCTCGCGGGTGACCACGCAAAAGTACATGCACACCCCGCGCGGCCTCTACGAGCTGAAATATTTCTTTTCCAGCCATGTCGGCACCCGCGATGGCGGCGAGTGTTCCTCCACCGCCATCCGCGCCATGATCCGCAAGCTGATCCAGGCTGAAAACCCCGCCAAGCCGCTTAGCGACGACAAAATCGCCAAACAGCTCGAAGCGGAAGGGATTCAGGTAGCGCGGCGGACAGTGGCAAAATATCGGGAAGCGATGGCTATTGCGTCGTCCTCGGATCGTAAGCGCCTCGTCTGAAGCTGGACGGGGATTTCCGCCCCGCGAGGGGCAACCACGGGAATCGGAGGCGCGTCTGGCGGGGGTTGAGAAACGATAACGCCAAACCCGCCGCCGCTGGAACCGCGCCAGCCGGATCGGTTCCGATTCTCATCACTGAGCGAAACCTGCCAGTCAGGAGTCCATATGCAAATCAAACTGAGCGGACACCATGTGGAAATCACCGAAGCGCTGCACAGCTATGTGCATGACAAGCTGGAGCGCATCGAGCGGCACTTCGATAACGTCACCAGCGCCCAGGTAATCCTCAGCGTCGAAAAACTGCGGCAGAAGGCCGAGGCGACGATCCATGTGGCCGGTAACGAGATTTACGCCGATGCCGTAGATGAGGACCTGTACGCCGCCATTGACGCTCTGAGCGACAAACTCGACCGGCAAATCAAGAAGCACAAGGAGAAAATGACGGAAAAGCATCGCGGCGACAAGGCGCGCGATTATCCTCAACCCTAGCGCGCGGACACGGTGATGGACATCACGGACCTGATTACCCGCGAGCGGATCGTCTGCGACCGCGAGGTGGCCAGCAAAAAGCGGGTCATCGAAACGTTGAGCGAGCTGCTGGCCACGGGGCAAGCCGATTTGACGGCCCGGCCGATCTTCGACAGCCTGATCGGTCGGGAGCGCCTGGGGAGCACGGGTCTGGGCCATGGGGTCGCCTTGCCCCATGGCCGGTTCAGCCAGAGCCAGCAGGCGCTTGGCGCGTTCATCAAGCTCAAAAAGGGCGTGGATTTCGACGCCATCGACCGGCAACCGGTGGACTTGGTGTTCGGCCTGCTGGTGCCGGATCACTATACGGACGAGCATCTCAAGATCCTCGCCTATCTGGCGGAGATGTTCAGCGACCGGGCCTTTTGTCAGCAATTGCGGGAAACTGATTCCGACCAGGCGCTCTTCGAGCGGCTCCGGGATTGGCGGCCCGCCGCGATGCCCGCGCCATGACGCCGCCCCTGCGCGCCCAAGCCCTCTTTCAGGACCTGGAGGCTGTCCTGGACCTGCGCTGGCTCGGAGGGCTGGCCGGGGCGGATCACATCCTGTGGTCGCCCCTCGAAGCCAGCGCCCCGCTGTATGGCCGGATGAACTGGATTCAGCCGGCGCGGGTGCAAATTCTAGGCCCCGACGAAAGCCGCTTTCTGAACCGGCTGACGCCGGCGGCCCGCACAGAACTGCTTGGCAGTCTGTTGGGATTTCCGACCGGCGCGATTCTGACGTGCAGCGAACCCGGTCTGGCCGAGGCGCTGCGGGTCGGCGCCGACGCGGCGGGCGTTCCGCTCTGGTACAGCCCGACCCCGCTGGCGGTGGTTCTGGACCGGCTCGAAAGCTACCGACATGGCCTGGAAGCCTCCACCGTAGTGCATGGCGAGCTGCTGGAGGTCTTTGGCATGGGCCTGCTGATTACCGGCGGCAGCGGCGTGGGCAAGAGCGAACTGGCTTTGGAACTCATCAGCCGTGGCCACCGGCTGATCGCCGATGACACCCCCACGCTGACCCGGGTGGCCCCCGATATTCTGGAAGGCGCCTGTCCACCGACCTTGAGCGATTTGCTCGAGGTGCGCGGGCTGGGGATTCTCAATATCCGCCGCATGTTCGGCGACAGCGCCATCAAGCGCAACAAGCGGGTGCGGCTGATCATCCATCTGGTGAAGATCGAAGAGATTGCGCCGCCGGCCGAATCCCGGTTGCAGGGGATGCGGGATACCCGGGTCATTCTGGGCGTAAGCGTGCCAGCGATCACCCTGCCGATTGCGCCGGGCCGCAATCTGGCGGTGCTGGTGGAATGCGCGGTGCGCGATCACATCCTGCGGCTGGGCGGTTATTGCGCCGAGCAGGATTTGACGGCGCGAGTGGAAAAAGCCATGGCAAGGGCTGCACCATGCACATAATCATCGTCAGCGGCTTGTCCGGATCCGGCAAGACCATTGCCTTGCAGACTCTGGAAGACCTGGATTACTACTGTGTTGACAATCTGCCATTCAAGCTGATTCTGCCGCTGGCGGGGGAAATTCGCGCCGCCAGCGATCTGTTGCCGCCGACGGTGGCGGTAGGCGTGGATGCGCGCAATTTCATTGATGAATTGAACCAGTTTCCCGCCACGCTTGCTGAACTGCGCGCCAGCGACCTCACCGTGGACGTGCTGTTCCTGCAAGCCGCCGAGGAAATTCTGCTCAAGCGCTACAGCGAGACCCGCCGCCGGCATCCGCTGGACGCGGGCAGCGTGCCCCTGCGCGAGGCGATTCGCCAGGAACGGCGTCTGCTGGAACCGATTGTCGCCTGCGCCGATCTGATCATTGACACCAGCGAAACCAACCTCTACCAGTTGCGCGATCTGGTGCGCGCCCGGGTCCATGGCACCCCGCCGGAGGCGATGTCGCTATTGTTCGAATCCTTCGGCTTCAAAAACGGCGTGCCGGCGGATGCCGATTTTGTGTTCGACGTGCGGTGCCTGCCTAATCCCCATTGGAAGCCGCCACTGCGGCCGCTGACCGGCCTGGATCGTCCGGTCATGGACTTTTTGGAGCGCCAGCCGGAGGTGATGGCGATGATCGCCGACCTGCGCCGCTTCGTGGAAACCTGGCTGCCCTGCTTCGAGGCCAGCAATCGCAGCTATCTGACGGTCGCTATCGGCTGCACCGGCGGCCAGCATCGCTCGGTGTTCATCGCCGACGCCCTGGCCCGGCATTTCCGCGGAATGCGCGACTATGTCATGGTCCGTCATCGAGAACTAAAATAAACCCTAAAACCATGCCACCATGCCGACTGCCGACCCTGGGGACGCCAGAGTGTTGAAACGGGAAATCGTCATCATCAACAAGCTGGGGTTACACGCACGCGCCGCTGCCAAATTCGTGACGCTGGCCGCTGGCTTTAATGCCGACATCCGCATATTGCGCAGCGGGCGCGAAGTCAACGGCAAGAGCATCATGGGGGTGATGATGCTGGCCGCCGCGCGGGGAACCCGGCTGGAACTGTGCGCCAGTGGCCCGGAAGCGGCCCAGGCGCTGGAAGAACTCGATGATCTGGTCCGTCGCCGTTTCGACGAGGACGAATGAGAGGTCTGCTCCATGCCGTTTTCGCTGCATGGCATTGGGGTTTCCCGAGGATACGCCATCGGCAGAACCTATCTGCTGGAGCGCAACCAGCCGGAAATCACGGAATACACCATCCCGGACGCCATCGTCGAGGACGAAGTCCAGCGATTCCTGAATAGCTTGGCGGTGGCCCGCCAGCAGTTGCAGGATATCCGGCTGCGGATTCCAGCCACGGCGCCCGGCGATGTCACCGCTTTCATTGACGCCCACCTGCTGATGCTGGAGGACGTCACGTTCACCGAGGCGCCGGTTCGACTGATCCGCGCCCACCGCTGTAATGCCGAATGGGCGCTGAAAATCCAGCGCGATTCTCTGGTGCAAGTGTTCGACGACATGGATGATCCCTATCTGCGCACCCGCAAGGAGGACGTGGATCATGTGGTGCGGCGGATCTGGCGCATTCTGCTGGCCGAAGACCCGGCCTATCTCAGCGATCCCGCCTATGCCGAGCTGATGGCGACGCGGCTGGAAGGTCGCATCGTGGTCGCCGATGATCTGACCCCAGCGGACACCATTCTGATCCAGCATCAGGGTGTGCTGGCCTTTGTCACCGAGTATGGCGGCCCGCTGTCGCACACCGCCATTCTGGCGCGCAGCCTGGGGATTCCCGCAGTGGTGGGCGCGCGCAACGCCCGCGCCTATCTGGGCAACGACGAGCCGGTGATCGTGGATGGCCGCCAGGGGGTGATCCTGGTCGGGCTGGACGAGCGCATCCTGCGTTATTACCGCCACAAGCAACAGGAGGAGCGCCGCGAGCAGCGCGAACTGAACAAGCTGAAGGGCCAGCCGGCAGTGACCCGTGACGAGGTGTTGATCGGCCTGCACGCCAACATCGAATTACCGGAGGACGCCATCGCGGTGCGGGATGTGGCGGCGGATGGCATCGGTTTGTACCGGACCGAGTTCCTGTTCATGAACCGGAGCGACTTCCCCGATGAGGAGGAGCATCTGGCGTCCTACCTGCACGTGATCAAGACCCTGGAAGGCAAGCCGATCACTATTCGCACCTCTGACCTGGGAGCGGACAAACAGGTGGACGGGGGGCGCGGCGGGCCGGTGTGCACCAATCCGGCGCTGGGCTTGCGGGCGATTCGGATGTGCCTGAAAGACCTGGCCATGTTTCGTCCGCAGTTACGGGCCATTCTGCGCGCCTCGGCCTACGGCCCGGTGCGGATGATGATCCCGATGCTCTGCTCGATCCACGAGGTGTTCCAGGTCCTGCGGCTGGTGGCGGAGACCAAGCAAGAGTTGTGTGACCGTGGTCTGCCGTTCGATGAAAATCTGCCGGTGGGCGGGATGATCGAGATTCCGGCGGCGGCGGTGTGCGCGGACCAGTTCGCCCGCTATCTGGATTTCCTGTCCATCGGCACCAACGATCTGATTCAGTACACCTTGGCGATTGACCGGGTGGATGACGAGGTTAACTATCTGTTCGACCCACTAAACCCGGCGGTGTTGACCCTGATCCGCCACACCATCCGCGCGGGTCGGCGGGCGGGGATTCCGGTCAGCCTGTGCGGGGAGATGGCCGGCGACCCACGCTATACCCGGCTGTTGCTGGGTCTGGGCCTGACCGAATTCAGTATGCACCCCAACAACCTGCTGGAAGTCAAGCGCGCGATTCAGGACAGCGATGTCGGCGTGTTAAACGGGATCATTCAGCGCCTGCTGCGGACTACCGACGCCAACCAATACGCCGAAATCCTCAAGGGCATTGCGCAGAATTGACTCTCGCTCCGACATTCAGCGTGGGAGCCATCCAATCCGCTGAACTTCTTAATTTATTGTTATATTAAGAATAATTCTTTGAGCCGGCGGAACTGAACGGACTGATCTAAAATTTCACCATCGAGCTATTAGGGGTGGATGACTCATGCGTGACGATTCCGACCAACTCAAGCAACGCATCGCGGCCCTCGAACAGGAAGTCGCGATGCTGAAAAAGCGCAGCTATCCCTATCGGGGCATTCGCAAGCGGTCCGACCGTTCTTACTGGGGCCTGCCGCTGTACCACATTGCCCTGGGACCCGACCCGGAAAAAGGCGAACTGCGCGGCCATGCACGCGGAATTATCGCCATTGGCGACATTGCAACGGGGGGATTGGCCGTAGGTGGCATTGCCCGTGGCGTCGTAGCCTTTGGCGGCCTGGCGCTGGGGTTGGTGCTGGGTTTTGGCGGCCTGAGCACCGGTCTGCTGGCGATCGGTGGCCTGGCGGTGGGCGGCATCGCCATTGGCGGCGGTGCAGTCGGCGGCATTGCTGTCGGCGGCGGCGCAGTCGGCTATTACGCGGTAGGCGGCGGTGCGGCCGGGGCGCACGTGATCAGCGGCATGGCCCAGGATCCCGAAGCCGTGCAGGTTCTCAGCGAGTGGCTGCCCGGTTTGCGGGAACTGCTTTCTCCCCGCTGAACGCCCGTTCCCGCAAGGCGGGGCGATGAACTCAGCCCGGCGGGAAAGGGTAGTTTTCAGGTTATTCGTGGCCGTGGGCGATGGGCTTTCCGGTAAAGAGATAATCCTTCAACTCCTTATCGAAGGCAGGATCCTGCCGGCGAATCCACTCCAGCACCATGGCCGCGTGTTCCTTTTCCTCATCCCGGTTGTGGGCGAGGATGGCCTTTAATTCCGCATTCCTGCAGGCGTCCACGCGCTGGTTGTACCAGTCCACCGCTTCCAGTTCCTCCATCAGGGATATGATCGCCCGGTGCATGTCGCGGGTTTGATCCGACAATTCGTTAATCGGCTCGTGATAACCTTCATTTGCCATCGGCGGTTTTCCTCGGTTGCTTGAGTAGTCAGTGGGAGGGTTGGAGGTCAGGGTCATGATCGCGCCGGGCGATCCCGGTTTCAACGCAGCACCACGGTCTTGCTGCCATTGAGGAACACCCGCCGCTCCAGATGATAATGAATCGCCCGGGCCAGCACGATGTTCTCGATATCGCGACCCACCGCCGCCAACTGCTCCGGCGTATGCGCGTGATCCACCCGCTCCACTTCCTGCTCGATGATCGGGCCCTCGTCCAGGTTAGCGGTCACGTAATGGGCAGTGGCGCCGATCAGCTTGACCCCGCGCGCATGAGCCTGGTGGTAGGGCCGGGCGCCCTTGAAGCCGGGCAGGAAGGAATGGTGGATGTTGATCGCCCGCCCGGCCAGCGCCTGACACAGTTCCAGCGACAGAATTTGCATATAACGGGCCAGCACCACCAGTTCAGTGCGCGTTTGTTCAACCAGTTCCAGGATTTGCCGCTCCTGCGCCGGTTTGGTTTCCGGGGTCACCGGCAGATGGTGGTAGGGGATCGCGTGCCATGCCGCCAAGTGTTCCAGTTCGCGGTGATTGGACACAATGGCGGTGATGTCCATCGGCAGCGCGCCGGTGCGGTGGCGGTACAGCAGATCGTTCAGACAGTGCTCGGCCTTGGAGACCAGGATCATGAGGCGGGGCCGCTGGCGCGGATCGTACAGCCGCCAGTTCATCGCAAAGTGCTGGGCCAGCGGGGCGAAATGGGTCAGCAGCACCGGTTCGGTCCCCTCGTCCAGATCGAACACCAGCCGCATGAAAAACCGGCCCGATTCAGTGTCGCTGAACTGGCTGGACTCGATGATGTTGCCCGCGTGGGCGGCCAGCACGCTGGACACAGCGGCCACGATGCCTACCCGGTCCGGGCAGGCGATGGTGAGAATATAGCGAAGTGTAGGCATGGCGTTGGTTGGGTGAATTCAATCTTCGGGTTCCGGCAGATTCAGCACATTCCGCACCAGCGGCAGGTGCAACCGCACGCATTCCAGGCCGGCCGCCATGGCCGCGCTGGCCTGGTCGAAATCCATCAGCCCCAGATGCGCCAGATGCGGGGCCAGCACTACGTCGGGTGGATCGCCCGCCATCCGCGCCCGGGTGATGCGGTCCTGCATGATGTTGATCGAGCCAGCGATGACATCGAACAGTCCTGGCGCTTCGTCTGCGACCGCGTCCTCTTCCCGGTTATGGTTATTATTCCCCCGCATGGCCTGCCAGCCGGCGCTCAATCGCGCCAGCAGCGGATTCGGCGGCGCGGGGCGCGGCGTCCGCCCGCTGAAATGCTTGCCAACGATGTCGCCGTTCAGATTCACCGCGATCACCCGGTCTGCGCCCAGCGCCCGGCACAGAGACACTGGCAAGGGGTCCACCAGCCCGCCATCCACCAGCCAGCGATCCTGATGGCGCACTGGACTGAACAGCCCGGGCAAAGCAATGGACGCCCGCACCGCTTCCAGGAGCGAGCCTTCCTGGAACCACACTTCGCGGCCGGTCTGGAGGTCGGTCGCTACCGCGCCGAACGGCTTGGGGAGGGTCTCAATGGGGGCATCCTCGACCCGCTCGCGGAACGCGCGCATCAGGCGCTCGCCCTCTACGCCGCCGAGGCGCAAATCCATATAACGGATGATTTCCCACCAGTCTATTTGCGCCACCCATTCTTCCAGCCGATCCAGGCGATTGCTGGCGTAGGCCGCGCCGACCAGAGCGCCGATGGAGGCGCCCGACACCACATCCGGGACAATCCCGGCTTGTTCCAGCCCTCGCAGGACGCCGATGTGCGCCCAGCCGCGCGCCGAGCCGCTGCCCAGCGCAATGCCCAGCCGGGGTTTGCGGGTGTGCGTCATGATCGTTGTCCTCACCGCTCCTGCAGGCGCGGCAGCAATTCCACCAGATTGCAGGGCCGGGTCCGGGCGTCCAACTGCGGTTGCAGGATGCGGTCCCAGCCAGTGCGACAGGCGCCGGTCGAGCCGGGCAGGCAGAAGATCAAGGTGGCGTTGGCCAGCCCGCCCAGCGCCCGCGATTGCAGGGTCGAAGCGCCGATCTCCTCCCAGGACAGCATCCGGAACAGTTCGCCAAACCCGTTGATCTCCTTGTCCAGCAGCGGCTGGATCGCTTCGGGCGTGCGGTCGCGCCCCGTGATCCCGGTGCCGCCGGTGATCAGCACGACCTGCACTGCCGGATCGGCGATCCAGTTGGAGACCACCGCCCGGATACGGTAAATATCGTCGGGCACGATAGCGCGTTCCGCCTGCCGGTGGCCCGCCGCCGTCAACCGCTCCACCAGGGTCTGGCCGGACGCATCGTCTGTTAAAGTTCGGCTGTCGGACACAGTCAATACCGCGATTGCCAGCGGCATAAATTCACGTTCGCTCGTTACGTGGCCCATCATGGTCACTCCGGTGAGGGGTGGAAAAATTGGCCGCTTCCGCTTGAAATGGCGCGCGGCGACCCTATGTGAGAAACAACTTCCACAGTCCCAAGAGGTCTGCATCATGAACCCGAGCCGTTACGAACCCTGGCAACACATGCGCCACCTGCGCAAGGAACTGGATCGGCTGTTCGAGCCTTACGCCGCCAGCGACGATCAATCCAGCGTCGCCACCTGCGACTGGATTCCGCCGGTGGACATCAAGGAGGAGCAAGACCGCTACGTGCTGCGCGCCGACATCCCCGGCGTGGATCCCAAGACGGTTGAGATTATCGCCGAAAACGGCGTCCTGACCATCCGTGGCAACCGGCCGGGCGAAACGAGCGAAAACCGCGCCGGCTACAGCCGGATCGAACGGCCCTGCGGCAGCTTCTACCGCCGCTTCAGCCTGCCCGACACGGCCGATCTGGAGCGGATCGCCGCCCGCAGCGCCCTGGGCGTGCTGGAAATCAGCATTCCCAAAGCGACCCATACCCTGTCGCGGACCATCAAGGTCGATGGCTAAACCGCCCGGCCGGCGGGTCGAACTCGCCGGCTTTCCCCCGCACCGCCCGGAACCGGCATGAAATACCAGGACTATTACCAAATCCTCGGCGTGAACCGCGATGCCTCAGCGGAGGACATCAAAAAAGCCTACCGCCGGCTGGCGCGTAAATATCACCCCGATGTCAGCAAGGAAGCGAGCGCCGAGGAGCGATTCAAGGAGGTCGCCGAGGCCTACGAGGTGCTGCGCGACCCCGAAAAGCGCGCCGCTTACGACCAACTGGGCAGCAACTGGCGGGCCGGCCAGGAATTCCGGCCGCCGCCCGGCTGGCAAAGCAGCACCCGAGGTCCGGGTGGATCGCCGTTCGGCGGCGGTTTCGGCGGGCGCGAGTTCAGCGATTTCTTCGAGTCGCTGTTCAGCAACCTGGGCAGTGGGGCTGGCCCCGGCTTTGGCGGGGCGCGCGGCTTCCAGAGTCCTGGCCAGAGCCAGACCGTGGCGCTGGAGATCACGCTGGAAGAAGCCTATCACGGTGGCCACCGCTCCCTGCAACTGCAACTGCCGGAGCGGGACGCCAGTGGCCGAACCAGTACGCGGACCCGCACCCTGAACGTCAAGATTCCGGCGGGCGTGACGACGGGCCAGAAAATCCGGTTGGCCGGCCAGGGTGGCGCTGGCCTCGGCGGCGGTCCCAGCGGCGACCTGTATCTGGACGTGACGATTCAGCCGCATCCGCTCTATCAGTTGAAAGGCCGCGATATTACCCTGGAGGTGCCGCTGGCTCCGTGGGAAGCGGCGCTGGGATGCAAGATTGACGTGCCCACGCTCGGTGGGCCGGTCACGCTCAGCATCCCGGCCAACGCTCGCAACGGCCAGCAACTGCGCTTGCGCGGGCGCGGCCTGCCCGGTCAGCCGCCCGGCGATCAGTTCGCAGTATTGCGCATCGTCAATCCCCCGGCGGATACCGAAGCGGCGCGGGAACTGTTCCAGCGGATGGCGCGGGAATTGCCGTTCAATCCGCGCCTGCACTGGCCTCGCTAATGCGGGCTTAAACAAGCTGGAAGGATGGTGACCTGGGGAATCCAGGAAACCAAGCGAGTACCCAGGGTTCAAACAGTTCCAACTGGAATAGAGGTTTTTCCCGCTCATGAATACCCGACGCTCCCTGCTGCCCATCGCCCTGCTGGCCTTGGGCCTAACCGTTGCTGTCCCGCTGCCCGTTCCGGCGGCGCTGCCTACCGCTGTAGATGGCCAGCCGCTGCCGACCCTGGCGCCGATGCTGGAGCGGGCTACCCCGGCGGTGGTTAATATCGCCACCGAGAGCCGGACGGCGATGCGCCGCAACCCTCTGCTGGACGACCCCTTTTTCCGCCACTTCTTCAACATTCCAGACCAGCCGCGCGAGCGCAAGGCGCAGAGCGTCGGTTCCGGGGTGGTGGTGGATGCCCGGCGCGGCTACGTCATCACCAACCATCACGTGGTGGAAGGCGCGGACACCATCACCGTCACCCTGCGCGATGGCCGCAAGCTCACCGCCAAGGTGATCGGTTCCGATCCGCAAAGCGACGTGGCGGTGATTCAGGTTCCCAGCGCCAATTTGACCGCCCTGCCGCTGGCCGATTCCGATAACCTGCGGGTGGGTGATTTCGTGGTTGCCATCGGCAACCCGTTCGGGCTGGGCCAGACCGTCACCTCTGGCATCGTCAGCGCGCTGGGCCGCACCGGGTTGGGCATTCAGGGCTACGAAGACTTCATCCAGACCGACGCTTCGATCAATCCCGGCAATTCCGGCGGGGCGCTGGTCAACCTGCGCGGCGAACTGGTCGGGATCAACACCGCCATCCTCGCGCCCAGCGGCGGCAACGTCGGCATCGGCTTCGCCATTCCGGCCAACATGGTGTCGCGGCTGATGAATCAGATCGTGGCCCACGGCTCGGTGCGGCGCGGTCAACTGGGCGTAGCGGTGCAGGACCTCACTCCGGAACTGGCGCGGGCGTTTAACATTCCCGCCGACCGGGGCGCAGTGATCGCCCAGGTCAGCCCGCGTTCCGCGGCCGCCCGCGCCGGTCTCAAGGAGGGTGACGTGGTGCTGAGCATCAACGACAAACCGATCCGCGATGGCAACGGCCTGCGCAACGCCATTGGCCTGCTCGAAGTCGGCGAGGCGGCGCGGCTCGAAATTCTGCGCGACGGCAAGCCCATGACCCTGAACGCCAAGGTTGGCGAATACGTCCCAGACCGGGCCGAGGGTGATGCCATCAATCCGCGCCTGGCCGGCATCACGTTCGAGGATATCGGCCCCAACTCGCCTTTGAGCGGGCGGGGAATACGCGGCGTGGTGGTCGCCCAGCTCGCCTCCGGCAGTCCCGCCGCCCGGGCCGGCTTGCGGCGGAACGACGTAGTCGTCGCTGTCAACCGCCAGCCCATCGCCAGCACCGATGAACTGCGTCAGATCGCTGGCGAGAGCGATAGACTGATTCTGAATCTGGTGCGCGGCCAGGAAGAGCTGCTGCTAATGCTGCGGTAGACGCGGCATCCCATCGCGATTTCAGTCCACGGTGATGTTTGATGGGGTCAGCGCCGCCGCTATTCACGCAACCCGTGTAGCGAACTCGTGACCGGCAAGGCTGAGCACCAGCGCATCACCGGAGCGCAGTGGCCCCACGCCAGCCGGGGTGCCGGTCAAAACCACGTCCCCCGGTTGCAGGGTGAAATGCGTGGAAATATGAGCCATAAGTTCAAAAATGCCGACCATCATCAGCCGGGTATTGCCCTGCTGGCGTAGTTCGCCGTTGACCCACAGCGTCAAATCAGTGGCTTGGGGATCAGTCAGCGCCTCGGGCTTGAGAAACGGCGACAGCGGACAGGACCCATCGAACGCTTTGGCGACTTCCCAGGGGTGACCCTTCTGCTTCAACTCGTTTTGCACATCGCGCAGGGTTAAATCCAGAGCGACGCCGTACCCGACCACCGTGCGGCGGGCAGCCTTGGCATCAGCGTCGCGCAGCTCCTGGCCAACCAGCACCGCCAGTTCCACTTCATGATGGCATTCGCCCCGACCAGCGGGCAGGTGGATCGGTTGCTCCAGCGCGACCAGCGCGGTGGCCGGCTTCATGAACAGGATCGGGGTTTCCGGGACCGCGTTATTGAGTTCACGGATGTGGTCGAGATAGTTGCGACCGATGCACACGACCTTGCCCACCGGCAGGTCGAGCGAACTGCTGTCGAGATAACGATGCTGATAGACCACGGTCATTCCTCCAAGCTTGGCTGCGCCGAAACCGTTCCGGCAAATCCGGGTTGGCGATGAATAGCCGCCCACGCCATCGCATCACACCCGTTGGTTTCCGAGGTCGCTGGCATGGCGCGGACTCCAGGGTTTTGCCACGATTGAACGCCATGCGGCGCGCCTGGGTCAGGTAAACTGGCGTTTTGCCAATGACCGTGCGGCATAAACCCGGGTGTCTGATGAAACCCATTTCCTTGCATGAAATCTGGCTGGGCGAAACCAAATGCCGCCACTGCGCCGTGCGTAACTCGGCGCTGTTCGCAGGCTTGCGGGAAGCAGACTTCCGTCATATCCATCAGCCGATCAAGGACGTGGCTTTGGCCCCCGAAGAGGCGTTGTACCGAATGCACGAACGGGGCGGCGCACTGTTCACCCTGCGCGGCGGGGTGATGAAACTGCTGCAATATCTGCCCGATGGCAGCCAGCGCATCGTCCGCCTGCTCAAGGACTGCGACGTGCTCGGCCTGGAGGCGTTGGTCGGCCAGCCCTACCAGCACGACGCCATCGCCCTGACCGACTGCGAAATCTGCGCGATTCCCGTGAGCGTGATTGAACGCCTGGGCCGCGAGCAGCCGGCGCTGTACCTGGAACTGATGGCGCGCTGGCAACAGGCGCTGAGCGAAGCCGACGCTTGGCTGACCCAGTTCACCACCGGCACCGCTCGCCAGCGGGTGGCGCGGTTGTTGTTGCGCCTGTCCTGTCCCGACCAAAATCACCCTCTGCCTTTGTTCGGGCGCGAGGACATGGGCGCGATGGTAGGACTCACCACCGAAACCGTCAGCCGCACCATCGCCGAACTGCGCCGGCAGGGGGTGTTGCGTGATCGCGGAGCCGATCTCCAGGAGTGCAACCGCGAAATGCTGCGCCGCATCGCCGACGGCGAAGACTAAAAATCACCGTCATGGTCAAACAGGCTCGCCCTCCCAGAGCGATGGATGACTTAGGTGATTTCTGACAAAGACTCTACCAGAATGTGGGTTGGGCTTTAGCCTAACTCTTTGAGATTATTGGCTTAAAAGTCAGGCTAAAGCCCGACCCACAGGTATGATCTTTTTTGGAAATCGCCTAAGCCGTGCGGGCGCGGGTCAGCGGAATGGCCAACATTCCAGCAGCCAGGAACGTCAATACCGCGCCGATCAAGCCGGCCAGGCTGGTGGATAGCGCCTCGGAGGCGACGCCAGCAACCTGATAATCAGCCAGCAGCGTTACGAACAGCGGCGCGGACTGGCGCCAAACCTGATACTGCGCCATCACCGCCTCCAGACCGTCCGGCAGTGGCGAGGCGAACGGACTCAGGCACAGCGCGATCAGCACCGCCGCCAGCGTCGGCGCCGCGAAACTCCGAGCCGCAGGAACGGCGCCAACCGTCGCCGACTGGTCAAACAACGCCAGCGCTGCGCAGGTGATAAGCGCCTCGCCCACCCCGATCAGCGCATGAACGCCCAGCAGGGCCGGCACGACTTGTTCCAGCGGCAATACGCCGGCCAGCGCCAGTTCGACCGCGCAGGCCAGGGCCGCCAGCATCACCGCCGCCCAACTGGCCAGCGCGGTAGCGGTCCAGCTCCAGGTTCCGCCCGCCGGTAGTTTTTTCAGCAGTTCCAGTCGCAACAGGCCGCCAAGGCCAGCGCCGAGCACCGCCATGTTGAATATGTTGGCGCCCAGCACGGTCAAACCGCCATCGGCGAACACCAGGGCCTGGATCGTCACCACCAGCGCCAACGCCAGCACGCCGAACGGCACGCCCAGCAAGGCGCTGGCCAATACGCCGCCAAGCAGATGGCCCGAAGTACCGCTGCTGATCGGAAAGTTCAACATTTGCGCGGCGAAGAGGAAGGCGCTAACCGCCGCAAACCGCAGTGGATGCGGCTTTTCCGCCGACCGATACGCGGCCAGCGCCGCACCAGCCAGACACAGACCACTGAAAACGGCGGTCACGGGGCAAAGAGTGCCGTCAAGCAGGTTTTGCGGGATGTGCATGAGCAGATTCCTTATTGCAGATCAGGAGATTTCAGCATAGCCCAGGACCATCACCCCTGCATCATCCGGTTAGCGGGGCGGCGGGAGCGTTGGCCCTAATCATCGAGCATGGGTCAGCCATGGGCGATTTTGGCGCTGGCCTGATTGCAACTCGACCGACTCATGCGAATAATGATGAAAAATCAGCGATCGCCAGGGTTGCTGATGCAAGGCGCGATGGCCGCTGGTTCCATAGCCAACCCTCCCCTCGCCGGGAGGCGATCCATGAAAGCGTGCAAAACGGGACTGCGGCGTCTCTAACCCACACCCATGAGGGGAGACTAATATGGCCAAGAAGGATATCAGCAAGTTATTCAGTCAGGCAGTGAACAAGTTTCGCGCTGACCAGGAGAAGCACGAAACCCCTCGGAATAGCGGGCTGAGTCCGCTGGAGCGCGATTTCGAAATGGTCAAGGATGAGGTGCGCAAGCTCAGGCCCCATATCGAAAACCATCCCCGGGTTAATCATTTCTGGGTCTTCACGGACAAAATCATCGTTGATTTTCACCGCGAAACCAGCCGGTCTGCCGTCCAGATCATCATTCAGCTTTATCCTCCCGAAAAAAACCGGCTCAAACAGGGGATGTTCGGCTATCTGTCCGATGGCTACGAAGTACCGCTGGAAAGCGTGGATGAAGCCGTAGAGTTCTTCGCTACCCAGTGCGGCAAATTGCTGGCGTGACCGTTGGTTTGGGTCCTCTTTGGCCTGTACAGTTGATTAGCGCCAGCAGCACGGCGATGCACCGGCAATGACCCACGCGGGCTGGCGTCATCGCTCCATCGGGACAGTGTTTCAAAGCAACCGCCGCCCACCCTCATACAGGAACAGCAGCGCATACCCCAGCAGCGCTAGACCCAAACTGCGCATGAGTATGAGATAACCGCCACTGCGCAGCAGGTGGCGGGCGCGGCCCAGCGCCAGCGCCAGCAGCACCTTGGAACCCACCAGCAGCACGTAAAATGCGACGATGAAGATCGCCGCCGCCGGCCAGCCCTCCCGCCAGGCGGTCAGTACGGTCGGTGCGCCTACCGCCAGCCAGAACAGATAGGGGCTGGGATTGAGGAAATTGGCGATCACCCCGCGCCGCAGTGAACCGGCCGGCTCTGTCGGTTCCAGCTCCGCGCCCCGAAAGCGCACGCCTTGCAGCCCCAGCCAGGCCAGATACAGCCCGCCGCCCAGATGGATCAGCGCCAGCGGCAAGGTCTGATCCGTCAATGGTCGCAGCAGCAGCACCGTCGCCAGAATGATCGGCAAATCGGTCAGCAGCGGCGCCAGCGCCACGCCGATCCCGGCGCGCGCGCCGTGGCGCACGGTTTCGCTGGCGACCAGAGCCAGCAGCGGCCCTGGCGAAAGCCCGCCGCTCAATCCCAGCAGAATTCCAGAGAGCAGAAAAGCGGTCATGGTGCTGGCCGGCCTGATTTCATCGCTGTCTCCAATGTCGCGCGCAGTTGCCGGTAACTGTCCAGCCGGCGTGGAGCGATGGCGCCGCACTCCACCGCATCCCGCAACGCGCAGCCTGGTTCGACCTGATGGCGGCAATCGGAAAACCGGCAGCGGCCCAGATACGGCGCAATATCGGGAAACCCCCGATCCAGGTCGCTCAGGCGGATGGCTCCCAGTTCGAAGCTACGCACTCCGGGCGTATCAATCAGGGCGCCGCCATCCGGCAGGTGATAAAGCATACTGCCCGTGGTGGTGTGCGCGCCATGGCCGGTCACCTGGGATACGGACTGGATGCGAATCTCGCGCTCTGGCAGCAGCGCCTTGATCAGCGACGATTTGCCCACGCCGGATTGCCCAACCAGCAGGCTGACGCGACCGCGCAGCCAGGCGCGTAGTGTATCCAGCCCGTGAGCGGCGTAGCTGCTGGTCAACAGCAATGGATAACCAATCCGGCGGTAGGGTTCCAGCCGCTGGGTCAAGACCGCCAGCGCCGGTGCGTCCAGCACATCCAGTTTGTTCAGCACCAGCAAACCCTGAACGCCGATGGCGGCGATGGCGACCAGATAACGGTCGATCAGATACTCGCTGGGTTCCGGTTCCGGCGCCAGCACCACCGCCACCGCATCGAGATTGGCGGCGACCGGGCGTGGTTGACCGTGATAATCCGGGCGGGTCAGCAGCGAGCGACGTTCGCCGAGCGCCACGATCACCCCAGCCCCGGCGCCAGTCAGTTGCCAGATCACCCGGTCGCCACACGCCAGCCGGCCCAGATTCTGCCGTGCGGCGCAGCGGTGCAACCGGCCGGCGCTATCCTCAACCACCAGAGCACGCCCGTGGTGCGTGATCAGCAGTCCGGTCTGTTCGGAACTCAGGCCAGCGTGATCCACAACGTCTATCTGCTGGTCGGCGCGGGCGCGGCGGCTGTCCTGCAAGCGCTGGATACGGCTCTGCTGGCGCTGAGTCAGGCGGCGGCCGGTCATGCTGCTTTTACTCTGTGCCCGCCGGATTCAGCGTAAACTTTAGACTGGCTACCCTCGCCGGACCGCCTGCGGCGAGCTTCCCATTTGACTCTGACTCTATCGCACGAAGAATCCATGTCCCCCGATAACCTGATCTGGATTGATTTGGAAATGACCGGTTTGGCGCCCCAGACCGACCGCATCATCGAAATCGCCACCATTATCACCGATAGCCAACTCAATATTTTGGCCGAAGGCCCCGTATTGGCCATCCACCAGGATGACGCTACGCTGGCGGCGATGGATGACTGGAACCAGAAGCAACACGGCGCCTCCGGCCTGACCGCCCGGGTCCGCGCCAGCACCGTGACCGAACGTGAGGCCGAGGCGCGCACCCTGGAGTTTCTCAGTCTTTATGTCCCCAAGGGCCAATCGCCCATGTGCGGCAACAGCATTTGTCAGGATCGGCGGTTTTTGGCCCGCTGGATGCCGGAACTGGAGGCCTATTTTCATTATCGTAATCTGGACGTGAGTACGGTCAAGGAACTGGCCCGCCGCTGGTATCCGGAAAAGATGCTCAGGGGGTTTAGCAAAACCTCGACCCACCTGGCCTTGCAGGATATCCGCGATTCCATCGAGGAATTGCGCTTTTATCGCAAACGGCTGTTTGTGGCGGCGGACGCTGTAGATGTGGTGGGCAGCCCTTCCGGATAAAGCCACCGTTCAGCCCCAGACCGAAACCGTATGGCGTACTTGGCCCACCGGTCAGCCCGTCCATCGCTCCCTTGGGGCTGGCCGCCTGCCCATCGCTTTGTTGCTCCTGCATACGGAGAAATCGCCCCATGCCCACCCAGACGCCCAAGACTACCTATCTCCAGGATTACGCGCCGCCCGCCTACCGTATTCCAACCGTGGACCTGCGGTTTGAACTGGGCGAAGACCACACCCTGGTCCATTCCCGCCTGCACGTGATCCGCGCCCGATCCACGCCCATTGGGACGCCGCTGGCGCTGGATGGCCAGCATCTGGAACTGATCGCGCTGGAACTGAACGGAATCCCGCTCGCCGCCGAATGCTATCAGGTGGACGCCAACCACCTGACCTTGCTTGATCCGCCCGCCGAATTTGAACTGGCGGTGGTTACCCGTATTCACCCCCAGGACAACGCTGCCCTGGAGGGTCTCTACCAGTCCAGCGGCAATTTCTGCACCCAGTGCGAAGCAGAAGGCTTTCGCCGGATCACCTATTTCCTCGACCGCCCCGATGTGATGGCGGTATTCACCACCACGCTGGTCGCGGACCAGACCCGCTATCCAGTGCTGTTGTCCAATGGCAACCCGGTCGCCAGCGGCGCGCTGGACGATGGCCGCCATTGGGTGCGATGGCATGATCCATTTCCCAAGCCCTGCTATTTATTCGCCCTGGTCGCCGGCCATTTACAGCACATCGAAGATCAGTTCGTCACCCGATCGGGGCGCACGGTGACTTTGCGGATCTATGTCGAGCCGGCAAATAGAGACCAGTGCGACCACGCGATGTACGCGCTCAAACAGGCGATGGCCTGGGACGAGCAGCGGTTCGGGCTGGAGTACGACCTGGACTTGTACCAGATCGTCGCGGTCGGTGATTTCAACATGGGCGCGATGGAGAACAAGGGCCTCAACGTCTTCAACACCAAGTACGTGCTGGCCAAGCCGGAAACCGCCACCGACGCCGACTATCAGGGCATTCTGGGCGTGATCGGCCATGAATATTTCCACAACTGGACCGGCAACCGGGTGACCTGCCGCGACTGGTTCCAGCTCAGCCTTAAGGAAGGGCTGACCGTGTTCCGCGATCAGGAATTCTCCAGCGATCTCGGTTCGCGCGGGGTCAAGCGCATCGAAGACGTGCGCGTGCTGCGCAGCAGCCAGTTCCCGCAGGACGCCGGGCCGTTGGCGCATCCGGTGCGGCCCGATTCCTATATTGAAATCAACAATTTCTACACCGTCACCGTTTACAACAAGGGCGCGGAAGTGATCCGCATGATGCAGACCCTCCTGGGCCGGGACGGCTTCCGGCGCGGCATGGATCTCTACTTCCAGCGTCACGACGGTCAGGCGGTAACCTGCGATGAGTTCGTGGCGGCGCTGGCGGACGCGAACGGCGCCGATTTCAGCC